>ERZ827156.1053-NODE-1053-length-35208-cov-4.637926_pt1 | contig 35208 bp, 30 predicted proteins | sample MGYA00519919_ERZ827156 | MGnify/ENA primary metagenome ERZ827156 (study PRJEB31778, sample SAMEA3449269) | human gut metagenome | biome: human gut; feature: human-associated habitat; material: faeces | place: United Kingdom | collected 2010/2012 ...
GTGGGTCGATGATCTTAACAGCATCTGCAACACGGCCGTACTGACCTTTTGCTTTCTCCCATGCTGTGTTCGGGTCATCACCTTTCTTAATGAAGTCAGTCATTTTTCCAAGGCTTACGAACTGGTATCCGATGATCTCATCGTCCTCATCAAGAGCGATACCTGTAACATAACCCTCAGCCATCTCAAGGTAACGAGGTCCTTTTTTCAGAGTTCCATACATTGTACCAACCTGAGAACGAAGTCCTTTTCCAAGGTCCTCAAGACCAGCTCCTACTGCAAGTCCGTCCTCGGAGAATGCAGACTGGGAACGTCCGTAAACGATCTGAAGGAAAAGCTCTCTCATAGCTGTATTGATTGCATCACATACAAGGTCTGTGTTCAGTGCCTCCATTACAGTAAGTCCTGGAAGGATCTCAGCAGCCATAGCAGCAGAATGAGTCATTCCTGAACATCCGATTGTCTCAACAAGTGCCTCCTGAATGATTCCCTCTTTTACGTTAAGGGACAGCTTACAGGCACCCTGCTGTGGAGCACACCAGCCTACACCGTGTGTGAATCCGGAGATATCCTTTACTTCTTTTGCCTGAACCCATTTTGCTTCTTCCGGGATCGGAGCGGCACCATGATGTACGCCCTGTGCCACTGGACACATTTCTTCTACTTCGCGTGAATAAATCATTTTAAAACTCCTTTCAAGTATAGATTGACCGATGTTATTGAGAAAAAAAGTTCGATAACACCCTACGGCTATTTTCTCACAAAACCTTTGTTTCGTCCAGTCATATTTGATAAATTTTTGCCATAAAACGCATAATATTGGAAGTTATTCTGGCAGTATTGCATGCCTAACTGTCAAATATTTCTGGCAACTGTCCGATGTATATGATAATATATTATCAAGTTTAACCCTGGAGGTATATTTTTCATGAATGCATCTGTGGATTCTGTTTTTCCAGAAAAATACCGTATTCTCAGCGGAAGCGCCCTGAAGATGATTGCCATCATCACCATGCTGATCGATCATACCGGAGCTGTGCTTTTAAGCATGTATCCGCCTGCACAGAAAGTCCTGTTTACGCTTCTTGGAAGAGAATACAGTGTGTATCTTATTTTCCGCGATATCGGTAGAGTGGCTTTTCCCATCTTCTGCTTTCTCCTGTTGGAAGGTTTCCGACATACCAGGAGCCGGTTCCGTTATGGACGGAATCTCCTTCTTTTTGCTCTGATCTCAGAGATTCCCTGGAACCTGATGTTCACAAACACACTGCATTATGAAAGACAGAATGTGTTTTTCACGCTTTTCCTGGGATACCTGGCGTTTTGTGCCATCGAATATTTTAAGAATAAGCGCTTGATACAGCTTCTCTGTATCCTGGGACTGCTTGTTGTTTCCATTTTTCTGAAAGCAGATTACGGATGGCGGGGATATATTTTTCTCCTGATCATGTACTATATGCGAAACGATAAGCCCGGACAGGCGATCCTTGGAAGCTGCTGGCTTTACTATGAATGGAGAGCCTGTTTCGCCTTTCTGTCCATTAACCTGTACACTGGGGAGAGGGGATTTATCCGCGGAAAAGCGGCGAAATATTTCTTTTACTGGTTTTATCCAGTCCATATTATGGGACTGGTGATACTTCGACAGATTTTGTTTCTATCTTAATTGTTTTATTTTTCTTATTGTCTTATGTGGATGGGTGTGTTGCATGTGGATGTTTTTGTGGATTTCAGTTCTGCACTTTTCCAACGGGGAGTTCTGAGGGGAGAAAGCACTCAAAGTTGCGAAGCCTTCGCAACTGTGAGTGCTTCCCCTCCTCGAACCTTCCGCTGTTTACCAAGCAGAACTTATTTCAAAAAACAAAAAAACTATTTTTTCTTCACAATTTCTTTCGCATTTTTATAAATGGAATCCGCCGGAACGCATCCCCTTACCGGTGACAACGGATAAATATTAGAATTCCGTCCAATCACAGTCCCAGGATTCAGCACGGAACCGCATCCAACCTCAACATGGTCTCCCAGCATTGCTCCAAACTTCTTAAGACCAGTCTCGATCTTTTCATCCCCATCTTTCACAACAACCAGCTTCTTATCTGATTTCACGTTAGAACAGATTGATCCGGCACCCATATGGGATTTATATCCAAGTACCGCATCTCCAACATAATTATAATGCGGAACCTGTACTTTATTAAAGAGCACCGCATTCTTAAGCTCTGTGGAGTTTCCCACAACTGCTCCCTCGCCAACAATGGCCTTACCACGGATAAAGGCACAGTGACGTACCTCTGCATCCTTACCAATGATAGCCGGTCCGGTAATACTTGCAGTCGGAGCTACAGTGGCTGATTTTGCGATCCATACATTTTCACTTTTCTCCTCATATTCAGAAGGATCCAGTGTTTTTCCAAGTTTAATGATAAAATCTCCGATCTCCGGAAGAACCTCCCACGGATAAGTCTTTCCTTCAAAAAGCTCTGCTGCGATGGTCTCATTCAGATCCAGCATATTGCTGATGGTAAAATCTTTCATCATGATGATTTTTTTCCTCCCTGTCTGGAAGCACGCTCCGGCTTCCTGTAATTTACAGCGGCCGCGTCAAAGAACTGCCGCAGGTTGTACTGATAATTGCTTGCTTCCACCTGCTGGGTCCGCACCCGCACAAAATGTTCCAGTTTGTCCATATATTCCTGTTCCGTGATGCTGCCCTCTGCCACGTAGGTGAGGCCTTTTTCCCAGCTTGCCGTAAGCTCCGGGTTCAGAAGCTGCCGGATAGAACAGTTTACCACATCAAAGATCATCTCCCCCAGAAGTGTGGGCGTGATCACCTGGGTTTTCTTATTCAACGCCAGATACTTGATGTTAAAAAGTTTCTTCAGGATCTCCGCACGGGTGGCACTGGTGCCGATCCCGCTTCCCTTGATCTGGGCACGGAGCTCTTCATCCTCGATCAGCTGTCCCGCATTTTCCATGGCAAGGATCATGGAACCAGAATTGTATCGTTTGGGCGGCGAAGTCTCGCCTTCCTTGATACTTAAACCGTTCACAGGAAGTATATCACCCTTTTTCAGCTTCTGCAACGCCTCCAGAAGCACGGTATCACAGGAAACTTCCTCCTCTTCCCCGTTGCTGCCTTTCTCACTGTCGGAAGCTTTTTTCCGGGCAAAAGAGTTCGTGGCGATCTTCAGATAGCCTTCTTCTTTCAGAACTTTAAAAGAGGAAAAGAATGATTCCCCGTCCAGTTTCGTCACAAGGCTCACTTTCTGATAAACAGCCGGAGGATAAAAAATACATAAAAACCTCCTCACGATCGTCTCATACACTCTCTGTGCGGTAAGAGACACACTTCCCAGTGCATTCAGCCCCTGGCCGGTAGGAATAATGGCATAATGGTCTGTGATCTGCTTGTCATTCACATACCTGGTCTTCGCAATGTTTTTCCAGGATTCCATTCCCAGAACCTCTGCTGCCGCAGCTCCTGCCTGCTGATAATTTCGAAGGCCGGAAATATTCTTGTATATCTCCTTGGCAACTGCTGTAGACAACACTCTGGCATCCGTTCTCGGATACGTCACCAGTTTCTTCTCATAAAGCTCCTGCACGATCCGGAGTGTTTCATCCGGACTGATCTTAAAGAGCTTGGAGCAGACGTTCTGAAGCTCCGCCAGGTTAAAAAGAAGGGGCGGATTCTTGTTTTCTTTTTTTCGCTCCACTTTCTCCACGGTACAGGAAAGGGGCTGGTTCACCATCAGCTGATCGATCAGCATCTGGGCATGTTCTTTTTTCTTGAAACCATTTTCTTTATAAAGATACGGGGACTGGAAATACCGGCTGCCTTCCACAGCCCTCCACTCACCGTCAAAACTTTCACCTGCAAGGGCAATGCTGCTTAAGACTCGGTAAAACGGTGTCTTCACAAAGACACGGATCTCCCGCTCTCTACGCACCACCATACCAAGGACACAGGTCATTACACGGCCCACCGCAATGGCCTGATATTTGGAATGAAGATAATTGGTCACACTGCTTCCGTAACGCAAGGTCAGCACCCTGGAAAAATTGATTCCCATAAGATAGTCTTCCTTTGCGCGGAGATAGGCAGACGCTGCCAGATTATCATACTCCGAGATATCTTTTGCTTCCCGGATCCCTCTTAAAATTTCTTCTTCTGTCTGGGAATCGATCCACACTCGTTTCTGGACTTTCCCCTTCACTCCTGCCATCTGGGCTACCAGACGGTAAATATATTCACCCTCACGTCCGGAGTCGGTACACACATAAATGGTATCCACATCCGGTCGGTTCAGCAGTCCTTTTACGATCTCGAACTGCTTTTTGACTCCGGGGATCACTTCGTACTTAAATTCGCGCGGCAAAAAAGGCAGGGTATCAAAACTCCACCTTTTATACTTGATATCATATTTTTCGGGATAACTCATGGTAACCAGGTGTCCTACACACCAGGTTACCACAGAATCTGCTGATTCCAGATATCCGTCTTTTCTCTGACCGTTGATCTTCAAAGCCTTCGCAAATTCCTGTGCCACGCTGGGCTTCTCCGCTATGTATAAAGCCTTTGCCATACTATTTATCTGCACTCATCTTTCTAAGCGGCCATGCCAGAAGCACGCCTCCGCCAACTATATTTCCCAATGTTACGATCACCATGCTCTTAAGCATAGCACCGACAGACAACCCAGGCACCATACAGAATGCAACTGTAAAGATACCCATATTTGCAATACAGTGCTCAAATCCGCTGACAACGAAACCTGAAATACAGATCGTGATCATCAGGAATTTGCCTGACTCACTCTTCAGCTTAATGCCGCAGAGAACTGCAAGACAGACAAAGAAATTACAGAGCACCGCACGGAAAAACATCTGTCCTGCCGGAATACTGAGTTTTCCGTTTATAAATCCCGCAAAGTAATCTGCTGTACCGGACGCTCCGGCACCAACAAAGATCAGAGCCAGGATCAGGCATCCCACAAAGTTGCCGATGTAACTGATTCCCCAGACCTTGCCCACGTCTTTCCATGATACGCTCTTGTCATACGCACCAAATGCCATTACCAGATTGTTACCGGTAAACAGCTCTCCTCCTACCATTACGATCAGAAGAACCGCAATAGAGAACACCAGGGCTCCGAGGAATTTCCCCCATTCCGGGAATGTTTTGGAAAATACATTTCCTACTACATTACTATAGATCATCGCCACATCAATAAAAAATCCGGCCATGATCGCCCGCATAAAGTATTTTCCGAAATTGCTGTTCAGTAAATTAATCTTACCTTTCGCAGCGGTTGACAGTTTCTCTACATCCTCCCTGTTCATAAATAGCACCTCCACATATTTTTTAGCAAGCGTGGCACTTTGTTACTGCTTCTTTGTTCACAGTAACACGCTTTCCGGAAATCTGCTTGTTATATTGTAACACTTTACCATTTATTTCACAATAAAAATGCGAAAATTTCCAGAAATTTCTGTTTTGTTATATACAACAAACAATATCCACTTTATGCTAAAACACGATAGATGCCATCCCAGGTCAATTCTTTTTCTTTCAGAAAAACTTCCGCTTCTTCCTCGGACTGTTCCACACATCTCCAGGCCAGCCCGCACTGGGCGCTGATCTCCGACGGGATCGGAATCAGTCTTCCCGGAAATTCTGCTTCCTTCGCCGTTTTTTCCATTTTCATGGCAGCTGTGGTCGTGGAGAATGTTACAACTGTGGTGATCACTTTTTTACGCATGTCTTTTGTTCCTTCCACACACGCAAAAACAGGACACCGGAAAACCCGATATCCCGTTTCTGCTGATTTTTTATCTCTATGAAGAATTACCAGATTATTTTGCCTGGATATATCCTTTTGCTTTCAGAGTCTCTGCACAGAGAACAGCTCCGCCTGCTGCACCTCTTACTGTGTTGTGGGAAAGTCCGATGAACTTGTAATCGTAAACGGTATCCTCACGAAGACGTCCTACGGATACTCCCATTCCGTTCTCATAGTTTACATCCATGTGTACCTGCGGACGGTTGTCCTCCTCAAGATACTGGATGAACTGCTTCGGAGCGCTTGGAAGCTCAAGCTCCTGCGGAAGTCCCTTGAACTCTACCAATTTCTGGATCAGCTGCTCTTTGGTCGGTTTCTTGCGGAATTTAACAAATACAGCTGCTGTATGTCCGTTGAGGACCGGAACACGTACGCACTGACATGTGATCACCGGTGTGGTAGCCGGAACAATCACGCCGTCCTCGATTTTACCCCAGAGTCTTAACGGCTCTTTTTCACTCTTCTCTTCCTCACCGCCGATGTACGGAATGATGTTGTGCTCCATCTCCGGCCAGTCTTTGAATGTTTTTCCTGCTCCGGAAATAGCCTGGTATGTAGTAGCTACTACTTCGTATGGCTCGAATTCTTTCCATGCGGTAAGTACAGGAGCGTAGCTCTGAATAGAGCAGTTCGGTTTAACAGCTACGAATCCGCGTTTTGTTCCGAGACGTTTCTTCTGGAACTCGATAACATCGAAGTGCTCCGGGTTGATTTCCGGAACTACCATCGGAACATCCGGTGTCCAGCGGTGTGCGCTGTTGTTGGAAACAACCGGTGTCTCTGTCTTGGCATACTCTTCCTCGATCGCTTTGATCTCATCTTTGGTCATATCAACTGCGGAGAATACAAAGTCAACAGTAGCTGCAACTTTCTCTACCTCGTGGATATCCATAACGACCAGTTTCTTCACTGCCTCCGGCATCGGAGTATCCATTTTCCATCTGCCGCCTACAGCCTCTTCGTAGGTCTTGCCTGCGCTTCTCGGGCTTGCTGCTACAGTAACCACCTCAAACCACGGGTGATTCTCCAGAAGAGAAATGAATCTCTGACCAACCATTCCAGTTGCACCTAAAATACCGACTTTAAGCTTTTCACTCATAATAAAACTCTCCTCATCTTGTGTCCCTCTACGGCACACATTTGTCTTTTCTGTAAATACTATACCAATTTTTCCAAAAATGCAAGCATTATCTTAATTTTTTTCAAGATATTCTTTATTCTGAGCGATCACCTGCTCCATCACGTCCGGTCCCGGTGCTCCCAAAGTCACACGTTTTTCCACACAGGTCTTCATGCTGATAGCTTCATAGATGTCCTCTTCAAACACAGGGCTGATCTCTTTGTACTCGGAAAGCGGAAGCTCATCCAGAGAGATTCCCTTATCCAAGCAGAGAAGGACCAGTCTTCCTACGATACCATGAGCATCACGGAACGGTACGCCGTGGTTTACCAGATAATCTGCGGCGTCTGTGGCATTTGTAAAGCCTCTCTTTGCACTTGCCTCCATGTTCGCCTTGTTGAACTGCATGGTGGAAACCATACCTGTAAACAGGGCGATACAACCCTTTACAGTATCAATAGCATCGAACGTAAGCTCTTTGTCTTCCTGCATGTCTTTATTGTATGCAAGGGGAATTCCCTTCATAGTTGTAAGGATAGATGTCAGCGCACCATAGACACGGCCTGTTTTTCCGCGGACAAGCTCTGCGATATCTGGGTTCTTTTTCTGCGGCATGATGCTGCTGCCTGTGCTGTATGCGTCATCGATCTCAACAAAACGGTACTCGTTGGAGTTCCACAGGATGATCTCCTCGGAAAAACGGCTCAGATGCATCATAATGGTAGAGAACGCACTTAAGAGCTCGATCACATAATCTCTGTCTGATACGGAGTCCATGCTGTTTCTGGTCGGTGCGTCAAATCCAAGAAGCTCTGCTGTATAGGCACGGTCCAGCGGATAAGTGGTTCCTGCCAGTGCTCCGGCTCCAAGAGGACAGGTGTTCATTCTCTTACGGATATCAAAAAGTCTGTCACGGTCTCTCCGGAACATCTCAAAATATGCACCTACATGGTGAGCCAGAGTTACCGGCTGTGCCTTCTGGAGATGGGTAAATCCCGGCATGTAGGTGTGTACATTCTCTTCCATGATCTTCTGCAGGGCAAGAAGAAGGTCTTTCAGCTCTTTGTCGGTCCCATCGATCTCGTCGCGGACATACAGTTTCATATCCAGAGCTACCTGGTCATTACGGCTTCTTCCTGTGTGGAGTTTCTTTCCTGCGTCTCCGATACGGTCGATCAAGTTTGACTCCACGAAGCTGTGGATATCCTCGTACTCGGATGTGATCTCAAGTTTGCCCTCTTCCACATCTTTAAGGATTCCATCCAGCCCTTCTGTGATCTGATCTTTTTCTTCCTCTGTCAGGATTCCCTGTTTTGCAAGCATGGCAACATGTGCCTTGCTTCCGCGGATATCCTGTTTATAAAACTTCTGGTCAAAGGAAATTGATGCATTAAAATTGTAAACCAGCTTGTCCGTTTCTTTTGTAAAACGGCCTCCCCATAACTGTGCCATAATATTCTTCCTCACTTTTCTTTTTTACGGCAGAACTGTCTTCTCCGGACGGACATACGATCCGCCTCCCGGACGTCTGCACTTTTCTGTGTTAGTGTATCATATTTTTATGGAAATGCAAAGTTTTTCATACTTATACATACCATAAGTATTTTATACCAAGCATTTTTTTGGTATAATGGCCTCATGGATAAAACAGATAAACCGGAGGTAATTAATATGAGTATTCTTTCAGATACAGCATATGAAAGTATGCTAAATTCAGAAGCTGCTGTAACATATATTTTAAAAGCCCTGTTTTCAGATGTGTTTGAGTTTGACGGTACAACGGAAGTCATGATTTCCGAAAATATCAAGCGAGGATGTCCTCATATATGGAAGGATCCGAATTATCGCATAATATCAGATAAACTGTTTGACTGGTGGTTGTCTGATATGCCATATATTTATCTGGCCATGCTGGAAGATCAAAAATTTGTATCCGTATTATACGAAAGCCTGAAAAATATCGTTGAATGTGACAAGAACCATTCTTTAGATGCAAGAGTATATGATGAAAACAGAAATGTTTTTTCTTCAAAATTATGCACAGGTAATGTTTTTCATGTTGATTTTACAAACTTTAATGAAACTCTGTACAAGAAATTACTTGCTGATCTGGAAAGATCCATGCATGCTTTAGACGATATCCGTGACCGGCTTGATGATTTTGTAAACAACCTCTCCCCGTCCAAACGCCATCAGATTTCCTATATTGTCTGCAATTTCATGTACCTGCTGCTTGAATTGATGCATAATGATGATATATGTAACTGGTTTGAAGCAATCAGTAACTATTATCAGGATATGGCTCATGCCCATGCTGCAGTATATGAGGAAACATGTGATAACCCTGATGATTTTGCATAATGATAAATACAGGACAGGAGATATTTTTTCCCGTCCTGTTTCTTTTTACGAAACTGTATTGTTTCTTCTTAATCCCCGGAATTTTCCAGGGCTCTTTTTTTGTCTCTTTCCTGTGCTTCTTTTTTTGAAAAAACACAGCCGCAGTAATTCTGTCGGTACAGATCGTGCTCGTGGGACAGCTCAATGGAACGCTTGTAGCCATTCTTTTTCTTGAAATCTGAAGTCAGATGTGGCACTTTATAGATTTCTGCCAGCTCCTCACCGATCTCATTGATCTTCTGTGCATTTTTCAAAGGACTGATACTTAAGGTTGTAGTGAAATAATCATATCCGCCCTCCTTCGCCAGTTTCGCTGCCTCTTCCATCCGCAGGCGGTAACACCGAAAGCACCGCTCTCCTCCTTCCGGAACATCCTCCAGACCTTTTGCCATCTCATAAAATTCCTTCGGATCATACCGTCCCTCCACCAGAGTTACCGGATGGACAAACTCCATCTCCCCAATCAAGCGCCGGATCTCAGCCACACGGTGTGCGTATTCCTCCTCCGGTGCAATATTGGGATTATAAAAAAATATGGTGATCTCAAAATACTGCGACAGATACTCCATCACATAACTGCTGCAGGGTGCACAGCAGGCGTGAAGAAAAAGTCTTGGTGTTTTTCCCTCTTTCTGAATGTTTTCGATCAGTTTATCAAGCTCTTTCTGGTAGTTTCTTTTATTCAATGTTTGTAATTCCTTTCTCTCTGACTGTTTGTCGGCAGGCACCGGCGTCCCCTTTTCTTCCATGCGCCTTCTCCTGTTTCAGACATATGATAATATTATACCATTATCTACAAAAAGGAGGCAATATCCATGAATCCCATCCTGAAAGTACGGGATGTGTGTCTTTCCTATCACACATTGTCCGGTGAGACACCTGCCCTTTCTCATATATCCTTTGACCTGATGCCCGGCGAATTTCTGTCCATTGTAGGTCCTTCCGGCTGCGGCAAATCTACACTTCTTAATCTAATCGCCGGCCTTCTCATCCCGGAATGTGGTTCCATTACTCTGGACGGAAAACCGGTATCTGCCGGCAGCACCACTGTAGGATACATGCTTCAGAAAGATCATCTTCTGGAGTGGCGCAGTATTTACAAAAATATTCTCCTTGGCCTTGAAATCCGTGGAGAACTCACTCCCGAAAAACTTTCTCATGCCGAAGAACTTCTCCGGATATATGGTCTTGACCGTTTCCGGGATGCCAGGCCCTCCCAGCTTTCCGGTGGTATGAGACAACGTGCCGCCCTGATCCGAACCCTTGTCCTAAAACCGGAACTTCTGCTTCTGGACGAACCGTTTTCCGCGCTGGATTATCAGACCCGTTTAAATGTCAGTGATGACATTGGAAAAATTCTCCGAAATTCCGGCAAACCTGCAATTCTGGTTACTCACGATATCTCCGAGGCCATCAGCATGGCAGACCGGGTACTGATTCTTTCTCCCCGCCCTGCCACTGTACAGAAAATTGTTGACATCCATCTGAATATCAATAACCGTACTCCGCTTTCTTCCCGAAATGCTCCGGATTTTAAAAAATATTTTAATCTCATATGGAAGGAGCTCAACGAAAATGCCTGAAATTTCCAGACATCAGAAACAATATCTTTTACAGTATAAAAAAGAAAAACGTCTAATCTTCACAGCACGGATTCTTCTCTTTATCCTGTTTATGGGACTCTGGGAAATGTCCGCCAGATGCGGATGGATTGATTCCTTTATTTTCAGCAGCCCTTCCCTCATCGGAAAAACCTTTCTTTCCATGTGCAGGGATCAGTCTCTGTTTTCCCATATTGGAGTTACTCTGACAGAAACTCTTGTCAGTTTCTTTTTTGTTGTAATCCTGGGCGTGGGAACTGCCATTCTTCTCTGGTGTTCTCCAAAGACTTCCAGAATCCTGGAGCCTTACCTTGTGGTACTGAACAGTCTCCCGAAATCTGCCCTTGCACCTCTTCTGATTGTATGGCTGGGTGCCAATGAGCGAACCATTGTAGTTGCCGGCATGTCCGTGGCTATCTTTGGTTCTGTTATTAATCTGTACTCCGGTTTCTGCCAGGCAGATCCGGAAAAACTAAAACTGATTGAAACTCTGGGAGGCCACAAAAAAGAAAAACTGATAAAAATCATTCTGCCATCTTCTGTTCCTCTGATCATCAGTGTTATGAAAGTAAACATCGGCCTCTGCCTGGTAGGTGTTATCATCGGCGAGTTCATTGGTGCCAGGAAAGGCCTCGGGTATCTCATCATCTATGGAAGCCAGACCTTTAAACTCACTTGGGTTCTTATGTCCATTATGATCCTTTGCATCATTGCCATGGGATTATATACAGTGCTTAACCTTTTGGAAAAGTATATACAAAAAAGATAACATAATAAATTATAATTTCTTAAAATGCAAGAACACGCTGCCAGTTGAGCACTGTCAGCGTGTTGTGATTCTGTGTTATTTTCCTATAAAGTCTGTGCAGAATTCTTCCCAGGATACCGGTCTGGAATAATAAAATCCCTGAATTTCATCACAGCTCAGTTCCCGGAGAATGTTTACCTGGCTGGCCGTTTCCACACCTTCTGCAAGAACCTGCATTCCCAGGCTGTGTGCCAGAGCTATGGTATGACGGATCACTTCTTTTCCTCTGGGATTTTCTATGTAGTCAATCAGGCTTTTGTCCAGTTTCAGTGTATCAAAGGGCAGCTGATTTAAACTTGTCATGGATGAATATCCGGATCCGAAATCGTCCATATGAAGTTCAAACCCGGCATTTACCATCTTCTCCGTAAGTTCTTTAATCTGTACATTATAAAGAGCTGCTGTCTCTGTAAGTTCAATGGGCACTGCGGAAAATGGAATACCGTTTTCCTCCACAATATGTACATAGCGCAAAATCATATTTTCGTAATGGATACTTGCCCTGGAAAGATTCACCGAAATAGGGATCAGTTTCTTCCCTGACCTAATAAGTGTTTTCTGAATCTCACATACTTTATTAAACACATATTCATCCAGGCGTACAATCAATCCATCCTTCTCATAAAGTGGAATAAACTCACCCGGAGATACCATGGAGCCGTCTTTTTTCTTCCAGCGCACAAGTGCTTCCGCACCTGCGATTTCTTCTGTTACTACATTATATTTAGGCTGGAGATAAACCACAAATTCTTCATTGCGGATAGCTTCATCAAACTCATTTTCCATCATCCTGTCACGGATATGTTTCCGCCCCATCTCCTCATCATAAAAAGCAAACGAATGCTCATAGTCATTCTGTATACTCTTCATGGCAAGAAATGCCCTGTCACAGATCAGCGTCAGTGGCAGTGTTTTATCCACATTTTCATAAATGCCATAATTCACAGACAGATTTGAAATCGGAGCTTGCTCTGCAATCTTACGAATTGCAGCTTCTACCTTGTCTTTTCCAAAATTCAGATCCCCATATACAATAGCAACAAACTGATCTCCACCGTATCTGGCTACCATTCCACTGTGGACCTGGCTTTTGTATGCCTCTCCAAGATACGCCAGCACCTGATCTCCCGTTTTTTCTCCATAGGTACTGTTAATCCACTTGAAATTTTTGACATCTGCCACAACCACATGAAACTTCTGGTCTTTTTTGACACGCATCAGTGTTTTTGCATGATGGAAAAACGCCTGGCGGATATAAAGTCCCGTCAGCTCATCGTATTCCAGTGCAGACAAAACAATCGCAGATTCCCGAAGCTTGATTACACTGTTGATCTTTCCCTTCACAATCCGGACATTGTAAGGCTTCCGGATAAAGTCAACGGCACCCAGTTCCAGACAGCGAACCTCATCTTCCGGGCGGTTACTTCCTGTTATTACAATTACCGGAACAGAAGAAAGCATTACATCATCCCGGATTCTGTCCAGAAACTGAAATCCGTCACAGATTGGCATACTCACATCCAGAAGAATTGCAGAAATATCACGGTAATTTTCTCCCAGCAGCTTCAGTCCCTCTTCTCCGTTAACCGCAGTCATAACTTCATAACTGTCTTCCAGGAGCTCTGCCAGAAGTTTCCGGTTTAGTTCATTATCTTCTATTATAAGAAGCTTTCTTCTGGACGATGGTCCGCCTGGTTCCAGAATTGATTCCATTTCACTGTGTTGAATATCCATATCTTCATTGGCAAAAGCCAGAACAATCGCCTCAAAATCCTCTGCTTTTCCAATTCTTGCACATTTTACATAGTAATAATGTGTAATTCCGTCCCTTCTCACCCTATAGTGGATCATAAACTGGGAAACCTTTTTCAGACGCTGACAGATTTTGTCAAAATCCATCATCTGCCTCATTCTGGTCTGATCCTCAGATGCAACATTATCTTCTATATAGATATCCATTACTTTCTCATAAGGTTCCTCGCAGATCAGACTTTCACTTACCCTGCCAAGTACATGATTATGGAAACGGCAAATTTGTATCTTATGCGTGGCACAGTCTAACGAATAAATATTACTGTAGTCCTTGCCGAGCACATTGATAATTCCCAGAAGCAGAGGATTTTCTCCATTATTGGTAATTCCCCTGTATGCTTCTTCTGTGGCTTCTGCCGCCGAAAATATCATTGCATGCTCCATTTCTCCGGATTCCAGCGGAATCTCTACCGCATCAATGGACCGCAGAACATTCCGCCGCGGTTCCAGATAATTCTTCGGACCTTCAATCCCGTTGACAACAGGACAGCTTTCACATGGTTCCTCATTATGCAGAAGACATCGATAACATTTTTCTCCTTTTTTCAGCTCCGGGTATATAATTTCTGCTGCATGGTTATAGCTGACGATATTATAATCTGCATCTATTACATACATTCCCGACGCATTCTTGCCCACTTTTTACACCTCCAGGACCCTTATACTTCTCTGCTTCCGGTTCTCTCCTGTCCATACTGAAATTAAAAAAATGCTTCTGGAAAATTGACAGAGACTTCTGTCAGGACACCTCACAGATAAAGCAAAATGGTCGCCAAAATTCATAGTTATGCAATAATAATATACTTTTTTTGTAATAATAGCAAACATTTTTTCATATGATTCTCCTTTTTTCCTATATTTTTCATATGATTCTCGAAGATATGCCCAATCTGCTTCGATGTCTTTCCAATTTATATAGACGTAACCAGCAATCCTGCATTTAAAAGCGTTACAATTCCCGCAATCGTCCATAAGGTTACCTTCAATCTGGTACTGTTGGCATATTTTCCCATAACCCTGGTGGACGATGTAAGATATATCTGTGTAAAAACAGTGATGGGCAGCTGCATTCCCAGGAGCATCTGCGAATAGATCAGTCCATCAAAAGGTGAACGGACCAGAAGAATCAGCAGCGCAGCGGGAACCATTGTTATCAGTACACCCTGTCTGGTTTCTTTTGTACTGATATCATATGGTTTATTAAAAATTCCCGAAAAAATAGTCCCGCCTGCCATTCCGGCTGTAATACTGGAAGAAAGACCTGCCAGAAGAAGTGCCAGGGCAAAAATCACAGAGGCTCCTTTGCCCAGAAGCGGAGTCAGCATATTTCCCGCCACAGACAGATCATTAACTGCGCCTTCCCCTTTTCTGTAAAAAGTCGCCGCTGCCATCAGAATCATTGCACTGTTGAGCGCCCAGCCAATAATCATGGAAAAAAGCGTATCCTTAAACTCATATTTCAGCTGTTTCTGAATCACCTCTTCCTCTTCCAGATTCCACTGCCTGCTCTGAATTACTTCGGAATGAAGGAAAAGATTGTGCGGCATTACAACTGCTCCCAGGACACTCATAATCACAGGCATGGAATTTTCCGGGAAATATGGTTTCACCCATCCTGACACTGCCGCCGGCCAGTCAATATCTGATATCCCAATCTCAACCAGAAAAGAAAAACCAATCAGAGAAACAAACAATATAATCAGTTTTTCAATTTTTTTATAGGCATTTGTAAACTGGCATACCAGTACTGCCAGCAGTATCACCATACTTCCCACCCGGACAGGAATATGAAACAGCATCTCAAGAGCTATGGCACCTCCCAGGATTTCTGCCATGGCTGTCGCAACCGCTGCTGCCACCGCTGTCCAGAGTACTATATTTTTTACTGTTTTATTCATATAGCGGCTGGCGGCTTCCGAAATACAAAGGCCCGTAACAATTCCCAGATGAGCCGCATTATGCTGCAGAATAATCAGCATAACCGTAGACAATGTCACCATCCACAGAAGACTGTATCCATAGCCGGAACCTGCAGCTATATTGGATGCCCAGTTTCCCGGATCAATAAATCCCACCGTTACAAGCAGCCCCGGGCCTACATATTTCAGAAAATCAAGACTGTTTTTCCCCACTGATTTCAGATATTTTCCCATATGGCATGTTTTCCTCCTTGTTAGTTTAAACTAACTTCTTTTTAACACACATTACCACATCCATTCCGGTTCGTCAATCCCGTCTTTATTTCATTTGAAACGATTTTCCCCTGACCGGCAGGCCTGCCAGCTCTGCCAGACGCTTAATCCCCACATCTGCAATGGATACCGCGCTCTCCACATGATTAAAATCTGTAGCGCTGTAATCAAAAAGAATATTTCCCTGGGCTTCAAACTCCTCATCTCTCTCCCAGAAAAAAAATCTCATTGGCATACATTCAAAAGCCCTGATTTCATAGCCCACATCTCCCTGTGGAAGTTCTTTTCCTCCAAGTTTGCCAAAGGCCTCCCGAAGTTCTTTTTCATGCCCGGAAAACGTAGCTCCAAACACATCCGTCTCCCCGACCTTATAGGCCGGAGCAAATGGTCTTGCATTGCGAAGGTCTGCAAAAGGTACCCACTTATTCATAAAAAAAGCTCCTTCTTTTGCATATCCAAGAAGTGTATAGATATTCAGCATTTCTGTTGTATCCGGCTCCTGCTGGCCATCCATACTGCAGATGCTTCCATCATTCAGGCTGATCCCGTATTTTCGTCCGAAATGGATCAGGGTAAGAAATCCATTTTCTTCCTTCAGTTCCGGAACTCTTTTTCTTAAATTTTCCTGATCCATTTTCATGAATTTATCTGCCCAGTCTTCACATAGCTTTACATAGTTGGAAATTTTTTCATCTTTCATCTTATTTTCTCCCTCTGTTATTCCCAAATAGTTCTTCGCCGGATACTTTTGTCCGAATAAAATCTTTTTTTCAGAATACACTTTTTCCTCTTCTTACGCAAGCAAATCCGGATTCTGGATGTTTTTTCACCATTTTATCTGAATTTCAGGACCGGCTTTGACCGTTTCTTTCTATTCCGACAAATTACCTGTCAATTTTTTCAAATTCGCACAAAATTTTAACACAAAAATAACGTTTTTTTGCACAAAAAACTGGATTTTCAATCCCAAAAGGTGTATAATATGAACAAAGTTTATTGTTTTTAAGTTAAAACACTTCTGACAATAAACAAGAAATGAAAGTGAGGATTCGCCATGAAACAAAACAGTATGTTAGCAATGATTCTGGCCGGCGGAAGAGGAAGTCGTCTTCACGAGTTGACGAATAAAGTTGCCAAGCCAGCCGTTGGTTATGGTGGTAAGTATCGCATCGTGGATTTTCCGCTCAGTAACTGTGCCAACAGCGGCATTGATGTCGTAGGTGTACTGACACAGTATGAATCAGTTTTACTGAACAGCTATGTAGCAGCCGGTGGCCGCTGGGGCCTTGATGCCAAGGACAGCGGAGTTTATGTACTTCCTCCACGTGAGAAGGCTGATGCCGGTCTGGATGTATACCGTGGAACAGCTGATGCGATCTCTCAGAATATTGATTTCATCGACTCACAGAACCCGGAATACCTTCTGATCCTTTCCGGTGACCACATCTATAAGATGAATTATGCAAAGATGCTTGATGACCATATCCAGCATAAGGCAGATGCGACTATTGCAGTTATCGAGGTTCCCATGAAGGAAGCCAGCCGTTTCGGTATCATGAACACCGGTGAAGATGACCGCATCGTGGAATTTGAGGAGAAACCGGAACACCCGAAGAGCAATCTTGCCTCCATGGGTATCTACATATTCAACTGGAAGCTTCTGCGCAAGCTCCTGCTGGCTGATATCAAGAATCCTGATTCCAATCACGATTTCGGTAAAGACATCATCCCTACACTCCTTGCACAGGACAAGGCACTCTACGCCTACAAGTTCAAAGGCTACTGGAAGGATGTAGGAACCATCGATTCTCTCTGGGAAGCAAACATGGATCTTCTCAGTCCAAACAGTGAACTGGATCTTAACGATCCTACCTGGAAAATCTACACTGAGGATGCTACCTCTCTTCCACAGTATATCTGTGATACAGCTGTGATCAACACTGCTTTCATCACTCAGGGCTGTGTTGTAGAAGGTGAGATCACCAACTCCGTACTTTTCACAGGTGTCAAGGTCGGTCCTGGTGCCAAGATCATCGACAGTGTCCTGATGCCGGGTGTTGTTGTTGAAGCAGGTGCCGTTGTCCAGCGTGCTCTCGTTGCAGACGGAGTCGTGATCGGTACCAATGCTCGTGTCGGTTCCAAGGACAGTGAGCACATCGAACTTGTATCAAAACGTGTAAAGGGGGCTGAGTAATATGTTTAAAGCATTTGGAATCGTGAATTCCTCAGAAAGAAATATCCATGTGGAGGGGCTTCAGGACTACCGTGCGATCGGCGCCTTTTCATTTCTCGGAAGATATCGTGTCATCGACTTCCCGATCTCAAATATGACCAACAGCGGAATTGAGTACATTCAGGTCTATGTAAAGAACAAACCCCGTTCTCTTGTAGAACATCTCGGAACCGGACGTCACTATAACATCAACTCCAAGAGCGGTAATCTCCAACTCCTCTTTTCAGAGCATTTCGGAGTCAACGATATCTATAACACCGATATCGACAACTACTACTCCAATCTGGAGTGCATCGAAGCAGTTCATTATCCGTATGTTGTTATCGCTCCGAATTACATGATCTACACCACCGACTATTCCAAGCTGATCGATGCCCATATCGAATCCGGTGCAGATGTGACCATGCTTTATCATTCCGTTGATAATGCCAAGGAGAACTATCTGAACTGCCACATCCTGAACCTGAACCGTCAGAAGGGTGTTCTCTCCATTGAGCACAACCACGGCAATGCAAAGAACCGCAACATTTTCATGGATACCTACGTAATGAGCAAGGAGCTTTTCATCAGCCTCATCCATAAGGCAAAAGAGATCTCCTCTCTTTATACCCTTGCAGACGTGATCAATGCCGGCTGCAGAGACGGTGAGCTGGATGTGCGTGGTATATCTCATCGCGGATATTTTGCATCGATCACTGATTTCAAGAGCTATCACGATGCAAATATGGATCTGATCGACTACAAAACTGCAACCGATCTTTTCCATGATAACTGGCCGATCTATACACGCACCAATAACTCCTGCCCGACCCATTATTTTGACACAGCTAATGTTTCCAACTCCGTTATCTCCAACGGCTCCATGATCGAGGGAACTGTAGAGAATTCCATTGTCGGACGTGGCTGTACCATCAAAAAGGGCGCTGTTATCAAAAATTGTGTAGTTCTTGCAGACTGCACCATCGGTGAGAATGTCCACATCGAAAATCTGGTGGTAGACAAGCATGCCAAGATCACACATGCCAAGGAAATCATCAGTCCTGCTGGTGAGCCTGGCTACATCAAACGTAACGATACACTGTAATATTCATATAATAAGGCCTCCGGTTCCTGTGTTACGAACCGGAGGCCTTATTTATCTCTGCGCTCAGCTGAGCATATGAATCCATCATTTCAGAACAGACTGGATCCATTTCAACGCATTATCTTTATTCTTCACATTACCCGGAAGACAGATGCACACCGGATCATAGCTCAGACCAAATTCCTCTGCAACACTGCTGCTGCCGTCAAGCTCCAAATGCTGATCATCCACAGCGCCCAGAGACTCAAACACCTCATCCCCAAACGTTTCCCTGAGATCTGCATACATCCCGCTGTCCTTCTCATGTTCATAGAGCTCCTTCGGCATGATCAGGACATCAACGGTAGCACTCTGGATTTCCGTCACATATGCGATCCTGGCATAATAATCGAAATCCTCTCCTGTCTCGTCCGTCATCAGATTCTGTGCCACACTGACTTCTGCATATTTATCCTCTGTTCCCAGTGTCTTCAGGGCATCCTCTTCCACCTTCTCAGCGTCAAAATCCCCTGCATTCACCACCGCAATGGAAAGCACCGTCTTCATCTGTGCGTGCCGGTAAATATTCACTCCCAGACAGACTCCGCCGATGACAAGAAGCACGCACAGCATATGTATCTTATAATACATCCAGATATACTGAAGCTTCTTACCTGTTCCCATTCCCTTCAGTTTCTCTTTTTCGATCCGGCGGCGTTCCTTCTTCGTCAGATCTGTTTCGTTGGGCATCTCCGGATTCAGTACACTCTCATCGTGTCCGTCACCGCCGGCCTCCGCTCTGTTTTGTAAATCCATAAAAATCTCCTTTTTCTTTCACGTCTCAGTATTTTTCACCCTGAAGCAGGATATTCCAGTCGCTTTCCCCACATCCTCCGGGAGAGTGCTGTGACTTATCAATAAAGGATATTTTAGCATATTTTAGTACAAAATCACAGCGCATAAATATGAAAATACCATAAACTCCTCTATTTCCGGCAGATCCTCATTCCATATCCATACATTACCGCCACAGCAGTCACAAAAACACAGACCATCACCGGTCTCATCCACAGATATAAAAGATTTTTTTCAATTCCTGCTGCCACAGCCACATCCTTAAGGATATCTGCCACACAGAGATGGAACAGATAAATAAAAAACGCATATTTCTGGCCGATGGCTACCGGAAGCCCGGGCACTTTCCGATCCTTTTCCATGATCGCAATAAGAAAAAGTCCCACAGCCATAAGTACTGAACCCATAAATAATTCCTGTTTGCCAAAATACCGGTATTCCAGCAGACTTACGATTACGCCGCCAGCTGCCGTGCCATACAAAAGAAGCACTTTTTTTCCGGCAAACCAGTCTTCCAGCTTTTCCTGATATCTGTGTATCAGATGTCCCCACATAAAAAACGGAAATCCGGTAAACAGATAATTCCTAAACTGCATAACACGGAAATGCTTTTCCGGGAACAGGAAGGTCGAAAATTCCTCCATTCCGAAATGGATCAGAAGCAGCACCGGTATCAGCACATATGCCTGCTTACAGAGCCTCAATCTTGCTGCCAGGGCAAAAAGAAGATAACAGTAGAGCAGTGCCGGGAGAAACCACAGATGCCATTTCACCTGAGAGCTGTTATTATATAAAAGAAACTGACGGACATGCTCCCCGGAAACCAGGGCTTCCAGCCATTCCTTCTGGCTTGCTCCGTCGATGTGGTTCTGGATCAGCTCCCACAGACAGCAGACCGGAAATGCCACAAGCATCAGTTTAAGAACATGCCGGACTTTTTTCCCGGTTCTTACAAATTCCGTATCGTCACCACGGAAGCAGAAATATCCGGAAACCATAAAAAACACAGGTACTGCAAATCTGGCAAGTACATTGGCTGTGATCCCGGCATTTCCCGGAAAATGGACATGAAGAAGCACAACTGCATAAGCACAGATCGCCTTTACCATATCCAGAGTACGGTTTCGCATAAAAATTACTCCTTTTTTATCGAACGCTTATCCCGGAAATATGATTCCGGGGTTCCCTTTTTTTTCGAAACGATATACTAACAAACCGGCAGAATTTTGTCAATGCTGTTTTTCTCCTGTACGGTTTACTCTTATACGTTTTACTCTTGTACGGCTTCCGGATCTGAATTATAATTCTTTTATGACTTCTATGACAGGATGTTTGTTATTTTCTCAGAAAGGATTCTATTTTTTATGAAAAAAGACGGCTACTATTCTTCCGGCGAATTTGCACGCATGGCACACGTAACTCTGCGTACTGTCCGCTATTATGATAAACAGGATATCCTGAAACCCTCTCTCGTCACCGAATCCGGCGCACGTTTTTATACAGACGAGGATTTTGCAAGGCTTCAGCAGATCCTCCTTCTGAAATACCTGGGCTTTTCCCTGGATGACATCCGTGAAATGACCATCGGTGATTCCGATTATCATTTCATGCTGAATTCTCTGAATATCCAGCTTCGTCTGGTCCGTGACCGGATCGAACAGATGCAGCTGGTGGAAAAAGCGATCCAGGATACCGCACAGATGATAAAGGAACAGCACACCATTGACTGGAGCCAGATGCTGAACCTGATCCACCTGACCGGCATGGAAAAAAGCCTCAAGAATCAGTATCAGAATGCCACCAACATTTCCTCCAGGATCAACCTCCACAGCCTGTACTCCCAGAACAAACAGGGATGGTTTCCCTGGATCTTTGAGCAATGCCGGATCTCACCCGGTCTTCGTATTCTGGAGCTGGGCTGCGGGGACGGAACGTTATGGACCGACAACCTTTCCCTTCTGCCGGAGGATATCTCCATCACACTTTCCGATATTTCCAGCGGTATGCTCCGCGATGCCAGACGAGCCATCGGTTCCTCGGATACCCGGTTTGCATTCCGGGCCTTTGACTGCCGAAAAATCCCCTGCAAGGACGAAAGCTTTGATCTGGTGATCGCCAATCACGTGCTTTTTTACTGCGATGATATTCCCTCCGTCCTGAAGGAAGTCCGCCGTGTCCTCGCTCCCGGCGGAAGATTTCTCTGCAGTGCTTACGGAAAGGCACATATGCAGGAGGTCAGCCAGCTGGTGCAGGATTTTGATGAACGGATCGTGCTTTCCGCAGACCGGCTTTATGAACGGTTCGGACGTGAAAACGGCCAGAGTATCCTGGCGCCTTTTTTCCCAAAGGCTCAGTGGCTTTCTTATGAAGACTGCCTTCTGGTCCAGGATGCGGAGCCGCTGATCTCCTACGTCCTCTCCTGCCACGGCAACCAGAATCAGTATATATTGGACCGTTACAAGGAATTCCGGGCCTACACCACCAGAAAAACTGCCAAAGGATTCCGCATTACCAAGGATGCCGGCGTATTTCTTTGTGAAAAATAGCCAAAAATAAAAATTATGAAAAAAGCTCTTGAAGGTGACCTTGCGTCACCTTTTATAATACAGTTACAGTAACAAAGTTATGTGCAGGCACGACTTATGCTGCACATCATCACGCAAAGGAGAAAACATATGAAAGGAATTATTTTAGCCGGAGGCTCCGGAACACGTCTTTACCCGCTTACCATGGTGACCTCCAAACAGCTTCTGCCGATCTTTGACAAACCGATGATCTACTATCCTATGTCTGTTCTTATGAATGCAGGCATCCGTGATATCCTGATCATCTCCACACCGCAGGATACCCCGAGATTTGAGGAGCTTCTCGGTGACGGCCATCAGTTTGGTGTCAACCTCACCTATGCTGTACAGCCAAGCCCGGACGGACTTGCCCAGGCATTCATTATTGGTGAGGAATTCATCGGCAACGACACTGTATGTATGGTCCTTGGTGACAATATTTTCGCAGGACATGGCCTCAAAAAGCGCCTGAAAGCTGCTGTAAACAACGCAGAAACAGGCAAAGGAGCCACTGTTTTCGGATACTATGTGGATGATCCGGAGCGTTTCGGTATCGTAGAATTCGACCAGAACGGAAAAGCAGTTTCCATTGAAGAGAAACCGGAAAAGCCAAAGAGCAACTACTGTGTCACCGGTCTCTACTTCTACGACAACAAGGTTGTAGAGTACGCAAAGAACCTGAAGCCAAGCGCAAGAGGCGAGCTTGAGATCACAGACCTGAACCGTATCTATCTTGAGAAGGGACAGCTGAACGTCGAGCTTCTGGGCCAGGGCTTCACATGGCTGGATACCGGTACACACGAAAGCCTTGTAGAGGCAACCAACTTCGTAAAGACCATGGAGCAGCATCAGCACCGCAAGATCGCATGCCTTGAGGAGATTGCTTACTTAAACGGCTGGATCACAAAGGAGGACGTGCTCAAGGTTTACGAAATCCTTAAGAAAAACCAGTACGGTCAGTATCTCAAGGATGTTCTGGACGGAAAATATCTGGACGCTCTTCACTGAGCCGATCTGTTTTTTAACACTGTATTTACCGGCGGGCTCCGTTCCGACGGAATCCGCATAAGATCAATCATTCATATTATAAAGGAGATTTTTTATGACAATCATTGTTACCGGCGGTGCCGGATTTATCGGAAGCAACTTTATTTTTCATATGATGGAGGCTCATCCGGACTATCGTATCGTATGCCTGGACTGCCTGACTTACGCAGGAAACCTTTCCACTCTTGCACCGGTTATGGACAAACCGAACTTCCGCTTTGTAAAGGAGAGCATCACAGACCGTGACGCTGTTTACAAGCTTTTCGAGGAAGAGCATCCGGACATCGTGGTAAACTTCGCAGCTGAGAGCCACGTAGACCGTTCCATCGAGAACCCGGAAGTATTCCTTGACACCAACATCAAAGGTACTGCAGTCCTTATGGATGCCTGCCGTAAATACGGAATTCAGCGCTATCATCAGGTTTCCACAGATGAGGTTTACGGAGATCTTCCTCTTGACAGACCGGACCTTTTCTTCACAGAGGAAACTCCGATTCACACAAGCAGCCCGTACAGCTCTTCCAAAGCTGGCGCTGATCTTCTTGTTCTGGCATATCACAGAACTTACGGCCTGCCAGTGACCATCAGCCGCTGCTCCAACAACTACGGCCCGTATCACTTCCCGGAAAAACTGATTCCGCTGATGATCGCCAACGCTCTGAACGACAAACCGCTTCCAGTTTACGGAAAAGGTGAAAATGTCCGTGACTGGCTCTATGTTGAGGATCACTGCCGTGCCATCGACCTGATCATCCACAAAGGACGTGTCGGCGAGGTTTACAATGTAGGCGGACACAACGAGATGAAGAACATCGACATCGTAAAACTGATCTGCAAAGAACTTGGAAAACCGGAAAGCCTGATTACTCATGTAGCAGACCGTAAAGGCCACGACATGCGTTATGCCATCGACCCGACCAAGATCCACAATGAGCTTGGCTGGCTCCCTGAAACAAAATTTGCAGACGGAATCAAAAAGACCATCAAATGGTACCTTGACAACAAGGAATGGTGGGAAACCATCATCTCCGGTGAGTACCAGAATTACTACGAAAAAATGTATGGAAACCGCGAGGAGGTTAAAGCATGAAATTTTTCGTAACAGGCGTTGGCGGCCAGCTTGGCCATGACGTGATGAATGAACTGTCCAGCCGTGGACATGAAGGCGTAGGAAGCGACATTGCACCTTCCTACAGCGGCATTGCAGATGGTACTCCGGTTACCACCATGCCTTATGTCCAGCTGGATATCACAGATAAAGAAGCGGTAGCAAAAGCCATTCGCGAAGTAAATCCGGATGCAGTGGTACACTGTGCTGCATGGACAGCCGTAGATGCTGCAGAGGATGAGGAAAACCGCGAAAAAGTACGTCTTGTCAATGTTGTGGGAACCCAGAACATTGCGGACATCTGTAAAGAGCTTGGCATCAAAATGATGTACATTTCCACAGACTATGTTTTTGACGGCCAGGGAACCACTCCATGGGATCCGGACTGCAAAGACTACGCTCCCCAGAATGTATACGGTCAGACCAAGCTTGACGGCGAGCTGGCAGTATCCGGCACTGTTGATAAATTCTTTATCGTACGTATTGCCTGGGTATTCGGCAAAAACGGTAAGAACTTTATCCGCACCATGGTAAACTTAGGGAAAACCCACGACAAACTGACCGTAGTCAGTGACCAGATCGGTACACCAACCTACACCTATGACCTTGCCCGTCTTCTGGTAGACATGATCGAGACAGAAAAATACGGCTATTATCATGCAACCAACGAGGGCGGTTTCATCAGCTGGTATGATTTCACAAAAGAAATCTTCCGTCAGGCTGCTGCCCTCGGTCATAAAGAATATGAAAACGTACAGGTTTCTCCTGTTACTACTGCAGAATATGGTGTTTCCAAAGCGGTTCGACCATTCAACAGCCGCCTGGATAAGTCCAAACTTGTAAGAAACGGTTTCCAGCCCCTTCCAACATGGCAGGATGCCCTGGAGCGTTATCTGAAAGAAATTCTTTAACTATAATTTTATCAAAAACTAAAAACCGCCTGCGGTACACTGGTTCAGAATAAGTTCTGAATACCAGTTGCACCGCCTGGCGGTTTTTCTACGCTTTATTTCGTTTACTACTGTGCTGCACCATTATCTGCTGCCTGTGTATCTGTTGCATTCTGTGCTGCTGTGTCTGTAGTTTCTGCAGTGGCAGACTGCGTATCTGTAGCCGTAGCTGCGGCCGCAGATGCATCTGCATCTGCTTCCTCCTGGGAAACAGTCTCACCGTCACGAACCTTCTTCATCATCTCTTCAGCCTTCTGAACAGTAGACTCATCAGGAATCATAACATACGCTTTCTGGCTCATGGAATACGGTTTCTGTGTGTCACCGGTACCATTTACACTGTAGCTTACAATATTCCAGTCTCCCCCGTTATTCAGCTGCTTCTGCAGAATACCGGCAATTTCCTCATAGGAGATATTTGTCTCAAAACATCCCTGGATGCTGGAAAGTACGGAAGAATAATTTTTCAGGAGTTCCGGAGAAAGCGCTTTATTGATTACGCCCTTGATTACGGCCATCTGATTCTTTCCGCGCTGGCGGTCTCCCTCCTGGAAGGAGTAACGTTCACGGCTGAAAATCAGTGCCTGTTCTCCGTTCATCTGATTCTCGCCCTGATTAAAGTGATATCCCAACTCGTTCTTGGAATCAAACTCATAATCAGAATAAACCGTAATGCCTCCAAGAGCATCAATCAGCTGTTCAAATCCGGCAAAATTGATACGGAAATAGTAATTGATATCTTCATTGTAAAGCATTCCCAGAGTATCCATACATACATTAATGCCATAGATTCCCGCATGGGTCAGCTTATCTTTCTGTCCGCCGGAAATTGAAAGCGGCACAAAATAATCACGTGGTGTAGACACCAGCAGAACCTGGCGGGTATCTGTGTTTACAGTTGCCACAATGTTGGAATCACTTCTGCTCTTGGCAACCAATCCGCTTCTGCTGTCAATACCGCTGATAAAGATTGTATAAACCGTTCCTTTATCTGCGCTGTCTTCAGATTTCTGTTCCGTCTGCTGCGGCTCAATGGTTGTTTCCACTTTTTTTACTGTCAGTTCACGGATTCTGGATGAAACATCTGAATATCCATCCATCTCCTCTATCACGCTCAGATAAGCGCTGTTCAGAACGATGGCCCCTGTCTGTCCGTTCAGAAGACCGTCAACGAGCTCTGTAAGCCCTGCAAATTCCTGAACCTTGACACTTTTTCCGGCTTCAGAATCTACCTCCTGAATAGCCTTATCGGAATTCTCACGGTCAAGATCTGTAAGGACACCATATACATAGTCCGCAGTTGCCGCTATCGAATCAGCAGAATCATCCGCACGGACATATATTCCAACTTCCGTGACCTCTGTATTCACACCGGAAATATCCGCAAGTGCTGAATGGGTCTGATAAACATACATGCTTCCAAGAATAAACGCCGCACCCAGAATAGCGGCAATCAATACTCCCAGAACAAAACGTATTTTTTTGTCTGTGTTCCATACAAGTGCTCCGACAATCAGTACCAGAATCAGCATAACCAGACTGATCACTGCGATGAATTTTGTCGGGATCACTTTCATATTCAGGAGCATTCCTGCAAATACAACAGCAGTTGCCAGAACTACCAGCATTACAATCAGCCCCGGAATATGTTTTCCTATTTTTTTCATATGCACTCCTCCTTGGTAAGGAAATTATTCTACAGTAACACTTTTTGCAAGGTTTCTTGGCTTATCTACATCAAGACCCTTATTTACACTTACATAATAGCCCAGAAGCTGTAACGGAATTACAGCCAGTGAAGTGGCAAAATGCGGATCTGTTTTCGGGATATAAACGGTAAAGTCCGCAGTGTCCTCAATATTATAATTTCCAAATGTGGTAAGCCCCATCAGATAAGCGCCACGGCTCTTACACTCTACCATATTGCTCACTGTTTTTTCATAGAGGCTCGGCTGGGTAAGAACGCCGATCACAAGAGTTCCGTCCTCCACCAGAGAAATTGTTCCATGCTTCAGTTCTCCTGCCGCATAGGCCTCTGAATGAATGTAACTGATTTCTTTCATTTTAAGGCTTCCCTCAAGGCTGATCGCATAATCAATTCCTCTTCCGATAAAGAAAATATCCTTGGCATTGGCCTGCTTGGATGCGAACCACTGGAGACGTTCCTTATCCTCAAGAATTTTCTCAATTTTCTCCGGAAGTGTCTGCAGTTCTTTTATATATGCATCACACTGTTCTTCTGTAATTTCTTCTCTTGTTTTTGCAAACTGAAGAGCCAGAATATAGGAAGCAATCAGCTGTGTGCTGTAAGCTTTTGTGGTAGCCACAGAAATTTCCGGGCCGGCAAGTGTATAAAATACATTATCTGCTTCCCTAGCAATGGAAGATCCAATTACATTGACAATGGCAAGGGTACGGATTCCTCTGGCTTTGCATTCACGAAGTGCCGCAAGGCTGTCTGCTGTCTCTCCGGATTGACTGACGATGATCGCAAGGCCGTTTTTGTCCAGAATTGGATTACGATAACGGAACTCTGATGCAAGCTCCACACGTACCGGGATACGCGCCAGATCTTCCAGAACATACTGAGCTGCCATGCCGACATGGTATGCAGATCCACAGGCCACAATATAAATCTGGCTGATATTCCGGATCGTTTCTTCATCCATTCCCACACCGGAAAGGTCAATCTTTCCATCTTTTACAACAGAATTGATGGTATCGGAAACCGCTTTCGGCTGCTCGTGGATTTCTTTCATCATAAAGTGCTCATATCCAGCCTTTTCAGCAGCTTCTGCATCCCAATCAATCTTCTTTGGTTCTTTTTCAATTTCTTCGCCATCCAGATTGTAAAAGGTGATCTCTCCCCTTTTCACATGAGCCATCTCCAGATTTCCAATATAATAAACATTTCTTGTATATTTCAGAATCGCCGGAACATCGGAAGCAATATAAGACTCCCCGTCTCCCACACCCAGAATCATCGGGCTGTCTTTTCTTGCTACAAAAATCTCTCCCGGATAATCACGGAACATCATGGCGAGTGCATAGGAACCTCTGATGCGTACCATCGCATGGCTGACTGCCTCAACCGGTGATTTTCCATATTTCTTATAATAATAATCTACAAGATTTACCGCAACTTCCGTATCTGTTGCAGAATAAAACGTATAACCTTTACGAAGAAGTTTTTCTTTCAGTTCCTGATAGTTTTCGATGATACCGTTGTGTACGGCAACCACATTTCCATCGTCGCTGACATGAGGATGTGCATTGGTTTCTGACGGTTCCCCGTGTGTTGCCCATCTTGTATGGCCAATGCCACAGGTTCCCGGAACAGATTCTCCTCCGTTTGTTTTTTCAATCAGAACTTTAAGGCGCCCTTTTGCTTTGATGACTTCTGTCTCATTCTCTCCGTCACGCACTGCAATACCGGCAGAATCATATCCTCTGTATTCCAGTTTGGAAAGACCGTCCAGTAAAATCGGTGCTGCCTGATGCTTACCTGTAAAACCTACAATTCCACACATATTTCCAGTCTCCTTTGTTTTATCAATCCAACTACTGCTATTATTCTTATTGCTATAATACTCTGAAATCATACGTTTCATTTTGCGGATGACTTATTTCTTCTATATTATAATATGTATAAAAGCTTTCCTGTGAAAGTATATCACAAATTCTTCTCTTTTGCGATAAATACTTTTTCCCTATCGCCCTGTGATCTTACGGGGATTTTTGATAAATATTTTTTTTGCGTATTCCGTCCCCATGGTTTTTTCCACTTTTTCCACACATCTTCCAATTTCCGGAATCCGCTCATTCTGCCTGTGTCCGTCAGATCCCACAAAATCCAGCAGTCCCTGTTTCATGAGCTTTTTTGCATACATTTTTGCTCCGAAGCCGCTGTGTCCACTGATAGTGTCCGCATTGATCTGAATATAAGCACCGGCTTCTCTCAGCTCTGAAAGAAAACGAACATCATTTCTTGTGGCACTATATCTCTCCGCATGTGCAATAATCGGAATAAAACCGTACATCAAAAGACTTCTGATCCGTTCTTCAATATAGCTCTTTTCATCGTTATTACTAAATTCCACAAGTACATACCTGGAGCCGGCCATGGTAAGTCTCCTGCCCTTTTTCAGACATTCCACCATATCCATACTGGAATGCAGTTCACATCCAAGATAAATCTGCATATCGCCCTGGCCAATATTTACGATCTCTCTTCTCAGTTGCATAAAACCTCTCGTTACAATATTCATATGTGGTTCAAACATCTCATATCGGAAATGAGGAGTCAGAATCACATGACGTACTCCGTCTTTATATTCCTTGTTCAGCATCCATAAGGCTTCTTCCATATTCCTGGCGCCATCATCCACCCCCGGCAGAATATGGCAGTGAATATCATAAAGTCCCTTCATCAAAACAATCCTTTCTTTTTATTTACCTGTATCTTCTGGTTTCTGTTCCCAAAGCTGTAAAGCGGACATTTCTATTCCGCTCTGTGATATGCCTAGTGGCTATTATACAATCCGTCCATTTATTACGCAAGGTCTTTATTATTCTTCTCTCCTATGTTAAAATAGATACACGGCAATGAGTGCAGCAGTTACAGGAGGAGCCTTATTTTTTTTGCCAACCGTGATTGGCTGCCATAAGGAGGATATAAACATATGACAAAACAGGAATTTCAGAAACTGACTGAGAACCATGTCCTGCTGCTGGATGGTGCTACCGGTTCCAACCTGATGAAAGCAGGAATGCCAAGAGGTGTCTGCACAGAGAGCTGGGTGCTTGAGCACAAAGATGTGATCCAGTCCCTTCAGAAAGCTTATATTGAAGCAGGAAGCCATATTATTTATGCACCTACATTCGGTGGAAACCGCATCAATCTCACCATGCACGGTCTGGAAGATCAGATTGAGCAGATCAACCATACCCTGGCCGGCTACACCAAAGAGATCACACCGGAGGGCGTTTATGTTGCGGGAGATATCACCACAACCGGTAAGATGATGGCCCCGGCCGGTGATATGACCTACGAAAAAGCCTTTGAAACCTATCAGGAGCAGATCGGTTATCTCCGGGATGCTGGCGTAGATCTGATCGTAGCGGAAACCATGATCAATATTGAAGAGACACTGGCTGCTGTAGATGCCTGCCAGAGTGTCTGCGACCTTCCGATCATCTGTACTGTAACTGTAGAAGCAGACGGAAGTATCTTCAGCGGCGGCAATGCCGTAGAGGCTGCTATGTCCCTCGAAGCTGCCGGTGCCAGTGCAGTCGGCATCAACTGCTCTGTTGGTCCGGATCAGCTGGTATCTGTTGTCCGTAATATCAAAGAGAATGTTTCCATTCCGGTTATCGCCAAACCGAACGCGGGAATGCCGCAGATCGATGATCTTGGTAATGCCGTTTACAGCATGACACCTGCTGATTTTGCAGGTTACATGAAGGTACTTGTTGAAAACGGAGCTTCTGTAATCGGCGGATGCTGTGGTACCACACCGGAATTTATTTCGGAAACTGCCCAGGTGCTTGGACTTCGATAACCGTCCTGCAGCTATTTTGTTACGAGTAAGCAGTAAAACGAACGAATTGTAAATATACAAAAAATCCTGAGAATCCTATGTGAAATATAAACATAGAAATTCTCAGGATTTTTATTTGACTGGATACTATTTCTCTGACCGTCGGTTTGCCGCGTCCGCATACGCCGCACGGATTGCCTTCCGTACAGGAAGTACGCAAGCCGGCACAACGGAAAGTCCGTCCACACCCATCTGGATAAATTTCTCTGTGAGATTGGAATCTGCTGCCAGCTCCCCACATATGTAAACATTACATCCGGATTTATGTCCTGCTTCTGTCACCATCCGGATCATCTTCACAAGCGCAGGATGATGGTCATTGTATTTGTTTTTCAGAAGAAGATTCTGCCTGTCCATAGCCAGGGTATACTGGGTCAGGTCATTGGTTCCAAGGCTTAAGAAATCCACACGTTTTCCCAGTTCTTCGCTGATCATAACTGCAGCCGGTGTTTCGATCATGATTCCGGTACGGATATTTTTGTAGGGAATATTCTTCTCATCCAGGCCTTTTTTTACCTCCTGGATCAGTTTTTCGATCTCATCCAGTTCTTCCTCCGATGTGATCATCGGATACATCAGACTGATGTTTCCATAGGCACTTGCCCGGTAAATGGCACGAAGCTGGGCTTTGAACATTTTTTTCCGGTCAAGGCAAAGTCGGATACCGCGGTTTCCCATCATAGGATTGACTTCATCCGGGATGGCCATATATTCTGCCTGCCGGTCTGCACCCAGATCTACGGTACGGATCACAACCGGACGGCCTTCCATATCCTCCGCTACCTTCTTATAAGCACGGAACAGCTCGTTCTCTCTTGGATAATTTTCTCTTCCAAGATACTGAAATTCACTTCGAAGGAGACCGATGCCTGTAGCTCCGTAATAAAGAACCGTATTCAGATCATCCAGATTTCCGATATTGGCCAGAAGTTTGATCTGTTTTCCATCGGCTGTGATATCCTCCTGATTACGAAGTCTTAAGAGTTCTTCCCGTTCTTCCATATCTGCCCTGTGGCGGATCTCATATTCTTTCAGAAGTTCCGGTTCCGGATCAATATACAGAGTTCCTGTATATCCATCCACAATGGCCATATGGCCGTCCCACTCCTTCTGTATCTCCACTTCCACCAGTGTAGGCACTGCCATGGATTTCGCCATAATCGATACATGGGAAATGATTGATCCCTGATGCATGACTATTGCCAGAAGGCTGGATTTGTTCATCTCCAGAAGTTCATTTGGGGAAAGCTGCTCTGCCGCAAGGATCACCGGCTCATCTCCCAGATTGATCCGCGCATGGGAACCACCCATGGCGCCGATCAGAAGTTCTGAGATCTCCCGGATATTTTCGATCTGTTCCTTGACAGCCTCATCTTCCAGCTTGCGAAATACATTGGCAAGCTCATCTCTGGTTGTCTGGACCGCATAAGCCGCACTAACCTTTTCTGTTGTGATCATGCTCTCTACAGCCCGCTGGAAACTGCCTCCGCTTAAGAGCTTCAGCTGACGTTTCAATGTCAGCTCCTGCTCTTTTGGGAGGGGTGCTCCGTTTTTATACATATGCTGGATCTGGGTCTTTACTGCTGTCCTTGCATGGTCCAGACGATCCAGCTCTTTTTTTACATTGTCTACCATAGACTGACGGATCTGGTATTCGCCCCTGTGGTAATACAGTATTTTTCCAATGGCTATTCCGGAAAAAGCGGATGTGCCTTTGTATATTTCCATCTGAAAAACCCCCTTACTGGTCTGTCCGCCTTAATCGCAGGCAGCTTTAAATTCTGTCCAGATCTTATTGTATTCCTGCTCTGCTTCCTGGCTTACGTTCTGCACGATCTCGCCTTTGGTCACATCATCCGGCACAACCAGGTTCTCATCTACCAGATCATCTGCTGCCTTGTTTGTGTTGTAGTAACCTACAGAATTGATGCATTTTGCAGTTACTTCCGGCTGCAGGATATAGTTGATAAATTCATTGGCAGCCTCCGCATTCGGTGCCTCACTTGGGATAAAAGTTCCAAGAATACCAAATCCAAGACCTTCCTCCGGATAAACCACCTTCAGGTCCGGGTTATCCTTCAGCGCCTGTGTTACCTGGGATGTGTAGAGGAATGCCACACTTGCCTCTCCATTGAGAAGTGCATTCTGTGTATTATCATCCTGGATCATACGGATATTCGGTGCAAGCTCCTTCAGTTTCTCACCGGTCTTGGCAATCACATCCACATCCTCTTCATTCATGCTCTCACCCATGGAAAGCTGTGTGATTCCGGCAATTACACGGTAATTTCCGATGATCGCCACGCTGTCTTTCAGGGATTCATCCCAGAGATCTTTGTATCCTTTGATGTCGATATCTACCTGATCCGGATCATAAACGATCAGCGGAATTCCTGCACCGTATGGTACGGTGTACTCGTCATCCGGATCATAAAACTGTCCCTGGAAAAGCGGATTGATGTTTCCGAAATTGGTAACAGTATCCTTGTCGATCTTCTGGACAAGTCCTTCTTTTACCGCACTGTCGATAATGTAATCATCTGCAATTACCACATCGTAATCGCCGCCTTTTGCCTGGGAAAGTTTCTCAAGCATGGTCTCATCGGTATCAAAGTTAGAGTAAACAACCTTGGTTCCTGTTTCTTTTTCAAAATCATCCAGCACTTCCTGCGGAACCATTCCGTCCCATGTGTAAAGTACCAGTTCATCTTTATCCTTTGCACTGACGCTGACACCTGTTACCATAGATGCTCCAAGTGCCGCACATAACATGATCGCTGCCGCTTTTTTTGCTTTCATAGAACCTCCTTCATGTCTCTCTCTGACGTCTTGTTATTTTGCTTTTACCTTGGTCCAAAGCTCTGCGAATTTCTGCTTGATCTTTGGCTTCTGGTATCCGAAGATTTCATTCTTTGGATTATCGATCTGCGGAATATAGGAATCAATTCCCTCATAAGTTCCGTTTTTCATCTCCTCGAACGCACTTTTTACAGTAGAAGTATATCCTACTTCTTCGGTATTGGAAAGAGCATTTTCGTCATCCAGCATAAAATTGATAAACTCATGGGCCAGATCTACCTCATTACAGTCTTTGGTGATGACCATGGCATCATACCATGTGTTGGTTCCCTGCTCGGGTGTATAATAGGAAAGATCCGGATTTTCACTGATAATATAAGAAGCATCTCCTGAATATACCACTGCCATTGCCTTGTTTCCGGAGATCATATTGTCGATGACATCATCTCCTGCATAGATTGGGTCCATGGTATCACGCTGGTTGATCAGCCATTCATAGGCTTCCTGGATCTCGCCCAGATCTGTGGTATTCATGGAGTATCCAAGTGCTTTCAGGGCGATCATAAAGGAATCTCGTTCGGAATCATACATGTAAAGATTTCCTTTATATTTCTCATCTGCAAGAATGTTCCAGCCCTCTTTATCCAGATCGTCCTGTAATACTACATTCTTATTATAAAGGATTCCGACTGTTCCCCAGAAATACGGGCAGGAATAACGGTTGCCCGGATCATAGCTCTGGTTCATGACATCATTCAGCAGATTTTTCTTATTCGGAATTTCTTTCCAGTCAAGTGCCTGCAGATATTCTTCTTTGATCAGTCTCTCAATCATGTAATCAGACGGGATCAGCACATCATAGGTCTCACCACTTGACAGTTTGGTATACATCATCTCATTTGACTCAAAAGTCTCGTATACGATGGTACAATCATATTCTTTTTCAAAATCCTCCAGCAGGGAAAGATCCATGTACTCTCCTGCATTGTAAACTTTCAGCACATGAGTGGACTGCGCCACGAATCCCCATTTGATCAGCCCTGCCGTAACGGCAACAACCAGAACTACAGAGACAATTTTTACTGCTTTCCTGTTCAACTTTGACTGCTTCCTTATCCTTCAGTACTGGAAAAAGGATTTTACCCTCCCCTGCAAGTCCGGATAAGGTCAATGGCTGATTACCTGTTAACTGCTTTTTGCTTTCTTTCATATA
>ERZ827156.1056-NODE-1056-length-35183-cov-4.305881_pt1 | contig 35183 bp, 28 predicted proteins | sample MGYA00519919_ERZ827156 | MGnify/ENA primary metagenome ERZ827156 (study PRJEB31778, sample SAMEA3449269) | human gut metagenome | biome: human gut; feature: human-associated habitat; material: faeces | place: United Kingdom | collected 2010/2012 ...
CGCCGAAGCCGCAAAACTCGTGTCCGACTTCTGCCGCGCGCATCACACGAACCTTCCGGTACTTTTGGAAATCGACGTGGACGGACACCGTTCCGGCCTTCTCCCCGACTCACCCGACATTGTGACGACTGCCCGAGCCCTCACCGACGGCGCTTACTTAAAGGGCGTTCTCACCCACGCGGGCGACAGCTATGAATGCAAAACTCAGGAAGCCATCGCGGCCGCGGCCGAACAGGAGCGTGCCGGCATCGTCAAAGCCGCCGACATGCTGCGTGCCGCAGGCTTTACGGTCGACATCATTTCCGTCGGTTCCTCCCCCACCCTCATGCGTTCCGCATCCGAAACGGGCGTAACGGAAATCCGCGCCGGCGTCTGTGCATTCTTTGATCTTTTCATGACGAACGTCGGCATCTGCACGGTTGACGACATCGCGGGATCCGTCCTCACGACCGTCATCGGCCGCAAGGCGAACAAGAACCGCGTCATCACCGATTCAGGGTTTCTCGCCATGTCCCGCGACCGCGGCACGCAGCGTCAGAAAAAAGACTACGGCTACGGCCTCGTATGCGACGTCGACGGACATCCGTTGGACGAAGGAAAGATTCTTCTTGCGGGCACCAATCAAGAACACGGCATCATTGACCTGCCGGAGAATACCACCCTCACCCAAACCGACTTTCCGATCGGACGGCGCCTGCGCGTCCTCCCCAATCACGCCTGCCCCACGGCCGCCCCGTACGCGCACTTTCTCGTCGTTGAAAACGGCCTCATCGTCGACGTCATCGGTCACGTACGCGGCTGGGAGATTTAGTTCAAAATCCAATAAGAGCGATAGCCCGGCCGCTTTCAGTCTCGGACTACGCTTTCCTCAGAACAGGAGATTCCCCATGGCGGCACCCCGCACTCTCTACGAAAAGATCGTTGACGCCCATACGGTCAAACGCATCGACGCCAACACCGTTCTTCTCTACTGCGACGCGCACTTTGCAAACGAATACACGTCTCCGCAGGCCTTTGCGGGCCTTGCCGCGCGCGGCCGCAAAGCACTCGTCCCGGACGCTCATCTCTGCGTCGTCGACCACATCATTCCGAGTGACGACGTCACGCCTCGCGTCATCTACGACGAAGCAAGCCTCATCCAGGCCAAAACTCTCGAAAATAACTGCCGAGAAAACGGCATTGCCGCCTTCTATGGCGCCAACGACCCCGATCAAGGCGTTGAACATGTTTTGATGGACGAACAGGGGCTCGTTCGTCCCGGCATGGTCGTCATCTGCGGGGACAGCCACACCACGACGCACGGTGCGTTGGGCGCCCTGGGCTTCGGGATCGGCACGTCTGAAATCGAACACATTCTCGCCACGCAGACGCTCGTCTACCGCACGGCGGGCACCATGCGGGTCACGATCACGGGAGAACTTCCCGCCGGTTCCACCGCGAAAGACCTGGCACTTACCGTCCTTAAAACCATTTCCGCCCGCGGGGCCCTGGGGCTCGTCGTCGAATACACGGGGTCCGCCGTAGCGGCGCTCCCCATGGAAGGCCGCATGACGCTCTGCAACCTCACGGTGGAAGCCGGTGCCCGCGGTGCACTCATCGCACCGGACGAAAAAGCCTTTACCTGGGTTAAGGAACACGCTGCCCCCTACTCAGATGAAGACGACTGCGCGATGCGCGCCTATGCCGCCGATCTTCATACGGACGATGGCGCACACTTTGACAAGGAAGTCACGCTTGACGCGTCCGCCGTGGAACCGATGACGACCTGGGGCACAAGTTCCGACCAGGCGGTGTCCTTGACCGGCACCATCCCGGCACCCGAAAGTTTTGCGGACATTGTCGACCAAACGGCGGCCCGTCGCGGTCTCGCTTATCAGGGACTCAAAGTCGGCGACAAAATCGCGGGTACGCCGATTCAGCACGTGTTCATCGGCTCCTGCACCAATGCTCGCCTTTCCGACTTAAAGGCCGCAGCCGCCATTCTCAAAGGGCGTCACGTTGCGCCCGGCGTCCGAGCTCAGGTGATGCCCGGCAGCATGCGCGTACGACGCGAAGCCGAAGCCCTCGGCATTGCTCAGATCTTTAAGGACGCGGGGTTTGAATGGCGTAAATCCGGCTGCACGCTCTGCCTTTCGATGAACGGCGACATTCTCAGCGAAGGCGTGCGCTGCGCTTCAACCACGAACCGAAACTTCGAAGGCCGTCAGGGACGCGGCGCCCGCACGCATCTCGTGAGCCCCGCCATGGCGGCCGCAGCCGCCGTCATGGGACATTTCGTCGACGTGAGCAAACTCTTTTAAGGCAGACTGAAAATGGAAAAATTTACGCAGCTCACGGGGCTCGTCGTTCCCTTGGACCGCAGCAACGTGGACACGGACGCCATCATCCCGAAGCAGTTCTTAAAGTCCATCTACCGCACGGGCTACGGCCCCAACGCCTTTGACGAATGGCGGTATCTTGACAAGGGCGAACCCGGCATGGACAACACGAAGCGCCCGCTCAACCCGGACTTTGTGCTGAACTTCCCGCGTTACCAAGGCGCCGAGATTCTTCTCGCACGCAAAAACTTCGGCTGCGGCTCTTCGCGCGAACACGCACCCTGGGCCCTCTTGCAAAACGGTTTCCGCTGCGTCATCGCGGAGAGTTTTGCGGACATCTTTTATTCGAATTCTTTGAAAAACGGGCTCCTTCTCATCGTGCTCCCTCACGACGTCATGGATCGGCTCTTTGCCGCCTGCGAAGCAACCGAGGGTTATAAACTCACGGTCGACTTAGATAAGCAGACCGTGACGGAACCCGACGGCACCGCAACGCACTTTGACATTGCCGCCTTCCGCCGCTGGGCCATCATGAACGGCTTTGACGACATCGGTATTACGCTCTCCAAGCGCGCCGACGACATCCGTGCTTTTGAAGCGAAGCGCCTTGCGGAAAAACCGTGGCTTACAAAGACTTTAGATCAGTAACAGAGGATATTTTTTCATGACAAAAAAGATTGCAGTACTCCCGGGCGACGGCATCGGTCCCGAGATCGTAGATCAGGCCGTCAAGGTTTTAAACGCCCTGGGTCAGGACTTTGAAATGGAAACGGCAGACGTCGGGGGCGTGGCGTACGCGCACCACGGCCACCCGCTTCCCGAAGCCACGCTGAAACTTGCGAAAGAAGCAGACGCCGTTCTCTTCGGCGCCGTGGGCGACTTTAAGTACGATACGTTGGAACGGCACCTGCGTCCCGAACAGGCCATTTTGGGCCTGCGCAAGAACTTGGGGCTCTTTGCGAACCTGCGCCCGGCGAAGTGCTTTAAGGAACTCGTCGCCGCTTCAAGCCTCAAACCCGAATTCGTCTCGGGCCTCGATCTCGTCATCGTGCGTGAATTGACGGGCGACATTTATTTCGGCACCCCGCGCGGCCGCCGCACGGCCGTGGACGGGCACTTCCCCGGCACGCTCGAAGCCTTCGACACCATGCGTTACTCCGTGCCGGAAATCGAGCGCATTGCGCGCGTTGCGTTTGAAACGGCCCGCAAGCGCCGCCGTAAGGTGACGAGCGTCGACAAGGCGAACGTTCTCGAAACGAGTCAACTCTGGCGCGACACCGTGATCCGCATTGCCAAGGATTACCCGGACGTCACGCTTGAACACATGTACGTCGACAACGCCGCCATGCAGCTCGTGCGCGCGCCGAAGGCGCTGGACGTGGTGCTGACCGGCAACATCTTCGGGGACATTCTGTCAGACGAAGCCTCCATGCTGACGGGCTCCATCGGGATGCTCGCGTCCGCGAGCTTAAACGACAAGGGCCAGGGGCTTTTCGAACCCTCGCACGGCTCGGCACCCGACATCGCCGGAAAGAATATTGCGAACCCCATTGCAACGATTTTGTCTGCCGCGATGATGCTCCGCTACAGCCTTGATATGGCCGACGACGCCGACCGCATCGAAAAGGCCGTGGAAAAGGTGCTCGCCGACGGTATCCGCACGGGCGACATCATGAGTGAAGGTTGCCGCAAGGTGACGTGCTCGGAAATGGGTGACGCGGTGCGTGACGCTTTGAAGTAATCCCTACACACGTCCGTTCGGGGGCGCTGCCTGACGGTCGGCGCCCCCTTTTATTTTTCACGCGGCCGGCACTTCCTGCCACAACACAAATTTCCTCGCCTCTTCCGAAAACACCAACGCGATACGGTGTAATTCCGCATCCGGCGGTACCTCGTCCCCATAGCGGCGATCCTTCAGCTGCCGCAAGGCCTCTTCAAGTAGGGTTTCCGCCCTGCGGCCTTTTCTGGCCCACTTAAATTCCAGCACCCAATATCGGTTACCGTCAGAAACCTCCAAGTCACTGCGCCCCAGGGCATTGTGCTTTTCAGGCTGCACGTTCAAACCGGCGGCCGCCAACATGAGCTGCACCGCATTGCGGCAGGACGCTTCGTCCGTCAGATTCCACCGGGCGTAATCGAGCCCGGTAATGATGCGGTTGACGGTTTTCACGACAGTCTCAAAATCATCCCGAAGCAAGATCTTTCGCAGCGTCCGAGTCTTATTGCCGGCCAGACGGTCATCCCGGGTAATCATCTCCACGAAAAACCGCGCCATGGATTCCCGAACTTCCTGATTGGGGTACCCCAATGTGAAAAGCCCGTTGTCCGCTTCTTTGATCGTCAGATACCCCACCTGTGCAAGCAGTACCGTCGGATCCAAAGACGCCAAATCCGCCGCCGTAAAGAGCTCTTCAAACGTCACCATCTTTTCCGACGCATACACGGATACCTTATCCATACCGCGCATTGTCAAAAAATTCGTAAGAAGCGTCGATCGTCCGGCTCCGTCGTGCCAATAGTTGAGGAAACCCAATCCCGGATCCGCCAAAAACTGCAGTACCGACCACGGCACATACACATGCGTACTCGCAAAAAGGTCAAAGCAGAAGCCGTCGTACATCCGGCGAAGTTCCGCAAGAAGCGCCTCCCGCGTTTCGTTTTTACGTCGTATCCTGCAGGCCCGATCCAGGAACCCGCCAAAGTACTTCTCAATTTCCGCTTCCGTATATCCCGCCAAACTCCCGTACTGCGGCCGAAACGAAATATCGGTAATCGGGTTGAACGCCGAAAAAATGCTGGCATTCTCAATCTTCGTAATCCCGGTCATAAAGAAGAACCTGAGGCACCCTTCGGCACTCTTTACCACCGAGTAAAAACGGCTCAAGGCATTCCGAACCTCATCAAAGAGTGCTGGATTGGCCAAACTCAGCGTCAACGGCGCATCGTACTCATCGACAAGCATCACGAGCGATGCCGCCGGCCGCGATTTCATCCATTCGCCCAACTGCACCAAGAGGTCGGCATCCGCCCGTTCTCGCTTAAATCCGAGCCGCCCCACCACCTGCAGCAGCATATCTTCAAAGAGGTACTTGAACTCTGTTTTGGTTTTGAATTCATTGATGGTGGAAAAGTCCAACGTCACCACATCGTAGGTTTTGTCCTTCCACAGCGACTCGATGGCGAGGCCCTTAAAGTCCTTCAGACCATCCCGAAAAAGGGATTCAAACGTCGAAATCAACAGCGACTTACCGAAACGGCGCGGGCGGGCAAAAAAGAATTTCTGGCTCTGCACGGCCAGCTCGTAAATCTGCGCCGTTTTATCCACGTAGATTTTCCCCTGCTCCCGCAGCGTATGAAAGGTGGATCGTCCTACGGGCAGTTTTTCCGTCAATACTTCATTCATATTCCACCTCAGCGAATTTCCGCCACCGTATTCGTCAGGCCCTTCAGAATAATCTGATGCACATCACCCGCCGCATCCGCGAGTGCCGGCAACGCAGCCTTCACCGACACGATGAACTGTACGTTAGGGAACGTGTCGGATAAGCCTTTCAGGAACATCCACAACCGCCGCTGAGAGAGCCACTGATCCGCGTCATCAATGATGACCACGCCTTCCACCTTTTCAAAATCCGGCGTCAGACTGTGATTCAGCCATTCAATACGCTGCACCAAATCGGCAGCGAACTGAATGACAAACCGATCCCCACGGTTCATTTCGTTTAAAAACTGCAAGCGATCCCTCGAACGCACCAAAACACAACGGCGTTTGCTGTTCATTTCCACTGATTCAAATCCGGCGGGCAGGGCGCGCTCCAAAAGCTCTTCCAAGCACTGCAGACCGTCCGTCCGATCCCTGTCAGCCCCCTCTCGGCCGACACGATCCACAACTTCGTTCAGGAGCCAGTCGTATGTGTCTTTTTCCCAAAGAGAAGTCTGATGCCAGAAGGTGTAGCCCGTGTATTTTCCTTCGGAGTGACGCTTCACAAAAGCATCCCCACAGTCTTCAGCGTAAAACGCGATGAGCGGCCCCTTCACCGACCGTTTTTTCTTCGCCACCAACGTTTGCCCATCCACCCAAGACGACACCGCGGCAGAACTCGAAGTTTTGATCACCCTCAGTGCCTCGTCTCTCTTCCCTGACACCACTTCGGCACTGCAGACACTCGGAAATGCGTAACGGCTTTTCGGACACTCGGCCCGAATTTCCGTACTGTGCCGCACTTCCCACGGTTCAATTGGGCGTCCGTGAAAAAGTTCACCGGTAGCGGCCTGAATGATAGGCGACAGCGCCGTTGCCGCTGCCTTCAAAACGGAGGTTTTTCCTGCGCCGGTTTCACCGACGATGATGTTGACTCCGGGATAAAGCGGCGTTTCAAAGGAAGCCATGCCACCAAAATTCGTGACGAAAAGTTTTTTGATATACATAACCGCCTCGTTCCTCAATGCTGCTTTTTCATGCGCTGAGCCCAACCTTCAGCATTCGCGGCAAACCGTTTCAAACATTGCTCTAACACCAAACAAAACGGTTCCAACCGCCCTTCGGCATCCGGTTGACGCAAGCCTTCAATTCGGCGTCTGGCGGCCTGCGCGCTCAAGCTGGAAAAGTTTGTTCTTCGTCCTGCGATTTTAAATGCGCCTAAAATAGCCGCGCGTCGCTCTGTCCGCAGGCGCTCCGCATCCAGATGCAGTACGCGAATCGTATTCTGAGCCTTTGGGGAAAGTCCCTTTATCCCGCCGTGCAGATCAAATAGAAACTGCCCATCAACATCAGCCAAACAATTTGGCGAGCAAATTTCAGTCGTTTCATCGCGCTTATACGCGGCCCCATACCCCAACTCTGCATCCATCGCTGCCGACATCTCTCCCGGCCCCGGCCAACAGACCAACAAATTGGCATATTCCGTCACTTCCTGAGGATACGCAGACTGCGGATGAAAGTGCTCAATGTGGCAAGTTGACTCCGTAATGCGCTTCATCGTATAAGCGCAGAGAAATCCTTGTTCCTTCATCAGTGACCGACGGACACAGCACTTCAGTTCAGACGGCATCTCCGCAAACCCTGCCTGCGGATTCTGTTTTTTCCACCGCAGGAGTTCGATGGGGGCGCGACACTTAGCGATATACCGCATGGCTTACCCCTCGGACACCGCCAAAGTTCGAATCAACGCCCCCAACTGCAGCGTATCTTCCGTCGGGCCTCCGGCTATCGTTTCCATCTTATCCAGCTCGCGTCGGGCCTCCTCGTAGCGTCCTGCATCCAGCGCTTCGTACACCTTATCCAAACTTTCTTTGGCAAAGTCCGGTCGATCCTCGGTTCCCATCACATTGCGGAGGATTTCGTCACTCGTCAGTCCCTTGGCCTGATCAGGACGCACCACTTTGCCGTTCTGAAGCAGGAGAATATTCTGTGGAGAAACTTCACTCAGAATCTGGGGCGAATGCGTCGTCACGATAAACTGCACTTTCGGGAAGGCCTCCTGAAGCCCCTTCACAATTTTTCGTTGCCACGCCGGATGCAGATGCACATCCAGTTCGTCAATAAGAACAATCCCCTCCGTTTCTGCAATGACGTTGTCTCCCAGTTGAGGATTCAAAAGACACATACGTCGGGCGATATCAGTAAAAAGACAGATAAACGAACGCTCGCCATCGCTCAAAGACGCAAAGTCAACTTGTTTTCCAGAAATCCCCACCACAATGGATTTCGCCGACATATCGTAGACGATGCTCTCAAATTCGTTCGGAAGCGCCTTTTTCAGAGCCCGGTTAACTTCCGCAAGCTCGTCGTCTTCTACCTGCCAAAATCCAACTTGCCGATCCACCGCCAACTGCAGTCGTTCAATAGAACGCCCGATCATCCATTGGTAAAACGCCTGTTGACTGTCCGACGCATTGAACCAGTCTTGATAACCATCCCTGCGGCTATCCTGTTCTGAAACAGCATTCGTTTCTGAAAGCATTCTCGGCGTAAACCATTGTCGATCAGCTTTATAAAAGGTCAACAGAGGAAATACGTCATCAATAGTAACCGTCCCCCCTCTGCTGAACCACGAGGAACCGCTCAATAGGCTGTTCCTTTCCTGTGACAACTCTATTTGCTGTTCCCCCGCCTGCCAATGAATCGAGCATACACTGGGCAGACACGGCTCAAAACGAACTCTTGTGCCGTGTTTCACAACCTGACGGCGGACATCGTCAACCGTAAGCCATTCCACATTCGCATATTGGCCTGCCAATGTCGCCAGTGCACAAGCTACCGCTTTCAAAACTGATGTTTTACCGGCACCGTTACCCCCTGCCACCACATTTAATCCCGGTGTAAAGACCGCAGAAAACTCTGAAAAGCACCGGTAATTTTTCACACTCAACTGCTGGACATACATTTGCTCTTTTCCTCTATACCGTTTCAATCAAGCGTCCTACGCCGCCGCGTAAGCCGTTCACCTACCGGCCCCAAAGTCAGAACCTGCATAAGATTCATGGTCTGACTATTTGAACAGAGTCTGTTCAATCATCCTACCGAAACAATCAATATATTGATAATTTCCACTAAAAATTTTTAGCGCGCCACATTTCGTCGTGCCGCTGGTCTTTCTCACTCAACACCACACTCCTCACATCAAACATCGTCTCGCCTTCCACCGCCGGCCACGCAATCCCCAACGCCGGATCATTCCACAGGAGGCCCCCTTCATCCTCCGGATACCACACGTCATCACATTTGTAGGCTATATCCGCCGCCTCCGACAGCACCCGAAACCCGTGCGCAAATCCTCGGGGAATAAACACCTGCCGGCGGTTTTCGGCGGACAACACGACGCCGTCCCATTGTCCGTACGTTGGACTCTCGGGCCGCAGATCGACGGCCACATCAAAAATGCGTCCTGCCAACACGCGGATCAGTTTTGCCTGCGGGAAGCGCTTCTGAAAATGCAGCCCCCGAATCACGCCCTTCACGGAGTGCGACTGGTTGTCCTGCACAAAGTGGGCGGTAATGCCGCCCTTCACGAAGTCGTCCCGTTTGTACGTCTCCATAAAGAAGCCGCGGGCATCCCCGTAGACCTTCGGTTCCACAACGATCACGCCCGCCAACTTGGTTCGTCGAAACGTGAAATTCCCCGACACAATGCTTTCCGTCATACAAGTCCCGCTTCCCTGTATTTTGCTTCCGCCACGGCTTTCGCGTCCCGCCACCAGGCTTCATGCGTGCGGTACCACTCGACGACGTCGCGCAGTCCCGCTTCAAAATCCGTGTGCAGCGGCTGCCAACCCAATTCGCGGCGAAGTTTCCCCGCATCAATGGCGTAACGCCGGTCATGCCCCGGACGATCCTTCACCCAATCAAAGTCGTTCGCCAGGTGTCCCATCGCTTTCAAAATGTCCTGCAATACGTCGTAGTTACTCCGCTCCCCGTCCGCTCCGATGAGGTACGTTTCGCCGATTCGCCCGCGCGTGAGAATCGTCCACACCGCCCGACTGTGATCGTCCACGTGAATCCAGTCCCGAATATTGCGGCCGTTGCCGTAAAGCTTGGCGCGACCACCTAACAACAGATTCGTAATCTGCCGTGGGATAAATTTCTCCACGTGCTGCCGGGGCCCATAAATGTTGGAGCAGTTCGAGATCGTGGCGCGGATGCCGTACGTCCTCACCCACGCCCGCACGAGCAAATCTGCAGCGGCTTTTGTAGAACTGTAGGGACTCGACGGCCGATAGGGCGAGTCTTCGGTAAAGCGCTCCTTAGAATCCACCGGCGTATCCCCGAACACCTCGTCCGTCGAAATGTGATGAAACCGGATGCCGGTTTTACGCACCGCTTCCAAAAGGGAATACGTGCCTTCCACATTCGTCGCGACAAAAGGCGCGGGATCCGCAATCGAATTGTCGTTGTGACTTTCTGCCGCAAAGTGCACGCAAGCGTCGGCTTCGGAAAAAAGTTTCACCGCCAAGTCCGTATCGCGAATGTCCCCTTTCACAAACGTGAAGCGATCGGCCGGAAGCCCTTCAAGATTTGCCAAATTGCCTGCGTAAGTGAGTTTATCCAACACCGTGACATGCCCCCATGGGGGCATCAGAAACCAATGCACGAAGTTGGAACCGACGAATCCCGCACCGCCTGTAACAACGAGTCGCTTAATTTCCGGCATCTTGAGCCTCTTCTTTTTGGAGCGCGTCGATGAATTCTTCCAACGCGTCCCGCCAGGGGCGCAGGGTCTTACCCAAGACGCCCGCGATTTTGGTGTTGTCCAGAGCCGAATACATCGGACGCCGGGCACTCTGCGGGAAACGTCGGCGGTACTCTTCCGTCGTGATCGCTTCTTTTTCGCAAGAAATGCCGGCGATGTCTACCGCCGCAGACGCCAACTCAAACCAAGAACAAACGCCGACGTTGGTACAGTGATAGGTGCCGTAGCGATCCGTCTGCGCGAGCTGCAGAAGCGCCCCCGCTAAATCATTGGCGTACGTGGGACTCCCGTATTGATCCGCCACGACGCTGATGCGACCGGTTTCGCGGGCTTTTTTGAGGATCGTTTTGACGAAGTTCTTGCCATGCAGGCCGTAGAGCCAAGCAGTGCGGACAATGAAGTGCTTAGGGCAGAGGGCGCGCACGAAGACTTCCCCCGCCCATTTGGTGCGGCCGTAGGCGTTGATAGGGCAGACGGGATCAGTTTCCTTGCGGGGCGCAGGATCGGTGCCGGGAAAGACGTAGTCGGTGGAGACGTGCAGCAACGTGCCTCCCAGTTGGGCGACGTTTTCTGCAAGGTACTTCGGACCCAGGGCGTTTACTTCGAAGGCGTGGTATTCGTCCGTTTTGCAGCCATCAACATTTGTCACAGCGGCCGCATTTATTACAATTAAATGAGGTATTTTTACTTTAAATAATTCATTTACTTCATTGCGATTTGAAACATTGATATCGATTACTTCACTTTTACCTATATATTCTACATTTTTGCAAGAATATATAGCTGCCCCTAACTGACCGCGTCCTAGCAAAAACACAATAATGTCACAAAAAAACAGTAAAAATAAAATAATTATTTCTTCAGTTCGATATCATAAGCTCTTGTAGCGGAGAATTGCTTATTACCTTATTATAGGAATTTGAAAATTCTTTTGCAAATTTTTCAACCTCATTAACATTATCATCACACCATAACTCAAATATTTTCTCAATATCATTTCCAAGCATTTTAGAAAACTTCTTATACCAATCCTTATAATCATCTGTTTTCAGAAATTCGGGCCCTTTAGACAAATTTCCAGAAAAACACATTTCATACGTATACATATCAGATGCAATATTTAGCCTGAAAAATTTTTCAAAATTATTTCTGTCATACAAATACAAAAACAAATCACGCTCGATTGTTATCGGAGAAAAAATAATATTCTTATAATTATTAATAGTACTTTTATCTTCTTCAGATATTTTAGCGATTACATCATGATCAAGTAATATTACATTTCTTATAAACTCATCAACATTTTTTCTTACCAATTGAATATAATTCTTCCATCCCAAATTAAATTCATTAAACTCTATCTCCGGGACGTAATTAAACTTAATTTTATCTTTAAAAAGAAATTTAACAAAAACAGACGCTAATCTATTCTCACAATATATTTTCACTCTTTTCTGTAAAAAAGGCAATTTTAAATTTACACTTGCCAAACATCTGTAATAATCAGCATTATTAAGCACATTAAAAGCTAGAATGTTATATGCTTGTACATCTTTGTTAAAAACCGGATTTAGCCACACTATCGAGTAAAGATCCTTATTTTTCTTACTCTGACTCTGCAACAACTCATACATCCTAGATATAACAATCTGAGAATGAGATGTAAATATCACCTGGAGATTTAGTCTTTTTGATTCTTTATTGAGGAAATTTATAAGCTCAATCTGAGCCGTCTCAAACAATGTAGATTCAATTTCATCAATTAATAGCATTCCACCATTATATTCATTTTGAAATTTCTGCTTAAGCCGACTAAAAGACAAAACTGCAAAAATTATCTTCAATATATTGTTTTCACCTGAAGAGTTAGTAAAAACATCATGATATTCATCATCAATCCCTGCATACACTAAACCACTTGTATCTTTCTTTAAACTGAAATTTTCAATACTATGAGGCGGTGCAATAATCGACAGTATAGCTCTATAATTTTCAAGACAATATTTCTTTTCTTCATCACTTAAATCAAGAGCCATATCCTCTATTTTGCTAGATTCACCTATAGGCGCAACCCTTTTCAGACTAAGATAATACACAGGAACCTGAAGATATCCGTTTCCTTTGATATGCGGCATATCCGACCAAAATCGTACTGTTGTTTTAGTACGACATTTTCTTTTTAAACTTTTTATAGTATACGTTCTATTTGCATAAATATTTGGATTAACATTCAACCTCCATCTATACTCTTGCTCTAAATCTTTCAAAGAAATCTTAAATTTCTCTTTAAACTGAGACTTGAAATCATATCCATCGATTGTCTTCTGTCCCTTTAATTTTCCTTGAGACAAAGAAAAAGGTTGGCTCAAAATTCCTAACAATGTCGTTTTCTGCGTACCATTTCTACCGGCAATCACAGTCAACCGTTGACCCAAATTCACTGTTACATTATGAAACGCCCTGAAATTCTCAATATATACATCATTAACTATCATTTATTTATCTCCATAAGTGAAATATTTATACCATCATCTAACAATTCCATTTTCGACGGAACCTTAATGTCTTTAGAGAAAATCATGAGCTCCCTAGCAACATTCGGTCTTACTATACTGTACTGCAAGCAATACATATAACACTTATGATTTCGATAGATGTCTAATATATCAGGCGCACAATCATAAGTCACAATCCAAGGATTATCAATCATTGATATTTTTTCACAAATCTCATAATGATCCTTTTTAACTAAAAAATTTTTATACAGTTCCTGACCTCGTTTAAAATAGGGCGGATCAAAATAGTAAAATCCATTTTTTACATTTATAAAAGGACTAGACAAAAAATCCCTAACATCCAAATTATAAACAGAGATACGATTCGCGAATTTTGATATATTACTAATCCTTTTTATTAGATCGTCTTTATTAAATCTTGCATCTACCTTCCACTTTCCACTTTGTTCATACCCACCTATAGGCCCCGACCGCAATATTCCAGATCTATTTGTTCGATTAAGAAAAAAAGTAGCAAATCCTAGTTTTTCTAGATCGTTTTTTTCGAAAAGATATATATCTTTTTGTCGCTTCCATTCATCAATAGTAACATTTACATTGCTAATTTCTTTCAATAAATATTCACTATTCGTAGTAAGCGTATGCCAGAATGCGTATATAGCTCTATCACAATCGTTTATTATTATTTTTTCAACCGCCTCTGTTAATAACAGAGATAACGCTGCCCCTGCGCCACCAGCAAACGGTTCAATATAAACAGAAGAATTGCACTGCTTAATCAGCTTACTCAAAAAGAAAGCCAATTTAGCCTTTCCTCCTGGATATCTCAATGGAGAATATATCATAAAAATAAATTTATAAATTATTTGTTAGATTTTAGTACTATCAACTTTAAGTTTTTATTCAAAATGCTAATAGTTTCATGACATCTTTGTCTTGTCATGTATAACCAGTCGTCCCCGTCTGCAGCCTCACCATCCTTGCATAAGCCCCGTCCTTCGCCAAGAGCTTCGCCGGCGTCCCTTCTTCCACGATCCCCCCATCCTTCATCACCACAATCCGGTCCGCCCGATCAATCGTCGACAACCGGTGCGCGACCGTCAAGCACGTCCGCCCCTTCATCAGCATTTCCAAGGCTTCCTTAATCTGATTCTCGCTTTCGCTGTCCAAAGCACTCGTCGCTTCATCAAGAATCAAAATCGGCGCGTCCTTCAACAACGCCCGCGCAATCGAAATGCGCTGCTTCTGCCCGCCCGACAATAAGCCGCCGGCTTCGCCCACCAGGGTATCCAAACCTTTGGGGAGCGCCGCCACCACCTCCGTCAACGCAGCCGCCTCCACCGCCTTCTCAATCGCCGCCTCCGACACTTCGGGCATCCCATAGGTAATATTTTCGCGGACCGTCGTATCAAAGAGAATGACGTTCTGCGACACGACGGCGATGTGGTCGCGCAGACTCGTAAGCGTACAGTCTTCAACGTTGACGCCGTCCACCGTCACGGCGCCCGACGTCACCGACCAAAAGCGCGGCACCAAATTCACCATCGACGACTTGCCGGAACCGGAGAGTCCCACCAATGCCACATGCTCTCCGGGCCGCACCGATAACGTCACGCCTTTGATCGCTTCCCGCGTCGTTCCCGGGTACGTGAGACGCACGTCCTTAAATTCAATCGCCCCCTTGACGTTCTTCAGTTCAACCGTTCCCTTGTCCTCTTCCACAGCTTCGTCCATGGTGTCAAAGATGCTCTTCGCGGCGACACTGATGCTCGCAAAGGTGGCGTTTAATCCCGCCAGGTGCTGCAAGGGCGGCATCAGAAGCATCATGGCCGAAAGGAACGTAATGAATTCCCCGATGGTAAGGCGCCCCGCCTGCGCTTCAAAAAGGGCGTACGCCACCACGACCGCCACGCCCGACATCGTGATGACCTGCGTCACCGGAGTGCCGAGCCCCTGCATGATCTGGCGCTTTAATTCCGTCCGCCTGATCTTCTGGTTGATGGGGCGGAACCGATCCATTTCAAAATCGTAGGTATCGCTGATTTTGACGAGACGCTCCGCTTTGTAGGACTCCTGCACGCGGGAAAGGATCCCGGCAATCGCAGCCTGACTCGCCTTCACAATGCGTTTGGTGCGCTGACTGATGGCCCGCATGATGAGCGCTCCGACGGGACCTACCACCAACGCGACGAGCGTTAGCTGCCAGTTCTGCCAAAAGAGCACGGCAAACAAGGCAATGATCTGCAGCGAGTCACGCACCAGAATAATCGCCGCCGAGACGGCGCCTCCCAAGGCGATGTTGGCCTCGTTCACAAACTTTGAGCAGACCAATCCGTTGGAATGGCTTTGGTAGTTCGAAAAAGGCCAATGCAGAATCCGGGCAAAGAGTTCCGTTCTCAGCGTCACCAACATCGACTGACTGATCTTGGTGAGAAGGTACGTACTCATAACGGTCGAAACCGCATAAAGAAGCGTCACGCCGATCAACGTCGCCGGCGCCGCCGCAATCACCCACGGTTCTTTCTCGTAAAACCCTAAGTCCGTCAATTTTCCTAAGAGCGTCGCCGTCAGAGACGACATACTCGCGGCGCCCACAATCCAAATAGACGCCATCACCAACTGCCACTTGTAGGGCAGCGCGTAACGAAAAAGTCGCGTTAACGCCGGATCATCCCACCGTACTTTCTTTTTTGCTTTACTCATTCGTTATCCTTCTGGGCGGTGTCGTCCGCAAACACGGCGTCAGGCGTAATCCCCTGCAGCGCGCAGAGCCGCGCATAAAGTCCGTTGCGGCGAATCAGCTCCCGGTGCGTCCCGATTTCCTGAATCTTGCCGTCCGCCATCGCGACAATCTGATCCGCGTTTTCAACGGTCGCCAAGCGGTGCGCCACCATAAAGGTGGTGCGTCCCTTCATGAGGTGCGCTAAGGCGGTTTTTACCGCTTGTTCGCTTTCAGCATCGAGGGCACTCGTCGCTTCATCCAGAATCAGAATCGACGCGTTTTTCAAGAGCGCCCGCGCAATGGAAAGTCGCTGCTTCTGGCCGCCCGAGAGTTGGCTCCCCGCTTCGCCCACAGGAGTATTAAGCCCTTCCGGGAGTGAAGCAATGAAGTTCGTCAACGCCGCCGCTTCCACCGCCTTCGCAATCGCTTCGTCCGTCGCCTCCGGCGTACCGTAAATGAGGTTCTCCCGAATCGTTCCGTCAAAGAGCATCACATCCTGACTCACGACGGCAATCTGCTGCCGAAGGCTCGTGAGCGTCACGGTCTGCGTGTCGATTCCGTCCATGAGGATGCGTCCCGCCGTCGGATTCCAAAAACGCGGCAAGAGGTTCACAAGCGTCGACTTACCGGATCCCGACGCCCCCACCAAAGCGACCGTCGTGCCGGGCGCGACCGTCAGACTGAAATCCTTCACGGCGTCGTGATCGGCGCCGGGGTAGCGCATTGTGACATGATCAAACACCACCTCGCCCTTCACATGCGAGAGTTCCGTCGTCCCCGTATTTTCCTCTTCCGGCTCGTCCAACGTCGCAAAGATGGACTGAGCGGCCACCGTCATCGTGACGATCGTCGCATTCAATCCGCTGATGCGGCGCAGGGGCGGCATCATAAGGAGCATGGCGGTCAAAAACGTGACGAAGTCCCCCATCGTCATCAGACCGTGCTGAACTTCTGCCATCGCGACCGCCAACACCACCGCGACCCCAGCCATACCGATCAACTGCGTCGCAGGTGTCCCGACAGCGCTGATTTTCGTTGCACGCAGAGCGAGGCGTTTCACTTCTTGATTCACCGCCGTAAAGCGCTTCATTTCCACGTCGTAGGCATTCGTGATTTTCACCACGGGGTGCGCTTCATAGCTTTCTCGGAGCCGCGACAGCAACGTTGCCACATTTTCCTGCGACTTCGCCGTCAACGGTTTCAGTTTCTTCGATATCGTTCTGAGGAGACCGATGATGAGCGGGGCAATCAAAAGCGTCACGATCGTAAGCGACACGTCGTGCCAGATGAGCATCACGCTCAGCGCCACGATCTGCAGCGTGTCACGCACGAGAATCACCGCAGACTTCGCGGCTTTGGAAAGTGCGACGTTGGCTTCGTTCACAAACTTTGAGGCAATCTCACCGGTCGTGCGGTTCTGGTAGGCCTTCGCAGGCCAGCGGAGAATCTTCGCAAAAAGTTCTTCCCTCAAGTCCTGCAGGAGAAATTGGCTCGCGCGTGACAAAAGGTAGTTACTTAAAAACATGCTCCCGCCGTGGAGAAACGACACCACGATGAGCCCTACGGGAGCAGCGACGACGATCCACGCCGCTTTGTCGTAAAACCCTAAGTCAGTGAGTTTTCCGAGGAGATAGGCAACGAGGGATGAAGACGCTGCGGCAACCAACATGCAGGCGACCGCCCCCGCTAAGAGGTGACGGTATTTGGGTAGGTAGGAGAGCAACCGACGGAGATTCGGATCGGTTTTGCGCCAGATTTTGTTTAGAGCTTCACGCATATAGTTCTGTTCAACATTATTCGGTTGTCTTTCAAAATTTCTTGTTCTACACGCATATTACAGCGTATAAGACGTCCCTTCCCCACACATTTTCCCAACGCTTTTCTGAGCCCCTTCGATCAACAGGGCTCCGACTCGCAACCCCGTCCGACTGGGCGGCTTAACTACAGATCCGACAGTGTGCAACCGTCTTCTTGCCAACGTCGCCAAACCGCCGAAGATACTCGTGCAAACTGCGCGGCACCCCGGGACGTCGTCGTGAAAAAGACATCTTCCGGGGCCACAGCATCCACGAGCACAGGAAACAGCGTCGCCACCACTTGTCGATCATATGACACCCGCCGCATCATCGCGACTACGAATTCCTCCGCATGCGGATGCAACCCAATTTCCGATTCATCAATCATCTGCAACGGTGGCCTCCTATCTTCAGGAAGATTCAAGAGCGTCGTTAGGGAAAAAACGCAGCGTGCTGTCAGACGTCAAGTAGGGCCCGATTACTTGGTCACTGAAACGGTGTTTCCAATGCTGGAGCACGCGGCCATATTCGTCTTTTAAAACAAAGCCCCCAAAGTCTGGGAACACTCGTTGAATCTGTCGCACGATGTAGCAGTACAGCAACAGGTCATTTTCCCGAAGGGTCAACAATACCGGTACTAAGTTAGCACCGTCCGGCCGCAGACAATAGGAATCCCCCACGTCCCAACATTTGTTGACAGAGGCTTCGGCCGCTGAACTGCAAAAATGGGAACTAAGGGAACTAGGGGAAGACTCCCAAAAAACGCCGTAGCGACTACCCAGCCGCTGCAGCATCTTTTCCGATCGTTCTTTATTGACGGGGATCGTAGTCGGCAGAAAACGCCAATGGGATTCATCCGTAGCCAATTGGTCATCGTCCGGGACGTATCGGAGTTTCAGTGAATACTCGTAGTCCCCCGCTTCCGCCGTCAAGATGACAGACGCCGTAATGACGGGCGTCGCCGCGCTGCCCATGAAACACTGTGGGTTGCCGCCGCCGTGACGAATCACGTACTCGCGGAATTTATCCGGCTGCAACACAAAACTCAGCATCTCAAAAAACTGCAGGAGCGCCGATTTCCCGTTGCCGCCTGCGAGAACGTTAAGAGGCCTCAGGGACAGTTGGACGTCCGCCAAGTTTCTGAATCCCCGGATAGATAGGGATCGAATGAATAACGTCATGACGTCAGTCCGTCACTGTCCAAGGGCAATACTGCAAACCTTCTGCCATGCAGACAACCTTAGGATGCGGATCCACCGCCCGCACCACCGCTTTCAAATGTTCCTGAAAGTCACGGTGCAGTTTGATGTCGGGATAAAGCTTGGAAACACGCTTCAGTTTCGGTAATTCCAAATGCAACACCACCCGTAGCCGTTTTTTCTTTAAAGCCGCCGTAGCCCGTTTTCGTTCATCCAGATCGTTGCCGTTGACGCGCAGTGCAACGAGTCCCGCCAACGTATCCCGCACTTTCTCCGCGACTTCTTCACTCAAGTCCTGCGATTTCTGTCGTTCGTGAACGCGGTAGTCTTTCACCTCAATGAGCCACAGCGTGCCCTTCGTATGGCACAGGAAATCCACACCTTTGGTACCGCCTGCGAAGCTCTGAAACTGATTGCGGTAAAAACTCGAATCGTCGTATTTCCAAGGAACGGACACTTCTTCAAACTGAAACTTGAGAAGCCCCTCTTCCAACGTCACCAGCATCAGGTGTTCTCCTCGAGGTACCGTTCCGTCTGAGCCAATTCCTCTTCGAGCATAGTGAGCGTCTGCAAGCCGTCCGCGGAATCCGCTTCTTCTACGATAGTTTCTTTCTTTTCCCGTTTAAGACCGATGTAATGCTGAGGAACCGACTTAAATTCTTTCTGATGCCGTAAGTAGTCCAACTCGCGGATCAAAAAAAGCGAATGCGTAGAAATAAAGACCTGGATACCGCCTTTGCACAACCCCAAAATCAGTCTCGCGACCAACCTGATGAGCTTCGGATTGAGATTCGCTTCCGGTTCATCCCAAAAGAAGTACCCCTTGTCCTGTAGAGAACCGTTATTGATGAGCTGCACGGCCATGGCTAGTTTACGTAAGCCCTCTGCCACCAACGGCATTTCCATATTGACCTGCCCGGCCATCTTCAGGTAGAAGTGGCCGTTGCGATCCAATACAACTTTGCCGCCCAAAGCCTTTTCAACTTCATTCAGAAGTTTCTGCGTTTCTTCTGTCTTTGGACCTCGCAGTGCCGGTGCGCCTAAAAGCACACAAGTATCGCGATAGGTTTCTTCGTATTCCAAATAGTGACCGTCGTAGAACGACACAAAGTTGGGATAAAGCGTCAAGAGTTCCCGAGTGGGGAAAAAAACCGGAGCCTTGGGCTGCCAACGCTGCGGAACCTTGTTAAAGGTGACCTCTGAACTTGAGGCAGAGAACGTCAGAGAACAGTCGTCTCGTTTGTCGTCAAACATCAGTCCAATCTCGCTGTGGGCACGCCCCGGTTTGCGTTGCGCCAACCGTCCCAAAGAATCGGGACGCAGGACATTGACCAATTTCGATGTGGTATCCACCTGCAACTGAGAACGCAATTTTCCAGGTGACTCGCGACGTTCTGGATGGTAGACGGCTGCAATGATACTGTAAGTAATTTTCAAAAGGTGAGACTTGCCGCTACCATTTTCTCCCGTAATAACATTAAGTCCTTCAGAAAAATTAACATTTATTTTTTTAAATACAGTAACATTCTGCGTCATGCCCCTTTGCAACATTTACGCCTCTCCAGTGTTTTCAAATAACCATCAACATTTTAGTGAAGACATTTAATCTATATAGTTTTTAATATCTCTGCATTTGCTCAGTTGTTTTTATATAATACAAATGACTTTTAATATGCATAATAAATATTACAAAATATATAAAATAATCAACCTATTGTTTTCACATTGTTTATTATGTTAATACCAACTTCCTCTAACAATTCAATAAACTCTTCAGCACTTGCGGAACAAAGTATCTTATTGGGCTTATTTTTCGAGTAATCAATTGAATTTATATGCTTTATTTTGTTATATTTATCTTTTTCTTCTACTTTCGTAGTTGCCGTTATAATTGACTGAGCTACATTTTCATGTAATAAATTCAATACCACCCTCTCCTTTTCCGTTGACAACTCTTCCGCCCTAAAAGAATCAATAACGATTGGACAATTATGCTCAAATTCTTTATAAAAAGCTATCAATTTTGAAATATTAAATATCGTTGCTTCACTTCCAGAATATACTTGATTTCTTTTCGTAAAAATATCTGAAAACTTCAACGATCCTTTAGGGTCAATTTGTTTATATACATCATTCATTTTATGCAAAATATCATCCATCATCTTAGCTCTATTTTCATCATTTCTTCTTTCCTCTTCTGTCATTAATTTAATTTCATTTTTAATACGTTCAATTTCTTCGTTATTTTTAACGATCATTGTTTCTGCATTCTCACCTTCAAAATACATCTTTTTGCAATATACAACATCCTCCAAACTAATATCTTGCTCTTTTATAATGCTTTTAAATTGATTCATTTTATCTTCGATTTCATTGTTTATCTCCGTCATTTTATTATTCAATAGTGTTATTTTTGATTCGATAGAATTCTTAATAATCTTCCTATCATCACCCGTCGTTACACTAAATGGAAAACTCAAATTATCCGATAAAGAAAATATTATATTTTGCGACCCGCAGTCACCGCATACAAATTTACTAGATTTAATTTTTCTATTTATAGAATTCAACTCAGACAGTAAATCTGTCCATTTTAATTTTCTTGTCAATAGCGATTTTCTTTCTTTTCTTAAATTAAGTAACATCTGTCTTAAGCCATCTACTTCCTTGCACAACTCCTCCCAGTCTTCCTCATCACGTTTTTTACTAAGATATGATATAGCATTATTTTTTTCTTTAAAAAATTTTACACTTTCATATAATACTTTATTTTTATTTACCAGTTCATCAATATCACTTTTCATTCGTTTTCGCAAAAAATCACCATCCGCACTTGCATTACAATTCTTCATTGAATATAACATTTCATAAAAGTCATTTTTATTGTAGAGTCCCTTACAAGCTATATTATCAGTACTGTTTATATCTTGCCCCACAAAAAATAACTGTATATACAATTCAGGATCAATACTAAATTTAATTCCATTCTTTATTATTTGAGGTAGCATAAAAACATTATCTCTATAAAACTCTTTCAGTTCCTTAACTCCATTAAAAAAATAAATTCCATAATTCGATTTAACGACAAAATAATCATTATTCCTGCATATTTCATAAATTTTTCCATTAGATATAAATTCTACATAGTAATAATATTTCTTATAATCAAACGTAGCAGGAAAAACAGGATTATTTCCAATAGCATACAACATTGCCTGTACAAAAACTGTTTTTCCACGATTATTTTCATTACTATGAATTATATTAACCCCCAATCGAAGCCTATTTTCAATAAAAGCTTCATTGCAATTGCCAAATGCGACTTTTACAACTATCATTTCATCCCCTTCCAAATTAAAGATGCAAAATACATAACCAAATCACAGTTCATATCCGTGCAATGTTCTAAACAATCATGATATTCATTAACCAAAATATCATACACTTCACCGACCTTAGATACTGTCCTTTCTTCAATAACTTCGTATATCCTATCAAATAAAATCCAAAATGCTCTTTCGTTATTAGCATCAAATACAAGTCTACATAAATCTTGTTGACATTCCTCAAGCCTCTCATCTTTAACCACATCAGGCCAAGACGAATAAACATCCACAAAATGACTTGGAACTCCTACATCTAGAAAACTGCAGTTCATAATTCTCTGCAAAATCAACATTCTAATTTCTTTATTCTTTATATCTCTACAGAATTGCAAGGCCTCAAAAGGTCGAGTTAATTCTTTTCCTTCAATAACTTGTAAAATCCTTTTCGAAGCCTGCGTACTACTGATTTCTAAGAATATCCTCTCCAACAATGTTGTGTCAATTTCTTGTGATTTTTTAGAATGTACAAATAACCTGACATATTCACCGGGGCTTTTATACGGATCAACAACAATCGTTAATCGCCTCAAAAAACAATCTATATTCTCATCTGTCAAAAAATTATTATCAACATAAACCTTCTTCCGACCTTCTTCTCGCAATCCATCTTTTATCTTTTCAATTGCATCAGTGTTTATATTTTCAATGCCAAAAACATTCTTTATTTTATCAATTCTAACACCAGTAGAAACACCTCCAACAAACAAGATAAAATCAACAAAATCAAAATCGCTAACATAATTCTTAAATAACGTAACCAAGAATCTACCAAGTTGTTTAGGAGAAACATTTTTATCCGCCTTTGACTGCACATCCCATAATCGCTTCGTCAACCTGTCCATCCCTGTAACATCATTAAATACATCAACCAAAAAATAATACATTTCATTACCATTTTCATGCCTCCCCATTAAATATAATAATGCCTTAGTTTCACTGATTAAACCAGCCCTTGTAGATTTTTCAGAAGATTCAATCTTATACTTCATCATAAAAACCCAACTCACATATACCAACTACCCATGCCAATAGAAAACTCAGTAAATAAGCATACCAAAATACAAAAAATGACATTTATTAATAACATTTGAACATTTTACGAACATCATATACTACCCCTCCTACTTTCATTTCATTTATTAATAACTATTTTTATATTACATCCAATTTACATACACAATTAAAATCCCCCACGCACCATTCAGCTACCAAAAGTTTTCCATTGACCATGGATTAGTCAATCTTCAACAACCACTGTTGCTCCAACATCCTCAACAACTCAATTCCTCTTAGCCACTCGTACCGAACACGAGCCATCTCCTCCCTAATTTGCTTCGCTATCTCCTGGTCTCGATCCCCTAACTCTTTTCCCAAACCCCACCGCAGCCCCCTCGAATTCAATATTTCCGTCACCACCCCGTGAACAAAATCCGACGAATCCACTTCCGACAACAAACGATAAAAATTCATCGGAAACTGTACCTTTTGCGGATCATAGTAACTGCGTGCCGCCAGCATCCCCAACAAAATATCAACGGCTTCCCCTCGTCCAATCGCCTGACAACCACACCTCACCGAGTTTACCCAATTTCGAACGCGTTCATACCCCTTCTCCGTCTCCAGTGTCTCCCTCAAACACACCGCATTCAGCGTCCGATGACTGATCCCTCCGTAAATTTTCGTGTTTTCCTGATAAACCGCTTCATCCGGTTTTCCGTCATTTCGTCGAAATACCCACCCGACGAGATTGACGTAGAACTCCGGATGCTCTGCGATATACGCTTCCAGCGACTCAATATGATCCGCCCGATGAGAACCATAAACGCGCAACGCATCAATATAAAAAAACTCAACGTAGGCTTTGCTATCCCGCGGAATGTCCGGAGACTGCACAACAATTTTTACGGCCTCTTTGAGAGATGTACCGCTCACCACACTCTTATCGTCGGACGGTTTTAACAGCGCCAGCAAAATTTTCAACAACACCTCTGCTCCGACCTTTCTTGGCTGTAGCTGCACCACTGCAAAAGCCGCCCGGGGGCGATTGACCGCCAGCAAAGATTCCACCGCCATCAGCGCTTCGGACGTTTCATTCACATAAGCAGGAGGCACCGTTCGCCAATACGCATCCATACGTTGGGGAACAATACTTTCCATCCACTGCCATACCCAACGTCGAAACGGCATTAACGTCAGCAGCTTCAAAACAGTATCCCGTGACGAAGCAGTCAACCATCGACTCAAGGCTTGCCGCCGATCCGATGAAACTTCCACCGTCAATCCCTGAAGCATGGCTGCTCGTTTCGGATTCAATTTCTGCTTCAAGTACGACTGCAGGAGGATCAACCACTGCTCATCGGTCACTACCAATGAGGACAACCGTCCGATCTCAAACTGCGCCTCTCCATATTGAGCAAGTTCCAAAAGTCCGTCGGTACCGCGTTCCGCCAGTATCTGCTTCAGCGTACCAATACGTTGGCTTTCCACCTCTTTTTCCCTTGTCTGCCAATTCAAATCTTCGTCTTGCATTTCACTGGCGGCATACTCCACCCACGGTTTGGCAAACAGCCATCGATTCTGCTGAATGCTGTCCTGAGAAATTAATCGTCGATAAACCGCTTCAAAACGATCACGCACTGCTTCAGGTAACCTGCGGAAATCCACCTGTTGACGCATGACTTCCTTCAGTTCTGCCAACGCCTCATCCGAAGGGGCTTGATCCAACCACGTTTCCAATCGTTCGCAACAAGCCTCCTGAATCGGTTCCGGTATCATTCTCAGCAGCGGCAGAAGAGCCGTGAGCTCCGCCACCGTGAGTTTCGATACCGACAACAGCAATTCTCCGATTTTGTCTCTATAAACGGCCTTTTCTTCATCGGTCCACACACGACTACCGATACGATTCCACTGCGGTGTCGGTAAGACTTCCGGCAAAGTATCTTCCAACGCCATAAGCCGTCGGCAAAGTACGCGTCCGACTTCTGAAAACGTCTTCACCACCCACTGTAGGGCTTTCGGCAAATTAACTGGTTCAATCACTCCGACGTTTTCCGGCGTGAACAGGCTTTCCAGCAACCGTTCAATGGCGCTTCGTCCTTCCCCCTCCGGCGGAGTGATCGTCTGCCACAGTCCCAACAATCGACCCGTCCGAATGAACGCATCTTCCGACAACTGCGCTACCACCGCCATTGCCCTTAGAACTTCTTTCAACACGTCGGTTGTTGCCGTACGATCCTGCAACACGTCTTGAATAACCGAATCCGACGACTTCCAATCGTCTTCAAGCATCCGAAGGAATCGTCCCGGTGCCGTTTCCGCCAACAGGGGCAGTTCCGTTCCTACCTGCCGCAGTTTCTCCGCCGACAGCGGCTGCAGCAAAGCGTTCATCAAATCAATGCCTTGTTTGACGAAATCATACGGGCAACGTCTTTGCAACAATTGGGACCCGTACTTGGACAAAAATGCCGCAGTATCCATCAACTGGCGACGTGTTCGAACCAGTGGTTGATCACGACTCACGATCGGTAAACCCAACCCTGCCAATTCCACCACATTCGCCTGCGTATCCGGTTGCTGCAGCACAGTTGCTACCGTATGGTAAAAGCGATCCAACACTTCCACTGTAAATTCGTCCCTCAAGGAAAAGAACGCATCCAACTTGGAAACAACGCCGCAATGCAATTCATACCGCCAGACCGGTGCATCATGCTGCTTCAAATATTCGTTGAAACACGACTTAAATTCATCCCAACGATCAGTTCCAACCAACCAGGTCAAGACCTGCCTTTGAAAGTCACTCGTCTCTAACCATTGTCCCAACATCGCCGCGGGAATCAACAACGCAGCCTTAACTCCGTCACGCCTCCAATCGCCCCCCCTTTCTTCCGGAAAGCAGGACAAACGACGATGGAACACTGTCAACGATGCACCGCAATCCATCAACAGTTCTTTCACCGACAGAGTGCCTCCGCATTCAGCGACCGAAATGTCTCGATCTGCCGCGGGCAATCGATTGACGGCACGCAAAGACAACGGACGAAGCTCAATATCTGCTTTATCGCTCCCGGTCGGATAAATATAAATAGATTTCAACTGCCTGCTCAGAATTTGGCAGACGGCGTTGGTTTTAGGATCATGAACGATTGCGATAAATGCCGGACGCTCTTGCCCCATCTTCTGCAAGGTTTCGGCCTCATCAAAAATCAACAGACGTTCGCGAATCAATGACTGGAATTTCGTTTCCATCGCACACCACAAGAAGGCCAAAGCTTCTTCGACAGAAGCCGCTCCAATCGTTAGGTGGTTATCTTGGGAATCTTCCAAAAAAGCTGTCAGTACAGTCTGATACTCCTCAATAGCTTCCGCAAAATAAGATTCATCAACCGCTAACTCCGTAGAGGCAATCCAATTTTTCCAAGCTGCATCCAGCGTCCGAACTTTGTCTGATTGCTCCTGAGTCGACAGTGACAGTCGAGGTTTCAACCAAATTCGCGCTTCCAAAGAACGTTCCATCCAACGTTCCAAGTCTTCCGCGTCGTAAACTCGAACGTCTTTCCATTGCTTCGACGCTTTTTGCTCGGTTAGCCACTTGGTTTTCTCTTTACCTTTCCATCCGCGCAGAGAAACAAAAATATAGGTCGCTGACGACGGCTCGACGTTGAAAAACTGCTTGTTACGCTTCTGAATATCATCGCTGGCTTTTGTTTTAACATCCGACCTTGTGCTCAGCTCCCATACAGAAAGACCTTCGGGAACCCACGGCGAAGCCTGCGTTGTTTCCAATACCCCGTCCCAACCGTGTCGCTCCCCGTTGTCGTAGCCGGGAAAGTCGTATCGAATAATGCCGTTGCCGGTCGTTGCAATCAGGCGACGAATCAAGACTGGGAGCTCCGTGCGGGAAGCAATGGTGTCGGACCACACCTCCAAATCATGCGCTTTGATAACTGGGAAAGGGTAAGAAAACTCAAACGCCTGCTCAGCAAGCACGCTTGCCTGTCGCTTGATATCTGCTTGCGACTGCAGGGACAGAAGTGTCTCCGCAGACAGGCCGAAAATGTTCTCAATGCGGGTGGCAACGTTCGGTGTCAGCTGACTTTTTCCGTTTATGACTTTCGACAAAGTCACACGAGAAATGCCTAGACGCTTGGCAGCTTCCGCCACCGTAAGCTGCTCCGATTTCAATATTTGCTGCCTGAGATATACGCTCAACGCATTGATATCTTGTGTCATAGCTACCTCGCACAGGGACCGCATAAATCATCGATTTACGACTTTTCCATAAATTTACGCCATTATGTCACAACATTCATAGTAATCTATGATTAGATTAATTTGCTTTTCAATAATTCACATGTAAATTGCATGATTATCAGTGATTAGTACATATACAAATATCACAAATGCTATGTAAGAGCTCACATAGCAATCACGATAAAACATCCTCACTACTCATTCAAAAGTTAATTTTTGTCGCCAGAAGATTCTGCTTTGTGCATATAATCCGATCACTGTATCTAAGAGTGAACGGCATGACTAACACCGACTACCGCCAAATGCTCGAGAAAGAGCGCGTTCGTATCAACCAATTGGAAACCGAGTTAGCTCAACATCGTGCTTTATTAGAAGCATTGACCGTTTTGGCAGAAGAAGTTTCTGACGGTCAAGGTCAAGACTCCGCAGGAGGGATAGCCCCATCACCGTCTTTGCCACCTAACAACCGACTCCCTGCCTATGTGCGCAAAGAATCGCTCCCCTTATTACGCTCCATCAAAGATCAGGCCTTGTCGGCCGATGCTATTGTCGCCTACTGTCATCAAGCCGGAGTCGTTATCAATAGAGACACGGTTCTTCTTCGTCTAGGACTTTATCGGCGTAATTATGCAATGGTAAAAACTGTTCGTCCCGGTCTATATCAATTGACAGAAAAGGGACAACGCTATATGGATGAACACTACCCAGAAACCGCTTCCATTACCATTCACCGAAACATAGGGAATTTACAAGCTAAACCACAACTACCGGATATCTATCTTTGGCAAAAGGAGAAATAATAATTAGTGATCTTCTAAAAAGTTATTATTTGCAATACAATTGTTAACACGATTTGATTCATGTATTATTTCTATTACAAGTTCACCCCAACCAACAAAGAACCATCCGATACACATTAGAGCGAGCTTTATTTTAATCAACATTTAATAAAGAGACAAAATAACAAAAATACTACTTTGGTTTTCAATAAAAAAATATCAATTGAAAAAATTGAAAAGGAAGTGTTTTATGTCTAAAAATATAATTGACTTCGCTTTATATCTTGTTCAAATCATATCAATATTAATCGCATCAATCAGCTGTTATATGTCTATAAAATCATTAAAATTCAACAGAGTAAAATCTAAAGTCGATAGAATTATAAATATTTATAGCGAATTCTTCGCAAGCCTCCCCATTGACAAATTGGATCAAGGCTACATGTTATGGCCTGAAACGGCCTTCAGTCTTGTTTCGGAACTCAGTACTTACGATAAAACTTTAATGCAGTGCCACAACGAATTGAAATTATTGATATTCAATGAAACATCAATAGAGGCTTTAAATTTACGAAAATCCATTGAAAACGCACGTAATTTATATAGGATATTTTACGAAAAATTAAGCTTATATGTAAATTCACAAGACTATAGAAACGATCTTGCTTTTGCAGGAAAAATATCAAAAGAAAAATTCCATACAGAAATTACCCCTCAATCCATAGCTTTCAATTCTTCATTACGAAAATTCTACGCCCAACAACTTGAAGAAGCAGCTGGAATAAAGGCAGTTTCTCAAGCTTTGGAAAATTTAAAAGTAGCTTTAAAAGACGAAAACTTTGATATTTATTTTTACGATTATCTTAAAAAAATTTCTTCATAAATCGTATTTCTCATTCCGTAAAAACATTTAACCACGGAGTTTTGTGTCTTAACATTTAGTCTTGACCATTTTTATCCCCAGACGCCTAAGCCCGCGCCGACACCTTCCTAGCCGCCCGAAAAATCAAAGCGACGGACACCGAACTTTCATCTCGCATCTTCAATCCTGAAGCCCGTCTCCGTCCCCTGGAAAGAACAGGAACAATTTACGGAGCGGTTAGCGGCGTGATCCGGAGAACCATTGAGACCGCCTCTATGCACCTTGGACGACGAGTCGGTACCCGAAGCACGTCTGCGAAGTTTCCCCTATTTCGTCCGGAACAAATCCACGATACAACGCAACTGAATTTAAGTTGCTCCTGTTTTCATTCATGACCAACCAGAACAAACTGTTGGCTGTTGGCCCCACTCTTGAGAATCCCGCCGCCAAAAGACATGACGTGGAACAAACTCGCCCCCTGCCTCAGGGCCTTGGGATTCGTGTTTCGCCCCACCATGGGCGGCGGTTCTCACGGCCGGTTTGTTTCTGCCAAAGACCCGACCTTGTTTTTCTGCGCCTGTCGACCTCATCCCCATCCCATTGTCGGTGTGCAAACCGTCAAAAACATCGTCGCTTGACACGCTTGGTTGCAGCCCAACGAAATTCTCTGAGAAGCTTATGACTTCCACTTTAAATTACAAAGGCTACACCGGTACCATCGAGATTGATACCGACTCCGAGCGCCTCTGCGGTCAAGTGCTCTTCATCCGTAGCCTGATCGTTTACGAAGCGGACACCTTTCCCGAACTCCGCCAAAACTTTGCATCCGCCGTTGACGCGTATTTAGCGAGTTGCGCGGCAGACGGTACCTCGCCGGAAAAACCGGCTTCCGGTACGTTTAATGTCCGCATCGGGCCTGAACTCCACGCCGCAGCCATCGTCGCGTCACACCATGCTGACATCTCACTCAATGAGTGGATGAAACGAGCGGTTCAGGTAAAGCTGCTTTCGGAAGGCAAATCTCAGTCGTCCACTGAAGCGTTGTCCAGCAACACAACGGACACGGTGGACTGACCGAACCATTCGCGAAGCACCCGTCGCTGCCCAACCTCTCCGTTTCCATCACCGCGGGCGGAAGCCGTCATCCCCGCCCCCAGTCACTGCCAAGCTTTGCGCTCTACCTGCAGCGATTCCCCTTCGCGCTTGGCCTGAGCCTCAAAGCCTTCCGCCAGCGGGATCAACACGTTGACCGCGGTAAAAGGATATTCAACGATGCGCTGATCGGCCCAGGCGCGGTACTTTGCGGCTTCTTTCAAGGATTCCGTTCCCTTGTCATCCACTAAATGGGGCCCGAACCGATTCATCCTTTCAAAATAAACGCCTTTCGCCATCTCGTCGGAACGGAAATTTTCCAAAACCGCACAAACCGCAGCGGGAGGCCACACACCGTCTTCTTCCGGCGCCCGAGCCAACAAATTTCCGATGCATCGATCCGCTATCCACCGCCGACTGACGGTCTCCGCCTGGGATTGCACTGCCCGAATCCACGCTTCCAACTGCGCCGCGCGCTCTTCCGCCGTCGCTGCGTCACTACCCGGCAAGCGTCGGAGTGCTTCCAAAAGCGCATAACTCTGCTGCCATCGCGCCTTCCGCTCCCGCTCCTCCAAAGGACGGTCTTCCTCTTTACCATCCTCCCGCCGAAATTGCCACTGAAGCGCCTGCACAAACAGTTCCGGATGTTCCGACACGTAGTGATCCAGGTACGGAATGGCACTCACATCCCCCACAAAACGAACCCCCAACACCCCGACAAACAGAAATTCCAACCGAACCTTCTCTTCATCCGTCAGCGCTGAGCTGGCATCAACGACTTTAAAAACGCCTCGAATCGCCTCATCATCCACTTCCGACGGATGTTCCGGTTCGGTCTGCGCCATTTGCTGCAGCAGTGCCGCCCACAAACGGATATCCAAGACGTCGACCCGAAACTCAACGATACCAAACGCCGCCCAAGGCCGTCCCGCTTTCATCAACCGCCGAACCACGGCCTCCGCATTCTCATCCGACACTACGGACGGTTCGATGTTTTTCCAATAGATGTCTGAGCACGCCTCCGAACATTCGGCAGCTCCCCACACCGCCGGTTCGCAAGGCCCCCACAACAACAGCGTCACAAAATCATTTTCCGGCAGCCGGCCGTGCAGTGCCTGCAGTACCGGCGGCAATTTCTCCTGCAATGACTTCAGTAAGAGGGAAACCACTTCCTTTCCCTTTGGCCGCCGGTATACCGCCGTCACAAAGTCAACTACACGTTCGACACAAATGCCAACGTGTACCCCACGTCCCGAGGGGACGCAGCGTCTTCCGCCAACTGCTGTACGCCGGCGGCTCCGCAACTTGCCAAAATCTCATCCACTGCCTGAAGCCGTCGCGTCAGCAACCGTTGCTCCCGCTCTTGATAACGACGGACGGAATTACCTTCCGACTCGCCCTCCAGTTTGACGTTCCAACTCGACTCAAACAACCAAAGATTCCGTCGAACCGCATTCTTGGAGTCGGTTTCACCATACAACGTCTCCGCAACCGATCGGATCGTGATCGACACCGTCTGATCCAAAATGACCGTTGTCCTCAGGGTCTCCCGGACTTTTTCAACCGCCTGCCACGGTTGTCCCCGGCGATACCACGCTTCGATCAACGCCATCACCCGCCGGTTTTTCTCTTCGTCCAGCTTCGGCCTCAGTTTCACCAAATCGCATAGCTGATCCGCGCTGTATTTTTCCTGTGTCAGGAGCCATTCAACCGCTCTTTCCGTCAATGCCTTGACAACCGCCTGCGGTTCTCCGTATTCCGTCTCACGGCAACGCCACCGAAGCTTATGGTTGTAGTAGGTACCGATGGCATCCCGCCGAACCTGCAGCAGGCTTAATTCCCAACCGACTTTCGGATAGTCTTTAAGAAGCCGCTTTAATACGACGAGGCGCGCGTCAGCATCCGCCGACGTCTGAGGCATTCGGCATCGAAAAATAGCCCGCAGCGATCGCATCGGCGTATTGCCGTAGTTGTCTTCGGCCGACCACTCCGAGAGTTTGGCCAAGAGGTACACCACCCGGGGAAACGTCGTTTTCTCCCACGCCAAAACTTCAAGAGCATCGAGCAAGCCAATTCTCGGACACGGTGCGAACAGTTCCACCGGGCGCATCATCGTCTTCAGAACCGGTTGCTCCGTCCGAACATCGTCTTCGCACCACGACAGGAATGGTGTCGGCGCCGCCTCTGCAAAAAACGGCAGCCAGGTGCTGTTGCTCTCCCACCGCTCCGCGGACATCGGTGTCAGCACCCGGTAAATGACGGCCTGCACGCTTTCTTCAACGTCAAAATCCAGCCGGCGTCCAAAAAGCGTTTTTCCATACGCTGCCAGAAACACCAACGTATCCGCCGTTCCCCGCTTCAGGATACCGGAATGCTTCGGCGGCTCCCGGACTTCGTAGACTCGCTGCCGCTTCGCTTCTGCTGACAATCCCCAAGCCGGATTCTTTTCGGTAAATACCCTCTCCGCCGCCTCGCAGAACCGCCGAAACATCGGTTCGTCCACGTTGGCAGTTGCCGTAAAAAGTACGTCCCTCTTGGACGTCACACCCCGCACGCCGCCGATTTCCCATACGGGTGTATCTTCCAATAATCGAAGTTGGCACCAGCAACTTTCGGCGACCGCCGGTTCCAGGCCACTCACGGCAGCCAAAGCGACAGCGTCCGTCGTTTCCTTCCACGTTCCCAACAAAGCGTCCGCTGCCATCAGACGACCCTCCTCTGAACCGGTTTCGGCCCACACCGGCTGCTGCATCACCCGATTGACTGCCAAGCGACGGCACAGTACCGTTAAGGACCCACCTGTTTCGATGGCCAGAATTCGGCAGCGTTCCTCTCCCAACGCCATGGCTTTTAATCCTGCGTCCAACATCGACACTGTCGTTTCTTCCAAGACGACGGCCCCGTCCGTATGCCGCCAACTGCGGGGGTAAATCACAACAGCGCGGACTTTGTCGCGCACGGAAGCGAGCTCCCGCTCCACGTCCGGCGAATACACCTCGGCCAAAAAATCCACGCCGATCGGCTCTTTAAACTTGTGCGTGATTACAACAACACCCGCAACGAGGTTTTAGCCATTCCAGGTTCCTTCTAAACGCCCTATGAGAAAGCGAGAGTAGCCTCCGCATCTCTTTCCCGTCAAAAAGCAAAAGGCCCCAATATCGGGCGCAACCAACGGGAGCGACTCAAGTCCTGAGCACTCTCGTGGGAAAAAAACTTTTCGAGGCTCGGGGCAACGCCCCCGCCCCATTCTGCGACAGGAGTTTGAATGGTCCACTCTTGGCGTTTTTGGAAAAACTGCTCTGCCTGTTCAACCTACATTAGGCCTCACGACTGATCTCAGCAATTTTCCCGCGAAAGTTTAAAGATCCAACGGTAAAACATTTCCGTATTAGAGGGACGATCCGTGTAAAATCACGGCACCGGTTCACTCACAAATAGCGGTTCTGCGCGGATTGCATCCGTCATCTGGTCAATAGAAACCCGTAAGTTTTTTCTCTCACCCCACTATGTCCGTTTTACAACGATCTCCCCACCGAGTTTGTATTATTGGGGGGGGGTACTTCGGTCTGTTTTTGTCTGATTATTTAGCTAAAAATAATCACAACGTTAAACTTTTTGAAAAAGAAGCAGAGCTGATGATGCACGCGTCGCTTAATAATCAGGCGCGTGTGCACAACGGCTACCATTACCCGCGGAGTGTCCTCACGGCACTTCGTTCCCGGGTGTCTTTTCCTCGGTTCGTTGAAGAATTTCCTGACTGCATCGATTCTGACTTTGATCAGTACTATTTGGTGGGTCGCAACCTTTCCAAGGTGACGGCGCAGCAGTTTTATCTCTTCTGCCGCCGTATCGGCGCGGCGATCACGCGGGCGCCGACGTCTGTGACGGAACTCACGAATCCCAAACTAATTGAAGCTTGCTTTACAACGCACGAGTTTGCGTTTGACGCCGTAAAACTCCGGGAGACGATGATGAAACGTCTTGAGTCGGACGGCGTTCCCGTTGTCTGCCGCACGGAAGTCACCCGAGTGGAAAAGTCGGCGAGCGGTCTGCGGGTGACTTTTCAACAGGGAGAGAACGTCTGGCAGGACGAATTTGATCACGTCTTTAACTGCACCTATTCACGCCTCAATTTCCTTAACAACGCGAGCGCCGTTCCTTTGATTCCTCTTAAACACGAAATGACGGAAATGTGTCTCGTGAAAATGCCGCCGGAACTGCAGACGATGGGGTTTACCGTGATGTGCGGCCCCTTTTTCTCCGTGATGCCATATCCGTCTGTAAAGCACGGCGCCGGAACCGCACATTCGCTTTCGCACGTTCGCTATACACCGCACTACGAATGGCACGATGATCCGTCGGAGCCTTACGTTGATGCTTTGAAACGCCTCTCGGGCGATGAGCGTCACACGGCTTTTCACTGCATGGTGAAAGACGCAGCGCGCTACATCCCGAGACTTGCCGACTGTGAGTACTTGGGGTCACTGTGGGAAGTGAAAACCGTACTGCCGCGCTCCGAAGGGGATGATTCCCGCCCCATTCTTTGCCGTTTTAACTACGGACTGCCGGGGTACCACTGTCTGATGGGCGGTAAGGTGGACAACGCTTACGACGCCGTGGAAGCCATTCATAACGATCTGGGGTTGTAAATCATGGAAAAGAGTCAGTCCTTTGTGTCTGTCGTGAGCCTCGTTGACAATTCGACGCCGCAGCTGGTTGCTACGATGAAGACGCTTGAAGCGTATCTCTCCGAACGCTACAGCGATTATGAAATGCTGCTCATCGTGCAGAAGCAGGCGCGGTTTTCACAGGAGAAAAATCTAGAGGCGATTTTAGCGTCGGTACCTTCCGTACGGTGGATTCAGCTTTCAGCGGATGCGTCTGCGGAGGATGCTTGGAACGCGGGACTCGAAAATGCCATCGGTGACTTCATCGTATTTTTCACTCCGGGCACGGATCCGGTGGAGTTGGTGGGACGATCGGTGAAGTTGGCTAAAAAGGGGCATGACGTCGTGATCGGTACGGCTCCGACGGCGGAGTCCCTGGGGTACCGGCTCGCCCGACCGTTGTCGGA
>ERZ827156.1075-NODE-1075-length-34844-cov-4.422346_pt1 | contig 34844 bp, 44 predicted proteins | sample MGYA00519919_ERZ827156 | MGnify/ENA primary metagenome ERZ827156 (study PRJEB31778, sample SAMEA3449269) | human gut metagenome | biome: human gut; feature: human-associated habitat; material: faeces | place: United Kingdom | collected 2010/2012 ...
CAGGAAACCCATGTTTCCGTGACGGGGGCCTAGAGCGAGGTGAGACTCTGCACAACGCGTTTAAGGGGGTAGAACGTACATTCGTATTTACGATGAGACATCTCGACGAACTAAGAAAGGTTTATTGCTGGAGAGAGTGGTGGAAGAGGCGTGGATTCTGTCGTGGATGGAGCTTGCATGGGTAGAGGGAGGGGCACGGCGGAATCCCCTTCTTCTCTTGCCCAAAGAAGCGCGTTCAGGAGGGATTGTGTGGAAACAAGGAGAGGAACCAACGTAAACAAACGAAACATCCTCCCTGTCAGAATACAATCTAGTGCTTCTTCTCAATCGTCACCCAGCCATCCTCCTCCGTCTTCTTGGGCTTCTTCTCGTTCATCTTCTTCTCGTTCACCTTCCGCTCGCTCTTCTTCTTCTCGCTCTTCTTCTCGCTCACGGGCGCAGGCACAGCAGGCACAGCAGGCGCGGCAGGCGCGGCAGGCACCAGCGGCACGGCGGGCGATTCCTTCTCCTTCTTCATCGCCTCGCTCACGGGCGCCGAGTTCTTCAGAATGGCGCGGTAGTTGCTACGCGTGAGCCCGCCGCCGCAGCCGCACAGCTTGTTGTGCTTCTTCTCGCGACGCGTCTTGCGCACCTTCTCGGCCACCTCCTCGTCCACGTCGCCGGCGATCATCGAGGTGTAGTCCACGCTGTCCACCGACATCGTGCGCGGCACGCCTACGCGTCACTGCGCCGCGCCGCCCCCACCGCGCTGCACCGCCTGGTCGATCGACATCGTGCGGCCCTTCTGCACCAGCTCCTGGTTCGCCGCGCCCACCATCTACGCCTCACGCGTTCAGGTAGTCGCCCACCACGTCCGCCACGTCGCTCGCCAGCGGCGGGCAGCTCAGGTCCTTCACGTCCTTCACGATCGCGCGGATCTCCTCCGCGCTGTACTTGGTCGCGATCGCCACAGACGCCGGCGCCGCCGTCGGCACCAGCGGCGGGAACAGCTCCGCGTTCTGCAGTGCGGGCAGCACCTTCGGCTGCGAGTAGGTGCGCGGGTGGTGCTCGCGGCGCTTGTGCTCGCGGTTCTCCTTGCGGTCGCGGCGGCCCTTCTTGCGGCCCTCGAAGGGCGCGGCCACGGTGCTCTGGCCGTACACGGGCGGCTGCAGCACGGGCATCATCATCGCCTGCCCGTTGTAGTTCATGAACATCATAGGCTGCACGCCCGTCGGCACGACGAACTCCGCAGGGATGCCGTCCACGGCGGGCGTCAGCGCCTTCAGCAGGTTCTTCAGGTACGACTCGTTCTTCAGGCGCGCCTTCACCGCCTGGTCGTGCAGCGTGCGATGGCGCAGCACGTCCAGCGCCGCCACGGCCACCTTCTCCGACTCCATCACCACGAACCAGGTGCCCGCGAACTCCATCTTCAGGCTCTCAATGGCGCCAACGCCCTCGAACAAAGCGCGGATCTCCTCCTCCGTCGTCTCCGCAGGGACGTCGCGCAGAATGATGGTCTTGCGCTCGAAGGTCATCGCGGGACGGATGAGCAGGTTCGCCGCATCCACCACCACCTCCTTGGAGTCCTTCAGCGCTTCCAGAATGTCCTCCATCTTACCGCTGAGCTCCATCACCTTGCGGAAGCCCGCAATCGTCTGAAGAGACACATAGCCAGAATCGTTCATCAGTGAGATCAAGTAGCTATCCTTGGACAGATTCTCCTTGGAGAAGTAGTACTCGATCTACAATCGTTACGAACAGGGAAACGGAGAGGTACTTGTTTCCTCAAAGCAGCCAGCAACTCCTCATGTGTAAGCGGCTGCGCGACCTTCTCACTTTGAACAGTAGTTTCCACAAGTGTCTGCGCCGTTATCGCCCCCACAGCACCATTTACCTCAACAGTAGCCATGATTATCTCCCTTTGTGGCAGTAGTCTCTCCGTACGACGACGATTGAAATCTAGAAGTAGAAAACAACCGGCAATGGTGTTGTGAGGCGATCGGCGCCTGAATCGTGGTGCCAGAAATCGGCCCGATTTTCCATTTCTTCTATTTCTAAGGGAAGAGGATGCAGAATGATGCGAACAGCATGTAGAAGAGGGTGGCTCGCTATGGGAATCCTTTCGATAGCCTCGTGATGATTATGTGCTCGTTGGAAGATGGACTTCATTTTCATAATCTGGATTCTCTGAACCATGTGTATTGTGATCATGTATTCAGATGTGTCATCTGGAATGCATGGCCACCCTGGGGTTGTATTCGCTGGAATCCACTATCCATGCAGATCCAATGCAATAGAAAGTAAGAAACACGAATAAGAATGAGGAGGAGGAGTAATCTCCAATCCTTCCGTTTCTGTTTCATATTGGGTATGGATTTTGCACGAAATCAAATATTCTGTCCATTGCCACGACCCACTATGCCCCTCACACTCTTGCATTTCTATCCATAGCAAAGAAGCCTCTATGAGCCAATCAGAATCGCCAAATCGGTTCAAATGGGGAGTTTCAATTGATTCAATGGTAGACCCTTCATTATTTCCTTATGATTATGAAGTATCTGTTACTCCTTCTCTGCTTGTTTGCCCTCTGTGATGCTCAGGACACGGTTCTGATCGATAGGCATTAGCATTGACTGCCAGGCCGGAATGGCGAAGGTTCACGTGATTCGAACGTACGGCTCTTATGCCTACGAGGAGTCCTTCTACGTTTACCAGGGATCGAGCGCTACGGGCACGGCAGTGTATTCTCTCCTTGGTGACGATGGAGCCAAGAACGAAGATGCGTGCTTCCCCATGGGCGTGGTCACGTTTGTGCTGAAGGATGCCTGGGGCGATGGCTGGTCTTCGGGCTCGAACCTGTACCTCTCGATCGAGGGTATTGACCTCGGCACCTTCCACCTGTCCACCGGAAAGGAGTGGATTACGAGTATCACCATTCCCACGGTGATTAGCAAGACGAGTGGGTGGAAGTACACCTCGGCTGCTCAGACCGGAACGAGCTGGACGAACCAGGCCGTGTCGTGGGAGGAGATGACCTCGTTCCCCGCGGTCTCCACCACCACCCGCTACTTCCGCAAGACGCTCACGGGCGTTGACATCGACGCCAACTTCCATCTGATTCTGAAGATTGCCACCAACGCTGGCTTTGTCCTGTACGTCAACGGCCAGGTGGCGAACGTTTGGAACATGCCCGAGACGTACACCGCCTCCACGCCCGCTCTCAGCAGCACCACGGATGTGGTGTTCCGCACTCTCTCCACCCTGACCAAGTACTTCGTCACCGGCTCCACCATCGAGCTTGCTGTCGAGATGCACGCCACTGCCGACACCACTTCCGGCGATGAGCCGTTCGACACGGCCATCCTGTTTATGAACATGGACGACCTGCGTCGCATCGACGCCGACGGCTCGCACGTGGCCATTCCGCCGAAGAGCGACTCCGAGGGCTCCGCCAAGATCTATGATAACGATGTGCTGACGAAGTGGCTGGACTCCGTGCCCACTCTGACCACCACCTGGACCTTCGACGACGGCCGCCGCGAGGTGATCAACAAGTACGCCATCAGCGCTGCCAACGATATGCCCGTGCGCGACCCCGCTGCCTGGACGCTGTACGGCTCGAACAACGGCGAGGACTTCTACGTGCTGGACAAGCAGTCCGGCGTGAGCTTCACGTCCCGCTACCAGACGAAGAACTTCGTGATCAACAACTACATCCCCTTCAACCAGTACCGCTTGGTGGTGACGGAGAGCGCTGGCGCGGCGGACGGCATCCAGTTCTCGGAGTTCTCCCTGATGATCTCCAACCAGCCCATCCTCCCGCTCGGTCTGAACTACCCCCAGACCAGCTATACCTTCAGCAAGTTCATCGACCAGGTGAACATCGCTCCCACTCTGGTCGGCTTCGCTGATTTCACCCTCACCGGCACGCTGCCCGCCGGCCTGACCTTCGACGCGGCCACGGGCTCCATTTCGGGCCTTCCCTCCGCTGCGATGGGAGCCACGACCTACACCATTTCCGGAAGATACCTGGGCAACAACCAGGTGTACACCTGCACGCTGACGATGACCGTCGTGGCCTGCGAGTTCCCCGAGAGTGTGTACCTGATGATGACGAAGACCAACCCCATGATGGAGGAGACCTTCCAGATCCTCGACTCCAGCAACGAGGTCGTGTTCAGCGGCGGCTACGCCACGGGTGGCGTGTTCTCGGGCACCCAGTGCCTTTCCGTGGGCGAGTACACAGTGAAGATGCTCAACTCCGCCGGTACGCCGTGGGACGCCAACTCGAAGCTGACGCTGAAGACCGCGATCGACAACGTGGAGTACACCATCTCCAAGTCGACGCTGCAGGAGAACACGGAAGCCACCTTCAAGATCGGTCTCACCTACCCCTTGTTCCCTGTGTCCGCGAACAGCAACGTGAAGTACCTGATGGGCAACGTCCCCGACAACTGGTACGCCACCTCCTTCGACACCTCCTCCTGGACGGCGCTCGACGGCGCCAACCGTCCCGCGGCCTCCGCCACGGTGCAGCTGTACCGAACCACCTTCACGGTGTCCTCGCTGACCGGCTTCCACGGCTTCGTGTTGGACGTGAAGGCCCAGTCCGGCATCGTCGTCTACCTCAACGGCAACGAGATCTACCGTGTCTTCCTCCCCGAGGGACCGATCAGCGCCTCCACCACTCCGATCGGCGGCCAGGTGTCGCCCTACTGGCGATCCATCACCGGGAAGCTCGGCGCCCTGGTCCAGGGCCAGAACACGCTGGCCGTGGGCATCGTGACCCACGCGACCTCCACCTCCGCCGTCAGCTACGACGCGATGATCCGTCTGATGGTGGAGACGGTGGAGTACCCGCGCTACTGGGACTTCACGATCACGGGCGGCATGTCCGACGCCAGCAACCTCTTCGACCTGAACGCGAACACCCGCTCGCGCAGCGGCAAGGCCAGCAACAACTTCGTGATGACCCTGGCGAACAACCGCGCGGAGCTGTTCAACGAGTACTGCATCGTGACCAACTACGAGACGCCCGCCGAGGATCCTCGCGACTGGTCCATCTACGGCTCCAACGACGGCGAGAACTTCGACCTGCTCAAGGCGGAGGCCAACGTGTACTTCGAGAGCCGCTCCACGCCCTACTGCTTCTACATGCCCAGCGTCAACAAGGCGTACAGCGTCTTCAAGGTGGAGTTCACCAACGTCGCGGAGGAGTCCTCGCAGTTCTTCGCGCTCTCCCAGTTCAACTTCTACCTGGAGGACCTGGAGCACGCCACGGTGCCCGAGCTTGCCTTCACTCCCAGCACCCTCGTGGGCTACACGGGCGCCAACTTCCCCGAGGTGGCGGCCAACTCCCTCTACTACACGTCCTTCACCATCAGCCCCGCTCTGCCGCAGGGTCTGGCGCTGAACACCAACACCGGAGGCATCCACGGCATCTACAACCAGCCCTTCGAGGGCACGTTCACCGTGTCCGCCATCAACCACCTCGGCGAGACCAAGTCCACGACCATCACCGTCAAGATCGAGCGCTGCAGCGGCGACAAGACGCAGTTCTCGCTCCTGTTCCACCTGGAGTCCGGCGCGGACAAGCTGTCCTTCGACCTGAAGGAGGTGGCCTCCGGGCAGGTGGTCGAGTCGCGCCCACGCCTCGCCAGTTACTCCACCATCACCATCCCCATGTGCCACACGGCCGGCAAGTACAGTCTGGTGCTGAAGAAGACGGACACCACCGGCTGGGGCGCCAACCGCGTGAGCGTCGTGCTGACGGACGGCGCCGTGCTGCTGACGGAGTCGCTGGCTGCCGGTGTGACGGAGAAGGAATACGACTTCAACGTGAAGTACGAGGTGGAGCCGCTCTACAGCGAGTGGTCCTACCTGGTGTCTGGTGACGCCGCCCCCGAGGGCTGGAACACGCTCGCCGGCGCGCCCGCGTGGGAGAAGGCGACTCCGGGCAACTTCCCGGTTGCCACGGGCGTGACGCAGTACTACTACAAGAAGTTCACGGCCTCCAGCCTGGAGGACTTCTCGGGCGTGGAGATCAGCGCCATCTCCAAGGCGGGTCTGATCGTGTACCTGAACGGCAAGGAGATCTCGCGTCTGAACATGCCCGAGTACTTCGACCACACCACCCACTCCACGCTGGAGGAGACGGTGGCCTCCACGCACATCGTGGGCGACATCGTGCTGGACGGCAAGCTGACGGAGGGCGAGAACATCGTGGCCTTCGAGCTGCACCGCTACATCAAGAACGAGAAGGTGAACTCCTTCGACGGCTCGGTGATCCTGATCATGAACAACATGTACATGATGAAGGACGGTGTGGGCACGACGGTGCCTGCCGTGTCCGGCAGCGAGGGCAGCGACAAGGCCTTCGACAACAACAGCGACACCAAGTTCCACGCGGAGACCTCGTGCATCGGCGTGAGCCTCACCTGGACCTACAACAACCAGCGCAGAGAGCCCATCAACAACTACGGCCTGGTGAGCGCCGGCGACTGCAACACCCGCCACCCCTCCGGATGGATCCTGGAGGGCTCCAACGACGGCCAGAACTGGCTGCAGCTGCACGTGGCGCAGAACGTGATGTTCACGGAGTACTACCAGCAGAAGCGCTTCGACATGAACAACACCCTGGCCTACAACCAGTATCGCCTGTACGCCACGGAGTTCAACCAGCAGCCCTTCTCCTCCGACGGCTCCATGTGCAGCTGGTTCCCTGGCGTGCAGCTTGCCGACTTCTATCTGTTCACCAAGCGTCTGCCCGCCGTCTGCCCTGCTCAGGACGGCTTCCCCGCGGTCACCAGCGGCCAGACCGCCTCCAAGCCGTGCGAGGATGGCTACACCGGAACGATTTCGCGCGTCTGCGACAACGAGGGTGAGTGGGGCGAGGAGGTGCGCAACTGCAGAGCGGCGGCGCCTAAGAGCATCAAGTACGACGTGCAGAGCGTCGAGCTGACCGCCAAGAAGGCGATGGAGCCGCTGACGCCCGTGATCGACGGAATGGACACAACCGTGACCGTGTTCCCCATGCTGCCTGAGGGCCTGAGCATTGACTCCGCGACGGGCGTGATCTCGGGAACCCCGAAGGAGGAGATGGAGCAGAAGCGCTACACGATCAACGCGAAGAACGAGGAAGGCGCTGTGTACACCACGCTGAACATCACGGTGAACAAGGCTCCCTTCAACTGGCTGTTGCTCGTGATCATCATCGTGGTGGTGGTCGTTGTGATTGTGGTGGTCGTTGTCGTCATCGTGACGTCCTCGAAGAAGGGCAAGAAGGGAAGCAAGGCTATGCCCAAGAGTTCCAAGAGCAAGCCTGCGACAAAGCCTGCTGCTCAGCCCAAGGCCGCCATTAAGGTGTAATTGCTGGTGTGTTTGTTTCCCATTCACTTTTACATCCATGTCTTTTGGCACAAACAACCCACTCTATTGCTTCTCCTTCAAGCGATCCAGCACCTCCTCCACGTTGATCTTCTCCAAGGAGTGGTTGTACAATAATACAGAATACTTGTCCAGCACCCGCTTCCGGTCGCGCACCGTGAACGACGCCAGCATCTTCTCCAGCTCTCTGGCCTCCTTGGCTTCCTTCGCACTTGCAGCCGCCTCCTTAGCCTCCTTAACCTCCTTCGCACTTGCAGCCGCCTCCTTCGCCTCTTGGGACGGCGCAGCGGCGTGGTCCACCAGGAACGACTCCATCGCCTCCTTGTAGTTCGTGCGCAGCTCCTCGTCCAGCACGCGCGTCACCAGCGCGCCCTCCTTCATCGAGTAGTGGTCCACTAGCGACAGCTGGAAGTACGCCCGCGTCAGCTCCTTCTCCCGCGACACCTCGTCTTCCCCGCGACACTCCGTCACCGGCGCCTCGCCGTTGATCACACGCCGCGCGTTGGCGCCCGTCACCGTCTCCTCCTTCAGCACGTACTACGCCTCACACCATTGTCACACATCCACGTCGATCAGCCGCGTCAACTTGCCCTTGTTCTTCTCCAGCACGCTCTTCACGTGCGCGTAACGCTCGCGCAGCAGCGCGTCGATCTCCTTGTCGTTCTCCTCCATCTTCTTCTGACTATAGAACGGCAGCGCCGACAGGTACGGGTTGCCCGTCTGCGGGTCCGTACGCAGGCCGCACTATTCTTCACACCGCCTCCGCACACGCACCGGCGTCATGCCCCACTCGTACGCCATCGACAGCGCGTAGTGCGTCGCCTTCTCCAGGTCGTTCGACGCGCCCGTGGACACGTTCTCCTCTCTATTCATCACTCCACCCCCACACGCTCACCCCAGCATCACCTCCTCCGCCACGCGGCCTGCCATCGCCACATCGATGCGGTTCAGCAGGTCCTGCTTGCTCGTGCTGTACAAAAACTTCTCCTCCATGATCGACGACACGTAGCCCAGCGCCTCCCCGCGTGGAATGATGGTGATCTTGTCCACCGCCGGGTAGTTCGGCGTCAGCAGCGACATCAGCGCATGCCCGCACTCGTGCACGCTACGCTCACATCCCGCGCACAGCGCCTACGCCGTGTTGTAGTTTACCTCCGCGTCGTCCACCTTCGGCTTGCGCACGCCCATCGTCAGCCGCTCGCGACTCTCCTCCAGGTGCTTCTTCGTGATGAACACACTGCCCTCTGCCAGCGCCTGCGCCTCACGCCCTCACGCCACGCCCACCTTCATCGTCGCCACGTTCAGCAGCGTCTCCAGGTCCGCGCCGTTGCTGCCCACCGTGATCTTCGCCAGGTACTCCAGATCCACGTCCGACGACAACCGGTGATTCTTCGCCTTCAGCTGCAGGATCTTCAGCCGCGACTCGTAGTCCGGCAGCGTCGCTACGCCTCACGCCGCCTCCGCACAATCACTCTTCACCTCCAGGTCGAAGCGGCCCGCGCGGATCAACGCTGGGTCAAGCGAGTCCTTCAGGTTCGTCGCCGCAATCACCAGCACGCCCTCGTCGCCGCGGAACCCGCCGATCTCGTTCAGCAGCTGGTTGATGGTTTGGCGGGTGTTGTTGCTCCCGCCAACCTCGTCTCGCTTCCCGCCAACCGCGTCCAGCTCGTCGATGAACACGATGCACGGCGCCTACTCCTCAGTTCCCGCCAACGCGCCCACTGTTTCCCGCGCTTTCTTGAACAGCGCGCGCACGCGCTTGGCGCCGACGCCCACCAGCACCTCGTCGAACTCGCTGCCCGCCACGAAGTAGAACGGCACGCCCGCCTCGCCCGCCACCGCGCGCGCCAACATGGTTTTTCCCGTGCCAGGCGGACCGGTGAAGAGAACGCCGCGAGGGGACTTGGCGCCGATGAAGGCGAACTTCTGCGGGTCCTAGAGGTGAGGAGGAGGCGGAGGGCAGCACGCGCAGGAACTCCACCATGAGCTGCAATTCCTCGGCATTCTCGCCCAGACCGACGACGTCGCTGAAGCGGCACTTGATGTTCTTCTCGGGAACGTACTACGGATGAGGAGGGTTTGGAGCGAGAAGTACGGAGGAATCGAAAGAACTCTTGATGTTGTTCTTCTGCACGTTGAACACGACTATTCTGAAGAGAGGGATTTATAGCTACTTCCGAGGATGGCCAGAAGGAACAGCGTCTTCAGAATGACCTGGGAGAAATCGGAACGGTCTCCGACGGTTGTGACCAGCGGGATGTAGTCGTCAATCTGCTTGCTGATCGCCGACAGGGAGAGGGGAGTGGCGTTGCACTCCATGTTCGCGTACTTCACCAACTCAAGCAGAGTGCTCTGAGGGATGTGCGGCAGCATGTCCATGTGGAACAGCGAGGAGAATGCACTACCTAACACACAACCCAAGGCCCTACAGCTGGTGGACGTACTTGTTCACGGGAACGGTGATCAGGCGGTACTCGTTCACCACGCCGAGAAAGTTGCAGATGCTGTAGTCCTCCTAACGCGTGATGGACACCAACTGCGTCAACGAGCATCGTTCGGATGGAAGCGTCCAGCTTTTCCTGCTCTGCAGGCGAGAGCGAGGAGTATTTCTCGGGAGCGTATATGTTGAAGGTGTCATACTCGGAAATCAGTTTCCGGAACACAACCTTGTTGAACCCTGCCTCTCACTCCCATTCTGTAGTGTCTTACGTCGATTCGGACGGAGAGAGACGTAGTCCATCTCCGATGTGAGCGAATTGGGCATTCGATACAGCAGCGTTGTGTTGAAAAACTAAGCGTTAATTCCGCACACAAAGCGCACGTCCGAGAAGGACATACGAGAAGAAAAGGAACGGACAACATAAGCCGACAGCCGACTCCGCGAAGCCGATAGGCAACTCTGCGTTGATAGTCTCTGCACACTTCTCAACATCCTAGAAGCGCTCGTAGGTGAGAAGTGAGTGGCCGTTGGGATCCCACATTCTCGATTTATCGCTCGGTTGAATCAGAGGGATTTGCTTTATGCGATGGGGAATGGAAAGCTGACGAAGCCAGCTCACAGCCGAAGGTACGGGTGTCGGAATCTCTCTGATTCGCATATGGTTCTACAAACAGGGAAAATTCTTCATCCTGTATGGAGGAATCAGTGTGAACAAGCATACCGTGCTTCTGGGTCCGGATTGGTTTGATTGCGCTCGTGGAGTGAGTTATAGGTGGCTCTTCGTTCCCACCCTGCTGCTTATCGCGTCGATTAGCGTCTTCAACTTCTGGATGGAAGAATTGCGGTTTTTCTCCCTCCCCTTCCGCTTTTTCTTCCACTTCGTCCACTTTGCCCTGCTCTACTGCTACGTGTCTGTGGGCATGGTGGACCCGGGGATTGTCGTCGCCAGTGAAGAGAATAGCGTCGAGAACAAGGAGAGGCTAGAGAGCCAGGACTACTTTTACTGTACCCTATGCCAGGCGTACTGCCCTCCCCATACCCGCCATTGCTCCCAATGCGGGGTGTGTATTCGCTACGACGACCACCACTGCGGTTTTATGGGGTAGATCTATGCTGGTAAATGTGAGGGTAGACAGTGCGTTTCAAGAAAGACGCTTCCGTACTTCCGAGGGTTCGTCGCACTCATCGCGGTGGTGGAGCTGCTCCACTTCTACGTGCACTCCCCATGGCTCTTCTCCTACTTCTCGTTCATGCGGCGCGTTTTCTCGTACCTGCACGTGTTGGCGTGGATTGTTTCCTCACAAACAAAGCACACTCAAATAAACGACTCGCGCACTACGACCGGAGGATCGCGCTGATGGCATTCTTCATGTCCGGCTCCAGACCGTTCAGCAGGGACATCATCGATCTGTTGTCCAGCGTCTTCAGAATGTTCACGATCGCCGCCTTCGTCTCGTCGTAGGTGATCTCGAACTCGTTGTCGCCCTCGTCGTACACGGGCAGCAGCATCATGGGCAGCGCGCGCATCACCTTGTCCAGCACGTTCGCGTTGTCGAATACGCCGTGGTTCGGCTTCATCAGCTCCTCCACCACATGCTCGTGCACGTCCTGCGCCTCCGCGCAGTCGTCCTGCATCGGCAGGTGCTCGCACACGCAGCTGATCGCCGCGTGGAACTCCTTCGGCGACAGGCTCTGGCGGCAGAAGCGCGTCAGGCTGAACAGCGCGGACACCGCGTTGTCGGAGGCCGTGCTGTAGTCCTCGCTGTAGGCGTCCTCGCTGTTGATCACCTGCATCAGCGACGCGCAGAGCGCCTTCGCGCTGCCGAGCAGCTGCTGGCTGAAGTTCTCCAGCGTCACCTTAATGCCGAACAGCACCACCTGCCGCAACGCAGGGTCCTCGCACGCCATGTTCTGCGTGAAGAAGGCCATGGCGTCGCTCACCAGCGCGGCGGAGGTGCCCGGCGCGAACAGCAGCATGTCGTCGATGGAGCAGGCGCCGATGAAGCGGATGTACTCGAACGGCGAGGCCATGTACTTCTGGCAGAAGGGCAGGATCATCTCCTGGTACACCGACGCCAGCTGGTCGCCGTAGTGGCGGATGATGTAGCCGATCGCGTCCAGCAGGTTCTCCACGCACAGCTTCTCGTCGCCCACCACCTCCTCGAACTCCATGCGTGCGTCCTCCAGGTCGCGCTGGTCGAAGTCGATCTCCTTATAGCTCTCCTCCAGCACGTTCGCAGAGTCCACCAGGTAGTCGATCAGGCTCTTCAGCACCGTCGGCAGCGTGTCCATCGGGATTGGCATCACCTGGCTGTGGAAGCGGTGATGCTCCTTCGTGCCCGACTCGTAGCAGATCTACGCCTCACGCGTCCTGGCCGCGCCCACGGTGAATACGTCGCTGATCGACTCGGCAATGCAGTTGCGCTCGTGCGCCTCGTCCTCCGCCAGGTACTGGTTCACCAGCGCCTCCATCATCTCGTTGTAGAAGGCCAGACACACGTCGTGCGTGATCTCGCCGCGCTTCAGCCCGTTCACCAGCAGCTCGAACAGCTTCGGGTAGATGCGCGCGCACAGGTTGCGGATCTCCTCGTTGAAGCTGAAGTCGATCAGCTTCGCCACCACCTCGCGGATCGGCGTGACATACGGCAGCATCATGTCCTTCGCGTCGATCAGCAGGTTGTGGATCAGGCGCACCGCATTGGAGATGGTGTCCACCGCCGTCGTGCTGATCGACATCTGGATCTTGCCCATGTTCTTCGTCTCCACCGTGAACCGCTCGATGCCGTTCTCGTTCTGGTGCTCGGGGCCCGCCACAACCTGCTTGATGCTGTAGTCCACGTCCAGCTGCGCCATCTTCAGCAGGTACGGGATCATCACCGCCAGGAAGGACTGCTGGTTGCTCGGCTCGCAGTACTGGTAGATCTCCGCCGCGCAGTCCAGCAGGCAGTTCAGGCGCTCGTCGCCGTACGGCGTCTTCTCGATGATGTTCATCAGGAACTGCATGATCTCCCACGCCTCCGTCTGGTTCGACGCCGTGCCCATCGCCGCCACCAGCGACGCTACGCCTCACACGCCGCGCCGACGCCTACACAGACAGGTGCACGCCGCCACGTGCACGTTGATCACGTCGGGCGTCACGGGGCTGCTCAGAATGCCCATCAGGCCGTGAATGATCTGGTGGAAGAACGGCGCGAAGTCGTCCTTCGCCGCGCGGCACAGGAAGCCGATTGCCGTGATGGCCTCCGACTGCACCGTCGCCTGACTACGCCTCACGCGCCGCACGCGCCCTCACCTCACGGAACAGAGGTTGAACAGCCAGTCCACCAGCGCCGGCAGCGTGTTCTTGAAGATCTTCTTGCTGATCAGCTCCACCGCGCAGAACTGGCCCACGCAGGAGGCGGCGATCGCCTGCACGCGCAGGCAGGGCTGGCGCTGCACCAGTCCCAGAATGCCCTGGATCACCTGCACGCCGCACTTCTTCTGGAACACGCCCTCCAGCGCCACCGACACGTACGCGATCGCCTGCAGCGCCACGTACACCACGCGCGGGCTGGCTACGAGTCAGCAGCAGGCGGTGCGCCCACGGTCGTTCAGGCCCGCCAGCATCACGTTCAGCAGCGTCTTGAGGTCGTTCTCCACCTGGCTCTTGCAGCCCTCCGCGATGTGCGACAGCATCACGTACGTCACGCGGCGCACCTTCCAGTTGTCCGAGCGGCTGCACTGCGACATCAGCTGCGTCGCCGGCTTGTACACCACCGCGCGCAGCGCCTCCGCAATGTTCGCCACCATCTAGCCGTGACCCCCGCGCGCCGCTCCCACCGTGATGCCCACCACGTGCGGCACGGTGTCGTTCTCCACCAGCTCGTCCTCCTCGCCGAACACGCCCTGCTCCCACTGCGCGTCGTCGTCGATGTCGCTGATCAGCGTCGCCGCCACCTGAAGGTACTGGTTCAGGTACGGCACGTTCTTGCGGAAGAAGCCTGCGAGTTATTATCAATTCACACGCGCACCGCCGTTCTGGGTCGCCATCGTCGCGATGATGTGCGCCGCCAGCGAGCGAGCGCTCGTCGACAGGTCCGCGTTGCTGGCTACAGGTCAGAACGCGCGCGCGGTCGTACCGATGGCCAGACACAGCTCGACGATCGTGCGGAGGTTCTGGTTCAGGTACGAGCAGGCCGAGCTAGGCGTGATGTCTGCGGCGAGCCGCTACAGGACGGAGTTGTCCAGGTCCTCGAGCAGCGACAGCAGCGCGTCCTCGTAGTTGTTGTTCAGCGCCAGTTGAATTGTGTTCAGGATGGAGGGAATGGCCTGCGCGAACACGCTCGAGATGTTGTCCGTCTCGATGTCGGCAAGGATCTTCAGAGCCGTCTACGCCTCAGTCAACGCTTGCGCGATTACGCGAGCCGCCTGCACCTGGATATCGATATTGCTGCTTCCGAGGCGGTTGCTCAGGATCGACACGATCTCGTTAATGTGCTCGGCGTACAGCTACCCGTGACGCATTTCGCCAGCGCTCACAGACTCGCAGTTCTCGGCCAGTTCGCCCATCAGGTACAGACCCTCGATGCACACGGGCGTGTCCTGGGTGCACGCAGCCACCAGGAACGGGTACAGAGCGGGCCAGTCCTCCTGGAGGGCGCTCACCTGCACGATCACGTCGCAGATGGCGCGGCGGACGCGCGCCTCGGGCTCGTTCTGGAAAATGTTCAGCAGGAAGGATTGGACTAGGGATCAGCGCTATCCGGATTCCGCCCACTCTCCCCTCTCTGCTGCTCGTTGCACTTCTCCCAGGCGACCGCGGTGATCACTTTGCGGAGAATGACGGCCACAAAGGCCTTCTGGGACGTGCTGATGTTTGACGAGAGCACGTTGAAGAACTGCGTGATCGTCTAGTCGCGTCATGCCACTTCCGAGCGGTCTACGTTAAGGACATTCTCCTCCTTCATTTTGTCCAGCTGCGCCTCGGCCTACGCTTTACGGCGTCTCTCCTGCCCCACCTGATCACGAATCGCGTTATCCGGCGAGGTAAGAGCGGCGATGAAGTCCGTGAACTCTTGCGAACTACGGAAATCACGCCAGTTCCCTCAGACGCGTACACAGGATTGGCAGACATTGGAAATGACTGATCAATTGTTGTGGTTTGGGTGGTTCGAGCAATCGACGTAAACCGACCCAATTCTGTTCCCTCCGGAACCGCGGTTTTCCCCGTCCTCTCGCGGCGCTTCTCTAACAAACACGGCAACAGCTCTAAGCAAGCACGTTCGTCTTCATAAACCGATTCAGCACCTTCCGTCTCTCCTCCGGCTTAAACACTTTATTCTCCTCCTTCTGCATATTGTCGATCTTGTCCTTCGTCCACTCTCTCACCGCCTTCACGTTCTCCGCGTACTTCGCCACGCCGCTCTTCTCCTTGCAGTTCATGCCGTTCAGGTTCTGCAGCAAGATCGTCAGCAGCTGCAGATGCTCCAACCGTTTATAGTCGCCCGTGCCCTCGCCCGTGATCGCCCTCTGCAGCGAGGGAATCACCCCGCAGAACAGCAGCGGCGTGCGGAACAGCACGCTGAAGAACGCGTTGTTCAGCCGCGCGTGCTTCCGCGCGAAGTCCGCCAGTGGCTTTGCCATCAGCTCCGCCACCTCCGCCTGGCTGCGCGCGATCTGCTCCGCGTCGCTCACCACCGCCTGCTGCAGCGCGTGCAGCAGCACGTTCAGGCACAGCGCGTTGGTCTTCAGCAGCGCGCGGCGGCGCTCGGGGTCGCCCAGCGACACGGAACAGCTCAGTTCCAGCAGGCGCGAGATGGCGGCCATCAGCTCGGCGTGGTTCTCCGTGGCGCAGGCGGCCGGCAGCAGGTCCTTCTTCTGGCTGGTCTTCTGCAGCACGGCGCGCAGGTGGCTGCTCACCGTCGGGTCCATCTTCTCTTTCTACGGCTCACGAGGCGCCCGTGCCCGCACGTCGGTGTTCTGGTTCACGTCGGCCAGCGCCACGATCAGCGGAATGGCGACGGCGCTCTGGTTCTTGTTGAGCACCAGCGCGTTCACCAGACTCAGCACGCGGTTCTTGTAGGCGATCAGCTCGCGCTTGTCCTCCTTGCGCTGGCGCTCCTCCTCCTTCTTCAGGCGCAGCACGCGCGCGATGCCCTCGTCCTCGCGCTTCATCTCCTCCAGGTCCTTGTCGGTCAACTAGGAGTGACTCGCGCTGCGCACGCCCACAATGTGGTCTTTATCTACTTCGAGTTCCATGTCCTCGTCCGATGTGTCTTCTTCCTTCTCTTCCTTCTCTTCCTTCTCTTCCTTATCGCTCTCCTCCTTCTCCTCTTCCTCCTCGCTTTCCTCCTCCTTTTCTTCCTCCTCGCTTTCCTCCTCGCTCACACTCACTTCCATCTCCTCGCCGTCCTCCTCTTCCTCCTCCTCCATCTCCACACCCTCGTCATTCCAGAACACGCTCAGCAGGTCCTTCACGTCCTCCTCCTTCATCTTCTCGTCCAGCACGCCGAACACCTCGATCGTCGCATCGCACATGCTCTTGCTTCCCGTGCGCAGCAAGATCAGCGCCACGTCCAGGAACACCGCCAGCGGACGCTCCTCCTCCTTCTTCGTCTCCACGCGGTCCAGCCACTCCACCAGATCGCCCACGAACTGCGAGTATTCCGGCTTCACGCACTGACTCACCGCCACGTTCACGAAGAACTTCTCCAGCGCCGCCGTCTTCGCCGTCTTTGCTGTCTCGTTCGCGACGTGCAGCGCCTTCACCTTCTCCGTCAGCGCCGCGTGGGCCTTCTCGTCCTCCTTCTCCCACGTCTGCCGCAGACTCACCTTCTTGTCCTTCTTCACCTCCTTCAGCATCGCGTCAAACTCGCTCAGCACGCCGCGCGCCACCTCCTCCTTCGCGCACATCGCCGCCAGCATATCGCCTGCCTTGCTCTGCACCGCCTCGCTCATCGCCGGGTAGCAGAAGTCACGGCACGCCGCCACCACGCTGTCCTTCATCAGATCCGCCGCCACCTTCTCCTTCTTCTCCGCCTCCGCCTTCACGCAGCGCAGCACCAGCAGCAGGCGCGCCAGCACCAGCATGTCCAGCTGGTCGTAGTTCGAGAAGAGGTGGTACAGGCTCTCCAGCGCCGCCAGCCGGCGCTTGCTGGCGATGTCCTGCAGCTGGAACTGCTTCTCCTCCTCGCTCAGCTCCTCCGCCAGCTCGCCGTCCTCCAGCTCGCGGCCGTCTAGCGGCTGCAGCAGCACGCCGAAGCAGTGGTTGATAAAGCTGTTCATGTCCTCGGGGGACAGGCTCGCCAGCAGCGTCTTGCACGTGTCCACGCGAATCGTCTTGTCGAAGCCCATGCCCACGGAGCCCAGCAGCGCGATCAGCAGCGCCACGCGACGCTCCGCGCTGTCCTTCGTCGCCTACGCCTCACGCCGCGCACTTGCGCCCACCTCCAGGAACCACTTGAACAGCCGCACCGTCTGGTTGTGCAGCAGCTTCTTGCCGCCCGCGTTCGCCTGCAGCATGCGCGTGAACTTCGCGTTCAGCAGCGAGCCGAAGCAGGACGCCGGCAGCGCCTTGAACAGCAGGCAGAACACCTTGATGCAGGTCCTACGCTTCAGCGCCACGCACGGCTCTCACGCCTTGCGCTCCACAGAGGTGGGCAGCACCACGGTCGTCACGGCGTTCCACCACTCCACCAGCGTCACGTCGGGCGAGTCGCTGAAGGCCTGGATGTACGTGATGGACGCGGTCCACAACGGGTGCACCTTCGGGTACACGGTGGTGGACGCCGCGTAGATGGGCATCAGCGTCGCCAGGCGCGCGGGTGACACCTCCGCGTTGGCCGCGAAGAGGCGGTGCAGCGCGGGGCTGGCCAGCTTGATCCCGCGCTGGTGCAGGAGCAGCTGCGTCTGCAGCAGGAAGAAGAGCGACGAGGGGGACAGCGGAACGGGAGCCACCAGCTCCTCGTCCTCGTTGTGGGAGACCTCCTCGAACAGCGGCGTGCAGCACTCCAGGATCACGGGCACCAGCGACTCGTGGGAAAGCTGCAGCATCGTGAGCAGCGCGTGAACGCAGATGGTGCACAGCCAGCTCTTCAGGTGGTGGAGGCGCACGAGCTCTGACGCGCACTTCTTTGTGATCTCAATATCGGAAGCCGAGGCTTTGTTGGGGAGGAATCGTGTCGAGCGGTACAGGGCGAGGATGCCGAAGACGCGGCCCAGCCACTGGTCCTTCTTCTCCGTGTTCTTCATCCCGTTCTGTATTTCGCTCGCGGTAAACACCTCGTTGCAGATGCACTCCATCGTGACTTCCGGGAAGAAACGGATGATGCAGCTGGCAGTCAAGGACGCTCGGGTGCAAACGCAGAAGGATATGCCAAGCTCACAGAGAATCCCTGACGAGCGCAGTCACGAGAAGAGCAGATGCCGCGGCAGAGTCTCCTGATCGTGTAAATCATATCACGCGAGAGATTCGGATAGTTGGGCTGGTTCGCGCTCTCCTTCTTGGTTCGGAGAAAGGCAATCAGCTGCTTGGTGGCCTCCTCTCTCCGTTCGCTATCGACTGCGGCTAATTCGTTGAAGATCTCTAAGAAAGAAAGGGCATCTTCCTTATTGTCTACGAATCAGTCTCTGCTGTACGTCATCTCACTCTGCTTCGCGATTTCACTCATAATTAACCGAAATGAATGGCTAAATGTGTTTTTTCACTCTCTGGCCGAAATCTGCCCGCCTTTTGGCACGCCTCCAAGGAAGCCAAACCGGTACGTTTCGAGCAAACAGAGCATAAAGAACATAAAAGAACACTAATTCTCCTCCAAAATCTGTTCGTCGTCCTCGTTTTCGAGCTCCAGCTCCACATGAGAACCCGGCTTGCCACTACCCATCACACCGCGTTCTCACACCCACCCCTCGTCGCTGTCATCGTCCATATCCTCAACAAACTCGTCCTCCATCTCATCCTCAATCTCAGGCTCCTCTACTCGTCATTCCGAAAGAGAATGCTCACCCTCATTTTCGTCCAGCATGTTGTTGAACTCCTCCGGAGCAAAGTTGTAAATGTCGCCGTACGTGCCCTTCTTCAGACGCTCCAGCAGCTCCGTCTCAATCGACTTCTCCAGCTTCGCCGCGCTCTCTGCCTTCTTCTCACGAACCGCCTCGCGCTTCTCCGTCTTGCGGTGGATTCTCTCGTACTCGGGTCTATTCCTCACACACACAGTCCGCTCCTACTTGACCTTCAAGCGCAGCTTTCTCATTCTCTTCAGATACTGCTTGATGCGGAGGAAACGCGCTTTGTTTTTGTCGATGAGGAACTCGGGCCAGTACTGCAGGTTCTCCTCGATCTTGGCGATGGCCTGCTCTTTGTTTTCAGGAAGCTCCACCTTCTCCCAGAGGTTCTTCGGAGAATGGGCTCTCTCGATTGTTTTCATGCACCTATGCATTACCCCTCGCCAGCACGGTCAAGCGTACAGGTAGCACTTTCCCTTTTCCTCGCGAATCGTAGCGTAGCGGGAGTTCGCCAATGGGCAGTTCTTCCGGCTGCACAATCCCGTCACATTGTACGGATTCCTGCAGAACGCCTGTTTCTCCATCTTCAGCTTTGATTTGAACGAGCAAAACTCGTTGTTGATGATTTGCCAAATAACATCGTCATGCTGCATGATGCTACTCCGTTACACGAGGGACCGTTTGACCTACTCGTACGAATGGCTATCTACTGAGAAATAGTGCGTGAACCATGGATGAAACGCCCGCTCATCACGCATCGCGATTTCTCCTCCGTTGTCTCGAACTGACGCAAATTTCAATTCTCCTGTCATTCAGCACCCATTCGTCCGTGTCTTCGCAAGCCCAATCCTTCACTTTCATCTTCGCACTCGCTCTTCTCTTGCTCATACCACCATGAATGAATTCTTCGTAGTTTGCCCATACTGTGAGGTGGTGTACGGAGCGAAAGGATGATCGATTAGAAAACCCAAGAGGAATGCAAGTACTCTGCGAAGGATTACCAGACGCTCAGTGGCGGCGATGTTGTGAAGATCCGGAGAGGCAGAGAAGTGCGTTGTTGCTTTCCGTGCTTCCCTATAGACGTTTGTATGCCCGCTGTGTAGTTCCGAGGATTGCATCGACCCGGACACGAACGTTTGCTGCATCTGCGACACGATCGTTCAACCGAGTGTTTTCGTCACTTGTCGCGTGAGCACTCTGCTGTGAGTTTATGGTAGGAGTGCAACCATTCTTGTTCTGCCCTGCCAAATCTGAAGCGAGCGCCGCAAATGCAAGATGATGAAGATACGTGGTGCGAGATGGACGCCTTCTGCTCCGACATGGACTTTATGGTGGAACTGTCGTGTGGACATCGCGTGTGCCTAGAATGTTTTGCCGAGTTTGCTGCGGTTGCCTTCCCACAATCGCATGAAGCGTAGAACAGCTGCAACGATATCAAGAATATAAAGTACGACGAGCGGACAAAGCAGTTTGGAATGCGCTGCTTCGCGGACTGTACGCTGTCCCACCCTCTCGATTTGCTTCGTCTCGGTGGCGATAAGAGCTGGAAGCGTCTAGGAGAGAAGATACTGGAGTACAGGACCAATCTCGACAACAATCGTAAGGGCTGCGTGACTGTCTCACCGTGCAGGTATCATGTGTCCACTGCCCAACTGCGGAGCGATCATCGAGGGAATTCCTCCTCTTTCGGAAACGAAGATCATCCACTGTCCGACGTGCAACCGTTCCTTCTGCCGACACTGTGATTCTGATGAACGAAATTGATCCATAGGCAACGAGGAGAGCAAAGATGGGAAATGTCCTCACATCGAGGATTTGGAGGAAGACCACTCGTTCCGACGTTGTCCCATGTGTCACACTCCTGTCACACACTACTATGGCGATGAGGTGCGTTACTGAGGGCGTGCGTGAGATGTAGTGTCATCACATTGGTTACGGAACGAACGGCTGTCCCGGCTGCAAGATGCAGGGTCGCGTGTTTCACTGGTGCTATTACTGCCTGAACGGAGGGAGCGAGTACCCTGTGTACTGCAAACAGAACCATTGGTTCTGCGCGAAGGACTGTCCCGTCTGTGCCGATTGCCCCATCTGTGCCAAGTACGCCAAGCCCGGAAAGAGGGAGAAGCACAGCGATAAGCACCATCATAAGTGGGAGTGTTTGTTCAAGAAAGAGTTCTTCCTATTACTTCTGATCGTTCTGTTCCTTCTTCTCCTCCTCCTTCACTTCTTCAGGCTTCTCCTCCTTTTCTTCAGGCTTCTCCACCGGCTTCTCTTCCTTCACTTCTTCAGGCTTCTCCACCGGCTTCTCTTCCTTCACTTCTTCAGGCTTCTCCTCCTTTTCTTCACGCTTCTCCACCGGCTTCTCTTCCTTCACTTCCTCAGGCTCCACTCGCGGCGACGGCACAACCTCCACCTCCACCGCCTTCGGCACTTCCGCGCGCTTCACGGTCATCTCCATCTCGTCCGACGAGTCGCTCTCCTCCCGCTGGCACAGGCGCGGCGACAGCGACGACGGCGTCACGCGCGGCTTGTACGGGCGGATCTTCATCCGTGTCTTCATGTCCGCGAACCACGGATGATGCATCAGGTCCTCCGCCGACAGCCGCATGTCCGGGTTCTTCTGCAGCAGCCCCTTGATCGCCTCGCGACACTATGCCTCAGTCCGCGCGCCCGCCGCGACGTTGTAGGACAGGTTCAGGAACACCGAGTTGTTGTAGTCGGGCGTCTTCGTCAGGATCATCTTGATGATGTCCTCCTGCTTGTTGCCGTCGAACGGCAGCCGCCCGCGCACTCTGCGCATCACGCCCACACCCATCGCTCACAGCAGATAGAAGATCACGCCAAGCGACCACATGTCCGCCTTCGTCGTGTAGCCCTGCTTCGAGATCACCTCCGGCGCTACGCCTCACGCACGATCATCACAGGCACCGATGTAGTTCAGCGTGCCGCACGGGTAGTCCAGCTTCTCCTCCGGGAACACCAGCTTCGACAGGCCGAAGTCGCCGATCTTCACGTCGAACAGCGAGTCCTTGCACAGGATGTTCTCCGGCTGCCGCTCACGCCATTCGCTTACACCCACCTTGATGTCGCGATGAATGATGCCCATGCGGTGTAAGTAGCACAGGCAGTCCGTCAGCGGGTAGATGATCTGGAACGCCTCCTCCTCCGTCAGGATCGACCGCCCACAGATGCGGTCGAACAGCTCGCCACCGCGTAGCAGCTCCATCACGATGTAGATCGCCTGCGCCTCACGCGCCACGCCTGCACCCACATCCTTCGCCTCGAACGTGTCGATCAGCTCCACGATGTTCTTGTGCTGCACCAGCGTCAGAATAGCGATCTCCGTCTGGATCAGGCTCGCCTCCTTCTACGCCTCAGTCCACACGCCCACGCCCACCTCCGTCAGCTTCGTGCGGTTGATCACCTTCACCGCGTACTCCTTCAGTGTTTGCTTGTCCACGCACTACCCCTCACGCCCCCACTTTTCGCATACGCGATACACCGTCGCGAAACGGCCCTCGCCGATCTTCTCCCGAATGTCGAAATAGTCCTCGATTTTGCGCACCTCCGTCATCTCGCGGATGTGCGCCATCCACTCCTCGCAGTCGCGCTTGCTCGGCGTGAAGAACTCGCGGTCGTACGTTGCCGGGAAGCACAGTCTGAACCCGAAGTATCCCGCGCGTTTGCTCGCCTCCTCCGTTATCGGCGCCACGGTCGCCTTCTCCATGGAGACCACGACCTTGGGCGCCTCGGCGTACATCGACGGGTAGATGTACAGGAACTGATTGTGGATGCGCACGAAGCACTCCTTCATACGGTTGAACGTCGACAGCGTGAACAGCTTGCCGCTGAACTCCTTCACATCCGACTACCCCTCACGCCCCCACGATTCGAGTACGTTCACGCCCGGAATCTCCATGCGCGCGTCCATCTCCTCCGCCTTGTACTGGTGTCCGCAGTTCGAGCAGAATCGCATGTTAATCACGCGGTTGCACTCCGTACACTGCAGCTTCCGCACCGTCTTGTCCTCGTTCTCCTTCGTCTCCACCGGGAACAGCTCGCCTTGGCACATCGTGCAGAATCGCACCTCCTTGCCGCAGTACGCGCACGTGATGCACCAGTAGGCGCGGGTGAAAGAACTCCACTTCTCCGCATGGCCCTGCTTGGCAATACTCCTTTGGATAAATTGGTGCGCACCAGTTTGTACCGAACGTTGCGCGTCTTATACACCTCGGGATCGATGGTATCGAAGGGCATCGCCTTGTACGGATCATTATGCAGCGTGCTGTTCACGAAGGTGTTGTAATTCGCCGTGATGGTGTTTCCATTGAAGGTCACGTTCTTGTTGTGCGCGTTGAAGATGCTCTATTCCCTATCTGGGGTGCAACGTCCGTACGCGGAAGTACTCCTTCAATTTCGGCTGCTCGTGAAGGAATATCGAGAAATCGTGGAAACTGATCAGCGATCTCTGCGGGTGACACATCCACGAAAGTCACACGACGTCATCTTCCGATTCGAAGTAGGCCTTCTGGAGAATGCGGATTCCATCTTGATAGGCCTCGGACGGCTATCCCTCATACTCTCACTGGATGGACTACGAGGTTGTTCATGGAACTACTGTACTTTTGCGTCCAGCCTACATGTCACTGAAGAGAATCGCGACAACTATGGGCAGCATCGCTCCGCTGCTCGCAGGACTTTAACACTACAAAAAACACACTGGGAGGGAGGTGATTCATGATGGAAGAGAACTCCTCCATGTCGATCTGGCTGTCACTAGGATGAAGACACCGCAACTGCCGTACTCTGATATATCGAAGAAGTGGAAGATAAACTGGTCAAGATCCTGGTCACTGCCGAACATGCACTGCTGCACGCCGTTCTTGAACTCCGTCCAGTAAATCCGCTCGTCCCGATTGTCGTCAAAGAGATTGAACAGACGCTCTGTCACGTCAGTTTGCGCAAGAACCACCCACCTCCCAAAAGACCCGGAGGGTTGAAGAATTTCACAAAATCCTCCTTGAGGATGTAGCCCTCGTCGCTGCGCGTTTCCGCAAGAGCCTAGCGCTGATCCCAGCAGCCATGCATCCGTACCATGAACTTCAACTTCAGCGTTATCATCTCAGCCTCATTGTCTATGTGTCAACTTGCCTTCCCGGGAACTACGGTCAACGACCTCTGTTGTCGCGTTTCGTGATGTGCACGTACCCATGTCTTAGCGCTACTGCAAGGGAACCCGATGGGGATAGATTCCAAAGCTTGTTTTAGGGATTGATAGGATTGCCAAAATCATCGCCTTTTTCGATCCCAGATGAATCCAAAAACAGACCCCACTTTGCGCGCAGTTGTCAGGGAGTTTCATTCCATGAAGAAACGCAATTCTTCGTGAGCACACGCTAGTTTTCTCTTTAGATGGCGGAACTGTACTATTTCAAGGACGCGGGAAGAGGAGAGGCTATTCGGTCCCTGATTTTCCGTAGTCTTAGGTGTAGATTGGCTCTCGCTCTTTCCGGAATTGAGTTCAAGGAGAATAGCGTGAACTCGTCGGATTGGCCAGCCATGAAAGTGAAGGGACTCGAGGATTTGTCCTTGCCCTTCGGACAGCTGCCTCTTCTCAAGATCAACGGCATGAACATCGTGGAGTCGACCTCCATCCTTCGGTATCTGTCCAGAAAGTGCCCCTCTCCTCCACGTATGATTTCGTAGGTATATTACCCCCGACGCCGATGAGGAAATGGCGACTACCATCGATGTGATGGTGGAGGGATGGTCGGAGATCATCTCGGGGTACTTTGCTCATTTGTTCAGCGGCCCCATGGTGCTGTACTCCTGGCTCTGTAGGTGCTTGCCTTATGGTGTTAGAATAGACAACGAGTGCGATTCCATGCTGCACCACTTGGAGACGTATTATCTGCGGCACAACGAACTTGTGTGTTTTTGGGATGATATGTAGACCAAGTTTTTCGTTTCGGACACCATCACGGTCGTCGACTGCATCGCGGTGGCGGCCATCGAAAACATCATGTACGATATGCCGGACGTGCTGAAGGACCACAAGGGACTCACCATTCTGATGAACAACATCCTCACCAACGAGCCCATTCGCCGCTCTCTGGAAGAGCGTGGCATGTTCTGTGTTTGATCAACAAACAGACACATCATTCATAATTGCCAGAATCCTCACTACTCTCCTCATCCTTCCCTCGCGGCACTCTCCAGGAGCTCTCGCCATTGTCCTTGCATACGAGCACCAGCTCTCCCGTTCGCAGCGAATCGATGGGGAATCGTCTCTTCCGCGTGGCGCTCACCCGAACAACGAACTACTGCTCACTCCCATACACTGCAACTACTTCGGGCTCCTTCTTCTTCTCCGTATTCTCCTTCTCCTTCACCATCGTGGAAACGAAGACGCAGTCGGCCACCTTGTTCCCGTTGCTGTAAAGTACGCACGGAGTGTCGGGGATGATAACACGGTTGTTTAGAAGCAGTCGGTTGTGCGAGAGAGGAGATACGATCGGAGCCGGCTTTTTCTTTTCCTGCTCGTAGAGTCGGATGGTGTCATTCGCCATATATAAAACATCGTCCACGATGACCTCTTCGGGGAGAGGGACCGAGAATACGCACTGATCCTCTACGCCTCATCACCGAGCCAAGAAGAGACTCTTTGACAATGCACCATTCGAAGAATCAAGCATGAGTCTCCCCTGCTTGGCCTCTATCCCTCATCCTAACACCCTTGTGTCACCTTCCGCCATTCGACTGCGCGTTTTGATTTGGCTCTCTTCCACGAGTTGTCGCTTTAGTGCCGCCACTTGATCCTACGTATGACTCTTCTGCTCCGAATGAACGGTGAAAAACTGCTGGATTCGCTTTTCCTCGAATGCGGCAAGCGCGTTTGCGCTCTCCAGCCGCATTCGGAGTTCTGTGTTTATTAGGAGGAGGTTGTTCTCCTTTTGCTTTTCAAGCACGCTCAATGCATCCTTGAAGTCCGTACTCTCTTCTACAGAGTGACTATCCAGATCATCCCCTTACCCACTTCATCGGTTTCTTTGGGCTCCTGTTTTTTGGTCACGCGGGGTCGTTTCTTTAAGGAGTCGTCGCTGTCTTCAGAATAATCGTCTTGGATTCGTTTGTGTCGCGAATTCCGTCCAACCATGGCGCAAGTGCTGTCTGGAGCAGTAACTGGATATGAACTCTAAGCGACGATTAGTAACTCCCCTGGAAGGGGTATTTGATTCTGCAAATACCAAATGCAAAAAGAAGGCGAATTCGTCTATGAAGGCCGAAACTTACGTTGATAAGAGCAAAAAACGGACTGTGTGTAGAGAACAGATGCCTCCTGAGCGAAGCAACAATGCTCTTTTGCGCTTTATTCAGTGTGGAACATCTATGGGATCAGCGGCAAGCTGATTGGCTGATGGTATTGATCGCGGGACTGAGTTGAATTTAGCAGATTGTCTGTTTTGCGCGATTCCAATCCCTAGAACCCCTTCCCGTTTCCTCCAGTTCCTCACCACCCATTTCCAACGATCACTACCCACTCTCACACCCATTCGCACGACCCATCTCAATTCTCTTCGTTTGCTTTCCGGCATTCCACTGAGAAAACGAGGAAGAAACACTTTTCGATGCTCCTAGCCGTCATTTTCAGAATGGAACTGATCGTGACAGCGGACGATTTTGGGTCCTCTGATCCTCCCAGAACTGACCCGTAGCTACTCTCCTTCCCGAGACGACGTCATTATCGATTGTTTCAACCATGGGATTCTCACTGGAACCAGCCTTATGGTTGGCGCTTTACACTGTCCATCGTTATGGAATAGGTGAATGGGCTCTCTGCCGTGTCTGCAGTTGAAAAGGCCAAGAGAGTCGGCTTGTGCGTGGGATTGCACTTCAATCTTTCGGAGGGAGTGGCTATATCGAAGCCGTCGAGCATTCCCTCTCTGATCGTTGTTTGTGATGGAATTGCGCAGTTTCGTGGCAAAGAAGGATTTATTGCTGCCGAACGCGATGAAATCATATGCGTCGACGATGTGATAACCGAATTGCGGGCGCAGGTAGTTCTCTTCGCTTTTCTTTCCCGTAGATCGAGCGTTTCGTCGCTCTCGTTGGCCACGTGCCTCCCTACGTCGATGGCCATCAGCACGTGCACGTCTATCCCCGCTTCGCGGAGGCCATCGCCATGGTGCTCCAGGAATACGGAATCACCAAAACGCGCTTCCCTTCCGAGGACATGGACGAGGTCGGCTGGATGAACGACAACCCGCGCAAGCCCTTCCGCCAGACCGTGTATCGCAACGTGCTCTTGCTTCCTCCTTCTCACAGCCAGACGCTCCAGTCCATCCCTCTGTACAACCGGCACGGCGTGTATGGCGGCTACGGCATCGGCAGCTCCATCGGCGGGAGCTCGCTCTCCGTGCAGCGCATCATCAACTGCTGTCTGCGCTACCCTCGCCGCGCTGGATACGTAACAACCATCGAGCTCATGGCACGCGCTCTTCTCTCTGCTGATGCCTAGACACATCCCGGCTGTCCCGAGCGTGAGCCCGAAAAGTGGGGGTGTGGTGTGGGATGCGATGGATTCAGCCAGCACGCGGACCGTGTGCACGAGCACGAGGTGCTGACCAACGAGCACATCCGTGAGTATCTGGAGGACAAAGGGATTGTTCTCTGCTCCTACCCCTGCTCTCACATTGGTCCGCTGTTGTGTGCGTCCAATCAACCCAGTCAACCCAGTCAACCCAATCAATCAATCCAGTTATCCCCTCCAGCAAAGCGCGTGATTCTGATGCTGTCGCTGAAGGAGGGCACGGGGAACACCATCACGGGCAACCGAATCGCCAGCCACCTGCTGGCGCTGGGCTACAGCGTGCAGATGGTGGACACCACGGACCACTTCGCCGACGCCAATCTGGCCGCCATCGTGCACAACGTCTCGTACAACTACAACCACAGCGCCTTCTTCTGCCTCTTCTGCATCCACGCCGTCCGCTCGGGCGCCTTCGCGCTGCGGTCCGGCCTGCCGTACGTGATGATGATGGGCGGCACGGACATCAACGTGAACGTGCACGACCCGCGCAAGCTGGATACCGTGAGGAGCGTCCTGGCACACGCGCGGCGCATCATCGCCTTCACGGAGGACATGCGAGCGCGCGCTGTGGCGCTGCTGCAGGGGGAGTCCATTCCACCCATCACCGTCATCTCGCAGGTAGGCGTGGTGAGCGGACGTGAGGGACAGAGCACGGACTTCCCGCACACGCTCTCGCACGAGATCCGCGAGACGCTGCGCCTCACGCCGCAGCACCGCCTGCTCCTCCTTCCCTCGGGCCTGCGTCCCGTCGCCTCGGTCACGCCTTCTCACCGCTAGATCAAAGACATTCACTTCGTCATGAGCGCCTTCTCACACTACCACGATACACACCCACTCGCCGTCCTCTGCGTCATGGGACCGCCGCTGGACCCTGCCTACACCGCCTCCTTCTTCTCTCGCCTCCCGGCGGATCACCTGTGCGGACTGGCTGCTGACTTCCACTACACTCGCCAGCCCGTGTCTGAAGAAGAGATGTACCGTGGCGTGTATTACTTGAAGTGAGGATATCAACAGAGACTGAGTCGTAGCCCCATCCCGCACTCGCGCTTCATGGACGCGCTGCTGGACGTGGACGTGGTGCTGAACACCAGCGTGTCGGAAGGACTCGCTGCAATCGTGCTGGAGGCGTGGAGTGCTGGGAAGGTGATCATGGCGCGGAAGAACTCTGGGAATTGTGCCGTGATCAAGGAGGGGGTGACGGGACTGCTGTTTGAGACGCCCGAAGAATGCATCGCCATTGTGGATCGGCTACTGACGGATAGCGAGTACAGGCAGCGAGTGGAGACATCCTCGAAGGAGTACATTACTCTCCAGGGACTGTTCACCAAGGAGAGGAGTCTGCTTGAAACGGTCATGGAGTTTTGACGTGTTTGGTGAAAACAGGAGAGGCAATGGTGACATACTTGAGGCCGTTCACCTTCTTCACGCGAGGAATGGTCAGCACCAGAAGACCGTCCTCCAGCTTGGCCGTCATGCTCTGAGGGTCGGAGTCGAGGGGCAGATTCACCAGGCGCTTGAACACGCCATTTCTGCGATTGGCGATCAGGTAGGAGTCGTCGCCGCTGACGACCTTTCTCTTTCTCTTTCCCTCGATGTAGAGCTTGTTCTCCTTCACGCTCACCATGAGGCGGTCTCTGGACACTCCAGGGACGTCCGCGATCAGCACGTAAAAGTCGTTGGCCTACACATCACAGCGCGTGATGCGGACGAACATCAATCAGATCGACTTGGAGGGGGTACACATTCGGGTTTACCTCGTTACTATGAATTGAACACTGAGCAGAGAGACGTACTACTCCACCCGGGCTTTCGGAACCGCATTGAATGCGTAATCATCATTGTCGAAGAACGAGTTCCTAGCGTAGTTGGCGATAGACATGGAGCAGAGAGAAGGAAACAATAATGAGGTGCATCTTCAAAGAATGAGAAGATTCCCTGCGTTCGGGTTTTTAGGATTCCCCTTAACGACAGAATCTCCCTCATTCTTCCTCCGTTTCAGATATGGAGCTGACCCAGAAGATCCAGGTCATCTTGGACGACATTGGGTACAAGGCGAAGGGGAAGGAGCAGGAGACGAAGCCCCATCCACCCCAAGAACCGCACAAACCGACTGGAAACCTTGCGGAGGAACTCATCAAGAGTCGTATTCTGTCAGCCATCTTCGATTACGCGCTGAAGGGTAACCACTCCATTTCAAACTGACCTCAGAGACGTCTCCCCACATATTGCTCACGCCTATGAGGAAGGTGAATCGCGAAATAAAGGCCTGTAACATAAAATCGCATCTCCAGGTGAGGCAACACGCATTGCCTAACACATAGAAATACAGAGTGAACTCCAAGTGCTCCCGACTGGAGTACATCCATCGGTGGAATCTGCAGGTGAAAGCGGTGGGAGACAGTGTGATTCATCAGGGCTAGATGAAGTATCCGATTTGGTATACTCCGAACCAAGTGCAATACCATCATCAAACGGAACAGAAATCGGTGCAGCAGATTGGAATCAGTGTATGACGCCCAGTTGTCTTCTCGAATGGCTTTGTGATTGTTGAACAAACACGTATACTTTGCTCTCCTTGCCTTTATCTACCTGTAAGGACCAATCCACAATCGCCACCTTCTGGTAGAGAATGCCTCCAAAAACAATCACGCAAACCATCACTACAATCAGTCCGACAATGACGACGGACGTGACGGCCACTTGCTTCCAATCTACCCTTCACCACCGCATCGCTCCCCCACTTCGGTCAACACACTTCCCCTTGGTGCAGTACAGTCCGTCGACGCAGTCGCTTTGGCTCTCGCACTGGCTGTTCAACGTACACCCATTCACGCACTCGCCGCCGCAATCCACGTCGGTTTCGTCTCCGTTCTTCATCTCATCGTAACAGGACCACTTGTCCGAGTTGCCCTGCTCGAACACTCTTAGCATCTCCACGCGCGCCACCTGCAGCCGCTTCCCTCGCATCTGCGTCTTGATGTCGTTGTCGGCGATCATCTCGTCCAGCCGTTTCTTCACCAGCAGCAACATGCCCTCCTCCGCCACCACCGTCAGCTACTGGTCAGTTACCACTTCTGTCGCGACGTGCAGTTGCAGCACCTGTTCCTCTCCTTTCTGCTTGTCCTTTATTGGAATGGCTGCGTTGGTTATGCTGGCTGTGCTGGCTGTGCTGATTGCGTTGATTGCATTAGTGACAGGGACACCACGGGAAGGTCGGCCCACGAGGTGCCGCACGGAATGAAAGGCGAGACTCTGGGTGGAGGCTTGCAGCGTCAGCCAGTGGCGGATCTGCACGAAAGCGGGCGACAGCGACAGCTTCTCTGCAATGACTACAACTCACACCGCCAGACCATACCCACTCTCTCGCAAGGACAGGCGCCAGTAGGCCGCCAGCTGCGCCGACTCCTTGAAGGCGCCGAACAGACGGAGCTGCACGTGGATGAGCCGGTGCGTGGCATTCGTGCGGTCCAGCGCCACCTCCTCCACCGTGTCGCAGGTCTCTCCCGTGTACGGCTCCACGCACACGCACCGCTCCTGTCGACAGTAGCCGTGGTGGCTGCAGGGAAGAAGAACAAGGGAGTCGGAGTTGGCGTCCACCGCCCAACCGTTCTTGCACTGCGTGCCGTCAGACTTGGAGTCGAGATCGGAGGAGGAGGAGGACTTCGTGCGTACAGTCATCATCGTGGCTTGCGCATCAATGGACAACTGCGTGCCCGTCTCTTCCTCGCCGGCGAAAAACACGGTGTATTTGGTGTCCTCCTTCAGGTCCGTCATCATCAGCACGTGCGTGGTGGTGTGGGAGGCCGAGTGCACTTGCCCTTCGCTTTTGATGGTGCTGGAGGAGGGAGGCAGGCGTGTCGTGTCGGACACGAAGAGAGCCCAGAGAGTAGCCGGCTTGCTGGTGGTGAGGGAGAGCGTGATGGAGGAGGTGGAGGAGGCCATGACGCGGGAGGAAGTGATTTCGGCTCCGATGTAGTTGAACTCCAAAAGGGGCGGATTCATCAGCGAAGATCCCTCAGAAGATTGGATTGCCTTGGTCACTGAAATTGAAAGAAATCCGGGGGTGTTGGGAACCAGAGACACGGTGAAACACGTTGATGATTGCTTCGTAATCCCGACCACTCTTGCATTCACTGTCTATTCATCAACAGAATGGATGAACAAGACAATGCACTTCTCTTTATCGAAAGAGACAGGGTCTGCTGAGAAAACGACCTGCACAGAGAGAGGGTTTTCGATAACGTCATAATCGTAGTTTGAAATCAGTTGGGCAGTTAGTGGAAGTGCTATCTGTGATCGAAAAGAGATACTCCAACCATTCGTCTCCATCTTCCCAAATCCGCGCATCCGTGCAGACATTGCAAGCGGTGCCATCAGTACAAACAGACAAACAATCATTTTTGAAGAAAGGAATAGACTCCTTCGCTTGCTCAGGAGGGGATAGGGATCATGGTGAGGATGAAAACGGAAGGCGTTACCGTTCTCTCTCTAGAGTGGAAAAAGAGGATAAACAGAATCTGAAATGAACGACTGGGACGTGTTGTCTCAGTTCCACACCAAGGTACGATGACAGTCTGTGGTGATAATGGGATAGGGAGAATTCGGCCATATCGAGTAATGCGAGACTCTCGCGGATTGCTGATCTCATAGTCCAAACAAATGCATCAGCGAGGAAGACGCAATTGCTAGAGAGAAGAGGCACAAAGCGAGAGTGGCATTGGGAATGGAGGACTCTTCCGATGAGTGTATGCTATTTTATGAGAGAATGATCGAATAGAAGTGCTGGACGATTCGGTGTCATCCATAGTGAGATGCCTAAGCCGTTTTCGGGAGAGACGATTATTGCAAAGAAGGACGGCGATTCGCTGCGTAGGATTCGTATTTCTGCTGAATGGATAGGCGAGCTCCGCGAACAAATTGTCCGTTGTCTAATTAGCAGTTCTCCTCGAATCAAGCAGGGGATAGGATTGGAAATGATGCTGTAGGAATTTTGGAGTCATGGCGTGGCTTGTGGACAACTGTGGCTTCACCATTTCCCACGTACTTCAAGGAATCAGGCTTCAACGTAGAGTAAAACGCTTGAAATTCCGTGTCTTAACTGCCTCGGTATTGAGAAGGATGGAGTCCGTTTCCTGGACGATCGCGCTGTGGAGTTCACGAGCAAGACCCGTTCGACCGTGGTGAAGACAGTGATTCACGTTCAAGTCATTCTCCCACTATAAGTCCTTAGTTCGCACTGTTTGGCGACATTGGCCTGAAGGTGTACGACTGCCTCAAGCTGCTGGTGAACAACTACGAGGCGGACTCCTTCTTCTATTACCGCTTGACACACATCCCGGACATCAACCCTGTCATCTTCCAACTCTCATTTCGTCGCCGCTGCGGCATCGAGAAGTTTAATTGCCTGCTCGACCGGCCCAGCGATCCCCTGTTGATAGTACTAAGGGCTTTATGATTCGCTAGAGATTTGACTAATCCGGAAGATCTCTTCTATTTCGTGTGCGACACGCTTTCTTATGTCTATCAGTACGTGTCTTCCTTCACAGCATCGCTGAACCTGGATGCTCCCGCGATTTACCAGCAGGCAGCCAAAACGTACGACTCCACTCAATCTGTTATTGCGTTTTACGTAAATGAGTGTGTAGCGGTTACAACACTTCGTTGCCTACGTGTATTACAAGAAACAGTACATGAATGCCAAAAGGGGAATCCCGTTGGATCTGAAGAAGCGCGTTTCCGGTAAAATACGAAATCCGCCGAATAAAGTCCTTCTTTCAAATCCGCACTCCAAGGAGGAGGTTGGAGGTGAATTGCGAATTCCATCCTAGTTGAAGTACCTGTATAAGCGAGCGAAGCACTGCTACTGCGCCGAAAAGAAGAACGTGAGCAACCAGTTTGAGAGGGCTCTGGTGCGTCATCGAGGAATCTGTCACTTCTAGAGAATCGTCGTCAGCAACGACCGCGTGAAGCCGCTCCTTCGGTGGGTGCAAACGGACTACCTCGAGAAGTGGCTGCTCGCGAAGGGGCAAGATGTGGGCTATCTTCTATTAAGCATTTGCTCTGTTTGTTCTACTAAAACCGAAATCCATCAGCACAGCTTCTCGTGAGAACAATCCCATCAATTCTTCAATTCGTTTTGCATATCACTCCGTTGATTCAACAAAGAGACAACTCATATATCGAAACATCGATCACGACGGCATTGTGCACCATCATCTTGCTGCCCTCCGCAGACACCAGCAGGTCCTCACCGTCCACCTTCAGCACCGTCGCGCGGTAGCAGTTGTTCGGGTCGTCGTACACCATCACCTCCTGGTCCGCCATGAATGGACGCACCGGCTGCAGCTCCGCCGCCTCCACGTCGCGCACGTCGGAATCGTCCACCTCCACCGCGCACACGCCGTGCGGCTTCACCTCCATCACCACGCCCATGGCCTCGTTCGCCAGCCGCACGCGCACGCCCCGCACCAGCCACGGCTCGCGCGTCTCCTCCTCCTCCTGCGGTGGCTGAGGTGCCTGAGGTGCCTGTGGTGCCTGTGGTGCCTGTGGTGCCTGATCGTAGGAGTCACCGTAGCGGTCGCCATAACGATCACCATACGACTCGCGGCCGTACGGCTGGTTGTAGCCGTCGCCGTAGCGGTCGCCGTAGGGCGGCTGCCGGTAGGGCTCCTCCGCCTGCTCCTTCGGCGGGAGGCCGGCGGGCGGCTGCCAGGCGGGCGGCATGCCCCCCATGGGCGGCGGGTACATGGGCATGGGGGACTGCGCGGGCGCGTGGAAACGCGACATGTCCATCTCCGCATTGTCCGTGGAGTTCCCGTCGATGATCATCACGGCGGAACGCGGTACCGACACGGGTCGCGGTCGCGAGTGGAACACGATCTTCACGTGCGTCTCTATGCCTCACGCCACCTGCCCACGCGCACCGTTGCTGTCGAACACGTAGCCCTTGAGCCCCTTGTAGCGGCCCTCCTTCACCATCACGCTGGTGCCGTCCTTCAGCAGCTCCTTCTTGTTCCGGCTGCCCTGCTTCGTCGACGCGTAGTCCACCGCGCCTGGGCGCCGCGCCAGGCTCTCGATGGCGTCCTTCGTGTCGAAGCGCTTCTTCTGCGGGTTGTCCGCGTCCGCCTCGATCTGGCGGTTGCGCACCAGCACGATGCCGTTGTTCTCGTTCAGACCCGCCACGTGCACAAACACGAAATTGCGCCAAATCCGCTTCACCACCCCGTTCTTGCCCTTGAAGTCGCCCTCCACGATCAGCACGGAGTCGCCCTCGCGCACCTGCATCTGCCGCACGTCCAGCAGGGTGTTGGTGCGCGAGACCATGTTCTTCTTCGACCGGATCAGCTTGATGTCGAACGTCTTCACCTTGTTCTGCTGGTCCAGCACCGTCAGCGACTGCGTCGCCAGCTGGATGATGATGCCCACCTTCGCGCCGGGCAGCTACGCCTCACGCACCCCACGCGCACC
>ERZ827156.1078-NODE-1078-length-34759-cov-5.150818_pt1 | contig 34759 bp, 33 predicted proteins | sample MGYA00519919_ERZ827156 | MGnify/ENA primary metagenome ERZ827156 (study PRJEB31778, sample SAMEA3449269) | human gut metagenome | biome: human gut; feature: human-associated habitat; material: faeces | place: United Kingdom | collected 2010/2012 ...
CGGTCACGTCTTCCATCGGGGCCAGGAACAGCGGCTTGTCCCCTAAATCTATGTCGGCTATCCGCATCGGTTGTATTTTGACGGCAAAAATAGCTATCTTTGTGCTGATTTTGAAATCACGAAACCGCAAATCATGAATATCGAACAGTTTTTGCAGGATAAAGTGCGGGCCGCAGTGACCGCGCTGTACGGCGAACCCGCCCCCGGACAGGTACAGATACAGAAAACCCGCAAGGAATTCGACGGCGATATGACGCTGGTGGTCTTCCCGTTGCTGAAACTCAGCCGCAAAAATCCGGAAGCCACCGCCGCGGAGATCGGCGAAGCGCTGGTCGCCTCGACGCCCGAAATCAAAAGTTTCAATGTAATCAAAGGATTTTTGAACCTGTCCCTTAGCGAATTGTTCTGGAGCGAGCGCGTGAACGAAATCCTCGCCGATCCCGCTTACGGGCAGGCCGCTCCGACCGGGCGGACGGTGATGGTCGAATACTCCTCGCCGAACACCAATAAGCCGTTGCACCTGGGCCATATTCGCAACAACCTGCTCGGCTACTCGGTGGCCCGGATTCTGGAGGCGGGCGGTAATAAGGTGCTGAAAGTGAATTTGGTCAACGACCGCGGAATCCATATCTGCAAGTCGATGCTCGCGTGGCGGAAGTTCGGCGGCGGCGAGACGCCCGCTTCGTCCGGCATGAAGGGCGATCACCTGGTCGGGAAGTACTACGTGGCCTTCGATAAGGCTTATAAGGCCGAAGTCAAAGAACTGACGGCCGGCGGTATGGACGAAGAAACAGCCAAGCGCGAAGCGCCGATTATGAAAGAGGCCCAGGCGATGCTGCGCAAGTGGGAGGCCAAAGACCCGGAGATTTACGGGTTGTGGCAGACGATGAACGGCTGGGTGTACGAAGGTTTCGACAAGACGTACGAAGCGATGGGCGTCAGCTTCGACAAGGTGTACTACGAATCGAATACCTACCTGCTCGGCAAATCGATCGTCGAGGAGGGACTGGATAAAGGGGTGTTTTTCCGTAAGGAGGACGGCTCGGTCTGGTGCGACCTGACCGCCGACGGTCTCGACCAGAAGCTGTTGCTGCGCGGCGACGGTACGTCGGTCTACATGACGCAGGACCTCGGCACGGCTTTCCGCCGCTTCGAGGACAATAGGCTCGACGACATGATCTACGTCGTGGGCAACGAGCAGAACTACCACTTCCAGGTGCTGAAACTGGTGCTCAAGAAACTGGGCTACGCCGACTGGAGCGATCATATCACCCACCTCTCCTACGGCATGGTGGAGCTTCCCGAGGGCAAGATGAAGTCGCGCGAGGGTACGGTGGTCGACGCCGACGATCTGATCGAAGGCATGGTCTCGACGGCCCGCGAGATGTCGGCCGAGCTGGGCAAGCTCGACGGATGCTCGGAGGAGGAGGCCAATGCCGTTTCGACGATGGTCGGGCTGGGTGCGCTCAAGTACTTTATATTAAAGGTCGATCCCAAGAAAACGATGCTGTTCGATCCCCGCGAGTCGATCGACTTCAACGGCAATACGGGTCCTTTCATCCAGTACACCCATGCGCGCATCCGCTCGGTGCTTCGCAAGGCCGCCGAGGCGGGCATCGACTTCGGAGGAGCCGCCACGGCGGATTACCTGCGCGAGGAGATCGACCTGGTGAAGTCGCTGACGGAGTATCCGTCGGTGGTGAAGTCCGCGGGCGAGAACTTCGCGCCGTCGGTCGTCGGGGCCTATGTCTACGAGCTGGCCAAGCAGTTCAATGGCTATTACCACGACCATTCGATCCTCAAGGAGGAGAACGCCGGGGTGCGCACGATGCGTCTCCAGCTGGCGCAGCAGGTCGCCCGCGTCATCAAGGAGGGCATGAAACTGCTGGGCATCGACGTCCCCGAACGCATGTAACGCATTCTGTGATAATGAAAAACGGAGGTTTCGCCGAAACCTCCGTTTTTTCGTGCCGTTAGCGTGGTACGAATCTTGCGAGAGACGAGGACGTTAACTAACACTATTTTAGCGTGAAAACATTTGCATCAACTTTCGCTCTTTCTCTCGCGTTGTGTGCCGCTGCCGGAGCGACGGCCCAAACCAAGAGTGCGGTTCCGGCTCCTGCGGCCGATACCGTATTGCTGTCGGAGACTGCCGACGGAGACTACATCGTTCGCAGGTTCATCGTCAAAAGCCGCGGCGACGCCGACTATTCGATTCGCTACCAGATCAATCTGGCGACGCTCAATGCCGCGCTCAACGGCAATCCGCAGGAGCTGGACGGACTCAACGCCTTTGTGGACAACCTCGTGAAGGATACGCTCCGGCAGGTCTGCGCCGTGACGATCACGGGCTATTCTTCTCCCGACGGTCCGCTGAAGTTCAACGAAGCGCTGGCTGCCAAGCGGGCCGGCGATTTCAAGGCGTATGTCGACAGGAAGTACGATTTCTCGAAAAAGTACAAGGTGACGGTGAATTCCGTCGCCGAGGATTGGGAGACGTGCCGCGCGCTGGTCGCGCAGTCGTCGATGCCCGACCGGCAGTCCGTGCTGAACGTCATCGACGGCAAGCAGTCGTCCGATCAGAAAGAATTGGCGCTCAAGAAGATGCCGGCTGCGTGGAGCTACCTGAAAAAGAACGTTCTGCCGAAACTGCGCCGTGTCGAACTGACGATCGGCTACGGTGCGGGCAACATCGTCGAGCAGCGCACCATGATCCCCAAACCCAAACCGGCTCCGCAGCCGCAGCCCGCGCAACCCGCTGAACCGTATGTCGTTGTCGACGAGCAGGTGAACGGAATCATCGTCGAGATGCCCGACAGGCACGAATACAAGAAGGAGGTGCGCGAGGAGTCCCGGGAGGTGAAGAAGGAGGCGAGGGCCGCCGAGCGGCTCGCCAAAAAAGAGGCCCGCGAAGCGCAGAAGATAGTCCGCCAGCAGGAGAAGGCTGCCAAAAAGATCGCTAAAAAGGAGGCCAAAGCCGCCAAGAAAGCCGAGAAGGCCGCCAAAAAGACCTACAAGGAGCTCGAAAAAATGTAATGAAAAAGGATTCCGGAAATCCGGAATCTTTTTTTGTCCGCCGCCCGCCCGGGAAATAATTCCCGGGGCCGCAGTCCGAAAATGTTTGATAATCCGAAACGTTTTATTACCTTTGTCAGAGCAAAAATTTTAAAATCGACTGAATATGGCAAATTTACGAAACCTGAAGAAGGAGATTGACTACCGCCTTGAGGAGGTTGTTTTCGACTGCGATATGGCTATCTGTTTTCAGCCTTCGAAAGAGAAGGAGATTTTCGAGGTGATGCAGGAGGCCGTCGGCGTTCGCAACGATCTGTTCGCCAAAGCGATGAATCCCGCCGAGCCGCACAATCCGTCGCTCGTCCGCAAGCACTACGCTGCCCTGCGCGCCGAGATGGACGACGTTTTCGGCAAACTTTTCGAAAAGTTGAGCAAGATCAACGAGCAGAAATAGGGTAGTCCCTTTCGCTGAAAAACAACGGAGCGCCTCATGCGGGGCGCTCCGTTCGTTTTATTCGTGGTCGCGGCAGCAGTCGCCGGGGTGGTGTTCCAGCACGGTGTGGGGGATGTGCCCGTGCGATACCAGTTGAATCGGGCAGTCGTAGTTGCGCAACTGTTTCTCGGTCAGAATGTTCGAACGGTGGCGGTGGACCTGCCGGTTGACGCAGACGATCTCCTTCACGACGCTGGTGATCGTGCCGATGTCGTGCGACACCATGACGATCGCCATGCGGGCGTTCAGTTCATGCAGCGTGCGGTAAAGCTCCTTCTCGAATTTGTTGTCCACGAAATTCGCGGGTTCGTCCAGGATCAGCAGCTTCGGGTCCGAGATCACGGCCCGGGCCAGCAGCGCCCGCTGCATCTGCCCGCCCGACACCTCGCCGATGGGGCTGCGGGCCGTGTCGGCGATTCCCGATGCCGCAAGCAGTTCCATCGCTCTGGCACGGTCCTCCTTCGTGTAGCGGGAGCTGAATCCGCGGCGGCCCTGCAATCCCGACAGTACGACCTCGAGGACCGAGATCGGGAATGCGCGGTCGAAATCCGAAATCTGCGGCATGTAGCCGATCAGCCGTTCCTTCCCGCGGAACAGCTCCGGGGCGAGAGTCAGCTCTCCGGTGTGGGGGACGGTTCCCAGGATGGCCTTTACGAGCGTCGTTTTTCCGCCGCCGTTGGGACCTATGACCCCCAGGAAATCGAGGTCCGCAATCTCCAGGTCGACGTGCCGGAGGGCCTCGTAGCCGTCGTATGCGACACTTACGTCGCGCAGCGTTACCAGATTCATTTTGCCGTGATTGAATCGGTCATTGCGTCGATGGCGCCGATGGCGTCTTCGTCCAGCGGGTCGATCTCCACGTATTCGGCGTCGATGTCGCGGGCGATGATCTCCACGGTCGATGCCGGGAACTGGTTCTGGTAGAAAATCCGCCGCACGCCGTCCTCGCGGGCCTGTCGGATAACCGCCGTCAGCTGTTTGGCCGACGGTTCCTTGCCGTCGGCCTCGATGGCCACCTGCCGCAGTCCGTAATCGCGTGCGTAGTAGGTGAGTGCGGGATGGTAGACGATGAAGTACTTCACGCCGCTCCGGGCGATCTTCTCCGCCGTGCGGATGTCCAGTTCCTTGAGCGTGCTGCGCAGCCGGTTGTAGCCGGCCTCGTATTTCACCGAGTCGGGATAGGCGTTGCGAATTGCCTCGTAGGCGTTTGCGGCCATCGTTTGCAGGGCTTTGGGCGAGGTCCAGACGTGGGGGTCTACACCGTGGGCATGCCCGTGGTCGTGTCCGTGGTGGCCGTGCGAGCAGGAGCCTGCGATCAGGTCGATACCGCGGCTCAAGTTCACGACTTTCGCCTGATCCCCGACTTTGCCCAGCAGGGTGGTTTCGAAGTCGATCAATCCCACGTTGAAAATGAGCTGTGCCTTGTTCAGCTCCACGAACTGCCGGGGCGTCGGCTCGAACGTCTCGGGACTTGCTCCGGGCGGCACGAGCACCTCGATTTTGAAATCGTCGCCGACAATCCCCTCCACGATGCTGCGCAGCGGGGGGATCGAGACGTAAAACGTATTCTCCCCGGCGGGTTGTTCCGGCGTGCAGGCCGCGAGCAGCAGGGCTGCCAGTAAGTATGCCGATAATTTACGCATGGTTGACAATCAATGATTTGTGATTTATACGGTAGGGTAGTCCCCTGTATTTTGTGCAAAGGTAGTAAAATTACCCGTAGCGGCGGGATTTTGCGGCTTGTTTTGTCGTTTCGGCCGAAATGTTTATCTTTGGCCCCCGATTAAAATCCCCGTATGCCGATAAACAATCCGAAAGAGGTCCTCGCCCTGGTGGAGAGGGCCGCCTCCGACAAGATTTCGCTTCCCGTTCGCAAAATATTGATTTTAGCGTTTTTAGCTGGCGCCTATATTTCTATGGGAGGCTTGTTTTCCATCGTGATAGGATATGGCTTTCCGTCGATGGCTCCTGCTCCGGGATTGCAGCGCCTGCTCTCCGGACTTGTCTTCCCGCTGGGGCTTATGCTGGTCGTTTTCGCAGGAGCGGAACTCTTTACGGGCAATAATGCCGTGCTGATCCCCGGTGCATTGGGACGACGTTATGGATGGCGTAAGGTGTTGTTAAATTGGATGTTGGTCTATGCCGGAAATTTTGTCGGGTCGCTGTTTTTCGCCTGTTTTCTCGTGAAACTTCCCGGCATGCTCTCTGCCGAGGCGTGGCGTTCGGCGGCCGTCGGCATTGCCGAGGCAAAGGTCTCGATGCCGTGGCTCACGGTGTTCCTGCGGGGTGTCGGCGCCAACTGGCTGGTGTGCCTGGCCGTGTGGCTGGGTTTGAGCGCCAACGATGTCGCGGGCCGGCTGCTGGGATTGTTTTTCCCGATAATGTGTTTTGTGGCAATCGGTTATGAACACAGCGTCGCCAATATGTTTTTCATTCCGCTGGGCATGATGCACGGTGCATCGGTCACCGTGTCCGATTTTCTGCTTGCCAATCTTGTTCCCGCGACTTTGGGCAATATCGCCGGCGGAGCGGTCTTTGTCGGCGGTATCTACTGGTATATTAATAAGTAAAAAACAGTTGATTATTAATCAATTAATATTCGGATAACGACCATAATTTAACATAATGAATATTTATTATATCACCAAAATCGGAACAGTAGGAAAGGGGAACAAGAGGGGGCAAGACGTCAAAGAACGGGGCAAATAGCAGAAAACTGTACAAATGTAAAAAACCTTTTTTTAAAAATGCAAATTTTTGGGGATATATTTTTCAGATTTCTTGCAACGCTGCACGGGCGGTCCGCCAAAAGGGCGCGATAGTGATAGATACAGTAGGGTAGATGGCAGATGTTTTAATACATCAGAGCATACGAGATGCGTAGGTAGATTCCGAGAGGGGACCCGGCCAACTATTCAGACATGACCGGCAATCACACGTACGCACACGAAGCGCGCGCGCACGCAGATAGCCGACAGACCTGAATAGCGATTTGTCCCGGTTCCCTCTCGGGCTCTCCCTCCGAAAGGTATGCCTTCGGCATGATTTATTTGATATTTACTTTACAGCAAAAACCGATATGAAGCCACGCCTGGGAGGGCGTTTCCACATCTGGCATATGTTGACAAGGGAGATGCCTTTTTGCAACCAATGCGCACGCGAAAGACGGTACTTTCGCGGCGAGAACTGCGCACTACGCCGCACGCTCCATGGCTCCGTGCGCGAAAGTATTTACCAGCTACGCTGGTGAGTTTGACAATAATGTATCATATATGCCCGGGCAAATAGAACAATGTATTATTGTTTAACGATAACCAGGGCAGCGCACAGGGCGGACAAAATGAACAATTTAAGCAATTTTCCACAAGGAAAGACGCAAAAAGAGGGCGTGCACCAGGAGCGCACTATTTTACACAAAAACCCCGGCCGCGAAGGCCGGGGTTCGAAATCAATGGCGGTTAAGCCAACGGATGATAGCGCGGATCAAAAACAAGAACAAGATCAAAAGCGCCAGTATAACGCAAATAACGAAGAACTGGCCAAATAATAACGTATCCATACTCAAAGATACAATTATAATTTAACACCGTAAACTTCTTCAAATAATTTTTCAAACGCTTCGCCAAATTCAAGCATTCGAAATGCATTCTTAACTTCCTTAATAAGCGAGCCGGTAAGCTGCAAAGGCTCACCCTGAGACTTTAATCCCAGCGACTCCATAAGCAAATCCAAGTCCTTGCGCTTCTGGTCATGGTTAGAAACTTTAGCGCGATTAAGGGCTTCAATAGCTTGGTTTTGAAGGTTGCGTTTTTCATGCGGAGTAAGTTGCTTAATACGATCAGTAGATGCCTCGAAATTCTCCTTCTTGGCACCTTCTGTCTCGGCCTGGGCATTTGCGAGATTGGACTGAGCCTCGACAGCACGTTTGTTAGCGTCAGCCATGTACTGAGAGATAAGACGATCAGAATCAGTCTTCGCGGCCTCAGCGGCTTCCTTGGCGGCACGCTCATTGAGTTCCTGGATACGCGCAGCCTTCTCGTTAACATCCGCGATCGCGTTAACCTCGGCGTACTGGGAAGCGATCTTATCCATAGTAGCCCGGAAGCCACTCGAAAGAAGTTCATTGTCTTTGATACCCTTGACAATATCAAGAATTTCGTTAGACTTGTTAATGCCGATAGTCTCGGCCTGAACTTTCAAGCGGTTAGCGTTCGTTAACTCGGTCTGCGCCTGAATATTTTCAGCCTGAACACCTTGCAAAGCGGCTTCGCGCAGAGAAGATGCGCCTGCCATAATGTTAGACATCGCATTGTTTTGGTACGGACCCTGGGAAGGAACAGAACCACCGTCAGCCTGTGAAACATTACCTTGCGGCGTGCCCATAGGCTGAATGGAAGAACCTTGAAAAAACGGGTTAATCCCAGCAGCCTGCATAAAAGAACGCTGTGCAATGGGAGACTCAAATTTGTTATAAGCCCAAGAAGCATAGTCTTTCATGCGTTCGTACTGGGCTTGGGCGTCCTCACGGCGTTGAGCAACTTGAAGATTATACATCTTCTCCTGCCACTTACGATTTTTCCGGTTCAAACTACCTGAAGAGATGGCAGAACCAGCAGAAGCGGCGCCCCCTAAAAGAGCACCGATCCCAAGAGCAGTTTCGGCGAACGGCATAATTATTCAGTTTTAGCCTGCTTGAGTTTCTCCTCATAACGCTTTTTCATACGGCCGGAAATCCGATCACGAAGCGCCTCGGCCTTCTCGAAGCGATCAAAGCCGGGTTCGAAAGTAGGATCAATATCCTCGACATCATCCTCATCATAAGAGGACTCTTCGAGTTCACGAGATCCAAGCGGCAACCCGCCTTTGCGCATCGAACGAATCTGTTCGGAAAGAGACTTGACACCGTGAATCAGTTCCTCGTCGGAAGTAGGAGTACAAACACCGCGGCGAGCACAGCGACGACGCCGAGACATACGCGGAGGTAATTTGGAAAAATCGAAGTCCTCAAAAAATTGAAGGTCTTCATTATTCGAAATCTTCTTTACCATAACTTAAAGTGTTGTTGCTACGTTAACTTTTGATTTTTCACGATAGGCTGAAGCCGAGCAGGAGAACGTTAAAACGAAGTTCTGCGCCTCGTTGGAAATATCCGCAAAAACGCTGTTATAAGCGTCCGAACGAATGTAAGGCGAGTAATCAGGAGACGGACGCGAACGCTGAAGAACTGCGAGAATAGTCTCGGCAACCTCGTAGGTGATCGAACCATCTTTCAGATAATTAGCGATCGTATTGCGAAGAGAATCAATTTGCGACGAATTAGCTTCATCGCCATAGTCGCGATTGAGAAGCCAATAAGACAGTTCAGTAGTAAGTCGACCATGCGAACGACTAACAACTTGCATAAGTTTCGACCAAGCAGGAACAAAGCCGATGCCGATGCCGGAACCGTAATTGGTGGAAGAGAAAGAAAAAATGTCGGGGGAGTCTGCGCCACCTTGCGGTATAGCATCGAGCGTCTGAAGAAGAAGCGGTTCCATGCTAATATTATCGAGCGCGGGCGCATACGAGTCGCCAAGATTCAGTTCCTCAAGGAACGGATCAAGACCGCGCGAGTAGATGACATCAGGAACAAGCGAAGCCATCACCATAAAATAACCGGGTTCATCAAAGTTAAAAACACGGCGGCGGAACTGTTCGCCACCGGAGGCTTGACCAGCAAAAGCGCCGAGCGGACTGGAAGAATCGCCCGCGCCTGTTGTCTGATAAATAACGTTCGAACCAAGGTACTGCCGATCAGCACCGAGGAAAATAGGCGTCGAATGATTCTTGACACGCGAAACGTCGAACTCCGAATTCAAGAAGTCGGACCAGCGACCACCATTCAGCGCAAGATCGATCCAACGCTGAATGTGCGACATGGCGGAAATATTACGCATCGAAATCGTCTTATTATCGGCTTCGAGATCGACCTTAATTTCAGCATCGATGTAGCCGGAGGTCTTCAACCACGATTCGAGATAATACGGAGGTAAGCACCGCTGGAAAATCGAAGAACGAGAATTTAACCACGCCCAGGAACCGAGATATTTCGTCTCTATAAAACTGGTGAGAGCCACAACAGGATCGGCGGCGGTCTTCACGGCACGGAGAAGAGCCTCTATGTCGGAAACGAGAAAAGAGGACTGGGTAGCGCCTTCGCCATCTTCAGCGAGATTCCAAGCCGCTGTAGGAACGGAATCAATCTGCTGATTGATATAATAATTGTACACGACATCAAGATAGCCAAGCATCTTGATCACGTTGAAAGACGGCGGAGTAGAGACTTTCCCAAACGGAATGCCAAAACCAACCGGGAACCCCATATAATCGGCAAGCGAACCAGGGGTGGTGAAAGACTCCGCCGCAGTTACGAGAGTATCGTAAGAAGAAAAATCGATGGAGGCAGGTGCCAACCCCGCAGCAAGGGCAGGATACTTAACCGAATCGGGATCATCCGTCGTACCTGTAAAATCCAAAAGCAGATTTGAATTATAAAGGCGGGTAGGGATAAAAAAGTACTCGAAACAGATTTTGAATCCGTTAATAAGGGGTGCATTCATCGGGAACGCCTGGACGAATGCCGAAGGAGTGAAGCGAAGTTTATCACCAGCGACTACAGGGATAAACGAGATAGGAATGAGGTTACCCGGAGCGAGCGTAGTAGGGGAGACGTGCGAAAGATTCACATTCGACTTGCGATTTCGCTTGCGGGTTAAAAACATTAAGGCCATAAAAGACAATTATAAATTTGTTGTTGTTGTTGAAAAGTGAAATCCGGAAACGGATAGCGCTTCTTGACAAGGTCCCGAAGAATACCCGGGATAAGAGAATCGTTACGGCACCGGATTTCATTAGGCGAAAAACACGCGGTTTTCCAATATCGAGGAATCGAATAACGATAGTTATTAATGAAATGACAGAACCAAGAAGATGCGCTTTTAAGCATATTTTTGCGCATAATCTTAATATCTTCCTTCGAGAGACGGCCGAAGCCGTGCGAAACAATCAACTTACCATTTTTACGGGCATCAATGTCCGAAATATACTGATGTGCGGCGCAGTCTTTGGTCATATACTTAAGGACATAGCGAACACCGGATTCAGATTCAAGCGGATCGACTTCCGCCTTTCCCATACCGGTATACCAGCCTTTTGCCTCATCAACCACATCGCCTTGCCAAAGATCACGGACCTGCCACCAATAAAGAGGGCAACCGAAAAAAATGGCATGATAGTGCATACGATGGGTAGAAACACGGCCACGTTTAGCAGCGGTCTTACCATCTGCAAACTCAACAACAAACAGATAGGGAAATTTAACCTTACGATAACGGTAACGTTTAGTAATCGGATTTTTTTCACGAAAACGAGGATGCTTGCGAAGCCGATCTAAAAACTGCCGAATAGGGATATAAGGTTTTTCCTTGGCCTGCTCATAAACAGAAGGTTTGAGTGTAAAAGTGCAAAACAGGCACTGATCAGGACGTAAACCCATACGCTTCATAAGATGGTGAGCACGAGAAAACCACTGTTGTTGACGACGCTTCAGACAATCGTCGCAATGGCCACAAGGAACGCGAAGTCTATAATCATCACGTTCTGAATAGACATGAACAGGATTTCCAGTAATTCGCGCATACTTAAGATAGCGGGGATTTGTGATAGTAAGCTGATTGTTACACATGATTGAAATTAAAGATGACTACCGCCGAGAGGAACTGTTTTTGTGCCTTTGGGCCGGCCTTTTCGGCCGCCGCGACGGCGAGATCGCTTCACGAATGCGATCGGTAAGAATAGTGCCAAACATTTTTCCCCAAAGATGCGACATGTAGGCTTCGACGAATATTGCGGAGCCATTCCCAAAGAGAAGTGGATCGGTGTGGTAAAAGAAATTAACTTCGTGATGCTGGAGGGACTTGAGAACCTGTTGCAACTTGACCGTCGAAGGGTTGGCAGGCGAAAATCGCCATTGCATACAACCATGGTCGGAAATATAGTCATCGCAGATTCGATAGAGTTCCCGAACGCAGGTATAGACGGGAAGAATTTCAGGATCGAATGAACTTGAAAGTTCGTCAAAGATTTTGTTTGACATTGGACGAAAGTTTGAAAGTTACGTGAACGGATTTTGAATTGATATTCCACAGTGTCGTGATGAACGCCACGGCGGAAAACAGAGCCGGCAGAAACGCACGACGTGAGGAAAAAAGCCGAAAGAGCAGCCACGATGGCTGTAACCAAAGTCCAGAATTTTTTGGACTTCAGCAAGGAGAGAAATTTAGACATTGAACATAATTTGGATATGAAACTTTACAGATGTAATATAAAGTTCCGATAATGACCAGTTTACAGCATTAGAACCGTAAATTTAACATAATGAATATATTAATTCAATTACCTTTGTACTGTATTGAAAAAGCATCCCGATTAAAGGATGCTTTTTTTATGGTCGCCGGCCGGACGATTTGCCGGACGAGTTAAATTCATTTTGGATTTTAAGCTTCGGCCGGTGGCGGATTATCTTCCTGTGCGTGCAATATTCACAAAAATATTCCGGGCGATGGCTTTTAGCGCTTTGTCGGCGTGAAACTCTCGAAGGTAAGGTCATCGTACAATATTACGATCCGCCGGACAGCGACGTCTGTTCGTGTGCCGGAAAATGGAGTCGTTGCCGGCGGCGCCGGATTTTCGGACGTTGTCGAAGCCGGCTCCTGATGCGGCGGGTTGAACGGCGTATTCCGGGTCGGACCGAACAATCCGTCGGAGATCGACGATTCGACCGCAGCGGCCGGTGCGGATTGTTCGGGTTCGCTGTCGCGATACATCTTGTCGGAATCGAGCAGCAGCCAGTCGGGATTGATTCGCGGGAACCTCCGGAGAATCTTTTGTAACAAATCGAAGCCCGGTTTGTTTCGCCCGGCGAGAATATGGGAAATTCCCGCCGGATTGATTTCGAGCAGTTCCGCGAGCTGGCTCGGCTTCAATCCTTCGTTTTTCATCAGATCGAGCAATTTTTCCCTCATCAGCGCAAATTTTTACAAATATAAAGTTTTTTCTTTTGTAAAACAAGTAAAATCTACATTTGTAAAATGTTAATAAGTGTCGACAAAGTTTACAAGTGTAAATAAGTCGATATGGTTAAATTTGCATGCAATCTATTTGTTAAAGCGTTATTTTAGATAAATAACAGTAAATATATGATATTATTGTATTTACGTCGTATATTGTTGGTGTTGTCTGCATGTAGCTGGTTATTGATGAATTAGACCGTATGATATTAAATCGTTTCTTTAAGTAATATTTGTAAATAGCTGATTGATGGATATATATTGCTCGATGTTTAATATTTTGATCGCTTGTTGGTCGCTCTGGAATTGCAGTTTATTCAAAGGATGCCGGATTATTACAATTGTAACTATTGACATCTTTAACAAACAGATGTGGTTTACAAATGTAATTACATATGGAAATGACGCGGACATTGTGTGTTTACATTTGTAAATACACTACCCTATTTTGTAAAAATGAATGCATTTTCAAGCTATTTCCGAACCCTTATCAGACATTTTGTTAACATCTCCGGATTTCGGATTTATTATGTTAAATAAAAAGAGGCCGGATAGTGTTGATAACCCACTATCCGGCTTAAATACAGCTTGTTGTAGATTTGTAAACAGCCTTCTATTTCGAGAGTTTGTCGGCTATTTCGCGGAACTCTTCCGGCGTCAGTTTGAGCTTTTCGCGGTGGAAATCCACGTCGTTTTCGCTCTGAATGGGGATCAGATGAATGTGTGCATGGGGCACTTCGAGGCCTAAAACGACGACTGCTACCCTTGCACACGCTATTTCCCGCTTGATTTTGGCTGCGACCTCTTTGGCGAAAAGCATCATGCCTGCCAGCGTTCGGTCATCGAGGTCGAAAATGTAGTCCACCTCCTTTTTGGGGACGACCAGCGTATGGCCTTTTGTCAGCGGATTGATGTCGAGAAATGCGTAGTAGTCTTCGTTTTCGGCTACTTTGTACGAGGGGATCTCCCCTGCGATGATGCGTGAAAAAATAGTTGCCATATCTTTGTTTTTAGGTTTTGCCTATTTAGCGACCGGGGCGTCTTCTGAAGTTTCGGCTGCATTTTTTTCTGCGGCGATTCGTTTATTGCGGATCAGTTCCTTGATGCTGTTAAATACATTGACAAGGATCATTATCAGCAGCAGGCTGTCGGTGAATGTGAACTTGTCCGGTTCTGCGAAAAGCCCGAAAATCGCCCATGTCGTGAATAACGCACCCCAGAACCAAAGCGCCCTGCGCTGCATTCGGACCGTTTTCGCGGCTTCCCGCCGGCGGTATTCTTCCAGCCATTTATTTTCCCGAGGTGTCATTTTCGTCATTTATCGAGGTTTCTGCTGTGGAGAGAGTGGGTCAGAGATCGCCCCACGGCCTCTTGTCCGCCAAAATACGCCTGTTATTGACAATGCCGAGAAGGATGCTGACGAGGAAGAGGGCAATCCCCAACGCTCCCAACCAGTCCGACCGGGAGATGACATCGGTACGGAATAAGTAGATTCCCCATCCGATACTTGCGGCGATTGCGCATCCGAGCAGGATGTATTGCAGTTTCAGATTGCGTTTTGCCTTGTCCGGGTCCCGGGCGGCGGCCCGCCAACGCAGTTCTTCGGGCGTCAAGGGGGCTTTAGGCTTGGTTTCAGGCATCCTATTCCTCGAACTTGGGTTTCAGTATTTCCGAGTAGATAATCGCCTGCCGGAGGTTGAATTCTTCGGTCTGGGACGTCGTTGCCGCATCCGGTGCATTGTTCGTGAGGGAATGCGCGGCGATTTCGTCATTCCCGCTGTCGACCATGAGCCGGTTGACGGTCTGATGGCGTAAATGCCCCCTCCCGGCGGCTTTCGGCGTCGTATGTTCCGGTGCATATTCCTCGGCGGGAATCTCCTTCAGACTCTGGCATTCGTCCGGAAAAACGGGTGCAACGGGCCACGGCGCAGGGCGCGGAGCAGGCATCGGGGCCGGTTCGGACTCCGGGTGTGCCTGCGAGGGCCACGCCTCTTCGTGGCCGGGTGTGCGGGCGCCTTTTCCGCGGGCCTTGCGCGATTGCGATACGACGTTGAATATCATCGCTCCGGCGATGATCACGACCCATATTACCGTTGCGAAATCATCCATGTCTTTAACTCAATGTTCGTTTGACACTCTCTATACCCTTTATCTTGCGCAGTTTGTCCATCACGGCGTGGAGACTTTCGGCGTCCTTCACGTAGAGGCTGACGTTGCCTTCGAAAATGCCGTCGTGGCTGTGGATGTTCACTTCGCGGATATTGATGTTGAAATCGGCGCTTACGACCTTCGCCAGGTCGAGCAGGATGCCCTGCCGGTCGATGCCGCGCAGTTCCGTGGTCACCAGGTAGGACATGGCCTTGTGCTGCGACCATTTGATCTCCTCCTTGACGATGTTGCGGCCGAACTGTGTCGCAAGACGGTTCAGCTCGTCGCACGTGGCCTTGTGTACGATGATGTTTCCCGAGGCGGGGTCTCGATACCCTACCACCTTGTCGCCCGGAATGGGCTTGCAGCACTCCGCGATTTCGAACTGCGGTTCCGTGGCCGGAGCCTCCTCTGCCGGGGCGATTTCGCCCGGAATTGCGGCATCGTCCGTCTCGTCCTCCTTCTTCTGGGGGATGAAGAGGGTCCAGAATTTGAGTATCTTGCTCTTGGAGTTGACCTTGAGGGCTTTGTCCAGGTTGTCGAGCGAGACGATTCCCGCTCCGATCTTACTGTACAGCTCCTCCTTGTTCTTGCTGTCGTAAATGGGCGTGATCTTGCGCAGTACGCGGCCGCTCAACTTGACGTTCAGCGACTTCATCTTTTCGTCGAGCATCTGCATGCCCCGCTCGATGTTGTTCTGCCGTTCGCGTTTGAGGAAACTCTTGATCGACTGTTTGGCCTTGGCCGTGGTGACCGTTTCGAGCCATTCGGGCTTGGGGCGGGCGTTGTCGGCCGTGATGATCTCGATCTGGTCGCCGCTGTTGATCTGCGTGGTGATCGGTTCGAGTTTGTGGTTGATCTTGGCGCTGATGGCGCTGTTTCCGATCTTCGAGTGGATGTCGTAGGCGAAGTCGAGGGCCGTGGCTCCGAACGGCATTTTCCGGGCTTCGCCCTTAGGGGTAAATACCACTATTTCCGACGTATACAGCGATAACTTAAAGTTGTCCAGGAAGTCCACGGCGTTCTCCGTCGGACTGTTCAGCGCCGCGCGTATCTGTTTCAGCCACTTGTCGAATTCGTCCTCGTCCTGCGAAATGGTCGCATGCTTGTATTTCCAGTGGGCGGCGAACCCGCGTTCGGCGATGTCCTCCATGCGCTGCGTGCGGATCTGCACCTCGACCCACACTCCGTCGGGTCCCATCACCGTCGAGTGCAGCGCCTCGTAGCCGTTGGCCTTGGGCATCGAAATCCAGTCCCGCAGCCGGTCGGGCTTGGGGGTGTAAATGTCGGTGATCGTGGAGTAAATCTGCCAGCATTGGGTTTTCTCCGACGGAAACGGCAGCGGCTTGAAGACGATGCGGATGGCGAACAGGTCGTAAATCTCCTCGAAAGGAATCTGCTTGCGCTGCATCTTGCTCCAGATCGAGTAGACGCTTTTCACGCGTCCCGAAATCTCGTAGTTGATGTTGTCGCGGTTGAGCGAGGCGATGATCGGGGCGTTGAACTTGTTGATGAACTCCCGGCGCGAAGCTTCGCTTTCCTGCAATTTCTGCGTGATTTCGGCATACTGCTGCGGGAAGCGGTACTTCATGCAGAGGTCCTCCAGTTCGCTCTTGATCGAGTAGAGCCCCAGCCGGTAGGCCAGCGGCGCGAAGAGGTAGATCGTCTCGCCCGTGATCTTGATCTGCTTGTTCATCGGCATCGCCCCCAGCGTGCGCATGTTGTGCAGGCGGTCGGCGATCTTTATCAGGATCACCCGTACATCGTCGGAGAGCGTGAGGAGCACTTTACGAAAATATTCGGCCTGCTCCGAGGTGTCGGCGTTGAACACGCCGGACATTTTCGTCAGTCCGTCGACCATCGAGGCGATTTTCGGGCCGAAAATGCGTTCCATGTCCTCCACGGAGTATTCCGTGTCCTCCACGACGTCGTGCAGCAGGGCCGCGACGACCGATTTCACGCCCAGCCCGATCTCCTCGATGACGATCTTGGCTACTGCAATAGGATGCAGGAGGTACGGCTCGCCGGAGCGGCGCCTTACCCCCTCGTGTGCCTCCTTGGCCAGGAAAAATGCACGTTTGATGAAGTTCCAGTCCTCGTCGTTCTTGCAGATCTTGGTGCACGAGAGGAGCAGGTCGTCCCATTTCTCCTTTATAAGGTTCTCATCCTCGGCAGTATATCCCATAGACTACTCCTTTTTGGTGGTCTTCATGGCTTCGCGGACCTTGGCCTCGATCTCGTTGCGCAGCTCCTCTCGTTTTTCAGCAGCTCCTTGACGGCGTCGCGTCCCTGTCCGATCTTGCGGTCGCCGTAGGAGAACCACGATCCGGCCTTCTTGACCACGCCGTAATCGACGCCCAGGTCGACGATCTCGCCGATCTTCGAAATGCCCTCGCCGAACATGATGTCGAACTCCGCGCGTTTGAACGGAGGGGCCACCTTGTTCTTCACGACCTTGACCTTCGTGCGGGTTCCCAGCTGGTCCTCGCCGTCCTTGATGACCGACATGCGGCGGATGTCGATACGCACCGAAGCGTAGAATTTCAGCGCATTGCCTCCCGTGGTGGTCTCGGGGTTGCCGTAGACCACGCCGATCTTGTCGCGCAGCTGGTTGATGAAGATGCAGACGGTCTTGGTCTTCGAGATGCTCGACGTGAGTTTGCGCAGCGCCTGCGACATGAGTCGCGCCTGAAGACCCATCTTCGAGTCGCCCATCTCGCCCTCGATCTCGGCCTTGGGCGTCAGCGCCGCCACGGAGTCGATGACGATGATGTCGATGGCGCTCGAACGGATCAGCGAGTCGGCGATTTCGAGCGCCTGCTCGCCGTTGTCGGGCTGCGAAATGAGCAGGTTGTCGACGTCCACGCCCAGTTTCTGTGCGTAGAAACTGTCGAAGGCGTGCTCGGCGTCAATGAAGGCCGCGATGCCGCCGGCCTTCTGCGCCTCGGCGATGGCGTGAATCGCCAGCGTGGTCTTGCCCGACGACTCGGGACCGTAGATCTCCACGACGCGGCCCTTGGGATAGCCGCCTACGCCGAGCGCCATGTCGAGCGTGATCGAACCCGTCGGGATGACCGGAATGTCGTTCACTTCGGTGCTGTTCATGCGCATGATCGAGCCTTTGCCGAAGTCCTTCTCTATTTTCTGCATCACTGCGTCCAGCACTTTGAGCTTGTCCGCGTTTATCTGTACTTTTTCTGCCATTATGGTTTTGTTTTGTATCATTAACTTTGTTTCGGTCCGCTGCTGTCGAACTTCGCCGAGCGGCGGGAGCCGTTGTTTCGCCGCCTTGCGGCGTCGGGTCCCCGCCCGAGACGGGGATTTAGGGGGTGGGTCGGATTCGTAAACGACGCTTCAGGCGGCGAATACGGCGGTCGGACGCACATCGGCGGGACAAATTGTATCCTGTCCTTACTTGTAGGAATCAATGATCTGCCGGTAGTGGTTCTTGGTGTCCACCTTGGTGAAAATCTTCTCGATGCGGCCTTCGGCGTCGATGACGAACGTCGTGCGCAGCACACCCATGTACTTGCGGCCGTACATCGACTTCTCGGCCCACACGCCGTAGGCTTCGCACACCGAGTGGTCGGTGTCGGAGAGCAGCGTGAAATTCAGGTCGTGCTTGTCGCAGAAACTGCGGTGCGACTTCTCGCTGTCGGGGCTTACGCCGATGATCCGGAATCCCATCCGTGTCAGTTCGGCCTTGCCGTCGCGCAGGCTTTTGGCTTCGAGCGTACAGCCCGAGGTGTTGTCCTTGGGGTAGAAATAGAGTATCGTGCGCTGTCCTCGCAGATCGGCAAGCGTCAGAGGCTCACCGTCTTGGGTCGTGGACTTGAAATCGGGGGCCATCTCCCCCGCCTGCAACTGTGTCATAGCGTTTTCCGAAAAAGAGATTATTTTCTCAAAGGTATGAATTTTCCGGCGATTTTCATGCTTCCCGGGCGACTTTTTTGCGGCCTAATCCCATTGGTAGGTCACTTCGATCTGCTCGTTGAACTCCTCCTGCGTGGTGTTGAGCCGGTGCAGGCAGGCAGGACACCGGATGGCCGTTTCGGTCTCGACGTATTCGCCGCACCCGACGCACATCGGCAGCAGGCCGTAGCCCGGCTGCATGGAGTGCTCGAACTGCGCTCCGCAGTGCTTGCACCTGATTCTGTAAGCTGTTCCCATTGTCGTTTTGTTTTTGGTTCACGCTGCAAAGGAACGGTCTGCGAGTGACAGGTTGTGACACATCGGTGGAAAATGTAAAATAAACCCGCCGACAGCTGTCGGCGGGTCGTTCGGCTAATGGTGGTGTTCGGCCTCCATGGCCTCCTGCCGGGTCTTGTGGACCGTGCCGTGGGGGTGTTCCGCCGGGGCGTAAATCGAGTAGATTTTCAGCGGTTTGTCACCCGTGTTGACGATGTTGTGCCATTTTCCGGCCGGGACCAGGATCGCATAGTCGTCCGAGACCTCGCGCACGAAGTCGAGGTTGTCCTCGCTGTCGCCCATCATCACGCGTGCCGTGCCCTCCTCCACGCGCAGGAACTGGTCGATGTCGTGGTGTTGTTCCAGCCCCACGTCGCCGCCGGCGGGAATCGCCATCAGCGTCACCTGCAAGTTGCTGCCGGTCCACAATGCGGTCCGGAAATTCTCGTTCGCGAGCGTGTGGCTTTCGATGTTCAGCACCGTCGGTTCGGCTCCGTGATCTTTCAGCGAGACGGGTTCGGCGGAGGCTTTTGCCTGCGGGGCCGGAGCTTGCCGGCAGCACGATGCGGCGGCGAGTGCGAGGCACAGCGCGCCGGTCGTCAGGAGGTGATTTCGTTTCATGCGGTTTGCTTTCAAAGTTTGTGGAAATATAGTGAAAAATTTACATTTTCGGGGTGTTTGCCGCAATATATTCGCGGATATAGCCCGTCAGCTCGGGGGAGTCGACGATGCGGATGTCGTCCAGCAGCCCCACGACGAAGCGTCCCACCCCGGCCATTCCGGCCACCTCCGTGTCGAGCGACCAGCGTCCCCGCCCCAGCGGTTTCACATCGCGTTCGGCCAGCGGATACTCCTCGCACAACAGGTTGTAGGCCAGCGTTCCCAGTTCCAGCCGCACGCGGCGGCGCGCCCCGCCGTGCATGCGGAAGGCGTCGATGAATCCCTCGCTGTGGGCTTCTTGGTGCTCCCACGCCGCTTCGGACAGCTCCACGGAGCCGATACGCGAGGTTTTGAAGAGTTTGTTCGTGTGGCTTTCGAGGTCGTAGCACCACACCTGCACGTAGTTGGTCGTGAAGGCGAAAGGCTCTACCCTGCGGTCGCGGACCCCGCCTCCGTGGGCCGACAGGTAGCCGTGCAGCACGGCCTGCCGCTCCTGCTCGATGGCCTCGATCAGCCGCCGGATGTTCGGGGCGTTTTTGCCCCGCACGACGGTGTCGGCCAGCGTCTTGTTGTCGTAGACGGAGTAGAGTTTGCGCTTGAGGTTCTGCTTGAGCATATTGGTGTCGTCGATGTTCTCGATGGCGTTTTTCAGGATCACGGCCTCCTCCTCGGTGAAGTGCACCAGCTGCGAGATGTCGCGGAAGTGCGGCGACTCCTTGTCGAGACGGATGCAGTCGCCCGATTTCTTGATCACGAACCCCGCCTCGCGAAAGGTGTCGATATACCGGTAGACCGTGCGGCGCGACATCTGGAGCCGTTCGGCCAGCTGGTCGACGTTGTAGGTGGTGTTGGCCGTCAGCAGCTTCATTAGCCGCAGCAGGCGTTCGAGTTTGGGTTGGTCCATAATTATTCGGCAGCAGACGGCCGTTCGCCGTGCAGAGGTCGTAAATTAGCCATAAGAAAGTCGGATGTTCTTTTTATGAAGTCATCGAATGCAATCAGCATCGGGTCTTCCTTTCCGCCGTGAGCGGCATTTTCGACAATCATCAACTCTTTGGGTGTCGTTTCGGGCAGCGATTCGATTATTTTCCTGCTCATCCAGACGGGAGTGCGGAAATCGTTCTCGCCTACGATCAGGAACAGAGGTTTTTCGAATTCCGGAGCGATATGTACGGGCATCAGTTCGGTCGGAAAATCATCCGGAACCAGCAATTCATTGCGGGTCTTGTTTTTGTACTGCATGACCAAAGGGATGAAATCGTCGAAATCCGTCGGAAGGGAACGGCCGATGAAAGCATTCACCAGATTGTCGGTGTGTGCCGTAATCATGGACAGATAGGCGCCTGTCGACCAGCCGACGATGGCCGTCGCTCCGTCCAGAACTTCCTCCTGTTCGGAGGTCTTCCGTATGACAGCCCGGTAATCTTCCAGCATTTCCGTATAACACAGGTAGTTGCGATCCATTGCAAAGGGTGAGCTCTTGCCGAATCCGCGCCAGTCGAAAGTCACGACATTGAACCCCCGGGAGGTCCAGTTCTTCGCCAGATAAAGTTGGAAGTAGGACATATTGCCTGCATCGCCATTGCATATGATGATGGTCGGGCGCTTTGCCTCATCCGGCGCTTCGTGGGTTCGGCGGTTTTCGTTCGGATTCCGCAGCTCGCTCTCGGACGGCGGGTTTTGTGCAGGGAAAAACCAGGTTTCGATTTTATAGCCGTCGTTTGTGATGACTTCTAAATTTCTATATATCAGCCCCATGCTTTCCGGCTTCCTGATATATACGGTATCCGGAATAATTGCATGGCAGTTTGCGATTCCTGAAAAGGATGCAACCAAAAGAGTGACGAACGCTTTCATGCTGTTTTCGGCAAATATACGAAAAAGTCGTGACATTGTCTGTCACGACCCGCTTTCGGGTTGGTTCATAGGCGGTCAGTCGAGCAGTTCGGAGAGTTTCTGCGCGAGGGCTTCGCCCCGCAGTTGTTTGGCTATGATCTTTTCCGTCGCACAGTCGATCAGGAAGCAGGAAGGGATGCCGCCCAGCGTATAGTCGCTCCACGCCTGTGTCTGGCGCGGGTGCAGACCGAATCCCTGATGAATCTGCGTCCAGCGCATGCCGTAGGTCTCGATGCATTCGAGCCACCGTTTGCGGTTGGCGTCGTAGGAGACGCCGAAGATGTCGAATCCCCGGCTGTGGTATTTCTCGTAAAGCGCAGCGAGGTTCGGGAACTCCGCCCGGCAAGGCCCGCACCAGAGGGCGCCGAAGTCGAGCAGCACGTAGCGGTTGCCCGGTTTACGGACTGTCGCGGCGAGTGAAACGGTATCCCCTTCGGGCGTCTGTCCCGTGATGTCGGCATAAGATGTTCCGACATCGGCGCGCATTCCGGCGATCGTCTTGCGCAGTCCGAGCAGGGCGGGATGCTTTTGAAATGCAGCCGGGAACGAATCCAATAATGGCAGAAGCTCGCGCCCGGGACGATTGGTCAGTAATTCGTTCTCCAGCAGGGATAGCGCCAGGGCGTTGCGGTTCTCGAGAACGACCGCGCGGAATAAACTGTCGCAGGCTTCGGCCGTACGCAGCGGGGAAAGGCCTTTTTGCCTCAACCCGGCGACTTTTTGCGGCAGTTCGTTCCTGAACTCGTTCTGCGGCGTTCCGGTCAGGATGAATTCGTCTTCATTGCGCTTTTCAACACGGATCTCGCCGGTTTCGAGGATGAAATCCGAGTCGCTGATTTGTTCTCCGTCGGCGCCTCGTCCCATATAGAGGAAGGCGCTCACCGGATAGGGCCAGCTTCCTTTCATTGCGAAGGACGAGTTGTCGATTCGCGCCGAGTCGATGATGGTCTCCGGGCCTCCGGCATAGGTGATGATGTACATGTATTTTCCGTCGGTAAACGCCGGGTCGCGGCCCGTAAGGGTGAATTTTACGGCTGTCGATTGGCTGCAACCCGCCAGAATCGCGGTTGCGGTGATGATCGAAAGGGGCTTTTTCATGGGTTTGAGGGTTAGTGACTCCAAATATACGAAAAAGTCGTGACATTGTCTGTCACGACCCTCTGTTTGTACCGACGGTATGTGTACCCAATTTATTGGGCGAGCACCTTTTTTTCGATCTCCTCGACCTGGCGGCGGAACGCCTTGTCGGTCTCGATCAGATTCGTCACGGCCTTGCACGAGTGGAGCACCGTGGCGTGGTTGCGGCCTCCGATGGCCGACCCGATCGTCGTCAGCGGCGCCTTGGTGTGCTGCTTGGCCAGATACATGGCGATCTGCCGGGCCTGGGCGATTTCGCGCGTGCGCTCCGTGGAGTTGAAGCGTGCGAAGTCCAGATTGAGGTATTCGCACACGACCTCGATGATGTGGTCGATGGTGATTTCCTTCTGGTAGAGCTTCACGTAGACCTTCAGAATCTCCTTGGCCAGCGACGTGGTGATCTTGCGTCCGAGGAACGAGGCGTTGGCCACCAGCGACGACAATGCGCCTTCGATTTCCCGCACGTTGGCCGAGATGTTGTCCGCCAGGTACGCCACCACGTCGTCCGTGATCTGCGCCCCGAGTTTCTGCGCCTTGGCGCGTATGATCTTGAGCTTCGTGTCGTAGTCCGGCGTGTTGAGCTGGGCCGACAGTCCCCATTTGAAACGGGTCAGCAGTCGCTGCTCGATGTCCTTCAACTCGACGGGCGGCTTGTCCGACGTGAGGATCAGCTGCTTGCCCGCCAGTTGCAGGTGGTTGAAGATGTTGAAGAACGCGTTCTGCGTACCGGTCTTTCCCGTCAGCTCCTGGATGTCGTCGATGATCAGCACGTCGATCATCTGGTAGAAGTGGATGAAGTCGGGAATCTCGCCGTTCTTGTAAGCCGTCTGGAACTGCGCCTGGAACTTGTTCATCGAGACGTACAGCACCTGCAACTCCGGGTGGCGCTGGCGCACCTCGTGGCCGATCGACTGCACGATGTGGGTCTTTCCCAGCCCCGAATCCCCATATATATAAAGAGGATTGAAGGGGTTGTTTCCCGGGTTCACCGCCACGGACATGCCCGCCGAGCGGGCCAGCCGGTTGCACTCGCCCTCGATGAAGGTCGCGAACGTGAGGTTCGGATTCAGCTGCGGGTCGATGATTATTTTCTTGAGGCCCGGAATTACGAACGGATTCTTTATATTTGCGGTGTTGGTCTGCGTGTTGAAGCGCGAGATGGCCGTCGTGTCGGAATCCGCGGCCACGGGGACCGCCTGGACCGTCGTGCGGGGCACGGCGTAGTGGAGGCGGGTCTGCTGCCCGTAGAGCTGCGAGATGATCGGTTTGAGGAACGGGATGTAGTTCTTCTCGATCTGGCGGACGTAGCTTTCGTTGGGAACCCTCAAGCGAAGCGTCGTGCCGTCGAATTCGAGCGGGACGATGGGCTGAAACCACTTTTCGAACTCCTCGGCGGAGGTCCGGGCCTTGATCTGGTCCAAGCAGTTTTGCCATATATCGCTATATGTCCGTGTGTTGTTTAACATGACAGAGGGTTGCACTATTTTTGATGTGACAAAGTTGTGAATAATTTTGCAAAAAGATTCTCGATTTTATGTTGCAGTTCTCCTTTTTTTGTATATAGAAAAACAACGGTTTCCGGGGTCTCAATTTTAACTCCCTGATAGTGAATTATCGAATTTTATTTCGTATATTTGCATATAATTTTTTTGGGACTTCCGAAGTCAAACTATAAATAAAACTAATAAACTTATGGCAAACGAATTGGAACAATTGGTTCTGAAAAAAGCCCAGAGTTGGCTCGACGGCCACTATGACGAGGCGACGAAAAAGCAGGTCAAATACCTGATGGACAACGATATGAAAGAGCTTGTCGAGAGTTTCTACAAAGACCTCGAATTCGGTACGGGCGGCCTGCGCGGCATCATGGGCGTGGGTTCCAACCGCATGAACGTCTATACGGTGGGCGCCGCCACGCAGGGTCTTTCGAACTACCTGAAGAAGAACTTCGCGGGCGAGCGGGTGCGTGTGGCCGTGGCCCACGACAGCCGCAACAATTCGCGGATGTTCGCCGAGCGTGTGGCCGATATTTTCGCCTCGAACGGGTTTCAGGTTTTTCTGTTCGACGCGCTCCGGCCGACGCCGGAATTGAGCTTCGCCATCCGTGAACTGAAGTGTCATTCGGGCGTGGTCGTCACGGCCTCGCACAACCCCAAGGAGTACAACGGTTACAAGGCCTACTGGACCGACGGGGCGCAGGTCACCGAGCCGCACGACAAGAACATCATCGCCGAGGTTGCGAAGATCACCGACGTGGATATGATCGAGACGGGCAAAAATCCCGAAAATATCACCATCCTCGACGAGAAGTTCGATGAAATCTATTTAAATAAGGTGCACGAACTCTCGCTTTCGCCCGAAAGCGTGAAGAAGCACCACGACATGAAGATCGTCTATTCGCCGATGCACGGTGCGGGCGTGCGGCTGGTTCCGGCGTCGCTGAAGAAATTCGGCTTCACGAACGTGATCATGGTGAAGGAACAGGCTGTCATCGACGGCGACTTCCCCACCGTCGAGTCTCCCAACCCCGAGGAGCGCAAGACGATGGCGATGGCCATTGATTTGGCCGCGAAGGAGGGTGCCGACCTGGTTCTGGCCACCGATCCCGATTCGGACCGCATCGGCGTGGCGCTGCGCAACAAGAAGGGCGAATACGTGCTGCTGAACGGCAACCAGACCCTCGTGCTGCTGTTGAGCTACCAGCTGACCCGCTGGGCCGAGCGCGGCGAGCTGGACGGCAACCAGTATGTCGTGAAGACCATCGTCACCTCGCAGATGGCCAACGCCGTGGCCGAGCATTTCAAGGTGAAGTGTTACGACTGCCTCACGGGCTTCAAGTATATCGCCAAGATCATCCGCGAGAACGAGGGCAAAGCCAAGTACATCGGCGGCGGCGAAGAGTCGTTCGGTTACCTGGCGGGCGACTACGTGCGTGACAAGGACGCCGTGTCGGCCTGCTCGCTGGCCGCCGAGGCCGCCGCATGGGCGATGGATACGATGGGCCTGACGCTCTACGAGTGGTTGCAGGAACTCTACGTGAAATACGGTTTCTACCGCGAGGGCCTCGTTTCGGTGGTCCGCAAGGGCAAGGAGGGCGCCGAGCTGATCCAGAAGATGATGGTCGACTTCCGCGCCAATCCGCCCAAGGCGATCCTCGGTTCCGAGGTGGTGAAGATCAACGATTTCCAGACGCTCGAAACGCTCGACGTGAAGACCGGCGCGAAGACCGCCATCGAGCAGGACCGCAGCAACGTGCTGCAATGGTTCACCGCCGACGGCACGGCCGTTTCGGTGCGTCCCTCGGGCACGGAGCCTAAAATCAAGTTCTACTTCGGCGTGAAGGCGCCGCTGGCTTCGGTCGCCGATTTCGACAAGACGCTGGCTGAACTCGACGCCAAGATCGAAGGCATCAAGAAAGACCTCAAGCTGGAGTAGCCCCCTGCTTTCGGGGCGGTTCCGTCCCGCCGATACCTCCGAACGATCCCGTTCGGAGGTATTTTTTTGTTCCGGGGCGTTCCGGGCGTTTGCACGGCCCCGAAAAGGGCTGGCTCCGCGGGTATGAAATCGCCTTTGCTCTATATCCTCGAAGTGCTCTTTTGCAGCGGACTGCTCCTGGCGTTCTACCGCCTGCTGCTGGTCCGCAAGGTTTCATTCAGGGCCTGCCGCCGCTATCTGGTCGCTGCCGTATTTCTCTCGGCGGTCATCCCGGCGCTCGACATTCCGCTCTACCCTGCCCGGACGGTGGTCTATCCGCTGCCGCTGATCGCCGCACCCCCGGCCGAAAACTTCGTGCAGACGACCGGGGAGCTTCCCGTTGCCGTTCCGGTCGTCCCATCCGGCTGGCGGCGCATATTGCGCCCGATGGCTGTGGGTGGCTATCTGACGGCGGTGTTTCTGTCGCTTGGGTTTCTTGCGGTCCGCATGGTCGGAATTCGCCGTCTGCGGCGACGGTCGCGTCTGACCGATTGCGGGGCGTACACCCTTGCCGAGCATCCGCAGATCGCCACTCCCTTTTCGTTCCTGCGCACGGTTTTCCTGGGCGGAGGATACGAAGGTCGCCGGCGCATGATCGTTCTCTGCCATGAAGCGGGTCATGTCCGTCACCGCCATTCGGCGGAACGCATCGCCGTCGAGCTGGTCCGCAGTCTCTTTTGGTTCAATCCGTTCGTCTGGATTGCCGGGCGGTGGTTGCAGGAGGTGCACGAATGGGAGGCCGACCGCGGCGTGCTCGACGCCGGTTACGACCTTACCGAATACAGAACGGTTATTTTTCACCAACTCTTCGGCCATAATCCGGATATAGCCTGCGGGTTGAATCATTCACTCACCAAAAAACGATTTGCCATGATGACCCAATTCAGAAAACGCCGTTTCGCCGTGCTGCGGCTCGGTGCCGCCATTCCCGTGGTGGCAGCAATGATGATGCTTTGCAGTTTTACCGTCAAAACTCCTCTTCCGGCAGCCGGGGACCCGGACCGGCCGACCGTTACGGTACATATTTCCTCCGGCGGAAAGATTCTCTTCAACGGCCGTCCTGTGACGGTCGGGGATCTGGAGCGGCTGATCGCCGCCGAACGCGAAAAACTCTCCGAAGCCGACCGTGCGCAGATGGAGGTGGTTCTGCGGGCCGACAAAGATGCTCCTATGGCCGATCTGGCCGACGTGATGGACGCGTCGCGCCGTGCGCATGCCTTTCGTCTCAAACTGACTGCGGAAGCTTCCGATCCCGGCATCGTGCGGATGCTTCCGCCCGACCCCCTGCGCCTGCCTGCCGACAGCGCGGATTATGCTTTGCCCGCGACGAACCGCAACGACAGGTAATTGCCCGCGCCGTGCCGTTGAAACTGACCGAACCAAGACGCTGATCCCTCCCCTGATGCCATAAGCGGGAAATGCCCCATACGACGGCCAAAGCCGCCGCATGGGGCGTTTTTACGGCTTCGGGCCGGGGCTTTGCCGCGGTCGGCGGCGTTTTATAACTTGGGGTTGCCGCGGTGACGCTCCTTGTCGCGGGCGGTCTTTTTGGCGAAATTGGCCTCAACGGCCGCCGTGAGGTCCACGCCCGTCTGGTTGGCCAGGCACACCAGCACCCACAGCACGTCGGCCATTTCGTCGGCGAGGTTCTCCTTTTCGCCCGCCTTGAACGACTGGTCGCCGTATTTGCGGGCCATCACGCGGGCCAACTCCCCCACCTCTTCGGTCAGGCAGGCCATGTTGGTCAGTTCCGAGAAGTAGCGCACGCCGTATTCCCGGATCCAGGCGTCTACGCGCTCCTGCAATTCCTTGATTTCCATCTTATTTTACTCTTATCAGATTCAGCCCGTCGCGCAGCGGGACGATGACGTTCTCCACCCGTGCGTCTTCGACGACCATGCGGTTGAATTCGAGGAGCGCCTGCGTGTGGCGGTCGTTGTGCGCCACGGGCTGCACGACCTTCCCCGACCAGAGGATGTTGTCGGCGATCAGCACCGATCCGCTGTGAACAAGCGCCTTACTGCCGTCGTCGCCCATCAGCATCCGGTAATAGGCCGGATATTCGCGTTTGTCGCCGTCGATGAACACGAGGTCGAATTCGCCGCCCAGTTTCGGGGCGATGTCGAGCGCCGAGCCGATGTGCAGGCGGATTTTGCCGCCGTGGGCCGAGCGGTCGAAATACGATCGGATGAACTCTTCCAGCTCGTCGTCCACCTCGACGGTGTGCAGTTCGGCCTCTTCCTCCAGCCCCGCGGCCATCGAGAGCGCCGAGTAACCCGTGAAGGTCCCGATTTCGAGCGCCCGCCGGGGCCGCAGCATCCGTACGAGCATCTCCAGCAGACGGCCCTGAATGTGCCCCGAGATCATCCGCGGCGCCACGGCCCGCAGATTGGTCTCGCGGTCGAGTTCGTGCAGCAGCTCCTCCTCGGGTTCCGAAAAATCGTGGACGTATTTTTCGAGAGCGTCCATCTATTCCTGATAAAATCCGTGTTTGTTGAAGGCGTACGATGCGGCGATTTGCTCCGGCGTGTCGGCTTCGAGCGCGAGCAGGCATTCGCGCGTGAATTCCAGATACCCCGAGCCGTTGGCCGTCACGACATTGCCGTCGCGCACGGCCTGCCGCTCCTGGTAGAGTTTCTCGCCCGTGTAGTTCGCGCCGCCCCATTCGCGAAGCATTTCGAGGCCGTTTCCGGTGTGCCTTACGCCGTTCAGGAATCCGTGGGCCGCGAGGAACGATGCGGCGTTGCAGATCGCACCGACGAGAATCCCGTGCGACAGGGCCTCCCTTACCAGCGGGACGATCCGTTCGGCTTCGGGCGTCGCCCAGCTCATGCCGCCGACGAGGATCAGCCCGGCGCAGTCGTCCGGCAGCGTCTCCGTATCGCAGTCGGGGGTGAGGGTCATGCCGCCGATCGAGCGCACGGGAACTCCCCCGGGCGTCGCATACCGCACGGCGTGGCTTCCCGGGCGTCCCGGCATAATGCCGCCGCGAAGCGCCGGGGCGAGGAATGCCGACTCCCAGTCGGCGAATTGGTCGAGTAATACGAACAATACGGTTTTCATCTTATTTGTAGATTAATCGTGACATATCCGAAAAAACCTCCTCGGCCACCTCCGTGAGCTGCCGGGCCGTCAGGGCGCGGACCTTGGCGTAGACCTGCTCCATGGTGTCGATGCCGTCGTGGACGAGCAGGCTTTTGCCCGCCCCGAGCATGTAGCTTTCGTTGCTCTCGCTCGATATGGCCAGCTGGGCGATGAACTGTTTCTTGGCCATCGATAGCTGGCGCGCCGTCAGCGGCACGGTGCGCAGTTTGTGCAACTGTCCTTCGATCAGCTCGATGCACTGCTCCGCGTTGCTGTGGTCCGAACTGAAATAGATGGCCACGATGCCCGTGTCGCCGTAGGGCGTGTAGCTGGCTTCGATGTTGTACGAAAGTCCGTTCTTCTCGCGCACCACGATGTTGAGCAGCGAGTTGGCGCACGGACCTCCGAGAATGTTCGTCACGAGGGCCAGCGGCAGCCGCCGATCCTCCGAGATGCCGAATGCCCGGCTGCCGATGATGCAGTGGGTCTGGTGCGTGTGCTTCGAGACCGTCTTTTCGAAGGCCCGGTAAGGCGCGGGCGCCGCGCGCACGAAGCCGCGCTGCGAGGCGGGCTGCGAGGCGAAATAGCGTGCCGCGACGGCTTCGGCGGTCTTGGCCGAGAAGTTGCCGATCGACGAGAATACCATCTGGTCGGTGGTGTGCGTGCGTGCCGTGAAGGCGCGGATCGCCTGGCCGTCGTAGCGCATCAGCGACGCCTTGCGGCCCAGGATGTTGTGGCCCAGTTCCGAACCTTCGAACAGCATGTCCTCGAAGGTGTCGTAGATCAGGTCGGCGGGCGAATCCTTGTAGGTGTTGATCTCGTCGACGATCACCTCCTTTTCGCGCTCCAGCTCCCGGTCGGGGAACGTCGAGCGGAAAGCGATGTCGGCGATCAGCTCCGCGGCCTTCGCGAAGTCGCCCTTCAGCGTCGTGGCGTGAATCGTCGTGTCCTCCTTGGTGGTGAAGGCGTTCAGCTCCCCGCCGAGGTTTTCCAGGCGGCAGTTGACCTGCCATGCCTTGCGTCGCTCGGTCCCCTTGAAAAAGGCGTGCTCCGTCAGGTGCGCCAGTCCGTACTCTGCGGGATGCTCGTCGCGGCTCCCGGCGCCGATCACCAGCGCGCAGTGCGCCACGGTGTTTCGCACCTGACGGTGAATGCCGCGGATGCCGTTGGGGAGTGTATAGGTAGAGAATTCCATTCAATTGAAAATTAAAGATTAAAAATGAAAAATTGGGCTGCGCGGCTATTTTTGCACATGTGTACGACAATTTTTCATTTTTCATTCTTCATTATTTTTGCGCGCATGCGCAAAAATTTGCCCGTATGGCTTTCGGTGCACTTTTCCAGTTCGCGCGGCGTGCCTTCGAACACGACCCGTCCGCCCGCCGTGCCCGCCTCGGGGCCGAGGTCCACGATCCAGTCGGCGCATTTGATGATGTCCATGTTGTGCTCGACGACGACGATCGTGTGTCCGCGCTGGATCAGGGCGTTGAACGCCGCGAGCAGTTTCGAGATGTCGTGGAAGTGCAGCCCCGTCGTCGGCTCGTCGAAGATGAACATGACGCCTCCCTGCGCCGAATCCTTCGTCAGGAACGAAGCCAGCTTCACGCGCTGGCTCTCGCCGCCCGAGAGGGTCGACGACGACTGTCCTAACTTGATGTATCCCAGACCCACGTCCTGCAACGGTTGCAGCCGCTCGACGATGCGCCGGCAGGTGGCGTTCTTCTTGCTTTCCTCGCCGAAGAAGGCGATGGCGTCGTCCACGGTCATCTCCAGTACGTCGTAGATCGACTTGCCGCGGTATTTCACTTCGAGCACCTCGTCGCGGAAACGCCGCCCGCCGCACGCCTCGCAGACCAGTTCCACGTCGGCCATGAACTGCATCGAGACCTTGATCATGCCCTCGCCCTGGCACTCCTCGCAACGGCCTCCGGCGATGTTGAACGAGAAGGCCGAAGCGCCCAGCCCGTTGTGCTGGGCATAGGGCTGGTCCGAGAAGAGTTTCCGGATTTCGTCGTAGGCCTTGATGTAGGTCACGGGGTTCGAACGCGACGATTTGCCGATGGGGTTTTGGTCGACCATCTCGACCGATTTGAGCAGCTGCACGTCGCCCGTCAGGCCGTCGAAATCGCCGGGCTTCACGCCCGTGTCGTAGAGCAGGCGCCGCAGCGCCGGGTAGAGGATTCCCTTCGCCAGCGACGATTTTCCCGAGCCGCTGACGCCCGTGATGCAGGTCATCACCCCCAACGGAATCCGCACGTCGACATTGCGCAGGTTGTTCTCCCGCGCGCCTTTGACGGTTATCGAGTTGCTCCATCCGCGGGCTGTTGCCGGAACGGCGATCTCGCGCCGCCCCGTGAGGTAGTCGGCCGTGAGGCTCTTTTTGCTTTTCAGCAGTTGGGGCAGCGTGCCGCTGAAGACCACTTCGCCGCCGTTGTAACCGGCCTTGGGTCCGATGTCGACGATCCAGTCCGCGGCGCGGATCACCTCCTCCTCGTGCTCCACGACGATCACCGTGTTGCCCAGGTCGCGCAGCTGTTTCAATACGCCGATCAGGCGGTTCGTGTCGCGCGGATGAAGCCCGATCGACGGTTCGTCGAGGATGTAGAGCGAACCGGTGAGGTTGCTGCCCAGCGAGGTCGAGAGGTTGATGCGCTGGCTCTCGCCGCCCGAGAGGGTCGACGACAGGCGGTCGAGCGTCAGGTAGCCCAGCCCCACGTCGGCGAGGTATTGCAGGCGGTTGCGGATTTCGACGAGGATGCGCGACGCCGTTTTCGTGTCGTGTTCGTCGAGTTCCAGCCCTGCGAAGAAGGCGATCAGGGAGTCCACGGGCATCGCCACCAGATCGGCGATCGTCTTGCCGCCGACGCGTACGTACAACGCCTCTTTGCGCAGGCGCGAGCCGCCGCATTCGGGACAGGCGGTCTTGCCCGTGTAGCGGGCCTTCATCACGCGGAACTGGATTTTGCGCCGCTCCGAGTCGATGTATTCGAAAAATTCGTCGAGTCCGTGGAAATATTCGTTGCCGCGCCACAGCAGCCGTTTCTGCTCGGGCGTCAGTTCGTGGAACGGCGTGTGGATCGGGAATCCGAACTTCGAGGCGTTCTCCACGAGCTGCTGCTTCCATTTGCGCATCGTCTCGCCCCTCCAGCAGGCCACGGCGTCCTCGTAAATGGTCTTGCTCTTGTCGGGGATCACCAGGTCCTCGTCGATGCCGATCACCTTGCCGTAACCCTCGCACCGGGGGCAGGCCCCCAGCGGGTTGTTGAAGCTGAAGAGGTGTTCCGAGGGGCGTTCGAACTCGATGCCGTCGGCCTCGAAGCGCGACGAGAACTCCCGTACGCCCTCGTCCGTGACGATTTCGCAGATGCCCCCGCCGTAGGAGAAGGCGCGGGCCACCGAGTCGCGGATGCGGGTCTGCGAGTCCTCGTCCGTCGCTACGCGCATGCGGTCGACGACGATCCGGATTTCGTCGGCCCGGGTGTCGGGACCGATTCCGGGCAGCACGTCCTCGATCAGCCGCACCTCGCCGCCCGTGTAGACCCGCATGAGACCCTCCGAGAGCAGCAGCGTCAGTTTTTCGATGATCCCCTGCCCTTCGCCCAATACCAGCGGTGCGCCGATGACCACGCGCTGTCCGTCGCGGGCGAGAATCCGGGCCGCCACGTCATCCACGCTGAAGCAGCGCACCTCCTGCCCCGAGACGGGCGAAAAGGTGTGCCCCGCGCGGGCGAACAGCAGTTTGAGGTAGTCGTAGATCTCGGTCGTCGTGCCCACGGTCGAACGGGGGTTGCGCGTGTTGACCTTCTGTTCGATGGCGATGGCCGGCGCGATGCCCGTGATGATGTCCACGTCGGGTTTGTTGATCTTCCCGAGGAACTGCCGGGCGTAGGCCGAAAGGCTCTCGACGTAGCGGCGCTGCCCCTCGGCGAAGATCGTGTCGAAGGCCAGCGTCGACTTGCCCGAGCCGGAGAGTCCCGTCACGACGACGAGTTTGTTGTGCGGAATTTCGACCTCGATGTTGCGGAGGTTGTGGACCCGCGCTCCTTTGATATATATGGAGTTTTCGTGTTCTTTCATGTTACAAATATTCCAATCCGCTTTTCCGAGTGTTTCACACTCGCCGTTATGTACCTTTTGGTGGTAAAAGGCGCCCAAAACCATCCGCATGCCGTTCTGGCGGGAGTGCCCTCGGATTCGCGTTGAGCGGGCGCAGTAAATCGGGCCTTTACGGCGCAAAAACACGCGCCGTTTAGACTGTGGCGGCTCGGCAAACAGCAAGCTGTCTGCCCTCGCCTGCGGACGCCTTTACAGCCCCCCCCCGCTCCGGGCGCGCGTTTCCTCGGTCTCTCTTTTTCCGTTGCGAACGATAATGCGGATTTTTTGCCGTCAAAAACGGAGCTGACCCGCAAATATTCCAATCCGTTGTTCGTATTTCATTCCGCTTCGTCCCGAACCGAGCCGCCGGCTTTGCGCAATTTTTCGATAAGCTCCGCTGCGCGGCTTTCGCGGATCGCGAGCCGCATCGTGCAGAGGTTGTCGAAGGTCTGCTCCTCGATGCGCGGCTGCTGCTCCTTGACGACCCGCATGATGGCGTTCATCGCCACATAGGGGAAATCCACCCGCACCGTGCGGTCCACCGTCAGTTCCACGATTTCGGCCGCTGCGATGGCCTCGGCCGCCGACTCCCGGTAGGCGGCGATCAGCCCCGGAACCCCCAGTTTCGTGCCGCCGAAGTAGCGGACCACGACCACCAGGCAGTCCGTGATGTCGTTCGAGAGCAGTTGTCCGAGGATCGGTTTTCCGGCCGTTCCCGAGGGTTCCCCGTCGTCGTTGGCGCGGAACGCCTCGCCGCGGGGTCCCAGCCGCCAGGCGTAACAGTGGTGCGTGGCGTCGTAATACCGTTTGCGCAGCGCGTCGAGCCGTTCGCGGATCTCCTCCTCCGTGCGCACGGGATAAATCCAGGAGAGGAACTTGCTGCTCCGCTCCCGGCAGGCGGCTTCGGCGGGGGCCGCGACGGTTCTGTAACTGTCGCCGGCCACGTCTACCGAACCTTTCTGAAGAGCCGTTCCCAGCGGATGTTCGCGGGGAAACTCTTTTCCGCATCGAGCGACAGCCATACGAACGACGCCTTGCCCACGATGTGGTCCTCGGGCACGAAGCCCCAGAAGCGCGAGTCGGCCAGCATGAAGATCGTATAGGCCGGGCCTTTCACGATTTCGCGGACCTGAATCGCCTCGTTCGTATTCGCGGCTGCGGACTGCAGCGCGCCGAGCAGGTCGTTTTTCACGGTGCCGATCATCAGCAGGTTCTGCTTCTTGTAGTGCAGTCCGCTCAGTACGCCGTTCTTGCCGCCGAAAGCGTTGATCTGGTCGGCATTTTCGAAACGCGCCGTGTTGAAGCTGATGGCGAACGATACGTTGGTCGTGCCCGTGACGTTGCCGTCCTCGTCCTTGTCGGTGCGGGTGCCGTTGAGTGTCGGTGCGAAACCGGTGACGTAGCATCCCGAACCGGAGGGAGTGCCCTTGACCTCGGTCGTGGGACCGTTGAAATAGAGCAT
>ERZ827156.1080-NODE-1080-length-34740-cov-4.525789_pt1 | contig 34740 bp, 49 predicted proteins | sample MGYA00519919_ERZ827156 | MGnify/ENA primary metagenome ERZ827156 (study PRJEB31778, sample SAMEA3449269) | human gut metagenome | biome: human gut; feature: human-associated habitat; material: faeces | place: United Kingdom | collected 2010/2012 ...
TACATGACTGAGGAGCAATTGCGTGAGATCGCTCGTGGTTGTTTATTGGGATTGAGCTATCTTCATGAGAGAGGCACCTTGCATGGAGTAAGCCCTCTGAAATAAGAATGAGTGAATAGGACGTGAGACCAGTGAATCTGTTCCTGACTGAAGATTGTGTGGTGAAACTGGGTTACTACGGACTAACAACCCAGGCAGAGTGTTATAGCATTAAGGGGACGAACTGTGATGGAATTCGCAGTTTTGCTCCTGAGGTGTTTAGAGGAAAGTATGGAATGAAGAGTGATGTGTGGTCGTTTGGGATTGTTTTGCTAGAAATGATGGGCTTAACGCCATATTATGGGTATGAGACTGATGAGTTACCCACAAAGAATGGATATTTGAGGTTACCATTTGATAAGAACGCAATCGAATCAGAAGAATTACTTGATTTCCTGAAGAAGTGCTTTCTGAAGAAAGAAAGATGGAGTGTGAATGCGTTGATGATTGTGAGTGGAATGGGATGGAGAATGATGAGTAGCATCCATTCGTGAAGGAGTGTGAAGAAGAAGAGAAAGAGGTGTTGATTCCATTGGTGAAGATCCTGAAGAATCAAGAGTATTGTGAGTGGATATCGAAGAATGATGCAGAGGAGGCTTATCTGGTGCTGTATGAACATGATGGATTGTGTTGGTATCATGAAGGGCTGATTGAACAACCCCATTCCATTGTGTTGGAATTGAGTTTGAATCGAGTGATCGAAGTGAATGTTGATTCGCATCAATTGTTGCGAGTGAATGGAGAGGAAGTGAGTAGAGTTGAGCATGCTCAGGTGTTGAATCTGAATGATGATGGAGAGCGATGGGAAGGCGATGTGCTTTCCAGAGAACCCTATGGTTGGGGCGTACTCTATGACAAGGAAGGAGAGAAGGCTTATGAGGGATTCCGACTCAAAGAGGTGAATGTGTGCTATGGCGTTCGATACTACTCTGATACTCAGAAGGTGGAGTATATAGGAGAGTGGTTTGAAGGAAAGCGCTGGGGACGAGGCACTCAGTATGATCGGAATGAGAGAGTCGTGTTTTATGGAGAATGGTTTAGGGATGAACCATTGAGAAGGAGAGTCGTGCTGAATGAAGAGAATCAATTCCTTCATAGTTGTATTGAAGAACTAATCGTGAGCAACAACAGTTGTAATGGAAGAGAATGGAGTGTGCTGGATTTGTCATTCATGTCCCATTTGCGACTGTGTGAAGTGGGTGATGAGTGCTTTATGTCTGTGGAAGAAGTGACACTGATTGGATTGAGTGAACTGGAGAGAGTGGTGATTGGGAAGAATAGCTTTACGAAGCATAAGTATTATAGTGCCAAGAATCCAAATCGTGCTTTCTTTTTGAAGAGTTGTGAGAGACTGAGAGAACTGAAGATGGGTCGTTATTCCTTCTCTGACTATGGTGTATGTGAGATTGAGAATGTGGATCGTTTGGAAGTGATTGAAATGGGAGAATTGAACAGAGATAGTTACAATTTCTTCTGTTCATCACTGGAATTGAAGAGTGATTGTTCGGTGTTAAGAATGATGAATAGACTTGCCCAGTTTGAAGTCACTTCTGTTTGGTGCTCGGGTAATCAGTGACTGTTCTCGGGTTGTGCTTGAGAGTGAATCTGCCGGAAAGAGTATGATGAGTAGATTTGCCTGAATTGACTTCCATTCGCTTTGGTAAAGATACATTCCATTTCAAGGATGATGACTCAGCTGAATTGATCATGCGAAGTGGTGATGATAAAATGAGATGATGGATAGACCTGCCCAAACTCACTACACTCACTGCAGAAGGGTATTACAGTAGTGCATTCGAGAATCCCCGTTCCATCACTCTGGAGGGTATTTCCTATCACTCTATCCTCACAAACAGACATGCCCTCTCTCTATACTGTCACTCTTAAGGGTCATGCTTTCAAGAATAAGAAAACTATCCACACGAAGAGTCCCTCTCCCGCATTTCCCTCATCTCTAGACATCACTCCTGCTCTTCAATACTATCTCTCCTTTCCTGTTTCTTTCACACACAGTCTCACAGGACAATCCAGTCCTCTCGTACCCCCTTCCAGAGTGATGTGGAGCAATTCCACCTCATCTTCCGACCCAGTCGAAGTCAAGCTGAAAGGACTCACAGAACATCTTCATTTCTCCACCAAAAGCCCAAAGATCGCAATCCCCGGCAAATCTGCAAGCCAAGTCTGGGAATCCATCCTATCCACTCCAACCCAATCTCCAACAATCATTCTTGCTTGTTAACACACAAACAACGAGAATTCCCCGATTACCCATAATCAATCCCTATTCAACAGAACCCATCGTACAAAGAGTATACGCACACACCTCCCCTTTCGACACAACCACACTCGCAACAAACACCAATTGGGACGGATTGGACTGATGATGACCCCAATTTGGGGCGAAGGGCCTTTCCCCGTTTCCCCAATTGCGTCTAGAACGTTCCTTTCTTTCTGCGGGGCAAATTCTGTTTCTATTCGTCGATATTTGTGATGGTATGGATTGTGCGGGGTGAATGAGCACACTAGTCTCTGGCTGCCAAGTTCATTCCCTTTGCTGATCGTGTTCTCCTGAAGAAGATCGTTCCCGTCGCGAAGGTATGCTCCTTTGCTGATGAAGTGAATTGTAGAGCGTTGGTGGCATTCTGCTTCCTGAAGACAGCATGCCCAGACGCAACGAGTGCGAGGTTCATTGCTTGGTGTGAGCGTGAGGGATAGGTCATTGCTGTGGGCCCCGGCAGATACACCGAGAACGGTAGCCTCATTCCCTGCAGCGTGAAGAAGGGAGATAGGTGTATAGTGTGTGCGACTCGTGATAGAGTAGAGTGCTCGTCCCTGGCTTCGGCGGAGATCAGATCAAGATCAACAACGAGGACTACCTGGTTTTCAACGATAAGGACATTCTGGGTATCTTCCAATAAGCGGTTCCTTCTAGTCTTGTTTATGGTTACATTTCTGTTTGTTCGCCATTTCATCTTTTTTAATCGACTCCGTTTCTTCAGTACACTCATGTCGAGACTGGAGATGGATAATCTCCTTGCCAGCTTGAAGAATGCGCAGAAGACTGGAAACTGGCGCGAAATTGTTCCTTGTGATGACTTTATTCGTTTACGCTATAGATTGACTGCTACAATGCACTCGGTGAGGAGTATCGGAAGCGCGGGGATAGCGAGAGTTTAAACAAGGCCGTTCACTACCACAAGCTGGAAATCGAGGAATGCGAGGAAAGGGACTTGGTTGACGCTACAGGAACTGCAAATCGGTTCCTAGGCGATTGCTACCGCGATATCGGTGATATTGCGAACGCCAAAGCGTGCTACCACACGGCGCTCTCCTTGTTGAGACAAACGCATGATCATGTTGACGAGTGTGAGAGACTCCATGCCTGCAGCAACGAGGGTGAGCGATACTATGGAGTGTAATGGAGTAGCGATCCACGAAGAGAACGCCTTCTTCCAGAATTGCCACAATGTGCCAAAACTCGTCGAGTACTATCGTTCTCTCTGCAATCTCGGTCTTTCCTACCTGAATGAGGTTGGTGACTGCGGATAGCATGACGACTAGTCGGTTCGAGACACAGAACGCGAATTGTACGGGGAATCCGATTTCCACATCCTTTATCGATGCATTCCTTTGCTACAACGTTCGCTAACCTGTATTCGTCTAGCTGATGTGGGAACTTCGCCTCTTCGTCAGAATTAGAAATTGCACTCTTCTCGCCGAAACGCCTTCACGCAAGAGGGTCACGAGGACGAGTGGTTCAAAACCTTCTCCGAGATCCTCTCCTTCAAGTGCGACGCGCTGTCCAATCTCGGACTGGCCTACGAAGATGGCGGGAATCTTCGCCAGAGCACCAAGTTTCTCTTTCAGTGCATCTACATGAAGGAGTCCTTTCAGAGCCTGCCGGAACGCTTCCGCGGCGATTGGGAGACGCAGATCAGTCGCGCCAAGCACTCTCTCGGAGTCTGCTATATGAAGCTGAAACTCCCAGAAGAGGGAGAGAAGTATTTGAGTGAGGATCTGTTATACTGCGAGCAGAAGCGCGTGCGCTGTCCGCTGAACACGGAGTGGGCGAGATGTGTGTTCCTCAGCCGTAGGAGTTACTTCCAAGCCTGCGTGGCCGAGGGCCAGACGCGTCTTTCTCTGGGTAGGAGTGAGTTTCTGCTTTAAATCGCAGGGACTTTGTTCCTTCACATGCATACACCCGCCGGGTACCAACAGGCAAAGCAGTACTACGAAAAGGCCCTGTTTCTGTTCCAGAGCGTGGCGTCCCACATTGACGAGTCCTTGGTGCGTGACGCACGGCAGAATCTGGTGGTGCTGGAGGACACGAAGAAGCAAATGGCCCTGTTTTTGGAGTTGGTGAAAAAGACGGAGACTTGTGGGAGCGAAGAAGAGAAGATGCAGGGCTGGAGGGAGTGTTGCGAAGAAGTCCTCCGTTTCGAGCAGTACGACAACGAAACTCCCTTCAAGGAATACCAAAAGAGCGCCGAATTGCTGTACGGCAAAAGCAGCCCCGAATACGCGAGTACGCTGCACCTGTACGCGGAGTATTTGTACAAGAACTACAGCGGCAACGAGGACATGACCAAACTGGGTGAGTCCAAGCGCTGCTGCGAGGCCTGCATCGCCGTCGCGCGGGAGAGCCAGAAGGAGGACGAGCTGGCGAGCGCGCTGGAGCTGTACGCGTCGGTGTTGTCAGCCATCCACGACGAGAAGAACGACGAGGTGCGTGGTGGTGAGCGATGTGATGGTTAGCTGGAGATTCGCAGCTACGCGGAGGCGGCGACGCTGTTCGCCAAGTCCCTGCCCGAGCGGCTGTCGAGCTACCTGATCTGTCTGGGCAACCTGATGGTCACCTACAACCGCAAGGCACTCTTCGCGCAGGCGCGCGCGCTCAAGCGCCGCATGGACGCGTAGGCCTCCTCCTCTCCTCACACCGCAGGCTCCGCGCCGAGCACAGCCTGACCGCCTCTGCATCGTCCGCGGACTCTCCCAACGCGAGGGAGGCTTTGGAGCCGGTGGATGTGGATGTGTTGTCACAAGCGTTGTCACAAGCAGTGTCACAAGCGTTGTCACAGACACTGTCACAGACATCACAGACATCACAGACATCACAGATGGTGGTGTCGTCGGACGACGAGCTGTTTGCGGAGGAGTCCCAGAGTGACACGTGCGCGCAGGGCGCGCTGGACTGGCGGGAGGAGAGCACGGCGGAATCCGAGTCGTCGGTGGGCGATTTGGATGTGCTGGAGATGGTGGAGGTGGAGGGCGAAACGCCCGGAGAGGAGCGAAACGCCGATGAAACTCCTTTTGAGGCGATGCTCGCGCGGAGGGAGAAGAAGCTGCAAAACCGAATCGACTCGAAATCGGGCAATCCAATTGCGGAGGCCAAATCACGCATGGAGTTGGCGTCCTTCTATCAAGAGAACCACCTCTGGAAGAAGGCGGTGCAGCAGTACGAGGAGGTCCAGCGCGCTCTGGGCCACTCCCGGCACGCCGAAGAGGTGACGCACTACTGCGTGCGGTGTCTGAGCGTGTGTCTGCGCGAGCTGCACGAGCCGAAGGCGGCGGAGCGCGCGGTGGAGGCGCTGAACAAGGACATCGACGTGCTGGTGTACCGCAAGACGCGCGGCGCGGCGGGCGAGTTCGCGACGTACTACGCGAAGGAGCTACAACGGGACTACGAGGAGTTGGGCAACTGCTACATGAAGTACCGGCACGGGAGCGGGTTGAGCGTAGCTGCTACGATCAGTCGCGCGCGCCGGCGTGGCTGGAGCAGGCGGAGCGCAGCTACGCGCACAGCGCCACCTACTCAAGGCAGGCCGATGCTGTCGCCACCACCGGCGTTCTGGTGAACCTGGCGACGGTGTACGAGGAGCAGGGGCAGCTGGCGAAGGCGGAGGCCACCTACCTGCAGGCGATCGCGCAGTGGCGCGAGGCGGACCGACCCGGGGAACAGGCGCTGGCGTTCTCGCACCTGGCAAGGGCCCAGTACAATCTGGCGCGCCTGCTACTGAATCAGGGCGTGCGGAGTCGTGCGGAGAGCGCGGTGCGCGCGGCGTTGGAGTACGACCAGAAGTCGGAGGGAATTCTGGACCTGTGCCGGACGGTGGAGCTGTATGACATGATCGAGATGGAGTTGGCGGGAAGGCGGACGGATTCCGCCGTGGAGGAGATGGCGGGAGTGGGCGCGGCGCTCAAACAGCTGGCACACCGCGGCAGTCTGTTCGAGATGAAGGAGGCGGCGCGCGTGGCTCGTCGGCTGCAGAAGGATCTCCGGCAGCTGCGCCAGTGGCGGGAATTGCGGTCGTCGCTGTCCTCCAAGACTCTGGAGGAATTGTGTGCCTGGGTGCAGGAGAGCGTGATGACGGAATTCCCGCCGTTTCTGCTGCTGAAGGAAGCAGTGGGACTCTTGCTGCAGCGGATTCCCGCGGGGAAGCAGCGAATGGAGTTGGCGGGAGTTGTGTACGACGTAACGCCCGCGGAGTTCCGAAACTGGCTGTTGTTCGTGCAGGTGGCGGCGCTGACGAAAGAATGCCTCTTTTCGGAGGTTTTTTCACTCATCCAGAAATACCCCAGTTTTCTGTCCCTGCGCGGCTGCTTCCCTCCTCTCACTCCCCTTTCCCTCCTTCACTCCCTCCAAACCGCCCTCCAAACCCGATCCCAATTTCCCTCCACCGCATCTCCCTCCAATCTCGACACGCCCTACTCCAAGTCCTCCTTCCTTCTCTTCAAGTCGAAACTCCGCGAACTTCTCCCGCCAACCGACGAGGAGGAGGAACCGACGAAACTCCCGCGGCAACAGGTGCTTCGTGGCGACTCGCGCTTCTCCGGCATCTCGAAGCGGTCGAACCGCGATTACGAAGAGGGCGGGAGTTTCGTTCCCTCCTTCCAACCGCGGAAACGACGGCGACTTCGGCGCGTGGTCGAAGAAGACACCATTCCGCCCACAACACCGGCGGAACCCACACCCGAAGAGAGAGGAGGGATTCCAGAAGTGGAACCCATTTCCGCACCCCTTCCAAAACCCTCTTCAGTGCCATCGCAACAGGATGCTCACGAGATGGAAGTGCGCGTGTGCGCGGTGTTGGCGGGAAATGAACAGGAGTACCGGGAGTTTCTTCCGCAGGAACAGGCCCGAAATCGGGAGTATTTGAACACGCTGCTTGTGTCCCGAATTCGTCGCGATTTTGTCATCTCCTTGTCCTCCATTAATGCATAGGGCGTCAACACGACGATTGTCCAGCTCTTCATCAACAACGAAACGCCCGGAGTTTCCCTCCATCTCCACCCGAACGACAGAATCCAGGCCTATTTCAGCATTGACGCGGAGCAGTCTCTCTCCGACGCGTTCCAGAGCGTTCGGTTGTCTCATAACTACCAATCCTCCGGCTGTTACGCCATCACCAAACAGCTCCTCAACGACTTGGGGAGTTTCACCTTCACCACCCTCCGGGAGTTTCATCTGGACGGGTGTTCGTTGACGGATCAGGACGTGTATTTCCTCTTCCTCCCTTTCCTGACGCCCTTTCCGCAGCTCGCTGCCTTCTCCATTCAAAACAACCTTCTCACCGACGTCGCCGCGCGGATCATCGCCTTCTGGCTGGCCAAGGGCAACGCGCCGGCTCTGAAGGAGTTGCGAATTGGGCAGAACTTCTGGCAAGGCGAGGGGTTGATGAAACTGCTGTTTGCGGCAAAGACGTACTGTCGTGTGGAGACGCTGGTAGAAAAGGGAGAAGGAGTGTGAGTGTATAGGAGGTGTCGGAGCTGAGAGTTCCGGAAGAGGGAGTGCAGATGATCATCCAGATGATTCGGGACGCCAATGTGTATGTGAGCGCGCAGACGCACCAGAAGAAGGGCTTTTCCTTGAGTAATGAATGCATCTGGAAATGAGGGAGTAGTTGCCAATTTCGCGCAGATTTCCTCCATCATGCGAAAGCGGCTCCTCTCGGCGCTGGACCCCTCCATGCTGGAAGTACTCGAGATTGAGGGCATGGAGATTCCAAAGGAGATTGAATACGTGATATTATAGCGAATTCGTTAGCATTAGCAGTTCGTGGAGCTTCTGTCTCGTTCTCCCATTCTCTCTGTTCTGGACGTCAAGTATTGTAACATAGTGGGACCGTTCTCCATGAGCATCACGATTAGAGTCTTCAAGTCTTGCGGCAACTGGTCGAAGCACCACTACCGAATATGGCGCGTCTCGTGTGTGATGGAAACGCACCTGGCGATTTGGCCACGCAGACAGTATTTTTGGATTCGGTGGTGACCTTCCTCCGCTCCCACGCGAACTGTACCGTCAGCGCAAAGGATATGGAGTTGAAGTACATTGTGGACGAAGACTTGAAGAAGCGACTCCTTCTTTAGCCCACTTGTTTGTCTCCACACCCTCTTTTCAACAAACAGAATCGATGGAAAATGAGCTTACTCAACCTTCACATTGCACGTAGTCTTCAGCTTCTCCAGAGCGGTACAGATACCGTCGTAGAGGTAGTTGACTCCCTTCTCGAGGTAGCACTCCTTGTCGAAGAAGGCGAAGTAGTAGCAGATGGCCACCTTGATGACGCCAAAGTAGTAGATGTGCGAGAGGATGTTGCTGTAGACGGCCAGCAGAGAGAAAAGCATCCAGTAGTACATCCACTTCTTCTCGTTCTTCCTCTCGTGGAGATCCTTCACGCAGAAAAAGAAGGTCGGGATAATAACCACGACGTTGGCAAAAATGCGGCGAGTGATAATGTACACCACGAGGGCAAGCAGCACAGAAAGAATCATCATAAAATAGTGGGGCTGGATGTGAGTAGCGTTCTCAACCTTCGTGACAAGCTCTATCTCTCATTCCAACACACAACACGGAACCATGCTTGGGAGTGATGGATTTGTAGAAATTCTCGACCTTCTTCCACTCAGCCTTAATCGATTCCTTATAACTCTCCATTTTCAGTACACGATAACAACAGACTAGGGAATGGCCTTAATTATTCGGGCGGGTTTCGGCTCATTCAGGCCCAATCACTTCCTTGCTTCGTTGTTCTGGCTTTCATAGATACATTATGGAATCGGAAGAATGGTATTACGTAGCTGATGGTCAGCAGGTTTCCGCGTCTCCTTCGCATTACCGAGTAGAATGGTCCCGTCCCCTTCTCTGACCTTCGGAATCTGTGGAAGCGAGTGCCTTTTCGAGTGGGTTGTGATCGTAGAAGCAGATCGAAAAAGCTACATACGTCTGGTGTTCTCTCATGGATAACTGGATGCCCATCGAGGAAAATCCGAGTCTGCTGAAGCTTCTAGAGCCGCCCAAAGCATCAGTCGCTTCATTTGTTTCTCTGAATGATAGATGCCTCCTCCCATTCCAAAACAACACATTATGGAGAAGCATATTGTGAGTACAAATGAAAGGAAGATCGAAACGGTTGGATTTGCTCTGCTGGTTGTAATTCCGTAGAAAGCTCCCACTTCTCAAAAGAGCAGTCATGCAACGATCTCCTCCAATTTGCTGCAGGAGATCCAGGGAGCGTCCCTCAGTAGACTCAAGCACGTGTCTTCTCCGGAGCCAGCTCAGCCTTCTGCTGCTCCCAAACCCTCTTCTGAGTCCTCGTTCCTTTCTGAGCTCAAGGCCGCGGCCCTCAAACGATCCATGTCCAAATCAACCTCCTCTCCCTCTTCATCCACCCTGAATGCTTCCTCTAGTCCTGTTCATACCACTGTCCATGTGACACAGTCTTCCACCTCCAGTTCCAAGCCAGCGTGGAATCATTCCGCTCAGCCCTCCTCTCCCTCCTTCAAGCCATCCTCTCCCTCCTTCAAGCCATCCTCCCCTTCAAAGCCTATTTCCTCTCCTTCGAAACCCCTTTCCTCCCCCTCAAAGCCCTCATCCACCTTCTCAAAACCAATCGAGTCTTCCCCAATTTCCCGTCAAGCTCCCGCCAGAATCCTGGCGTCCTCGCCCGAGGGCTGGGAGGAGCGGCGCACGGTGGACGGCGTGCCCTACTTCTTCAACAGCAAGACGAACTGCCTGTCGTGGGAGAAGCCCGAGGCGCTGCTGACGGAGGCGGAGCGCGCGCAGGGCCGCGAGCAATGGGTGTGGGTGCGCGACGGCGACGCGGGCTGGGCGCCTGTGCGTGTGGTGCGGTGAGGTGGTGAGAGTGATGCATAGGAGTCGTTGAAGGGCAACAAGGTGACGGGGTACCGCGAGGACGGACGTAATGTGATGGGCGCGGCGAGCGAGGGCGAGGTGCACTGGACGTCGCTGCGCGAGCTGCCGGACGACGTGGTGCTGCTGGAGGACACGAACGAGCCGTCGATCCTGTACACGGTGGAGTAGTTGCCATAGCCTTCGCTCACGCGCAGGAAGCGCTATCTGAAGAACGAGATCTACACCTGGGTCGGCAGTAACAAGACCATCCTGCTGTCCGTGAATCCCTTCCAGCAGTTGCCTCTGTACTCGCCCGAGCAGATCACGCTCCACAGCCATCCCCCGCCAAACCGCGCGCTGCCGCCGCACGTGTACGACATCGCCTACAGCGCCTTCCAGGAGCTCACCAGCGGCGGCGGCGACCAGTCCATTCTGATCTCCGGCGAGAGCGGCGCGGGCAAGACGGAGGCCACCAAGCAGTGTCTCGGGTTCATCGCAGAGGTGGCGACGGCGCGAGTATGTGAGAACTAGATTGCTGGGTCGGATTCCTCTCTCGAGCAGCGCATCCTGCAGGTACGATTTCCCGCCTTTTCTGACATAGACCAACCCCATTCTGGAAGCCTTCGGCAACGCGAAGACGGTACGAAACAACAACTCTTCGCGCTTCGGCAAGTGGATCGAGATTCACTTCGATGACAACAACGCCGTCTGCGGCGCCTTCATTGAGTCCTACCTGCTTGAGAAGTCGCGCGTTGTCGTGCAGCAGGCGCAGGAGCGCAACTTCCACATCTTCTATCAGCTGTTCACGTCGCAGGAGCTGCGGCAGCGGTACAACCTGACGCGGCCCGAGGATTACCGCTACCTGTTTGGCGGGAAATGTGTGAGGGCATCGACGACGCGCACAACTTCATGGACGTTCTCGACTGCTTCGAGGCGTTGGACTTCTCCTCGGCCGAAAAGGACACTGTTTTTGGACTGCTCGTGGCGATTCTGAAGCTGGGCAATCTTCAGTTTTACGACGAGGATCCGTCCGCCATGCATCCCCACTCCAAGGTACGAAATCGGGGGTGTTTCCGTCATCGCTAGATCCAGAACCCCGACGTGTTGACGGAGGCTTCGCAGCTGTTGGGCGTTTCGGCGGGTGCTTTGGAGGAAGCGATCTGCACGCGACGCATTAGTGTGCGTGAAGGCTCGGGCGAGACAGTCACAGTCATCCCGTTGAGTTGTCGCGTGTGGGAGGAGGAGAAGGATGAAGCATAGGAGGCGGACCAGAACTGCGACGCGCTGGCGAAGGAGCTGTACGCGAAGCTGTTCGATTGGATCGTGGGTGTGGGAAGTGAGTGTGAGAGAGTAGGTGGAGAAGATCAACAAGAACCTGAACGGAAAACGGAACAAATTCATCGGGTTTTTGGACATCTTCGGGTTCGAGATCTTCCAGAAGAACAGCTTCGAGCAGCTGTGCATCAACTACGCGAACGAGCGCCTGCAGCAGCTGTTCAACAACAGCACGTTCAAGGAGGAGGAGACGGTGTACCGCCAGGAGGGCATTCAGTTCCAGCACGTGGACTTCATTGATAATCAGGTGGGTGTTGTGTCTGTTGTTGTGCAATCATCATTACAGTCTGTGCTGTCATTACAGTCGTCACATTACTCATCACTCATCACTGTTTTCACATTCATCACTGTTCTCACACCACACTCACATCACATTCATCACACCACACCACATCACATCACACACACTCACACCCCCTAGGAAGTCCTGGACATGCTGGAGAACCGCTGCGGCGGCCTCTTCTCCCTCGTCAACGACCAGGTTCGCATCCGCAACGGCACGGACACCATGCTGCTCAAGAACGTTCCCTCTCCTCCCCTCCTTCACTCCCAGCTCCAAAACACACTCCCCAAGTATCACTGCTTCGACGGCTCCTCGGGCACCGCCAACGAGTTCGGGGTTTCGCACTACGCGGGCAAGGTGAACTACGACATCACGGGCTTCGTGGACAAGAATCGCGACCGCATCTTCGACTCTCTGTGGAACAAACACAGCAGCCTCACATCATAGCTACGAGCTCGTGTCCTCCTCCTCCTCCGCCTTCCTGTCCTCGCTCTTCCCTCCACTCTCCTCCTCCGCGCTCAAAACCACCGTCTGCTCCAAGTTCCAGAAGCAGCTCAACGACCTCGTCTCCATCCTCGAGACTTCCCAACGCAAATACATCCGCTGCATCAAGCCCAACGACCAGAAGCGCAAGCTCCTCTTCGAAGGCCAGCACTCGCTCGAGCAGGTCCCGCCGCCCGCGCCTCCTCACGCCTAGCTCCGATACAGCGGCATCTTCGAGGCGGTCAAGATCAGGAAGCTCGGCTATCCCTTCCGCCTGTCGCATGGTCAGTTCATCCATCGCTATCGCTGCCTTCTCTTCAACGCGCCGCGGCCGCCCACCGCCACGCCCGACCTCCTTCGCGCCATCATTGCTACACGCCCGGAGTGCAAGGACCGCGTGTTCGTGGGCCGCTCGCTCGTGCTGTACAAGGCCACGGAGCACAAGATCCTGGAGCTGGCGAGGAATCTGGGTAGGACAGAAATCGGGCCGATTATGAGTAGCCTTGGACGAATTGCTACCCGTGGTGCAGAAGGCGGTGAAGCGCGTGCTGGCGATGCAGGGCATGTCCCTATTCTACAAGGTGCATAAGTCCGTCTCGGTCCCGATTGTTGTTCCCCCTCACGCCTAGAAGGCCATCGAGAGCAAGGACCTGGCCACCATCCAGAACGCGCTGGCCCTCTGCGAGGACGACGCCACTCAGGCACAGCAGCTGCTCCGCCGCCCCATTCCCGCCGTGCGCCGCGCGGAGGAGGCAGTGGCGTTCCTGCAGCGCATCGCGGAGATCGAGAGCCGCATCCACGCGCTGCTGGAGGGCTCGCTGACAGCCAACCTGGCGGTGGGGGCAGTGGCGTGGCATAACCCATAGCCGCTGATGGAGGCGGTGGAGGAGGTGGAGGCCAACGCGGAGATCGTGCCGTCGCACATGCTCGCGTTGGCGCAGGAGGCGAAGACGCGCGTCGCACAGTACGCCGCCTCGCTGGTGGAGCCTGACGTGGGTGCGGGTGAAGGGCGTGAGGCGTAGCTGCGCGAGGCGCTGTACACGCTGGAGAAGAGCGAGCTGGAGCGGCTGGTGGCGCAGGCGGCGAAGCTGTGCTACTCGTCGGAGAACGTGATGGAGGCGAAGCGGCTGCTGGCGCTGAGCGAAGAGGAGTTCTTCCAGCTGGAGATCAGTCGTGCGGAGCAGCTGGGCGTGCGGATGCCGGTGCGTGCTCAGCCGTAGGACGTGCGTCGCCTGATCGACCGCAAGATCAAACTGCGCGATCTGTTGCTGCACCGCAACGAGGAGCGGTACACCTTCCTGAGCTACTCGGGGCTGAAGACCCCGGAAGAGTACGCGAGCTACAAGATCCTCACGATGAACCGGAAGTGGTGGCGCGAGACCGCGTACACGTTCATCTCGCTGACGATTCCGACGTGCATCACGACGTGTCCGAAGGAGTGCGACAAGCAGGGCATTCTCCTGTTCAAGACGATTCAGGGCTACATGAAGGACCGGAAGTGGGCGTGGACGTGGCGTGTGATGCTTAGATACAACATGGAGGGCAGCCAGCTTGCCTACGAAATCATCATCCTCCTCCAAAACCCGAACACGCCGACGGCGCTGCGCACGGAGGCCTACTGCCAGCTGATCAAGCAGCTGACGCAGAACCCCAGCACGCAGAGCGTTTCCCTGGTGCGGGCGTAGGGGTTTCTTCACGCGTAGGGTTGGGACCTGATGGCGATCCTTCTGCACTGGGTGCTTCCCGAGGACCACTTCCTGAACTACCTGATCGTGTACATCTGGAAACACGCCGACCACTCCGACAAGTGCGTGTTCGGCTGCGGGCTGAGCGGTAGGTTCATGCACGTGCTGAACAACAGCTACTACTCCGCCAAGTACAGGAAGGACAGCTCCTATGCCAACGGCTGTCGAAAGCGTCCCTCGTCCGCGGCGGAAATCGACGAGTTTTTGACGGACTTCACGATGGACTCGCACCGCTTCAGCATCGACAACAAGCTGGAGTCCTACGGGAGTCGCATGGTGAGCGAGGAAAAGCCCGTGCGGACGCAGAGTGCGTCGCTGGCGCCAACCGCGGTTACGCGCTCGTCTTCGCACCGCACTTCCGTGATCTTCGCCGGCTCGGGGACGATGCGCAAGCAGAAGCCGGCGTTGCCCGCCGCTCCTGCGCCGCCGCCTCCAGTTGCCCGCAAGGAGACAGCGCTCGTTCTCTACGACATCACGCTGGACATTAATCCCGATGTCCTCGTGTGCAAGGAGGGAGATGGTCTGCGCTGGCGATTGGAGTGACGCGTAGTGATTGTGATTGAGGAGGACTTTGGCGACTGGCTTCGAGCCACGATGAACGGCAATGAGGGTTTTGTCCCCTACAACTACATTGAGCGGAGAAAGTAGTGGTAGTTTGTTGAAGAAACAGTCGATTCCTCTCGTTCCATGGCATCCACCACATGGAGGGATGCTCGGAGGATCTCCTCCCCTAGCTGAGGCAAAATGTCGGGGAAGAAGGACTCCAAATCTAGAGTGTAACGCGTGGATTATGGGAATACCATTGACACTCGGTTTTCCGAAAAGGAACGTAGCATTGGATGTAACACTGCAGTACACTAGATTTAAGAAGGAAAGAAGGAAGAATGAACCGGTTGGATTCACGAAGTGAAAGACCTTGCAGTTGTTGCAGATGAAGTTGGCTTCTTGAATGTCCGGAAGTGGGCTTGCTTCCAGAGAACGAGCCAGTGCTCTCCATTTCTCCAATTCGTTCTGTTCCGAATGGAATACCTTCCTTGTCCGTCTCTGCATGTTCTTCCCTCCCTTTCGATTCTAGTCATATGAACGCAACTCCGAATCGTCACTCCACTCCCAAAACGCTGAACGAGCCGCGCCCGTGCTTCTTCCATCGAGTTGCCGCCCTCCATCCTAGCGTTGTGGTCCAATAAGAGTAATGTGAAGGATCGTCCGAGTGGAGTCGGAACAAACAATGAAAAGGGTTCTAAATTCTCGCTTCAACAGAAAATCCAAGAGAGCAGCTCTGCTTGCTATCGAAGATGAAAGGAGTCTACACGTCAATCGATCGATACGCCTCTACGTTCAGCGTGAACGAGTAGGTGAACTTGTCGTTCGCAACGCCCTTGTAATACATGGACACGCGTCCCTTGGTATCCACCTTCACACGCGTCTCGCTGTCTCTGGAAGGCTTCACCGCGCAACCGAACGCCAACTCGGGGGTCTTTTCCTCAAGCGGCAGCTGCATCGTCGCGCCGAAGCGGACATTCCTGTAGGGCTCGGCAAAGATGGCGCCCTTGAGGACCGTGCAGTAGTTCATGGTGCCGAAGGAGAAGACGGCGTCCTTGTGGCGGTAGGCCACGGCGGCATCAATGCTCTCCACCAGTTCCTCCGTGGATCCCTGCATCTTGCAACCCACCAGGAAGGATCCCTTCTACGGATAAGCAGAAGGGCGAGCACAAACGAGGTACGACAGGGAGGTGGAGAAGGACTTGCTGCTGGCATCCACCATGGCATCCGTCGCAATCGTTCCGTTCATGTACTTCATTCCGCACACGGCCTTCTTGCATTGCCACTTCAGGACGTCATACTGAGTGCTATCCATCACACTGTATCATAGCTGCAAACCGGAGCATGAAGGTGGTGCTCTTGCAGACGTTCGGGATGTCCACTTCCACAATGGAAGTGCCGGTGGTTTCCATCGAGATCTTCTTGAAGTTGCAGTACTTTCCAGCGTTGATGTCCAAAGAGCACTTGCTCGTGATAGATCCGCCGACGCTCTTTCCTTCAAGAGCCACATTCTACTCTTATCACAATTCCACAGTCCCAAACCATGTTACGGAGTTTGGTCTTGAGAGTGGCCTTGCTATCCAAGCAGTAGCCGTCCTTCAACACGTCTTTCTCTCAGGGAAGCGAGAAGGAGTCCTACCATATGCGTTCTTGTTAATGTCGTCAAACAGAACAGATCTGAACATTTGATAATCCTATCGCCTTCGGGAGAAGCTTGATATGAAACCTGTTTGGAGAATTGGGACTTTTGTGTTGAAGAATTGGGCCATTTGGGCTGTTTTCATCCATTACGCAACTAACTGGCGATGGATGGAGTTATTTTGTATCCCATTCAGAGTACAATAACTGCAGCAATGTGCCAGACAATGGATAGGAATGGGTAACGGGATCTCGACTAACAAACACAAAACCAATCCTGGATAAAAGACTGTACAACGAACTGCAACTCAGCGACATCCACAAGGGTGTGATAGTTCACAGTAGGGTTCCACCACGTCTTACGAATTGAAAACGGGATCTCCTTCACAATCGAGGTCTCACGGAATTCGTAGTGTTGCATCTCACACATACGACTCAAATCACGGTAGAAATTGGCAACAAAACGGGGATTCATTATCTCCACGACAATGCTTCCGGAGTGCATAAACACCAGATTCGTCAATTGAGCTCCATGAATTGAAATCAGCATATCAGTCTCAGTCATCAAACCAACCTGCTCTTCATAACTCATTCCGTTGAATGTGACATGAACTGTCCGATTCCATAGAGATCTCAAACCATTCACCACTTCAACGTCATTCTCATTACAACGAGACGAATTGCAATAACGAGATACGTACGTGATTTGACGAGGAGATGTCTTCACCATGGAAATGTTGAAATGTCGGTACACATTGCCACGAATCCAACGCGATTCAGCAGGAGAACGGAATAGCACGAACGGCTTACTCAAATGCAGAATGACGGCACGCTTAAATAGAATTCGTTTGTTCATACGCAATAGTGTAGCACGCTCCAGAATCACGGGTCGTTTGGCTTCAGGAATTCCAGACAATACATCCATCAGATAGCCATGAAACCAGCCGGGAAACGAATGCAATTCTGAATCATGAGCCAGATAGAGATAGGAGAACTAGGGGTGATGAGAGGCCAGTGAAGCAAACAGGTGCGTTGAGTTGATTATTGAAATAGTACTCGATGATAGTGTTAGTTCCTTCTAGGAAATGGAAGAGGTTGTAGTGATCACGATAAGGGACAACGCCAACCCTATCATAAACCACTTGCGGTTGCTTCAACGTCTGGTTGGTAATTTGGATACGAGTATTCTCGTCAAAGGGATGACTGGAATAGACCCCCACTTCACTCGAGAATTTCGGAGTGTAGATGAGAGTATCATTCTTCACGTCGACGTAGACATCCTCTGCATACCAAAAATCATAGTCAGATGCCTGAAACTCATCAGTCGCCGTCACTTCCTGGGGAATGCACCATTTACTGAACACTCGCAGCTTTTCACTACCCATTATGCGTCTCAGATCACTCCAACTGATACTGTTGTGACAACGAGTTCCAATCATCTTGATGGATGGGAGGCGGTTCTGCTTCCTCCGTTTCCTGTACAGGAGTCGAGTTTCGGTTCACAGACAGAGGATGCACGGAGTGTTGCGGCGGAATGAAATGTAGGTACTCTTGTAGAACATCCACAAGAAAGAAACAGCACACTAGCACATTGAAAGCAAAGTGCATTCCTCTTAATAAACAATCGGCTCAATTCCCGCGGTTATTCCTCATAAGGTACATCCTGCAATCTGAGTGTTTCCATCCTTTGGTTTGTAGAATGGAATTCCTCCCTTCCGTTTCATTCTGAATGGAGTGTTTGAAGTGATCATTCGATTTCATTCCTAGTGTGTGAAACAAATGCAGCACCACTCTTTGATAGCACGCTTCACGACAAATAGCAAGTAATCCATCCTGACAAGGGTGTGATAGTTCACACTGGGGCTCCACCACGTCTTACGAATTGAAAACGGGATCTCCTTCGCAATGGTTGTCTGACGGAACTCATAGTATTGCATCTCACACATACGACTCAAATCACGATAAAAGTGGGCAACAAAGAAAGGATTCATGATTTCCATCACAATGCCTCCAGCGTGCATAAACACCAGATTCGTCAATTGAGCTCCATGAATTGAAATCAGCATATCAGTCTCAGTCATCAAACCAACCTGCTCTTCATAACTCATTCCGTTGAATGTGACATGAACTGTCCGATTCCATAGAGATCTCAAACCATTCACCACTTCAACGTCATTCTCATTACAACGAGACGAATTGCAATAACGAGATACGTACGTGATTTGACGAGGAGATGTCTTCACCATGGAAATGTTGAAATGTCGGTACACATTGCCACGAATCCAACGCGATTCAGCAGGAGAACGGAATAGCACGAACGGCTTACTCAAATGCAGAATGACGGCACGCTTAAATAGAATTCGTTTGTTCATACGCAATAGTGTAGCACGCTCCAGAATCACGGGTCGTTTGGCTTCAGGAATTCCAGACAATACATCCATCAGATAGCCATGAAACCAGCCGGGAAACGAATGCAATTCTCTATCGTGAGCCAGATAGAGATAGGAGAACTAGGAATCAAGACAAATAGGAGAAGGCACAGGTGCATTGAGTTGATTATTGAGATAGTAGTCGATGATGGTGTTGGTTCCTTCTAGGAAATGGAAGAGGTTGTAGTGATTACGATATGGGACAACGCCAACCTTATCATAAACCACATCACATGTTTTTATTCTTCCTCTGCCCAACAGAAGACGGACATTTTCGTTATTCGGATTCGGATTGAGCATTCCATCACGAATCAGTGTTTTCATAGGATACACCAGCATATTCCGTTTCACGTCAACAAAGATGTCCTCTCCGTACCAAAACGGGTATGCCGTCATGTGCAATTCCGCCTTTCCTTTGATTCGGTGTCTCCCCTTTCTCCTCTTCAGGTTCTCGATGTTTTCCCTACATCTAATCCCCGGAAGGCTCACTTACCGATACTCCACAGATAGCCGGTCCCAATCATCCGAAACCTTTTGGGGCGGTTCCGTACTCTTAATTTCCTTCACGGAAATCAGAATTCGGTTAACAGAGAGGGGATGAACCGAGGGCTTTGGTGGAACCGGGTAGGAATAGTATTGTATCACACTCGTAAGAAGGAAGAAGCTCAATAACACGTACACTACGCCCCGCATTCTTCAGAATGAGCAACCGAGTCAATTCCCGCGGTTATCACATAAGCTAAGCACTGTTGACGATTCTTCCCATTCGTTGTGTATTCGGTTCGACATCGAAGTGACAAGCCCAGAAAGAGAAGCAGAATCTGCTTAATCTCAGCGAAATGAGTGAATCTGTCAATCCCTCCCATTTTCGTCATCCAATGGCAAGAAATGTTTGCCGTAGAGGGTTGCGCCTTTCCCCATGTACAGAAACCCAAGGAACCCAGAATACCGCCCCTCATGACCCTATTCCCGGACGGGGGAGAAACTGCTTCACCAAGTGTGAAAGCAAATCCTGTTTCCAGAATTGCGAGAAAGAAGGAAAAGAGGGAAATTGGGACTGGCAGTCTTTTATCCCCCTTAGAGGCGGTCTTTTTTGCGAAACGGCGGTCAATTGCTGTCAAAAGGACAGAAAATGTTTCGCCCGGGAACGACCTCAAGACTTGTTTCCTCTCTTTCCAAGAGATGGATGTCTGTGACTCCTTTCACGAAGGTGATGGCGGCCAATCGCGGAGAGATCGCCATCCGTATCATTCGTGCTGCCCAGGAAATGGGTTCGAAGGCTGTTGCCATTTACTCCTACGAAGACCGCCACAATCTGCATCGCTCCAAGGCCGATGAGAGCTACATGCTCAGCTCGGCCAAGAGCCCTGTGGCGGCGTACCTCGACATCCCCACCATCGTCTCGATCGCCAAGGAGCATGGAGTACAGGCGATTCATCCCGGCTACGGTTTCCTGTCCGAGAATCCCGACTTCGCGAAGGCTGTGGAGGAGGCCGGCATTACCTTCATCGGCCCCACCGTGGACAACCTCCGCATGATGTCCGACAAGACCTCGGCGCGTAAGGTGGCCATCGAGCACGGTATCCCCGTCGTCCCTGGCTCTCCCGGTCCTGTCAAGACGATCGAAGAGGCGAAGGAGTTCTGCAACCGCGTGAACTACCCCGTGATCATCAAGGCCGCCTTCGGCGGTGGCGGCAAGGGCATGCGTGTCGTGCGCAACGAGAAGGAGCTGGTCGAGAACTTCACGCTCGCCTCCAACGAGGCCAAGGCCGCCTTCGGCAACGGAACGATCTTCCTGGAGCGCTACGTGGAGGAGCCTCGCCACATCGAGGTGCAGGTGATGGGTGATGGCAAGGGCAACGTGGTGCATCTGTTCGAGCGCGACTGCTCCGTGCAGCGCAGACACCAGAAGGTGATCGAGAACGCGCCCGCCGTCAACCTGGACCCCGCGCTGCGAGAGCGCATCCTGGGCGCGGCGTGCAAGCTGTGCCGCCTAATCAACTACCGCAGCGCCGGTACGGTGGAGTTTTTGGTGGACAATCAGGGCAACTTCTACTTCATGGAGGTGAACCCCCGAGTGCAGGTGGAGCACACCGTGACGGAGGAGGTCACTGGCTGGAACATCGTGGAGACGCAGATCCGCCTCGCGGAGGGCGCCACCTTCGAGGAGCTGGGCCTGAAGCAGGAGAACATCCAGACGCGCGGCTACGCCATCCAGGCGCGTATCACCACGGAGAACCCCGCCAAGCAGTTCCAGCCCGACACGGGCGTGATCACCTGCTTCAGCGACGCCACGGGCCGCGGCATGCGTCTCGACGGCGCGGGCTACCAGGGCTACGAGGTGACGCCGCACTACGACTCGCTGTTGGTGAAGCTGACGGCGCGTGACATGACGTGGGAGGACACCATGAACAAGCTGAACCGCGCGCTGAACGAGTTCAAGGTGGAGGGCGTGCAGACCAACATCCCCTTCCTGCTGAACGTGCTGCACAACCCCATCTACAGAGCGGGCAAGGCCACCACCTTCTTCCTGCAGGAGAACCCCAAGACCATGCAGCCCAGCAACAAGACCATTCCCGAGACGCGCATCCTCAACTACCTCGCCAATCTCGCCGTCAACGGCCACCCCTCCGAGCTCGGCGTCAACGGCTCTCTGCCCGCCAAGACGGACCCCGTGGTGCCCGTGGTGAAGGTGACGGAGCCGCTGCACGGCCTGCGCGACATCCTGAAGAAGGACGGTCCCAAGGCCTTCGCCGCCGCCGTGCGCGCCCACAAGGGCCTGCTGCTGACGGACACGACCTGGCGCGACGCTCACCAGTCGCTGCTGGCCACGCGCATGCGTACCAAGGACATCCTGGCGGTGGCTCCCGCGACGGCGGCGCTGTTGCCTCAGCTGTACTCGCTGGAGTGCTGGGGCGGCGCGACGTTCGACGTGTCGATGCGCTTCCTGCACGAGTGCCCGTGGGACCGCCTGCAGCGCATGCGCGAGCTGGTGCCCAACGTGCCCTTCCAGATGCTGCTCCGCGGCGCGAACGCTGTGGGCTACAGCGCCTACGCCGACAACGTGAACTACAAGTTCTGCGAGATGGCGGTGAAGAACGGCATGGATGTGTTCCGCGTGTTCGACTCGCTCAACTACCTCGAGAACATGCGTCTGGGCATCGACTGCGTCGGCGCGGCGGGCGGCGTCATCGAGGCCTCCGTCTGCTATACGGGCAACTGCGCGAGCCCGAAGGAGACCAAGTACACGGTGGACTACTACCTGGACTTCGTGCGCAAGCTGACGGACCTGGGCATCCACGTGCTGAACATCAAGGACATGGCGGGCCTCCTCACGCCGCAGAGCGCCACGCTGCTCGTCTCGGCCATCCGCCGCGAGTTCCCCGACCTTCCCATCCACATCCACACCCACGACACGGCGGGCACGGGCGTGATCTCCATGGTGGCTGCCGCCAAGGCGGGAGCCGATGCGGTGGACGTGGCGATCGACTCCATGTCGGGTATCACGTCGCAGCCGTCGATGGGCGCGGTGGTGTCGTCGCTGATCGGCACGCCGGAGGACACCCAGATCTCGCTGAAGGCCATCTCCCAGATCAACGACTACTGGAACGACGTGCGCGGCGTGTACGCGCCCTTCGAGTGCGGCCAGAAGGCGGGCTCGTCGGACGTGTACTACCACGAGATGCCCGGCGGCCAGTACACCAACCTCATGTACCAGAGCCAGCAGCTGGGTCTGAACGGCCAGTGGCCGCTGGTGAAGCAGGCGTACCACGACGCCAACGAGCTGTGCGGCAACATCGTGAAGGTGACGCCGTCCAGCAAGGTGGTCGGCGACATGGCCAACTTCATGGTGCAGAACAAGTTGTCCAAGATAGACGTGCTGCAGAAGGCGGACACGCTCAACTTCCCCACCTCCGTGGTGAACTTCTTCCAGGGCTACCTGGGCATCCCCGAGCCGTGGGGCTTCCCTGAGGAGATCCGCAAGAAGGTGACGAAGGGCAAGACGCTGCCCAACGGCAAGACCATCCTGAAGGGCCGTCCGGGTGCGGAGCTGCCGCCGTTCGACTTCGAGGACAACAAGAAGATGCTGGCGAAGAAGTACGGCGAGAACCGCATCCGCGACGAGGACGTGATGTCGTACGCGCTGTACCCGCGCGTGTTCGAGGACTGGAAGGAGTACGAGGAGAAGAACGGCGACGTGAGCAAGATCCCCACGCGCTACTTCCTGCAAGCGATGAAGTACGACGAGGAGATTGCGGTGGACATGCAGGAGGGTCACAAGCTGTTCATTCAATACAAGGGCATGAGCGAGGTGAACAAGAACGGCCAGAGAGAGGTCACGTTCCAGGTGAACGGCTGGACGCACACGGTGCTGATCGACGACGCGAAGGCCAACCTGACCATCGTGAAGAGAGAGAAGATCGTGAAGGGCAACAAGCAGCAGATCGGCTCTCCCATGAACGGCGCTGTGGTGGAGGTGAAGGCGGAGCAGGGCAAGGAAGTGAAGGCCGGCGAACCCATCTGCGTGCTGAGCGCTGCCAAGATGGAGACGATCGTGTCCGCGCCGTTCAGCGGCATTCTGAAGCGTGTGGTGGTGAAGAAGGGCGAGAAGCTCCAGACAGATGATCTTTTGGTTGAAATTGACCCCAAGTGGTGTGTTTGTGGCAATTACTAACTGACAACACTTCTAACAGACTCTAAACAACTGCTTGCAGCGAACAAACACAACACATCTCCCTCTGTCGCAACAAACTCTACACACTCACGCGACTCTTCCTCCCTCACGTCGTCCGTCTCAATACTCGTCTTGTACTTGGCCACGAACATCCACAGCGCCACGAAACTCAGCGCCAGCAAACCGAACATCACGCCGTTCTCCAGATAGAACATGCCCTCACTCACCACGCCCTCTCGCACGTACAGCGGAGTCGTCAACGAACACACCGCCCCCGACAAGAACTGGAACTATTTCTCACCCATCCAGCACGAAAAAAAACAAGCCGGAAACAGGAGTTGGCTGTGGCAGACAAACCAGGGAAGTAATACAGCGTCAACGCCAGCGCCTGGGTCTGGAAGCAGCTGTCCGCGCCGCCGAAGAAGACATAGGCAATGACGTACAGCCACGCCTTCTGGTGTATGTCGTTGCACATCATAAGGACCTGCCCGACGATTTGCGACACGCAGCCCAGCAGAATGACGTAGAACGCGCCGAACCGGTCGCTGATCACGGCTCCGGTCTTGCTAAATGCAATTTCCGACACTAGGGAGTGAAGAAGGAGGCGAAGCGCAACTGGCGTAGATGCTCATGAAGATGCCGACGGACACGCTGTCCTTCACCTGGCGATTCATTTGCGAGGGGACAAACAGCGCAATGTACCCGTTTGCAAACATGGTGAATGTGAGATACACGAATTTCGGTGTTGTCAGGAGATAGTAGCAGTTCTTCATTCCCTGGTAAATACCCACCGAGGACTCCTTCGACGCTACAAACGCCTGCTCCTTCTCGTGGTTCGACTTCGCCGGAGGCAAATAGCACAGCATGAGGGCTCCCGCAAACACGAAGGCTAGAGATGATTACTGCTGTTGGACACAGTACCCATGAGGGTTAGGAACATGATACTGACGCTCGTGTTCCATCCCGGCTTCATCTCGGGCTATCGTCGATTCTCCCCTTCACGCATACCAGTCCGATGAAGCGGAGGATGAGATAGGCGCAGAAGTTGCCGCAGATGTTTCCCGCCATGAAGATGGCCCAGAAGGTTCCCGTTCGCTTTCCTCTATTCCTCAATCGTCATTAAAGGGGATACCGGTTTGTCGTATCGCTAATCAGACCGAGATACACTCCCTGCGAACTCCAGAAACACTATGGGGTGATACTGCGGGCATGGATCCTCACACTCAAACAAAAACCGTGCAACACACTACACACAATGTTCAGCACGGGATAGTTGAATGCAAAGTTTCCAACGAATAAACTGCACGTAAGAGAGTAGAGAATAGGTGTACCAGAATTCAAAGGAAAAGAACGCGAGCGCCCTTCTCTCCGAGGGAAAACGCGAAATGACGGAGGGAGCAAAGAAGGAACTGACCGTAGCGGTAATATACATGATTCCGAGAGAAAGCGCACCGACGGATTCTGTGGATCAGCAGGGCGAGTGAAAATGGAAACGGTAAATGGGAACAACGAAATTCTGTGTCGTATTCGATCCTACATGTGAGTGTATAAGGGAACATGAACCAAAGAAGATGAGTGCAATACCGACGCTCATGTACGCCGCCTTCCAGTCGTCAGAACGTTCTTTGGCATGGGCTAATGGAATCTTTTCAATATCATCCATTTTGATGACTCCGTTGTTTGGATTCTGAAGCGAGTCAGAACAGAAAAAGAGTGCGCGAATGAAACAATCAACCTAATTAGAATCCATCCACACACTCCTTGCAAATGCCATTCATCTTCTCCTTTCCATCCATCTCTTCCCCATGCCATCTCTACATGCCAAACAACTCTCCATTCACATTTTTCCTTTCATTCATGCAATCATTATTGAGTGACGAATAACCGCGGTTCCTTCTCACACCAAAGAGAAGCCAAAGAATTGTATTAGCCGAGGCTACAATACCTTTATTAAGTATGAGTGTAGGAGCGTTTCTCGATGGAGCACTCACGCGTAGGATAACGATACTTCCAAGGCCTATCCTCTTGCCCCTTCCGAGTTGACTGCCACAATTCTGGATCTGGTTCAGCAGGCTACGAATTACCGCCAGCTTAAAAAGGGAGCCAATGAAGGTGAGAACGGACGAATCCCCTTATTTTCCTAGCTACCAAGACTTTGAACCGTGGAAAGGCCTCATTCATCGTCATGGCTGCTGATACTGAGCCCCTTGAGATCGTCCTGCACATTCCTCTGCTGTGCGAGGATAAGAACATCCCCTACGTCTTCGTTCCCTCCAAGGTGGCTCTGGGACGCGCCTGCGGTGTGACCCGTTCTGTCGTCGCGTGCTCCATTGTTTCCGATGAGAACTCTCAGCTGAAGGATCAGATCAACCACATCAAGATCGAGATTGAGAAGCTTCTCATCTAAGTGGGAAGTGAAACATGGATCATGCCGACAGTCGTTTAGTGTGATCTATGCCCTCTTCTTTGTTCAACAAACCGGCTCTCAAAAGCACTATTCTCGGTTTCGTTTCACCGTCTCCTTCTTTTCTATATCCACATCCAGCGTCACCTCCTTCTCCTCCTGCTTCTTCTCCTTCACCGGTGTCGAGAAGGACTACGCATCACACTATCGCGCAAGCATCACCAGTCGTCGAGCATCAATCTCCCATTTCGCTTCTTCCTTGTTTGAGGGCAGTGGCAGGTGCACCTCCAACGACTCGCTCCTCTTTTCCTCCTCCTGCACGCTCCCCAGAGGATCTCGTCTACTCCTCACTTTTCCCTCCAATCCCCACAGATTCGTCTTTAACCGCGGGGTGGCCACCTGCACCGGCGTGCTCGACCGAGTCGGCAGTGGTGTCGCCAGCGAGTTCATCGCCGTGATGGCCTCGGGCTTCTGTGGCGTGGTCTATTCCTCACTCTCCCTTCCCACCTTCACGTTGCCCTTCTCATCAAAGTGACGCAAGTCATACTCGATCTCGCGCTTCAGCCGCGGGTTCTCGCTGAACACCGTATCCATCTCCTGCTTGAAGTTCACCGTGATCACCTTCAGATACAGCATCAGATCGTACAACAGAATGCTCTTCTTCTTCTCCAGCTGCAGCTTCAGCGACACCAGCAGCGGCAACACCTGCTCCAGCATCGTTCTCTTCTCCAACTACCATTCACTCCCAAAATCGCCACTACTTTTGTCAACACCGTTTTCTTCGACTCCAGAATGCCCTGCGGCAAGTCCTCGTCCTCCGCTCGCGTCTTCGACCCCACCTTCAGCTCCTTCGAGCATAGCACCGCAAACGCATCCTTCACCAGATTCAGCTCCGGCGCGTTCGGGTCGTTTCGCATGTTCTCCACCTCGTCGTTGTCCACCAGCGGGCCCAGCACGTTCTGGCACAGCTTGCAGCTGATCTGCAGCTTGCTCTCATCGTCCTGCAATTCCAGAATAATGCGGTAAATACGTTTTCGGGCGTTCACGTGCCGCCGGTCACCGCCGCCCAGATTGATGTCCACCATATTCGCGCCGAATTCCTTCTTCACCAGATTGTTGTCGAGATAGCCGTTCAGGATGCTCATGATCTCAACGAAGCTCGTGGTGAAAATCTTGGGGAACTTGCGGTGGATTTGCTTGGTGATGAGGTGATAGGCGAAGGCGGCGATGGAGTCGTCCTCGTCCACCAGCGCGCACAGAATGCAACACAGCAGCACGGGCTTCAGTTTGATGAAGTCTTCCTGCGGGTGAAGGAAGAGGAGAAAAGAAACAAGCACCAGTTTGGAGATCATGGAGAGAGAGTGGATGCGCACCACCACGTCGGAATCGATGATGCAGTTGGCGATGGTGGGAATGTACCGCTCCACAATGGACGTGTGTCTATATCTCAGGGATGGGAACGGGGACCACTTCGTGCATATGTCCCCGATCACGATAATGATGTTGTTGCGGATCACGGAGTCCTTCGACACCTCCAACTCGCGAATGAACATCTGGGCGTTACGGAACACAATTCCAGATACCGGGAGATGCTTCTTCGCCAGTGTGGTGGACGTGATACAGAGCTTGCCGAAACTGATCATCGCGTGCGCACGAATGTTCACGGTTATGAAACGCCCCGTTGGCGGGAAAGGATATGCATGAGGGGATCAGAATCGGGGGTTGTTTTGGATTCACTGTCGGAAGCGAATTCGTCGTCAGCGACTTCAGCAGCGTAACCGTCTTATCCCGAACTGAGAATGAAACGCCCCTCCGAAACCCACTCCGAATGTTCAGCTTGCTCAAGTTGCCCTCCTCGCTCTCCTCCATGCCCAGCACACTCAGCTCGCCCACGATGAAGATCCACGGGAACAGCCATTGCAGGTCGGGGTCTGCCACCAGCAGCGAACACTCCTGATGCAGCTCGGACACGTCGCGGTCGTCCTGCACCACCGGGTCCATCAGCGGGTCGTGGTCTTGCGACATGACAGGAGCCTTTTGGCTCTGCGTCAGCGCTTCGCTCTGGATTTTGCCGCCTGATTTGAAGATGAAGGTGCGAAGGATCTTGTCCACTTTGTCCTCGAATTTGGACACCAAGAGACTGGCCGCTTTCTGGATCTTTTTTGGGCTATTTGTGGAATCACGTCCCAATTCTCACTCGTGATAGAGACAGTCCAGGAAGCACAAATACAGCCGCAAATAGGAGTGGATCGTATCCAGCGGCATCTCCAGCTTCAGCAGCTGTTTCACCAGCGCCAGGTACAGCGGCTTCACTACACATCATAATTCAATGCAGGACGCACCCGCCTTCTCGTCCAGCTTGGGCGCCACGGCGATGGCGGTCTGGAGAATGAACTTGTCGCGGACGACGGAGGGCGAGGCCTGGCAGGAGGAGATCAGTAGCGCCAGCTGGCTGCGCACGAACTCCACGTCCATTCGCTTGTGGAACTACTTGTGAGTCGCGCGGCCTCCGCCCACCTTCGCGATCAGACTCAGCAGCAGCCACGCGTTCACTTCGACGTGGGGAATCTGCGACAGGAGCTCGGGGTCCTGGCGGGCCTGCGCCCAGTTCACGGCGGCAATACAACTGCGCATGAGACTGTGGAGGTTCAGCGCGTTCTTGTCGACGATCGCCTTCATGATGGACTAGGACTCAAAAACGGGGGATGCCCCCACCTCGAGGACATAGACGTTTCCGCTGTTGAAGTACTCCATGAAGTGCCAGCCCTCGATCTGCTCCTTGTGATGCTGCCACTGGATGATGCGGTCGAACACGAAGGCTTGGCAGTTCTTCAGGATCACTGCGTCGGTGTTGGCGGCGTTCTCGAACATCGCCAGCGCGATGGAGAAGAACAAAGGCTCCAGCGTCGGGATCGACGGCACCAGGCGGTAGTAGAGAGAGAGGGCGGCGCGCTTCACCGAGCCTACGGTAGAGGGAAGAGGAAGTCAAAACCCGCGGGATCCTGAAGCGTTTCGCAGATGAGCGTGGTGATGGCGTCATCGTTCAGCAGCTTGCGGAGCTTCTCGTTCACGATGCACTCTGCGAAGCAGTTGAGGGCGTTTCGCCGGACCACCACGGCGGAATCGTTGATGCGTGCCGTGATGGTGTTGATGATGGATTGCGCCGTGGCGTCGTCCAACACGCATCGCAGAGCGCAGTCGGGCACCGAGTTGATGTACCCCAACAGCATGCCGACACACTACCCATCACAAGGGACGACATACACTACGTGAGTGGCTTCGCCTCGAATGGAGATGACGATGTCCTGGCAGCGACCCAGCACCAAGGTGAAGAACACGTCATAGAGCGGTTTCTCGTCAAAAAACAGCTCCCTTTCCACCACCGTGTTCTCCTCCTCGAACGCCTCGTCCTCCACCACTCGCTTCTTCAGTCCTGCGAACGCCTTCTCCTCCTCCTCCTCCACGTCCATCTCTTCCTTTGCGGTGTCATTCTTCGTTTCCTTTGTGTTGTCCTTTGTGTTGTCATCCTTCGCCTCCTCCATCTCCATCCCCTCATCATCGTGCTGGCTGTGCTGGCTGTGCTGGCTGTGCTGGCTGTGCTGGGACTGGTAGGCGACGGAGTCGGAGACGTACTTGCTCATCAGCAGAGAGGTGCACAGACACACCGTGCACATGCGAATGTTGGCGATCCCACAACGACCACAACACTTCAGCCACGTGTTGACGCGCTTCTTCTCCTCCTCCGAGCGAGACAGCAGAAGCGTCATCAAACAGTCAATCGTGTTCTTGCGATCATCGACGCGATCGGGCGTGTTGATGATTAATCGCTGGATGAGCGCGAATATGGGGTCCTTCAAGAGGTCCGAGTCCGTTTTAATCAGAACCTGAAGGAGCTTGCTTCGATTCTCGCGAATGCACTTTTCGTCCATTTTCCGTCCTTCTTGGTAGAGACAGAACACGGGGAGCAGCACTCGCAGCAGCTCACCCATCTTGGTGTTGGTGTCCTTCTGGAGGGCAAACGACACGAGATTCGAGAAGACGGAGGAGGGGTAGTTTTGCAGTCCACCGTTCAGGCAGCACTCGTAGGAGAGGAAGCAGAGCTCCGACCACGTAAACTTCACCGTCATTTCGTCCAGAATGGAGAATGTGCTCGTGAGCGTTCCCAGCAGCATAGTTGGCTTCACTCGGTACTAGGAGTAATACTAGTGACAAATGAGTACGGCATCGGTCATTTGGCACAGATCCTCGTTGTTGATCGAGTGCAAAACGGCGGACACGGAAACCTGGTACAAGCTGCAACGCAGCAGTCCGTGCCCATACGCTCCGGGTAACAGAAGCAGATTCAGATACCTACACATGAAAAACACGAACGGCAGCTTACACATCCGCGCACAATACAGGAATCTCTCCCGAGTACTTTTCCTTCGTAATGAGAACAACGTATAGCACAGATAAAAGCCCCTCCATCAAAGAATAGCCATTACTTGTCGACTCGGAAGAGAAATCGTCCCAAAATCGTCCCGTGTCCGCTATACTCCTAAGAGTCAGTTCAATGAGTGGAAAGACGCACATCTTGCGGTTTTGCTTGATTGCGTTGAGCAATTCCTGCAATTTGGAGTAGTCACCGATAATTTCACCGATACTTTCTGTCTATGCGTTTAACGCTCCATCTCGTTCAAACATCATCCAGATAGCCCTTCTTGAAAGACTCTACGACAGTATCGATGTCTTGGACAGAGGACAGGACCTCTCTTGACAACGAAATCAGAGAAGCCATGGTTTTCTGGCGGGCGTTTGAAAAATCGGCCCTGCTTTTGGAGGTCACTCCATCCTGCTTCCCTTTCAGCGCAATTGCGATTACTCAGCACCTATGACACTTTGGTAGAAAGGGGGCGACTTTGGTTGAAAGAGGTGATTCACGTCCGAAATGCAATTACCAAACCATATCCACAACGGTTATTCCACCCGTAGTTGATTCCCACTTTCACTATTATGGATTGGGAATCGCTCTTAGATTCGGTGGAAACAGAGTCGGACTGGCCAAAGGAGGCCGTTGCCTTTCAAAGCATCGAGAAGTCGCTGAAGTGCGCAATTTGCCACGGAACCATGAGGACAGCAGTCATGCTTACAAAGTGCGGCCACAGCTTCTGTTCCTACTGCATACGCCAATCCCTATACAAAGAGCAGATTTGCCCTCTCTGTAGAAAACCGGCTACAGAGAGCGACATCGTGCGGAATGTCTCTGTGAATGATATTGCCGACGCATTTCGAGAACATCGAGCAGAACTGCTTTCGTTCTGCAACCAAATGTACTTTCCTATACAAGCAAATCGGACATCGGATGACCATGAGGTTGACAAACCGAAGACGGAGGAGAAGGTGTCATCAAAGGAGTCAACCCCTGTGAAGGAGGCACATGGGCTGGACGCAACGAATTCTGTGTTTTCCGATACTACAGACAGTAGCTACGAGTTTGAGGAGTCTTGTCATCCCTTTCGTTTTACGCGTAGTGATCCCCCGCAAAAGCGCTTCAAGAAAACAGTCAAGACATGTGCCTACCATTGTACTGTTTCACGTCTAGTGATGGTAGAATGCCCGATATGCCATGACTTCTTCGATCAGAACATCATCGAGGTCATTTTGTCTGCACGCATTCATTCTAGATACACGCAAGCACATGCGACGGAGCAGAGCAAACGAAACCCGCTAAGCCATTCACGGGGTTTGTTGCTGATGCGGTTTCGGTATTGTCCCTGTCTTTCCTTCATCCTAGTCCAAGGCGCCTCTCCCCAACCTGTGCTACCGTCTCATGAAAACGAGCGAAATAAAGAAACAACTCCAGAAGTGCAATTTGCCCACGAATGGCTCTCGCGACGCATTGATCGAAAGACACCGCCAGTTCACACTCCGAGTTGTTTCTGAACAGGGTCATAATGCTTAGTTCAACGCGGAACTGGATCACGACAATCCGATGCCTGCTTGGAAGATTGCGCAAATTGTGATATCAAACGAAGAGAAAACAAAGGTGACCCTTCTTGTCCTCTCTAATCCCGTAGAACATGAAACGATGATCGTGTTTTCAACACACACTCCCTCAGATGAGGAAGAATACAAGAATAATATTGAAACACATAAAATCTTTCCAAAACGCAAAAATGCACTGCTGTCGCTCTACCCATCACAACTATTCCACATCCTTACTGATTTCCACAACCAACTCCTTCTCATAATTCTTTGATTGGATTCCCACAACCGGTCGCCGGCAAACGGGACAGACGTCGTTCTTCTCAGAGAGCCACGAATCAATGCAGGAGGAGTGGAAGGCGTGCCCGCATTTGATCACTTTCACACGGTCCTCATCAAGGAACGTTTCCAAACAGATTGGACAGCAATCATCCTGAACGCGGTCCTTCACTCTCCTGTATCGCACTGTCTTCACTCTTCGTATCAGTCTCCGATGTTTCCGCAATAATCGACTCACAATGCACTGATCGGAATAGAACACGATAGACCCCAACCAAGTGACGATCAGTATCTACTCTTCAGGTTGACGTGCTAGAAATACAATCACATAGAAGAGAGAGAAGATTCGAAGAAATGGGCTACTCTGCTGCGTGTCTACGCTGTTACTTGATGTGAAAACATGTACGCTGACCTGCAAGGTTGATCATCACTTCCACGTCGGATTTGGACTTCAGCAGCGTGAGCAAACCAACCCCATCCTCCTTACTGATGACTACAACCGGAATCGTAATCTTCCTCTTCTGTTGCGCCGATAGCCTCAGCACCTTCATCCGACTCCCACTTGGTGGGGATTGTGCGTCGCGCAAGGACGTGTCAATCGCAACGACAGCCAACGCTCCCGCTTGTTGCAACTATTCCTCACTTGGTATCACATAAGCACACATTGTAGGACAGTTCAATGAACGAGCAGGAACTGCCATCCACTGGTTTTTCAACAACTACGATTCGATCGAGAATGGGATTGCTGCTGTTTCCGCAGGAAGAGAGCGGTTCCGCAACGGAAACAACACCCATGACTCCTATCGAATGAATTCACTCACCCAATGCCACCCGTATCGTTGATCTCGGCGCTGAAATCGGTAGGAACATGGGAAACAACAATCTGGTAGGGACTACCGATTACGAGTGAATACACTGCAGAGAGCAGTAGCAACACTCGCAGAAGGGAGGACACGCCCATACAGCCGAAACGAGAGCTTCAATCGAAACAAACATGCTTGTTAACCCTCATGATAGCCCAACGCATCTAGCAAATCGCCACACAAATAAAGTGAACCCGTGCAACAGACCGTTCCATCCTCATCCAACGCTGGCACTGCCTCGTCTACGTCCCTCATAATCCGAATGGGTCTATTCATCAGTTGTCCATCGTATCGGCACATTCTCTCCTTCTGGATCATCCGTTCCTCGATTCGCCACAAACAGGCGAGATAACCCAACCACTCCTCTTCGTTGTACTCCAGACCGCACTCTTCTCTCTTCAGATGCACTTGTTCCAACACCTCATCAATCGACGGCAATTCCACTTTCCTTCGCCTCAATCCTCCACCTTCATCCTACGTGTACTCCGGCTTCGGATTCTTCACCATCACTAGTATCACCTCCTTCAATGGGAGTTTCACCAACTGCGAGAGAAGCGAAGCAGCGTTCTTATCTCTTCCACAATAGAACAGCAGCTTCTACTCCTCACAAGCACGCCACTATCAAACGAGATTGTCTTCGCCAGACTTGTCAACCCACTTGACCACTTCGGCAATGCTTCGCGGCGTGTGGGCTCCGTCGATCATCCACTTCACCGTGTGATGGGACGCAGTGGCAGACACAACGATCTGACCCCGCGCGGCGACATGCGTTGTGTGGAGGACTTCGCGCATGACCTGCTCGTCATCACCAACCTCCATCCTCACAGCAACGCTCTGCGCAATACCGAAGGAAGCCAGCACGTTCTTCACCAGCTGATTGGCCACCGCGAAGTTATCCAGCAGGTAGGACGGCAGAGTCGCAGGCAGCTCGTGGAGGTACTCGGAAGGAAGGCTCTGGGCGTCCACCACCTGCAACGAGCAGTCTATTCATTACACTCGCACTCTTTATCCACCCGCTTCCCTCGCGCACTCTTGCAGCGTTTCGATCACCTCCGCCTTCTGGTTCATGACCACCGCGGGCGCGCCCTTCTTGAAAATGCCGCCCTTTTCCCGCGCGATCGCCTGCAGCGTGCTGCCCAGCACCGCCGTGTGCTCCAGGTCGATGAGTGTGATGCCGGTGGTCAGCGGGTTCTCGATGACGTTGGTGCAGTCCAAGCGACCTCCCATTCCCACTTCCAGCACCACCACGTCGACATCCTCCTCGAGGAAGAGGGAGAACCCAACGAGCGTCAGGAAGTGGAAGAAGCCGGGCCAGCGCGTGATGTACGGAGGTCGTTCCTCCTTGGAGCGGTTCTTGATCTCCTGCAACTTGGTCCACACTCTCTGGTGGTGTTTCAAATAGGTTTCCTTCGAAATCGGCTTTCCGTTAATTCGAAAACGCTCGCACATGCTTTGGATGTGGGGCGAAGTGTACAATCCTACGAATCAACAGGCTATTTCGGTTCATACCCGTTTTCAGCCCATGCTTACGCAGCGCTGCTTCCACATAGCTGCACGTACTCCCCTTTCCCTTCGATCCGGTCACATGGACGTACTTCCTTCGGGAAATGTCCAGATTCAGCTGCTGCAAATAGTACTGCATCACCTGGCATGCTTGCGAACGGTTGAGAGGAGTCTTCAGATCGGTATACTCCAGAAACAGGGCGTGCTCCGCCTCCCTGTACTGCCTATTCGTCACCGAAGGGAATGACCCTAACGCATCAACGGAACTCATTTGCCGTGGCTTTCTTTGGAGAACTGCCAAAAACACGGCCAATTTTTTCACTTCTCGTTTCATTCCTTTTCTCCCCATTTTCTCTGCGATTGTACGTGTTTTCGCTCTCCCTTTTGGTTCACTGGACTGACCGTTCTGTAGAGAGAAGGAGGGA
>ERZ827156.1084-NODE-1084-length-34711-cov-3.404403_pt1 | contig 34711 bp, 44 predicted proteins | sample MGYA00519919_ERZ827156 | MGnify/ENA primary metagenome ERZ827156 (study PRJEB31778, sample SAMEA3449269) | human gut metagenome | biome: human gut; feature: human-associated habitat; material: faeces | place: United Kingdom | collected 2010/2012 ...
AGCCGATAGATCGCGCTTCTCTCGGATACACCGGCGTTTCTTCGTGTCGGATCTTGTACGCTATACCTCCTGATCCCAAGGCTGTGTATGTGCCGTCCCCGTTGGCTACAAATTGCCCGTTGCCAAACGCATCCCCTGCACCGCTCCCAACGCCGGACCCCTCGGTTTCTGCCTTTCCGGACGCAGAGCCGCTCGCTCCGACAGCGCCGCCGGAACCGGCATTGACTTTCTTCGCCTTGCCGTCCTTGCCGTCTGTATCCGAACGTATGGCTTTGTCTTGTTCCGGTGCCTTAGGAACCGGTTTTGCCACGGCTTTCTTCTGGGGTTTCGGCTGAACCTTCTGCGTCTTTTTAGACTCTTCCGAAATGACTTTCTTTACTTCCTTCTTGGGCTCAACTTTAGGCGGCTCTGCAACCTGCTTGACCTGCACGTCCCCTTTGTCATGAGTAACGGCGGTAGCTTCAGCGGACGATGCCTCCACTTTGGTCGCTTCCGTCTCAGCAACCTTCGGCGGTTCCGGTAAATTTTCCCCTTCGGTCTTCGGTGCTGCTTTCTGAGTCGGCTCATCCGTTTTCTGCAGTTCCCGCTTTTCGGAATGCGTCTGTGCTCCGTCGCCACCGCTGCCGGCGTTGCCGCGACGCCCTTCCTTCTGTGCGTCACCGAAGCCACCGGATTCCCCTGCCGGCCCGCCCAATTCAACCGTGAGCAGTCCTTCCCCGCCCTGCGGCGTGCGGGAAGCGCCTGCCCAGGCGAGCACACCGACAATCGCCGCATGAACCGCCAAAGAAGCTGCCAAGGCCGATTTCCATGAGATCCGTCGAATACTCATCAGCGTTTCCCGTCCGTCGCCATTGACACGCGTTCAATGCCGGAGAGTCGAATAACTTCCATCACCGACACTACGGCGCCGTAATTCACGTCGGTATCTCCCCGCAGCACAACCGTCAGCTTCTCGTCACCATTTTTCATCGTGGCAAGGCGCGACGACAATTCTTCCAACGTCACCGGATCTTGCTCGACATAAATCTGCCCGTCTTTCGTCACCGACACCGGCACCGTTTTCGTCGTATCCACCTTGGCGACGGTTGTTTTCGGCAGATTAAGGGCAATCGTCTTCTGCGTCACCATGGTGAGCATGCTCATCATGAAGAAAACCAACAGGAAGAAAATGATGTCGATCATGGGGATGATCATCAGCACCGGCTTTTCATCCGTTTGCAGTGAGTTGATCCTCATGACGCTTCGTCCTTAGGAAGCGACGACAAGAAGAGACTGGCGCCGGACTCAATGTCCGAAATGAGATGGTTGACCCACTGAGAAAGCACGACGTGAACCACCATGGCGAGAATGGCTACAAAGAGTCCGAACCCCGTCGCCACCAGCGCTTCCGCCACGCCGCCCGTAACGGCGAAAGGTTGTCCTTCCGCAATCGAGAGAACGTCAAATGCGCCGATCATGCCGATCACCGTTCCCAACAACCCCATCAAAGGCGAGAGGGTAACAATTGCACTCACGTAATTCAGGAACGCCTTCAGATCGCCGGCCGCATGGGCGCAACTTCCCGACAGGTATTCGCTGATGTTCGTAACGGTGCCGATCTTTTCGGCGGCGTCTGCCGTCAATTGACCGACGATACCGCCGCAGGATTGAGCTTCTGTCTTAGCGTCGGTAAAACGACGGGCTTTCAGAAGCGCCGGCAATTCTTCCGACAACGCCTTCATGTCCGTACGGCAACGGCGGTAATAGGTGATGCGTTCGGCTGCAATAGCAACGACAAGCACGGAGGCCAGCAACAGCGGGTACATCATGAACCCGCCGACCGTGAAAAGATGAATGATCTTTTCCATATTCACTTTCATTTGAAAATCAGATTACTACCGGAAACCGGCAACAGATCCGGTCTCCGGCAGACTCAGACACTTACAGCGTCCCCTTCAAACCGATGAAATAGGCCCGCCCTGTCCCCGGTACCACCGAGGACGAAGAAGCGTTGCTGCCGCTGCTCGACTGATAGTCCCAGTACTCTTTGTCAAAGAGATTGGTGACGCCGGCGTAAACGTCGATATGCTTGGTCGGCTTCCACTTCATGGAAAGATCAACCAACGAATAGGACTTCATCACACCGCCTTCTTCGGCGTTTTGGTCCTTCATAAAGTTGTTGTATTTCCCGAAAAAAGTGTATTGAACGGCAGCCGACAAGCTGTCTAAGAATTCGTATTCCGCCGAGACTGAAACTTTATGCTTCGGCACATACCGCAAGCCGCTGGAGGCATAATCGATCGCCACATTGTGATCTTCCAGGAACTTACAGGCCTCAGCACTGTTACACTTGGTTCGCCCCTTCAAGTACGAGTACGCTTCTTTAAGGTGCAACTTTCCGAAATCCTGTGTCAGCGCAAGATCGAAGCCATACCGACGAGACTTCAAAAGATTCATCGTCTTGCGCGTTAATCCGGCATCATCGATGTAGAGGAAACGGTTCATCTGGTTGTCTGTGTCAGACATCCAGGCCGTAGCACTGAGCGTCGTAAACCCAACCTTATCCCGTAACCCGATTTCGTAAATATCGAATTTCTCATCTTCAGCCTGAGTAGCGCTCATCAGCTTACCGCTACCGTTAGGATTGGGGATGGAATCGGTAATCTGCATACCGTCAGGAACGGTATACCCACGTTCATAACGGGCATAAATCTTGCCGGTATCCCGATAGTTGTAGGCCGCAGAAAGTTCAAAAGCCGTATTCCACCGATTAGACACATCAGACCCAGCGCCTTCCGTTGTGTCGTTCTTGTCGAATCCCCATTTCGTCAACTCACGCCGAGCCCCCTGAGTAAAGACGAAATCATTCCATTTCAAGGTGTTCAAGGCATAAAGCGCATAGGTCTTCTTATCGTAGTTGTAATGCAGAGGAATTGCCTTGTACGTCTTATTTCTATAGCTGACCACCTTGTAATTGGTGTAGCTAAGCTCTGCCTTCTGGCGAAGGATATCCGTACCGATCAGCAGAGAACTGTCGTTCCAATACGACCAGTCCAATTTAGCACGAAGCCCGTAGCCGTCGTTGTCCATCTGTTTGTTTTCATCATCCACCCCGGTAAAGTAGCCCGTGTTATAGAAAAGATCAGACGAAAAGTGCAAGGAATCGCTGATGTCGTTGACGTAGCTGGCATTCACGGTGTCGATCTTGCGATCCCCGTTAAGGTAATCGTCGACGGTTCGCGTAATTTTGTGCCCTTCGGCGTCAAGCCCGATCGTTTCCTGCCGCGTCCCCGGACGATAATCCTCGCCGTACTGCTTGATTTTCTTAATGCTTACGTTATTGATGTATTGGGACTTTTCCTCAAGTCGGCTGGCACGAACCACCACTTGCTGTGACGGCGTCAAGCTCCAGCGAAACCCGGCGGAGAAATAATTCGAATTGCGGTAAGTATCGACGAAATACAGATCCCGATTTAAACGGGTCGCGCTCAAGTCGTAAGCGAAACGATTGTCATCAAACGTTCCGCCAACATTACCGGAAAGGCGATACCCCTTGGTATTCCATTCTGCGGATGCACTCGTTTTCGGCTCACGCATGGCGCGCAAGTTGGAGGAAATATTGATGATGCCGCCCTGAGCCCCGGAGCCGTACATCACGCTGCCGCCGCCGGGAATGACTTCAATGCGTTCCAATTGCTCAACCGGGATGACGTCATAGTCGGTCTGCAACGGATGGCTGACGAGCGTAGTAATCGGGGCGCCATCCAAAAGTACCTGAAGGTTGCGCGTGTCTTGGTCTGCTCCCTGGCCTCGGATATCAATGTGCCCTGTTCCGGAATTGCCGACCGAGATGGAAGGTACGGTTTTTAAGACGTCACTGATGGTACGCCGACCACGATCCTGAATTTCTTCCTTCGGAATAACGATGATTTCTTTGGTTTCCCGAAGACGTTCAATTTCGACGTAATCCGGACGTACGTACGTTGCCATCAGTTCAATGGCATCGTCGTCTTCATTGTCATGGGGGGGGTACTCGCTTCCTGCGCGTACGCGGCCATCGCAGTTAAGAAAGCCGTCGAGAAGACGGCCAGCTTAAACACCGTTCCAGTCGTAAAAGACGGTGCAATTTCCTTTGAGTTCATATTAGTTTTATAGATCGCCCCGAGAAGAGCGATTTAGGCTGTAATGAGAATGATTCGCATTCTAAGTGTTTTATGTATCTAACTGCAAGTGCGACATTTCGCGTAGAATCGAATTCCAAAACCAAAAAGGAACTTGAAATGAACGGTTCCATCAAGGATTTTTTCGTGTCGGACAACCTTGGCAGACGTTTCTGTTTTTGTACGGATAAGTCTCCCTCAGGAGCTCCGATCGCCAGCACCTTCGTCAATGCCGCCGGCCACCTCAACAAGGGATACGTTTGGCATTTCTCTCTTGAAGAAAAACCAGGCAAAAGAAGCAACTTTGAGACCGCGATCTGTTTGAGTCATCGAGCCTCCCGGCAGAATATTTTGTCTGCGTTTTGCCTCCAAAACGCTTCTTCCGGCGACCAGGATAAGCAGCGTTTGTTACGCCTCTACGTCGCGCGGCAAAAGAAGAGCAAAGTCCCAGAATCCGCACCGATTTAGTTTGGGTTAAGCCCGTTGCCACCGACCCAATAAAAAGGGCACCCTCACCGGATGCCCCTCTTCCTTGGCTTCGTTCGTTAAGCCTTCGGCTTCGCGATGAGACTCACCACCTCTGCTGCAGATACGTCCACCAACCGCACGAGCACCACGCGGGCACCCTGAAAGAGGAAGTTTCCTTCCCGCTTTTCCTTGTCACCCAACGCCTTCAAGAACGCCTCAATCTGCGGATTGAGGACGTCAGCCTTTTCCGCCTTGAAATTCACGTCAACGGACTGGCCGCCGCGAAGATGAATCTTGAGATCCTGGACGATTTGTTCCTGGTTTTCTGCCATTTTTTAAACTCCCGAAAGAAAGCCGCCGGAGAGAAAGTCCCTCCGACGGTTTAAAAGCTCAAAGGCTTCCCGACAGACAGGCTGCCGGGAATAACCTTTCGTTAGAACATGTACTTCAAGCGCGCTTCAACGGACGCGGAAGAACGTTCTTCGTTGCCCCATTCGTAGCCCGCCTGGAGGCCGAAGTTGAAGTTGCCGCTCGTCGCGTCAACACCCAGCTTCGTGCGGACCTTCACGTCATCGGTAAAGGTGTAGTTGTAGGTGCTCTGTGCACCGGCAAACTTCACCTTGCTGTCGATGTCGCGATTACCCACGGTCGGCACCACGGCGAGCGAGAACGCAGGCGCCACCTTCATGCCGGTAGCGGTTTCGAAATCCTTCGACACCTTGGCACCGATCGGGAATTCCACAGCCGTCGCATTAGACGACGCCACATGGGCGCCGTGACCGTTGGAGTAGCTGCCGCCGCGCACATGGTAGACGTTGGCACCGATGAAGGGCGTGATGTCCGCCACGTCGAGCGCAAAGGTCTTCTGGCCCTGCACGCCGAAGGAGTACACAGACGTCGTCACGTCGGTATCCACATCGGCCACGCCTCCCACGGTGAGATCGCTCTTCAGAACGTTCACAGAAGCGTCCGCGAGCACGTCCACAGAACCGAGCGTGGTCGTGCCGTAAACCGACAAGCCGTAGAAGTCGAAGTCATCCTTACCGGAGACCGCGCTGTTCTTCGTGTCGCCGGTACCCGCCGTAAAGGCCGCACCCAACGTCACGCTCGAAAGCTCGGCTTCGCCGCCGATGACGAGACCGTAGGCGTTCGTCTTCGTGTGCAGATCCGCGCCGCCGGTGCTGATACCCTTCAACTTCGTCTTGCCGCCCGTAACGCGAGCCCACAGGCGATTGCCTTCGCCCTTCACGGCTTCTTCACGAACCACCTGGCGGAGTTCGGACGCACGGTCGTAAGCCGTCGTGAAAGTCGTCAAAGCACCCGCGGCATTCATGGCCGCATCAAAGCGGGCCGCGACGTTGCCGCGATTGCTGATGTCACCGGATTCGTCGGTGAGGAGCTGGTTGACGTATTCGTTGTCAGCCGCCATACCGGCGTTGGCGAGTGCCGTACCCTGCATGGAGGAACCGAAGATGACGGAGGCATCGGTGAGCCTCGTGCTGATCGTACCGTCGTCGTTCATCGTCAACTTCCAGAGCGCGTTGCCGGCCACGAGGTTGTCCTGCCAAGCGAGGTTGGCATCGGTGACGTTCGTCAACTTGTAGGTCGTACCCTGATGCAGAGTACCGACCAGAACCGCCTTAGAGCCTTCTTCCACCGTGATGGAATCGGCCGTAATCATGGTCATACCGTCCGTGACGTTCGTCACGTCAGCCACCAGAGCGGAATTCGCCTTGAACGTCACGGAACCGGCCGTCACGTCCTGCGAAGACGTCAGCGTACCGTTAACCAGCAAGCCGCCCGTCGTCGGATCGATGGTGATGGGCTTCGCAACATAAGCCGCGGCCAAGACGGCGCCGTCGGCGTTGCCCCACGTCACCTTGCCGCTGTTGAAGGCGGCCGTCAGGTTGGAGTCATTCGTACCGCCCAAGACGACGTAGGAGTTCTGGCCCACTGCCACTTTGCCGTCGATCGTATCACCCGCAAACACCAAGCGGGAACCGTCGGCAATCGTCTGGCCGTCCACGTAGGCCGGATCAAGGAAGAAGCTGAGACCAGCGAGCGAATTGCCCTTCAACGTCAGATCACCACGGGTACCGTTTTCACCTTCGGTACCGATGTTGAGCGTGACGTTCTTATCGCCGGTCACGGCCAGCTCGTCAATCGTCATGGCACCGGTGATTTCGTGAGCGGCATCTGCCGTCTTATCGAGCACCAGTTTCGTCACAGCCATATTCGTGCCGGCTGCGATCTGGGAATCGCCCTGTAGCGTCAGACTCGACACTGCAACGGACGCACCGTCGCTGATGTTGATCGCGCCTTCATCGGCCGTCAGCTTATCAAACGTCACCTTGCCGGCGTCGATGTTGACCATGCCCTTCTTCGCCGTCACGTCAGCGAGCTTGAAGTCACCCGTCTTCACGGCGAGCGTGCCGTTTTCTCCCACAGTCAGAGCCGTCGAAATCTGGCCCTGGTTATGGATCGAACCCGCTTCGCCCAACTGCAGCGTAGCTTTTTCGCCCACGGCAATGGTGCTAAGACTTTCACCGCTGATGAGTTCGCCGTCCGCCTTGTCGGAGCCGACGAGCTTGATAACCTTCTCGGCCGCATCCTTGGCTTTGATCAAGATGTCCTTGACCTTCTCAGACAGTTCGATGCGGGAAACGCCGAAGCTCTTGTCGATTTCTGCTTTACCGGTTTCGTCGGCATCGACCTTGACCGTGACGTTGCTTTCAACGGTCTTGTCGTTGTCTTCGATGTCGCCAATGTCCACCGAGCCCTTGGCATCCACGCGCTGGCCGTTGAAGACCAGCGTCGTCTTGGACTTGTCGTTGAGCGTGTTTTCAGCCGACTTCTTATAGAGGTCGTTGTAGAACGCATCGGAGAAAGCCAGTGTGCCGCCCGTAAGCGCGAGCTTGTCGTACTGACCGCCGGCGTAAATCTGGCTGCCGGCATCCGTTGCCGTCCCATCGACGCCCAGACCGTTCGTAAAGATCTGATCGGTGGTCGTGGAGAGCGTGCCGTTGATAAGTTCCATCTTGGCCCCGTCGGCGATCGTGATCGTCTTCACCGTCACCAAGGGTTTGTCAGACGCCTTGTCGCCGTCAACACCGATCATGAAGCTGCCGCCGTTCACAGCGAGCGTCCCAACGTTGACGACGGTGTTGTCGCCCTTCACAATCATTTCGGCGTCGTTGTCCGCAAGCGTAATGCCCTTCTTGAAGTCGTACGTGCCGGCTTCGATATAAGCCGCCACGGGGCTCGCGAAGACCGCGTCCGAAGACTTCTTGAGAAGCAGGCTTTCAATGCGAGCTGCCTTGTCGGCGCTTTCCGTTTCTTTGCCGTCTACGCTCGTGATGAGCTGGCCGCCGCGCAAGGTCAACACCCCGTCAGACACCTGGAATTCGCGAGTTTCATAGAGATCCTGGTCGTAGTACCAGCTACCGTTTTCGAGGAAGAGGTTCTGAACATGCACCGCTGAAGCACTAGCACTGCCGGCCAGTACCGTCTTGTCGGTCAACGTCATGTCGCCCGTAACAATCAGTTTACTGCCGTCATGCACGTCGATGAAGGCACCGTCGTCAAGCCCCTTGCCATTGCGGCCATCAAGCGTCAGAGACTTGACCTTCAGCGTCGCGTTGTCAAGGATGGACTCGTCTTCATCGCCGCCGAAGAGCGTGAGTTCCGCATCGCCCTCGATCTTGCCACCCAAAAGGGAGAAGGACTTCGCCGCAAGCTTGCCGCCCGTCATTTGCAGATCATTGCCGGATTTAACCGTTACATTGCCGAGCGTCACGTCACCATTAAGAACGGAGTTCGCAGCCACGTTCCAATCCGCGTTTTCTGCGTTGAGCGTACCGCCCAACACCTGCACTGCGCCGCCGAAGAACTTGCCGTCCTTCGTGTTGACCGTGACCGTACCACTGTTCTGGATGAAGTCACCGGCATAGCCGCTCACGTTGCCGTTCAAGGTCAGGGAAGCTTTTTCGCCTACCATAACCTTGGCCTGGACGTCGCCTTGACCTTCAACGCCGTCACTGACCCAATATGCACTGCGCAAAGCGTTGTCGGCCGTGATGGTCGCATTGCCATTGATGTTGAGTTCCGTCGTGCCGCCGACCCGAGTTCCAACGAGGAGAACGCCGTCACTCGCGAACTTGTTGGCGTCGCCCTTCGTCACATTAAGCGTCAGGTCGTTGACCGTCACCTTGGTCGTGGCATTGGGATTACGGGTATCGGTATAGCCGCCTTCGTCTTCCCACTTGCTGTTAATACCTTCCAGGTTGCAGCAGGATCCTGCCAAAATCATGCCGGCGGCGTGACCGGTGTCAGAATGCACATTGAGCGTCAAGCTCTTTTCGAACGTGGACGTCTGGTCGTAGCTGACGGTCTTACCGAAGTCAGTGAATTCCCAATTCTTGCCGTTAAGCTGCGACAAATCGCTGTGGTCGAGTGCCCGGGCATAGAGCACCGTACCGATGGCTGTACCCGCCTTGGCGTTGACGTTGATGTTCACGTCGCCTTGGGCATAGATTTCACCGCCTTCGGCAAAGATACCGGACAGAAACGCTGCGCCGCCTTCCCGGAAGTAGCTGTACTCATCCGAATCCGGCGTCGTGGTGCCCGTACCCGTCACGCTGATGTTAAGGGTCGTATCCTTGCCGGTGCGGATGTTGGCGGTATCTGCCGTCTTGGCACTGTCAGCACCCGAGTAGGCTTCAAGCATAATGCCGATGCCGGCAGCCGGGCTTGCTCCATGATGTTCAAAAGCACCGCTCGAATCCGATTCCGTATGAGCGGTGATGTTGACCGTCTTTCCGGTGAAAGCTACGGCGGCATTGCCTTCGATATGAAGCACATTGGTGGAAGCCGCCTTAGCCCCCTTCAGCGTGGCTTCGAGGGTCGTCGTATCGGCTTCGAAACTGACCAAAGTCGTGTCGGACGCCTGGGCCGTGCTACGCGGTCCGTGAACCAACAAAGCGGAACCTGCGTGATCCGGGTCTTCTTCGACTTGAGCCAAACCATCGGTTGTCGTCATCGAAAGCTTGGTAGAAGAGCCGGTAAAGGTCGCCGGAGCATTATTGAGCAACAACGTGTAGGCGCTGGCGGGAACGTTTTTGCGATTAAGCGTCAGACTGGCGGAGAAGTTTTCGGCGGATGCGCTAGCTTTTTGAGTGGAGTCGTTGGAACCAACCAGAATGCCGACGACGCCTTCCTTTTCCTTGGCTGTGGTTTCGTCGTCTTTTTTACCGGCAGTGTAAGTTTGGTCAAAGTTCTTCAGAACAATGTCAGTGCCGATGGGATACGGGGCCAGATTGAGAGTGTCGTCGCCACGAGGACTGGCGACAGCCGTACTGCTGAGCGCTGAGGCTACGGCGAGAAAAACGAGCGACTTCGCAATGTGTGAAGCGGTCTTTTCGTTCTTCAAAGAACCCCGATTATTATGGGGGGGGGTACTGTAAATTACGCATGATATTTCCTTTTGTATCATTGTTTCGGCGGAATTACAGGGTTCCACCGAAGCGTAGTTGCAACTTTTTTATTGTACCCCGCCCCCTGAAAAGTCCCTAACTTTTTGGGCGAAAATCGGAATGATTCGGCGAAAGTGTTGCAAGTTCGGCGCCCGCCCCGTTACTCGCGAAGCGTCCAATAGTACTTCCTGCTGCCGCTTGCCTTTGCGCTGCGGCGGATGAGGCCCATCATTGGTTCGGGCGAGGAAAGACGGTGAATCGTGAACCCGACGTAGGAGGCAGCTACCTTCGCAATTTTTTCCAACATGGTTCGCCCTATGCGTGACCGACCTTGTCGGTGTTTACCTGCCAAATCTTCCCGTTGAGGGCTTTTTCCCCGTCGATATAGACATCGATCCCGGTGCCGTCATCACGACGCTTTAACGTCATTTCTTGGGCGCCGAAGTGGTTGAGGATCATTCGGGTGAACATCAGCACAACACCGACGATCTTGTGCCCCGGCACTCCTGTCTGAGGCGAGCGGTAGTTCGCTTGGAAGTCCGCCATGCGTTCATACATCGTTTTTTCGTTCTGCATTTTTATTGCTCAAAAGAGTTCCCATTGTTTTTGAGAGACGCCATCGTCCGGCAGTTTCATGAAGAAGAGGAAGTGCCGCTTTGCCTTCGTCGGTAAGCGGTTCCCGATCACGGGTTTCTCCGGCGTGCACTTCAGAATGGCTTCCAACGGTACGTCCGACTCCTTCCACGAGAAGATCAGCGAACCGTTCATCCGAAGGATCCGAAAACATTCGGCCAAGGCCAAAGTGAGATCGTTCTGCCAAGCCCCCGGTGTCCACCCGGGCGCCGACAACATCGGCGGCTCAAAGACAACAACATCGTATTGACTCTGCCAAGCCAACGGCAGGGCACAGAAGTCCTTGATCCGTTGCGGGCGCAGGATGCACAACCCGTCTCGCGCCTCCGTGGCGCCGTCTTTGGCGAACACCACAAAGTGCGTCAAGGAGGTTTTCGGCGTTTCCGCCCCAAGAAGCGGCCGCACCGGGGCGCAGGCGAGCACGTCCTCCAACGGGATGTTGTATTCGTTCCATTTGAAGACCATCACGCCGTGCGGCTTCAGGACGCGCAGCCCTTCACAAAAGCCTCGGGACAACGTATCCCGCCAGGTGTCTTTCTCAAGGGCGCCGTACTTGGCGCGAAGCCATGACTTTTCACCCGCGTGAGTGAAGTGCGGCGGATCAAAAAGTACCGCGCTGAAGCGGTTTTCCCAGTCCGCCGGCAGTGCTCGGAAGTCGTGCAACTCGTCGGGATTTACGTAACACGTGCGGTTCTTCCCGATGATTTTCTCTTCACGGCGAATGTCGCAGGCGAGCACGCGTGTGTCGTGCTTGTCAAAATAGAAACACCGGCTGCCGCAGCAAACATCCAAAATCGGCGGATTACGCATGGATCCCAACTGCGTCCTCAGGCGTGCCCGACCTGCGTGTCTTCCAAAGAACCGTCGGCGATGATGTCGTCGTCCAACGTTGCTTTGAACGCGTGCTGCTCATGATCCAGCGACACTGTAGCCTTCGATGCCGGTGCCTTTTCCAAAAGGATGACGCCCGCCGTGATGAATTGGCGCTTCACGAGGTCGAGATCAATCGTTTGGGCATCCACCATCATGGATTCGATGAATTCCTGCGCCTCGTCTTCGGGCTCATTCTTGAGTTCGGCCTTGATATTGGCAGCAGGAGTCGCTTCATCCATCTCCCGCGCTTCCTTGGCCTTGTTCTGCAAAAAGACGGCCAGGAACTCGGCTTCGTCCGGTGTGAAGACGACTTCAGAGATCTGGTCGCCATCCTTACGACGCAGAATGACGCCACGTCGACCGTTGGGGGTTTTGCCGCCTTCGACTTCCCAAATATCGGAATCCGTGTGATGCCAAGAGAGATTCATATTTTCTCCAATCAAGGTCTGGTAGCCTCGTAAACGGCAAAGATGAGGAAGCCGATGCCGATGCCTACCGCTACGAACGGGCCGTATTGGGCAATGGTTGCGTTGCCTTCGCAGAGCTTGAAGATTCCCCATATCAGGGCACCGACACCGATCATTCCGACCACGGTCACTGCCGCTATTTTGGGCGACTCAAAGAACATGCCAAGCAAATTAAGGAAGCCATCCAGAAATTCCAGCATTATGCGTGCCCCACCGGTGTATTCGGCATCAAGCCCAACATGCCGGACATCTCTTCCTTCCCATCAATCGTGAGGGAAAAGAGCTGCCCTTCGAGCGTTACCTTGAATTCTTTCGCCGGCCGTTCCTTGAGCAGGATGACGGCGGCAAAAAGCGCACGCTTCAGAAGGTCTTCTTCGGACATTTCGCCAGAGACGGTGTAGGTATCAAGGCTGATCTGTTTCTGTTCCATCTTCACTCTCCCCCAAATGAACAATTACCCCTTCGCGCGCCACTATAAGCTGCCTGGCCGGGATATCGACAACACAGTTCTTTCGTTCTTCCGGAGAGAGCGGACGACCTGTTCCGCTTTCCGACAGGACGGCGAACGGCATAATGGGTTTACCCGTTGCACGACGCAATATTTCCTTGGCTTTGGTCAACGTCGTCTGCAGCCCGTCGATCTCAGCCTCCGACAGAATGACTTCTGCTTCCAGATGTCCGATGTTGAGTTTCATTCGGACGCCGTCAGCCGTCACTTCAAAGCCGGTACTTTGTGGCTTGTTTTTCGATTCAATCAAGTTCACTCGCTTTTGTTTTACAAGGGTTTTCGATCCGTGCGATCAAATACTTATTGAGTCCGACTACCAGCGCGATGACTCCGAACAACACCGCCGTCGCCATGATTTCCGCCAATGAAGCCAGATAGAAAAATAACCCACTCATTACGGCACAAACCAACAGGACAGCTTCATAGAAAAAAGCTGTATACAAGGCCATTCCGTCTTGTATTGACTGCTTCAGATCAGGCACGAAACACCTCACTATCCCGATACAGCTAGCCAAACATACAATCGCGAGAGGCCCGTAAATAAACACGGTCAACGAACTATGAACCGACCATTCCAGCGGCCTGACTTGCAATCCCAATAGTCCGCCCACCGATAAAACCAAACCCACACCAACCAAAAAGAGCGCCAGGACCGTGGCTTCATGGGTCTTTTTCTTGGTTCTCACTTCACCTGTGTCATGAAACTCAAGGTCTTTTTCCCTTTGTTCGCGGCAACGACATTGGCGTAAATCGAGGAATTTTTTCAAGCTCGACGTCATTCAGGTTCTCCCGATTGAATGGTTTCCTGCGCCTTCTTCAGCGCAAAGAGCACCGATTCCATCACCGATGTGGCCGTATACAAGTCATTGCGCCGGCAGAGGATTTCCAACGTGCCGTCATACCGCACGCCGACGCACTGTCCGGCCAACAGCTTTTCCAGCTGCGCGTGCATTTCGTCATCGGAAATGCGATTGAATTCCGAGGCCAAGAGGGCATAAAAAACCTGGCCCCCGTCGTTGACGCTGATTTCGAATCCGTCACGACCGGGTTCTACGACGATGCTGTCTGAATTGAGTCCCTTCAGAATCCGAAGGCTGCCCCAGATTTCCTGGTAGATGACATAGAAAATCATCGTCGCACCGACGGCGCCGACCCCAAAAGCACCCCAGCTCAAGGCGAACCGCAAATCGGTTTGGCAATTCGCGGCCAAGATCAGTACCCCGACGCTGCACGCCAGAATGACACCGCCGCCCCAAAACATCCAAAATCGTTTGTTCGGTGTCCGTGCCTTCCGGCTCCGGAGTAAAGCAGTGATGCCGGTAACCAACAAAAAGAGGGCTGTCAAAGCCCCGAAGAACGTTTTCGTCTGCCCGTCGATGTCCGGAATCAACTGCAACGCCAACAACACGACCGAAAGGATGCCTGTAGCGGCCATGACGAAATCCGACCGAAGGAAACTGCGATCCATCGGTTGGGTAGCCGTCCGCAAATTGGCGGCGAACGCCTCAATAAGCGGCGGTTTCCCTGCTGTCACCGGGACTTGATTCCCCCTCGGAGAGGCGTTTTCTTCGGTGTTAAAAAGGATGCTCATGCCTTGTGTTCCTACTTCAGTGCGCTCGGACGAATGCCGGACAGGCTCGGTGCTCCCTGATTTTTCCAAGATTTGTAAGTCTTAACGACTTCTTCCGCTTTGGCGTTGTCCCCATCCATGATGGCCCGCGCGAGCTGGCGTCGGAGCGCGTGATCCAATTCCTCGGACGAAACATAACGCTTCAGCATCTTGTCTACAGGGCAGCCGTCGTAAATTTCCTGCGCTGACACCGGGCGTCCCAACGTCGGACAAAACCAGCTGACACACGCGAAGACGACGGCGAAAAATGCGTAGCTGGCCGTGTTTGCTTGATTCGTGACGGCAAGTACGGCCAGCACCACGGCGGCGATGCCGAAGATCGTCTTCAACGCGTACGGAAAACCGTACAGTACGAGTTTCCTCATGATTGCCCCTCTTTCTTGGCCTCGTTGATAATCTCGAGGAGCTTGTTGGCGACAGCTTCCGCTTCTTCCAACGTAAGCCCCAGGCCGATGTAAGCCTCGCCTTCCTGCGAATCAATACAGGCCACTGATCCGTCGTGCCGGTCAATGGATCCGGCTCGATAAACACTGATACTCATGTCGGCGTTGCCGATAAAAAGTTTTTCGATAGCCATGAGAAGCTCCCAATAGATTACGAAGGCGAAAACAGTGTCGGGGCAAACGCCCACGCGAGAATGGATGATTGGCGGCCGCGATATAACAAGAACCCGTTTTCGTTTGCCATCCAAGGGGCGGCATCCAGGAAAAGATTGCCGTCTTCGAAACGCGTCAGCAAGAACGACCCACCGCCTTTGACGTGCGGCACTTCCTGCGGGTACGGATGCCAGACGACGGTGTTGGCGTCCCGCTCCGTTATGCGCTCGGGCGTAATGGCCTTCTTTTCCTCTACTTTGCGCCAGAAGACTTGCTTCGCGCGGGCCGTCGGCTTGATGGGGGCATGGACAAATTCCGTGCCGTTCCACGAACAACGTTTGTAAGATGTGTACCATTCGCCCTTTTCTCCCTGAAACGCCAGCATGAGGACGACCTCACAGGGTTCCTTCGGAAAAACGAGCGGGTTCCGATTATCAACGTCCTTAACGCAAAACCATTGAAATTCCGGCATGACGTCTCTCCCTATGCGTGTCCGACAGGGCCCGCCGACATAACAGAACCAGATGCAACCTCCCGTCCGTCCAAATACGCCCGAAACTCTCCGTTCTTACGGCGAACTTCGAACGTTTCTGCAGGAACGCTTTGCGTCAGAAAGACCGCCAACCAAACGGTTGCGTTCGCCAATTTGTCCGGATCCAGCTTGCCGTCTGTGCGAATGACTTCTTTCAGTTTTGCTTCCAAATCGTTCATGTCGACCATTTCGTTACCTCGTTGTTTAACAGTCTTATATTTGACAAATTATGTATGCGCACGACTTGATTATATATAATATGAAATCAAGTCGTGTGCTATCTCAAAACCTGTTACATTTGAAAGAAGTTTGTATCGAAACGATCATGGATCCAAACTCGGGTTAACGAAGGAGTTTCCAGAGCCAGGCGGCAACACCTACGCCGATAGCGCCGCTCCCAATAATCGGAATCCAATGCATTACCAGCGCGTTGCTCTCGCAAAACACCGCTATGCAGCCGATAGACACTCCCATCACCACAAGAAGTGCAACGACCAACGCCCACTTGGTTGGTAATGACTGAAAAAGCAATAAGTCCAACCCATCCATTTTTTGATTCCTTTGAGTTACTTCACTGGCACAAACGGCACCGGGCTCCCCGACGTGAGGTACTGCGGCAGCACCCCGTTCCACTTGTCAATAGCGTTCAGCTGCAAAATGTCGGGGTTGTCGCGCAGGGCCTTCGCCTTAATGGCAATGGCCTCCGCTTCGGCCTTGGCCTTCGTGATGCGGGCATCGGCTTCACCTTGGGCGGCCACGCGAAGCTTCTCGGCTTCTGCCTTACTCTGAGCCACTTCGTTTTCACGCAAAAGCGCCCGCTGCGTCGCTTCGATCTTGGCGTTGATGGACTGACGAACCTGTTCAGGGTACTGCAGGTCTTCAATCCACGAGAGCTTCACAATACGGATCCCGACCGGCGCGAGCTTTTCGCGGATTTCCGCCGTCACATCCTCCAGGAGGCGCGCCTTGCCGCCCTGCGTGAGTTCGTTAACGTCCATCTTAACGGCGTTCTTGATGAGGCCGTCGGAAATGTACTGCCGAAGGTTTACTTCGCAAATTTCCTGAATGCCCTTGCGATAGGTCTGGAAGATCTTCGAAGCTTTAGCCGGATCGATGTTGAATTCGACACCAACCTTGGCGCTGATTTCCATGGCATCGGACGACTGGAAATTGAACGGCTGCTTGAAGTTCGCCAACTGATTGAACGTCGGAAACTTAAAGAGCTGCTGGTTGGGCCCGATGATGTAGCGCCCCACACCCAACACCTCTTCCTGAACGCCCTTTCCGGAATAGAGGTTGACACGCACGCCGACGTAGCCGGCGGGCACCGTAGACATAAAGCACCAAGCGAGAAAGGCGGCGCCGGCGGTTAAGGTCAACATACCGCTCAACCCGATCATCTTTTTCTTGTTCCGGCCGAAACGGGGTTCATCCGTGTCCTTGCGGTAGGTGCGCACTTCGGCATCTTCAATACCTTGGCGGGAAAATCTCATTTTGTGTCGTCCTTACAAAAATGGCGGTAGTAATAAAGACCGGCTGCGACGACGGGCGCAATAATGAGAGCCAAGCCGCAGGCGATGATGAAGCCGTTGGAGCTTGAAAGCAGTTCCGGCAGTACGCCGAAATAAATGAAGCCGAGAACGATGATCCCGGCGGTGATGAGTAGCGTTCGCATCAGCAACCTTCAAAGATGGGTTTGAAACGCGACAGGTCATGAGCTCGTGAGGCGATGACACTGCCGCGAAAGTTGCCGAAGAGATTACGGAAATGTTGAAATGATTTTTACCGTCGGATTCGCGAAAATCGCGCGGGGGAACATACAATATTGCGTATTACGCATAGCCTCGAAGTTTGGAGAAGATATGTCTACTGCTGTACCGACAAAAAATTTGACTTCTCCTGTCAGGGTCGATTTCGAAGACGGCCAGATTCATGCAGCAGAACCTCGCAAAATAGGTGCCTTCATAGACGGCTATGAAGCTATGGCGGCGGATACGCAAAGAGAAAAAGAAGCTCAGGAATGGCTGAAAATCAGCGGAGAGACGTTAAAACTCGAACCCGTGGCAAACAATATGGAGTAAAACCAAAAGTAAACTAAGCGGTACAAACGCAATCAAAATCAGCGTTTCGTGATTGCAACGTCTGAGATCGCAACGTTTAAGAGCATCTAAAGATTCCTTATCCTTGAGAATACTGTCGATCGCCATCAACTCGGAAATGATGATCATCGCGTAACCGATTATCCCTGTCATAACGCCGACTCCAACGTCAGCGCCTTCCGGTGCTCAAACGCATTCCCCGTCTCCAAGCCACCGGCCCAAGTGAAACCGGAGTTCCTGGCGGCCATACGCCAAAGAAGTTCCTCAACCGGCACCCCCAGCGGATGCTTCTTGGACATTTGAATAAAACGCGGACGGTACTTCCAACGCGGATACCCAATTCCGACATCAAGCGCAATGACACCGATCTTATCCTTGAGTTCGTGGTTCTCCAGCGCCTTCTTGATGTATTCCGCCGTGGACGGATCCGCCGCGAAGTAGAACTTCGTGCAGTTCCTCATATAGTTCGGCCACTTCTCATCCGAAAGAAAATCCGCCGGGCACGATTTTGTTTCGACAATCACAACTTCGGTGCGCTTCTTGTTGATTGCAATGAAGTCGGCCCGTTGCGGGTTGCCGATGCGTTCCCACACCTTACCGTTCTTGTCTTCGGACAACGTCGGTACGCCGCATAGCCCTTTTCAGCGTAGTACGCCCCCAAGATACGACACATCAGCAAAACAGCCTGTTTCTTTTCGAGCACCACTGCCGGCTCACTCGCACCGCCGCGCGTTCCTTTCATTCCCATGGCTTCGTTCCCGAAATCAAATTCCTACACTCGTTAACCGCAGCCACGCCAAACCACATAACAGTGCACCAAAAACGCAGCAAGCAATCATCCCAAAGTAAAGCGTCCGTAACCGTTTATTCCGGTCGCCGACCCTTTGCATATACCGCCGAAACGCCATCGCCAAAAAGCCGCCGCAGATCATTTCGATAATGCCTACCAGGCTTGTCAGAAAGGCGTCAACTACAGGCTCAGTAAAGTTCGTCGCAACCAAAAGGATCATCAGACAAAAGCCGCCGACGCCTCGGAAGGGCCACGATACGGGCAACAATCTCAAGGAAGCGGAGAAAACCATCTCAGCATGGAGCCGACGAAGATCTTCTACTACTCCCTGAATATGTGCGGACAGCACCGGTGCTGATTTTGAGAGTAACTTTTCTATGGCTTTATCCGCTTCGCTTTGGGCATGACAAATCAATCGGTCGACATCCCAACTACGGATCGGCACGATGTTGGGCTTCACGTCGGTCAACAATTCGGCTTTCTCTGCCTCAACCAAAGAGCGTTCATCGCTTTTCATCACGACACCCCTTAAAAATTCAAGTACAAAAGCACCATCCCAGCCACCATTCCGATGCGAAATCCCGCCGTCATCTTGTAGCGCCACAAGACCGAGTGCTCGTGATACAGAAAGACCGCATTCAACACCTGCAAAAAGGCCCACAAGGCCGCCGCAATGCCGAACCACCACAGAAAGATCGCGAACCAATCATGCGCGAAGTCAGCCCAAGTAAAGGTGTAGTCAGGCCTCAGCACCTTCACCATCACCCAGGCAATCGCCAGGATCAGCGACCCACTCCATGTGAGGTGCACGATTCTGCCGAACCGTTGCAGCGATCTGAATTCCTGCCGCATATCGTCTTCTGACAATTCCTTTCCGATGAGTTCCGGTACCTCTTGAACCGAGGCCAAGGAAGTACCACTTTGTTCTTTTCCCGCTTCGCTCATGCCAAAGCCCGTTCTACGATTTTCCAAACCAAGAAACCGCCCGACAGGATGAAGAAACTCGCCGTTGCCAAAGCTTCAACGATTAGCGAATCTACAGGCCGTTCGCCCAACCGATGCAGGAACATCATCCGACCGATGCCGATCTGCAGATAACCCCATATCGGCAGAGCGGCAGCCAAGCAGATAAGCGACGCCCCGACTACCCCGCCGAGACAAACCCCAATTACCGTCAACATCCAAAGACAAAAGATATTGCGGCCCTTCAGGATGATTCGCGACACCGGCAGCCTCATCAGCCGTTCGCTAAAGGCGCAATGCGCCGCACTACGAAAGAGTTCCTGCAAATTCGGCGCATTGGGGTCAACGCGGTAGAAGATATCCGTTTCCCGTTTGGCGTCCTGCAGGGCGCCGGTGATACAACTTTCAATGTCTTTCATACTTTTCCCATTTCGAGCGTACTTAACTTGGCCTCTGCGTCCTTAAGTTCCTCAGCCGTCCAAAGCAATTCATCCCTAAGTTCCACCACGTCGGATGCAGTGGCAAAGCGCTTATGTTCCAACGCTTTTCGAAGCCGCCATACCGTCCGGCGGACTTCGCGGAGGATTTCATTTTTCTCGGGTTCGATTTCGACGAGGCTCAGGTCTTCGCGCTTGAGGTGCGACACGGTCGCGCTCTGGCCGCATTCCGGACACGTTCCGGTCTGCACCGTAATGCCGCCGATACCGCCGACGCAGCCGATAATCTCGACCTGCGTTCCTGCCGCAAGCGCTTGCCCGCCTCTCGTCTTTAAGTCTCGATCAGCCGTCACGAGCTTTCCGAGCAACTCATTTGCACGGTATTTCTTCGGGATCATGTTGGCTCCGGCACTCGATCAAAAAGGGCTTCCTTCATCGCGCCGAGCGATACCCGCTACCGTTCGGCAGGCGGCGGCCAAAAGGGTAGCTTGCTGGGGCGTAAGGAAGTACTTGATCGGCACCACAGCGGACTTCCCGTCACGGCGACACGCAACAGCAACGGTCAAAATGATGAAAGCATCACCTTCCCGTTCGCCACAATCGACTTTGAGCCACTCGGGTGCAATATCAATCACTTGCTCAAGCGCCACCGACTGGCCTCCAACTTCAGTTGCCGTCCGTGCGACATCCAAAAAATCGGCAAGCGTCACCAAATCTGGACTCTCAATCGCTTCGAAGCAAGTAACTTCATCGCCCGCTTCAGCCCCTTCGAAATACAGAGAGCTGTAGAAGACACCGTCATCGTCTTCGTGCTGGTCGTAAATGACCGAAATGGTCAGCATTCCTTCCGGGTTCGGTGCGGGCTTACGAGCGTCTTCGGAAAGGCTGGGCACAAAGGGGTTGAAGGGCAACCCCTTTACGTTAACTCGAACATTTTTGACGTCAATCCAGACTTTTGCGTTTTCCATTTTTTCCTCCAAATCAGTGTGTTTCTCTACATTTCGCGAGAACAGTCCGCTCGCCGTTCTCCGCTACTGCCTTCCTTGGCCCCTGTGTCTTTGAAAACCGTCTGCCGAATTAAATTGCGCAGAAGATCCGTTGCCTTGGTGTCATGGTCAATGCAGTACCGCATCAAGTCGCGATGCAGTTCGGCCGGCACGTCAATCGACAGCCGCTTCATTTTTATGGGGGTTTGCGTCGTCATAGGTTATTCCTTCGTGAAATGCGAAAACGCGCTCTGAATTTTTTCGATGGCCTGCATGTCCGTGAGATAAATGGACTGCAGGAAGCGCGTAGCGTTTTTACCCACTGTCTCTTTATCGGCGGCGTCAATTTCCAAATACAGCGTTTCTACGAGTTCCTGCGTAATCCCGTGAGGAAAGAGGCATTCCGTTTTCCGCGTCATCAGGAAATCGAAGAAATTCAAAGCACCTTGGCAAAACACCACCCACTCCGCGAAGTTTTCCGACTCCTCATGACGAGCAGCGGCAGACACGGCCCCAGCAATCGCCCAGTACCTTTTCTCTACGGGCGCCGTACTTAATTGGGGTGCCCCATCGACCGAAAAGATCAGTCGAATTCCCGATAAATCCGGGGTCCCGACAGCTCGCGTATCCAAGAAACTCAAACCGACGCCGATGATGTAGCTGTTTCCCATCAGGGTAAATGCCCGCATGACGGCCGTCTTCAACGTCGTCTCGTCAATTCTCTCGATCGCAACATTGAGTCCTTCAAGGATCTTTTCAACGCGTTTCGTCACGCCGTCACTCATCGCCCACTTAATGCAGAGCCGACTCCAAATCGTCGTGAACGCCAGCATCTCTTCTTGGTATCCGCGAAGGGTTTCGAAGTCGCCGGAGACCAAATGCCGCTTCATAATGAGTGCAAACGCCTCACCGCGAAGCGTCGCCCAGTTACCGGTGTACTGCATTACGCGGCCTCCTCAGCAACCACTTCGGCGCCCGTTTCCGTGTCGATCATTTCCGCATAGAGCCGCAGAGTGTTCATGAGCGCTGCCGTTTCCGGGCTCGTCAAAACCACGCCGAACTTTTCCGCCGTCGGGCAATCCTTCTCATTCGTTACGGCTACCCGAACCCCGGTTTCCAAAAGCGAAAGGTGCAACTTGCCCCAAAGGTCTCCCTCGGTCGCTTCCAGCGTCGACGTGAAGGTCAAGGACTTCGATGAATGAACGGCCGACAAGGCCAAGAGGTGGTTTACGGTCTTTGCAACCGTCTGAGCTACTTTAGCCGTGAGAAGAATCGTCCGGGACAGTTTTCCGTCCGAACGACCGACACCGCAGACCGTCAGTACCACGCGTCGTGCAGTCACAGCGACCGTCAACTCGTTGCGCGTTTCCAAGTCGACCGTGTCCGCCCCGAAACGCAGAGAAGCCCAAAATTCCGTGTGTTTATTGCCCATGATGAACCTTGAAAATCCAAATCGAAATCTCTTCTGTTGCCGAAGCACCTGCAGGTGCTTTTCGCCGGCGCCCTTGTTCCCTTGGCCTCGGTAATCCAACGCCGTTATTTCGTCCGGTCAGCCGACAAGTACTGCGCCTTCAGCATCCGGAGTCGGCAGAGTCGTTCCTGCTCGCGTTCCTGAGCCTCGTAGGCCGCCGCCATCTTGCGGGCAGTATCGATGACCTCCTCCGCCTTTTCCGGGGTCATCTCGACTTCGCAAACCGTTTCTTCAGCTCCCGTGCAATCCCGAATCTGGAGATTGACACCCCACTGACTTTCCGGCGCCATGATGTCCAACCCCATGAGCATCTCCTCGTTTTCTTCGTTCTCATCCACGGGATCGGTTTCATCTTTGCGAATCCAAATCGTGTGGTACTGCATCTTGGAGCGGTTCGGCGTTTTTCGCGGTTGTGTTTTCGAGGCCAGCTCCATCATGTCGGCCAAAGTGCGAAGCGCTTCGGCATTCAACGTGATGCGCCCTATCGTCTTCTGCCAACCCTTGTTCTCTGATTCCGCGTTCAGATTCCGCAACGTCAGTACCGTCTTCGACGAATAGCGTGCGTACGCTGCCGTGAACATTTCGAGTTCCTGCTGGTTGCCCAACCCAATCGAAAACCGGCCTTCAAAAGCCATCATGGCTGTTCTCCTCAAAGGTATCCTTCGTTTTCATCCGTAATTTCGGCCCAAGCAGTCACGGCCTCGCGATTCGTCGGGACGTAACCCTGGCCGTCGTCGGACCAAACCCACCATGTCTGTCCGACGCATCCCGTGCGCCAGCACTGCTGCAGAACCTCGACGGTTTTGGCGTTGTCCGCCAGACGTTTCGTCCAGTACCAAGTACCCTCGACCGGCGGTTTTTCGCGACTTGCGTCGTGCCAATCGAAGACGAACGTTTCGCCATGCTTTTTGCGTGTCTGCTTCATTTAAAACCCCTCCTCAACGGCATATCTAACCGCCTTCTCTGCAAGTGTCAGCAGACGGTCTTCGGTCAGTTCCTCTTCGGTCAGCGTGTCCTGCACCACCAATTCCTTGTAGCGGTTATCGTCGGAACAGACGGTTACCGGAATTTCCAGCCCCGCCTCTTTGAGATTCCCTGTACGGTTGAGTGTCGCTATAAACCGGCGCTCTTCGACCCATAAATCCGCTCGCAGATAAACAGCCAAACGGCTCAATCCTCGCGTTTGCCGCAGACAGATGGTCGAGGCATCGGACACCACGCGACGATTTTTTCCTGAAGCGATCGCCCGTCCAGATCAATGCTCAACATCGGAATCGACCAATGTTCCGGCACCTCCACCAGCTTTCCGGCCCGCCGTACCTTCTTCGCCGGCACAAAGAGCGCTACGTTGACGCCGCGCCCTTCCGGGCCTTCGGTCGTCACAAGGCACGCCATGAACGACTTCGGCGGAGTCTTCGGGCTGTACCAATGGTTGTCAACATGAATGACTTCTTCATCGACGGAACCCCCGCCCGGCATCCAATTCCAACCTTCAATACGGTTGCAGGCATCCACCATATCCCGAGCAAGCTCCCGCGCCACCGGCGCTTCAAGAGACTCTTTGGTCACGGAACCGTCATTGGCCGTCATAGTGAGGGTCACGCGACCCCGATCGTATTTAGCGGTAAGCATGAGCCGCTCCTTGGCTACGGTTCTTCAAATAGCGGCGTTCTTTACCGCCGCGAACCTTGAGAAACTGGCCGACACGAATCGTCATGCCGGCGACGTGTCGGAGAATGTCTGCGATACCGATCTCTTCGGCCAAACGCTGCTGTTGCTCGTCGCTTAAGTCCAGGCGGACGGTATGCCGCTTCTTGCCCCAGGTCATGCGGGCCTTAACCTGCCAAGCGTTGCGTCTCATGCGTATCTCCGAAAAATTGATCCTTGATCGTCTGTCTCGTCGCATAGGTGGGCAAACAAACCTCGCCTTTGTGCTGCAACGCTTCTTGTGAATGGCTGCGCCAGTAGCAGTGCCATACGTTTGCGCGAATAAGGCGCCCCATTTCGGGCGACGTCATCGTCGTGAGGCGCGGTTTACCATTCGTCGCTTTCTCGGTATAGAAGTCAGCAAAAAGCCCTCCCGGCTTGCGAATTGTGAAATCCTTAAGCGTCATCCCGCACCTCGTCTTTCTGAACCGAGGCCAGGGCGAGCAGGCTTCGGCAGAGGACTGCCGCTTCCTTATAGGCGTCGTTCAAAGCTTTGTGCGACGTGCGATGCTTCTTGAGGTAAGACGTGAGCTGTCGGTAAATCGGCGCGTCGCCTTCATACTTCAGCCCAAGACCTTCCATCGTGCGGATGTCCCGCAATTGCCAAAACTGCCACGGCGCGGTCTTACCCAGCGCCTTCAACTGAGCGCCCATGTGGCCGAAATCGAAATCGTGTGATTTACCCCAGAAGTAGTCCGGCTGCTCCTCTTCGATAATTTCGACAAAACGATCGAACGGCGCTTTATCACGTTCGGCATAGAACGCATCCAATCGTGCCTTCGCAGTTTGCTTCAACCACCACTGCACCGTCTCAGTTTCCGGATGACCGACACACTGCTTCGGATCGATGTGAAGCAAATAGGAACGAATCGACGGCACGTCACCCGATAAATCGAGCGCCACAATGCCAGCGGAGAGGATCGGCGCCGGGACAGTCACGCCCAGCGTTTCGATATCCAAAATAAAGTGTTTGGCGCGGTGATAAGGCACCGGCGGTTTACGTTCCATCATAAAAATTCTTTTCCCGTAATCGCTTGTTTTTAAGACCAACAAATGCACAAATGTTTATGCACACGACTTGATTCTATATTATATATATTCAAGTTGTGTGCAATGTCAAAACACTGTTACAAATTCCACGATCCGTAGTTACCGTACAGCCTTCGTTGTGGTCTTGTGGTTTTGGGAGAATACGGGAATGAGAAGATGGTTTTCGCTGCCTGATTCGTGGATTTTGCTCAGGCACTTTTCGGCATATTGCGGGCTTTGGGCGCATGAAAAAAGCCGTCTCCCCGAAGGAAAACGGCTGCGAAAGAGCGGCTGAGGACTATGCCTCGGCTTCTTTGGTTTCTCGCTTCTTCATTTCTTTTCTAAGTACACTGCGAAGCCATCTGACACCGCCCAATTCCAGGAACATGGCGTGATCCTCGTCATTGAGTTGAATGGCTCGAAACTTTACGTCTCCGCCAGGCATGGGCTTTGTCCCTGCCTTCGATCGACGGCCTCCCCAAGTCTTACCAGAGACTTTGTGGTACGTGGTTTTACCTCTATCCTTACTGTAAGTTCTCTTTTTATAAAGATGATCGGCGTATCGGGGCAGTTTGGAAAAATCGAAAGACAGTCCATACTCGTCGGCCACGTCCCCGGCCATATCATCCGCCGCTTCCTGCATCTTTTGAACGGCCGCAAGCGCCTCTTGGTCGGTTTCAAAATCCCCGACCTCAAAGCGGTCTTGATAACACTGGGACAGAGCAATCTCAACGTCTTCCCCCCAATGTCTCAGAATGGAGGGATCGGTATTGATGGCTTGACGAACTACATAAGCGATCACGGCAAGACGCCTCCGGAAATTGCGCAGTCCTTGCGGCAGAACGCGATGCCATAGACGCATTTTTTTCCGCAACGCAAACGATCCAAATAGGCCGTGTAATGCTTCTCTTGAATTTGCTTTACGGCGGCGTCAGCATAGTCATACATGTCGTCAGGATTAGCGCACCGCTTGATTTCTATAACTACACCGATGCGCTTTGATCCAGCACCGCTCGTGAAGAGCAGGTCAGCATAGCCGTCACCGGATTCAACGTTAGAGAGGACGTCTTGGGCATACTCCCCGGCGCATCCCAACAAACCCGACAGGAACCCATGGTAATAATTTTCCGCCGGCGCTTTAGTCGCAGTGTCTCGAACAGACACGTAGTTTTTAAGTAAAGGCCCCAAAATGTCGGCCATGCCGTCGCAATCACCGTCAAGAGCGGCTTTAGCGAAATCCCGACCGTACGAAACGAACTTTTTGTTGGCCCTGGAAAAACGAGACTTCACTTTACTGATGAAAGTATTTCGTATTTCCTCATTAGGAATTTTCACCCGATATGTGTTGGATGCGTCAAGATAGTCAACGACCGTCAGGTAGCCGGAATAAAGTAGCAAGGTCCAAAAATCTTGCGGGTCATGCTGGGCAAAATCACCGTAGGTCAACTTATCATTTATCGTCAGCTCGATTTCGCCACCATCCACCAATGTTTGCATTCGTTCAGCATCATCCGCCGACAGAAAGCCGAGGAACTCATCAATGACTGCATTGCCACTCGTTCCTTCCCAATAATTCTCGGGGCGGTATTTCGCAGGGTCCTTGCTCCGGAGAGCCTTATCGCAAAAGCTGATGACATCCCACGGACAATAAATTTCACTATCCGCAAAGCGATAACCGTCATACCAGCGCTTTACTTCAGCAAAGCGGCCGGAGAGACCATAGTAGTCCAAGAGGCTTCTAACCTCTTCCTCATTAAAGCCAATGACTTGGTTAAGCGTCTGATCGTTCGAGCAAACACTGTTGACATCGAAATTGTTGATGCCGGTGAAAACGCTTTCCTTGCTGACACGAAGGCAACCGGTTAACACCGCTTTCCGAACGTAAGCCGTAGCGTCGTATTCATCCTGGGACGCTTCTTTAAGAATCTGTCCGAAGAAAGAACGGATGAGTTTCAGCATCTCATCGTAGTAGCCAAACTGAGCAGCCTTAGCAAGCGGTACATCGTATTCGTCTATGAGCAACACCACCCGGCTTTCAAAGTGCTTTGACAAACAGACTGTCAGTGTTTTCAGGAAACACTTAGCGTCATCCTCATGAGAACGATTTTTCAGATAACCCGGGGTTAAATAGTTCCTAACGGCGACTTTGTCAAAATCATCCAACTTCGGACTGTCAAGCAGGAATCGGTACGGTGCAATTTTGGATTCAAGCAAAGACGCGAAGAGGTAATAGGCCTCGGCGTAGTCAGCACCTTCTATGTCTTTGAAGGTTAAGGAGACTACGGGGTACTGCCCCATGTACTGCCGACAGAAAAATTCGTCAGCTTGGATTTTCAGTCCGGCAAAGAGTTTTTGATGTCCTTCCCTATTACGAGGATCCTTCCAGTTCAATTGAAGGAAGCTCTTGAGCATGTCCATAAACAGCGTCTTGCCGAAACGACGGGGCCGGGTAATAAGCAATACCCGGTTCTCGGGCTCCATAACGGTCTTAATGAAGTCCGTTTTATCAACGTAGTAGCAGTTGCTCCGAATCATGTCCGGGAAATTTTCTCCGCCGACGGCAAGTTTCTTTTGCATGATTTTTTGTCTGTAAAACAAAGAATTATCTACGTCTCATTGTACCATGTTGCAACCACTTTCCCGAGTGCTCAGAACACACTTCTCGGTACAACTTGTTTTTAGAAACACTGGCAGACATAATTCTGGCTGTGAGAATAAGCTTGCCGACCAAGGTCGGAGTGAAATCATCTAAAAGAAGGAATGAACCGAGCCAACTGCTACGAGATTTAGAATTTCGATGCACCTCGGCCAAAGAAAAAGCGGACTCGGCTATGTGTTGGGTTCGCTTTTTTTGTTCTTTAACAATTAGCCTTTAATCTCATATTTTGTATATTGAAACAGGGAAATCTCGGTTTTTGGAAATTCAGGTGGCGCCTTTCACTATCCATTCTCACATTTCACATATCGAAACTTAGATCCGGACTACAAGGAAGCGGATGAGCGCGAGCTTTCACTATCTATTTTCACACTTTGCATATTGAAACAACAACGGCCGCCTGGGCGTGTTTGTTTGCGATTTATACTTTCACTATTTATTTCCACATTTCGCATATTGAAACAATAAAAGGAAAAGATGTTAGTACATTTTTAAATCACTTTCACTATTCATTCTCACATCTCGCATATTGAAACCAATATTTTTATTCGTCTTTTTCAACACAATCTATTAATGGTATATCTGAAAATTTTCGAAAACGATCTCATTGTGCCAAAACCACTAAAATTTTCGTAATTCGCAAAAATTGATTACCCATTCTCACATTTAGCATATTGAAACTTGACGTCGGACCCGCTGAGTACCTGATTGCCGACTTTCACTAACCATTCTCACATCTCGCATACTGAAACACGCGAGTAAGCGCTCGATTGTCATGACACTTTGTGCTTTCACTATTCATTCCCACATTACGCATATTAAAACTTCTTTCGCGATGGCCCATCGAAAGAACTGAAAGCTTTAACTATCTATTCTCACATTTTGTATATTGAAACCTTCGTCGCCGTAGAGTGAATTTTCTGCCAAATTCTTTCACTGTTTATTCCCACATTTCGCATATTGAAACTCTCAAGCACAGATAACTGGCAGCTTTGCACGTCCTTTCACTATCCATTCTCACACTTCGCATATTGAAACTCATATTTTTTTATTCGTCTTTTTTCAACACAGTCTATTGATGGTATACCTGAAAATTTTCGAAAACGATCTCATTGTGCCAAAACCACCAAAGTTTTCGAAATACGCAAAATTTATCCCCCGACAGGCTGTCCCATCGGGGGATTTTTTCTATCTTTTTACCGGCGATTATCTCCTTTTATATGCCTCCTTCATCGCTCCCGTACGAGTGTCCGGCTCCAGCACTATCGTCACCATCGTTCCGCAAGCCTCTACCTTGATCGGCTTACGACAGGTGCCAACCAACGGCTCCACTCCGGCAAAGACCGTCTCAACGCCCGACCATTTCCCTTCTGCCTTGTATTCTCCTATGAGGTTGAGCGGCGTCTCAGGCACGACGCATTTCTTCAACTTCTGCGCCGACAGCCACGCCTTAAACTGCTCAAAGGGCATACGTATCCGAATCTTCGGACGGGCTTTCGTCGCCGGCATCATGGCTAACGATAATGCTTGCGTCTCATAAAGCGTCCGATACTCATCGAGCCTCGCCACCGCCTCCACGTCGGCTTCCGACTTCGTGGTGTAATCCTTCGGCGTCAGGTGTTCCGAAACCAACTCCCGACGAATCACCGGTGTGTCCCAACAGATCTTCCCGTTCTTCACTTCAAACCCCATCGTCACCTGACCGTCAGATGCCATCATGTGGTAGACCGGCGCCTTGTCCGGATAAGTCCGACGTTCCAGACGGATCCCGCCCGACGGTGCTGCCACGGCCGGCAGACTCACCATCGTTCGACACGACACATGCTCCTTGGCCCGATCTTTAATTTGCGCGAAGCGCTTCAGGAAGACGTCGATATCGAAGTTCTCGACCTTCGCGAGCTTCTGCCCCCATTTATCGGTCAATTCCGGCGCATTGATGAACCGATACCACTCATTGCGGCACGGCAATTCCACGGTGCCCGCGAACTTGTACTTCACACCCCGACCCGTGTACTTCACATTGACGGTCGTGTTGACTTCTACGTCTTCGCGTTTCTTGTAGACCGCGAGTTTTTCGTCACCGGCGTTCGCAATAATCGTATCCTTCAATGATTGACGTTTCGTGGTGTAATGCAAAGCCGACAACACGGCCGCTATGCGCCAATCCTCTTTCGTAGCCTCCGACTTATTGCGCGCCAACCGGTTGAAGAACTCAAACGCCTTACGGTGATTGATCGTATAGGTCTTCGGCGCTTTCACGCCGGGCACATAAGGCGTCTCGAGGAACGCCGCCATATCCGCCATAAATGCCGCCGCATCTCCCGTCACCGCAATGCTGTTGTTACCGGCTTCGTTCTTGCTCTGCGAATACCCCAGACGGACTTCATCGCCGTACGTCAAAATCGGGAGGAAGTGTTCGGCATAGATCCCCGCTAAGAAGAACGAACGCGCCGCCGGATCCGTTTTATCCGTCACCGCCCGCCGCGCGATGCGCACGATGTCGCACTCGTCCGGATAAAGATTCTGCAGCGTGCGCTGCTTCCTGTACGTCTCAAAGTCCGACACATCGGGTGACGCCCCCAACGCTTCGCAGACCTTCGGATTACCCGCTGCGGCCGCATACGCGCACAACGCGTCAATCGCCTGAGACGGCAGTGATTCCTCCCCTTCTCCCTTGGCCCAAGTTTCCTCCGCTTCACTCACAGCACGGCGCACGTCCGACACATCCTGCGGCGACACCCGCCAAGCATTCATCACGAACCGATTGCCGGTTGATTCACACCATGGGCGTGCGATCTGTTCGAGCTTGCGCATCAAAAGACGAATGAGCCAAGGCTGCGTACCGTTTACGAGCGTCTTCGAGAACGTGCCCAACTGATGAATCACCATCGTACGGGCCAATGATCCGTCGTAAAGGCAGAGGGCGTGACGCACCATCGCCTGGTCATCCTGATTCAACAACTCAAACATCCCGAGCCGCTTTTGTTTTGCCAAACGCCGCACACCGGCTTCGATCGTATCGGCAATGACACCACGATCCGCCGTCCCGAACACCCCCTTGAGGTAATTGTCCGCCAAGAGATCCAACGTAAGGCGCTGCCCGGCCACCCTTTTGGCGCCTTCGGGCGACACGCGAATGAGGTTTGCCTCGCTGTTGTAGATCGTACCCATCCACTCCATCGTCTGGCGGCGCGGAATAAGGTGAATCGTCACCCCCTCGTCGACCGCCAAAGGACGGCCGACAATCGGGCAAATCCCGGCACCCGCCGCGGCAATGCGGTCGGACTTCTGAAGCCACCGTTTTTCCTGTCGGTCTTTCTGAGTCTCTGCGTTCTTCTTTTTTGCGAGATTCCCTTTCAGGGCATAAAGGTCAGCTGTGAAGGCAAAGGCGTTCTCTTCGATGAGAAACGACACATCAATGTCCGTATGCTTCGCCTTCACCTTGGCTTTGAGTTCCTTGAAAACGATCTTCGCCACTTCCCAGGCTTGCCGATCAAGAATCCGGTCGAGCATGCCGTCAAACGGCCGCACACAGTCCGCCGGTAAGCGGTTGCAAAGCGCCCCGGCTTCCGTCCCGGCACCTTCCATGCGGTACTGGTTTTCCAGGTGCGCCGCCATCGTGGTTTTCGTAAATCCCGACCGTTCCGTTTCGATCAACGTATAAAGTTGCGCCAACGAGAACGGATTGCACACGCGCCAGACGTATTCATCCGCCATCTTGAGCTCACCCGTGAGGAAGCACCGCACGGTCTCCACGTCGTCATACACCTTGACGAGGGCCTTCTGATCGTCCGTCAACGTTGACCCGGATTCAAACGCCGTCAACGCACGATGGTATTCGAGGTTGAATTCGTTGCCATGCGCCTTACGGGTCTTTTCGATACCTTCGCAAATCGACTTCAGCGACCGGCGCCCGATGCGACGGTGCCAACAGATCGTCCGGAAATATTCCGCATCGCTTTCAGAGTTGGCGCCCGTGAATCCGAAGAGGTTCGCAACCAAAACGTTGATTACTTTTTTCTTCATTTTGGGATGAATGTCCGAGCGCTCAAGGAGTTTTCCTTCGCCGGCATCCCAAAGACCGCTGCGAGCGGCTTCAGTTTCGGCGTAATAGTCCGAAGCCAAGGAAAGGAAACTTTCAAGGTGTTGCCTGCCCAATACCCGGATGAGCTCGTTCTGCGCCGTCTGCATCCTGGCGCCGATTTCCCCACGCGCGAGCGACCGAAGTTTGAAGGGATCCTGACGAACGTTGCGATCGAGCACGCGTTGCAGGAACCGGGCCTTCGTGTAGTCCGAATCCGGGAGCTTCTCTTCCATAAGGCGCGAAGCACGATCAATCATGGGTTCGATGTCGGCGAGTCCCGCCGTGAGTTCGGGAAATTCCCGTTGCAGTCGAGACACCCAAGACGTCCAGACATCACCGACCCGCGCCTTCACGACCGCCGGCGACAAGAGAAGCGTCTGATCCTTGGGCGGATGGCGGTTGAACATCCGGTCATACGGCGGAATCGTCAGTTCCGGATCCGTGGTGGCAAAGAATTCGACGGCGTCAGGTGCGGCCGCGAGCATCTTGAGAAGCGTATTGATCCGAAGGCGGTCTGCTTTGTCCCCGGCTTCAAAGTAGAGGAAGTAGCGCTTCAACACCGCCTTCAAGCGTTCCGGACGCCATTTGTCGCCGTCAAAGAACGTGATGTCGTCAAAGTACCAACGGCAGGCGCGCAACTGCAGATTCGAGAGGTTGCTCACGAGATTGATGAAACGCTCGGCACTGCCGCAGGCCTTGAAGCCCGGCACAAAGCGGGAGTCCCGTCCAATATCGGTGCGAATCGCTTTGAAGTACTCCTTGCGGCTGCGGTTTCCGGTCTGCGTCGCCCGCACGAATTCCTTCAACATCTCTCGAAGCAGATCGACGGCTTCTTTGTAGTCCGATACAACGTCCTTCGCGTCGGGATTCGCGGCCAAGAAGACTTTCTTGAATTCGCGGGCCGTCGGGAGATAGGTGAGTAGTCGAGCGGCCGCCGACGGATCCTGGACGAGAAGATCCCACGTATCGTCGAGCATTTCGCCGTCTTTGAAGTAAGTCTTCAGTCCTTCGATCTTCGCTAACGGCGCCCCGTCAAAGTCCCCAAGATCGACGTCGAACCCTTCGGATTTCGATTCCAGGAACGAATACCCGCGACGCTTGAAGAGTCCCCGCAGCGCTTCCCAAAAGTTGTTCGTTTCCTTTTCATTCATCGTGACGCCGGTTTTTGCGAAGAGGTCGTCAAAGATGAGTTTTGCCAGACGCCGCACCATATCCCGGCGGCGGAAACCACGGCGGGCATGGCGCCGCATGGTGCGTTCCTTCTGCGAGAACTTGAAGTTCACCTCGTCGGGTGTGAGGATGGCGGCAGCATAGGCGTCTTCTGCCGTCGGGAAGCGATCCGCCGGATGTACAGCAGTAAAGAGCCCCGTCGCGCGGGCGCCGAGGTCGATGGCAACGGCGGCTTTGTAATGGTTGCGTTGATCAGTCATGATCTGTCCTTTTTAATCTTCAATGGCTTGAGCCCATCAGGGCATCGAATGTTTTTCGTAGTAGGTGAAGGCGGTAGCAGGCGAAAGGCGCTTGACACGACCGCGACACGCCTTCAGGGCGTCGTCCGTCTTGGCGTTGCATTCCTTCAATGCTTCCTTGGCCCCGGCCAATTTGATCTTTTCCATGTCGGGGTCAATCTGTACCGTGATGTCGCCGCAGACTTCCTTTTCGTCTGTTACCCATTCTTCTTTGCACCACTCGTCGCCGTAATGCGTCTTGCGACAAACGGTTTTGATTTCGGGCGGCTGCTCGTACGCCACGCACCGGTTGTAGACGGCGTATCCCTTTTCAACCGCCTTCTCGGCGTCCTTGATAACCTTCTGAATCGACTCACAGGCGTTCTGTTGGTACAGGATTTCAGCTGCTTCTCCGCAAACGGCGTCTGCTCGGGCATCAGGCGACATTTCTCGGAAGTCTGTAAGAGACAACGCGCACCCCGAAAGGAGAACAGATCCCAGCAATACCGCCTCTATGAAACAACGTCTCATCGCTCTTCTCCGGATTCGGTTTCGAGCAACCGTTGAAGCGCATTCAGATCGGGCCCTCGGACGACGTATTCGGCGCCCTTTTTCTGCTTCAATGCGTTGGCCCAACGACAGACGACGTTCGGATTCTTTTGCCAGGCGATCGCGAGCTCCGGCACCGTATAAATCGAAGGAACCATCATCGAAATCGCTCGCGGCAGGATTTCCATCTTTCGCAAGTTCTCCCAGACAGGCGGAAGAACCTGATAGCGCCGACGCACGACGGCTTCGATGCCCGTCTTCTGCAGATCTTCTTTAAGTGCATCGGAAAGGTCGGCCAATTGCCCCGACAGACAGTCCGATACCCCCAGAGAGAGCAGATACCGAATCCGTTCCTGCAGTTCGTTCACCGGATCCCAACGCGTAGTCCAGAAAGTGATATCGAGCACGTACCGTCCCTTCTCTTCCCGTGCATCCGCTCCCAAGCGCCCATAACCACGACGCCGAAGATCTTCGAGCGTCTCCTGAACTTTTTTGAGCGGCACGCCCAAGAAGTCCTCCGAGCGGAAGGCATCCACCCGCGACGGGCGCCGGTTCAACCAATGCCAGGCCCAATAGCAGCGCGCCGCCAACCGGTCTTCCACGGGCTGCTTTTCTTTGTCTTCCGGCGTAACGACCGGCGCGTTATTTGGTTCAAAGCGCTGCATGAAGTCCAACGTCATCTTCACGTCGCCCCGACCCCGGAATCCGGTCAAGTAAAAGTTCGCATACCCGCAACCGATACCGTTGCGCACAGCCAGAGCAATTTCTTCCCCTGTGGCCCCGGCCGCTAAAGCCTTCGCGAGAAGCTGCACCATGTCCATAGACGGCGCATTGACGGTGCCCCATTCCCCATTTCGTACGGCGAGTTCTCGTAAAAGGTCATGCAGACGATCGGTCTGGTATTTACTGCGCTCAATCGGGAGCTTCCCGATGACGCGGTTAAAGATATCCTCGGCCTGGCGACGGCTGATGATGTCGGACTTTTCGAGTTCCCGGTTAACCTGACGTTCGGTAGCCGTGGGATCGCATTCGTAGGCTTTGCAGAGGCGATAGCCGGCAATACGGTCGACGACGGCGTCCGCCATCGCAGGCGGGAGTTTTTGCAGTGCCAGTACGCGAACCACGGCCGTGCGTTCAAGGCCCAACTTTTTGGCGATTTCATCTTGGGTAGCCCC
>ERZ827156.1093-NODE-1093-length-34498-cov-7.992132_pt1 | contig 34498 bp, 42 predicted proteins | sample MGYA00519919_ERZ827156 | MGnify/ENA primary metagenome ERZ827156 (study PRJEB31778, sample SAMEA3449269) | human gut metagenome | biome: human gut; feature: human-associated habitat; material: faeces | place: United Kingdom | collected 2010/2012 ...
GAGATAAGCCCTCGGCAGAGCGCACACGCCCGCAAGGGTGTATAAGTGCGCCCTTTGTTCCAAAGGGATTTATTCGGCGTTCCCGCTTTCGGCTCGTTTTTTCAGATATTCCCGCGCTGGTTCACTCGTCAATGCAAGCCGGAGAAGTGCTGCGGCTTCCTCGTCGGTCATGTTCTTTGCTTCCGGCACAATGCTTTCAAAGACCGCGCCCCGGACGATAAGGCGGTGGCTGCGTGTCCGGCGTTCCTCTTTGGATAACTTCTGACGCAACATCTTTTCCCGGTTCTCAAACTGCCGGATTTTCTTCTTTCCGTTCTCAATCTCGGCAGTCAATTCCTCGCGGGTTTTCTCTCTCGGTTTCGTCATAGCTGGCCGCTCCTTTCTGCCTGTCGGCATAGAAAAAGGACAGTCGATTTTCTCGGCTGCCCTTTCGATATGAGATAGATTATTCAGTTTGCGGCGGGGTCTTGTTCTGATACTTCTTCATCAGAAGTCTGGCTGTCAGGAAGCGGGTCATATCCGTTTGGGTTTCCGTCAAGCTTCATACCTGTTTCGTCACTAAAAGAAGTTAAGTCCAAATTCCCGTTTTCTGTCAGCTTCTGGATAACTTCTGCCAACTGATTTTTTATTGTTTCGCTATCATCTTTCATGCCGCCATTTTCCAGATATACCTTGCAATCGCCAATCTCAAAGGTCGCATAGTAAATAGCATTTTGCTCGCCTCGGCTGTTCGGGTCTGTTACAAAATATCCTGCGACTATGGTTATACCGTTGATTTCAGAGACTTTCTCCGTTCCAACAATTACAGTATCAAGCAACTGCACATCTGATGTTGAAATGATTACTTTCACATTTCCGACTTGTCCCTCAAATCCAATCAGTTCTTGTGAACCGCCTGCGTCTATATCGCTATTTAGAAAAATTGCATTGGCTGTAACAGGTAAATCCGAAAATAAAGCTAAGGTTTCATCTTCTGTAAGTGGCTTTGTAGTTACATCTACATCTAAAGCCAAAGAACCGCCAACATTATCAGACTTCACAAAAACAATTTTTTCCCCGTTATTCAATGTGGCTATATCGGTATGACTGCCAAATAATCCACTTTGAAACAATCCCACACCTAAGACGGTTACAGCTACAAAACAGGCTGCAATAGCTCCCCATTTAGCCCAAACTGGCTTTTTTGCTTTCTTCTTGTAGCTGATAGCTTCATCAACATACTTGCTGTCAAGCTCGCTCATGGCTTCGGAAAACTTCTTTGAGTTCATACGAATACCTCTCTTTCTGCTAAATAGCTTTTCATTTTTTGTCGGATACGGGTCAGCCGGACGGAGATATTTTTCTCCGAAAGCCCTACAAACTCGGCTATGTCTTTACAGCTATCGGAAAACCAATAGCGGCGCATGAAGATAACGCGGTTCTCGACGGTCAGCGTGTCCAGAAAACTTTCAATGATACGGGCTAACTCTCTGGCTTCAATCTCGGCTTCCACTGTGTTCGGGTCTGCTATACAGGCTTCGATTTCCTCCATAGCAATCGTGTAAGTGCTGTTTCGCTTGGCTGCTTCCTTTCTGTAATAGATTTTCAGTGAAATGTTCCGAACGATTTTACAGATATAGGTCAGAAGCGGGTGGGGGTTCGCCGGGGGGATTGCGTTCCATGCTCCTAAGTAAGCGTCGTTGACACATTCCTCCGCGTCCTGCCTGCTGTTAACAATGTTATACGATAACTTGTGGCAAACTTTACCGTATTTTATATCCAGCTCTCGTATGCCCTGCTCTGAACGCTCAAAGAATAATTCGATGATTCCTGCATCTTCCATCACTTGTACCGCCTCCTTTCCGGCTTCACCTGTATATTACGGCTTTGACCGCAAATACTACATAATTTTCAAGGCTTTTCCGAAAATTATAGCAGAATTTTGAGAGCGCTTCTACCCATGCCGCTTACGTTGCTTTTCCGCCGCTTCGCTTGCCGAATTGCGGCGTCTGCCGTTTGGCGGTGCGGCTGCTCCGACGAGCGGGGCTTCGTACAAAAAAGAGACGAGGCGGCCGGATGGCTGCTTCGTCTCCTGACGTTTTGTCGGGGCGCGATGGCGCCTGTATTGCCGCCGCTCCTCCCAAACATACTCCGTCCCTGAATACAAGCTCTGCGCCGCAGGCTACGGCTCCGAGAACCGCTCGTTCTCCGGCTCCGCCGCGTCGGCGGCGCGGCGCTCCGTCTCCGCAAGGGCGGCGCGGTGACCGGTGAGCGCCGCAAAGGGCGCGAACTGCGCCGCGCGGTCGCGCATGGGCATCCGCGGATGCGTCTGCGGCTCGGGATGCGGCAGGTCGATGATATCGTCGTATTTTCCGCTCATGCCTTGTGTCCTCCGATCTGGCGGTTCCGCTCGCGTGCGGTCGCCCCGTCAAGGTAGCTGCCGCCGCTGAGGATGGCATTTTTACCGTACTTCTTCTTGATGCCCAGCATGGCCTCCTGGATCCGGCGTTCCCGCTCCTGCTTGACTTCCTCCTCCCGAAGCTGCCGCTCCCGCGCCGCGGGATCGTCAAAGAGGCTGAACTGTACCGGCTGCTCCGGCTCGCGCAGGATATCCTCCTCACGCATGAGCCGGTTGGCGGTGACGGTCAGACGGCGGACCGTCAGCTTCGGGTCGGCCTTTTCGTCATAGATGCCGAGCACGGCGTCCACGATGCGGCGCACCGAGGATGTTTTCTGCCCCAGCGTCGCTGTGCCGTGCGCGTGCTTCGGAATTTTTCGGCCGTAAGGGTCGAGCACCGTCTCGCCGCGGTAGCTGCCGCTTGCCGTGTTTTCAATGTCGTATCCGACCGTCAGCGTGAGCTGGTCGGTCACGATCCGCTTTTCCAGCAGCTCCAGCGCGACCGCCTCGGCCATCTCCCGCACGACGAGCCGCGCCTTGTCATAGGGATAGGGGCATTGCAGCACCTGACCGGAGCTGATGCTGTTCGTTTCCGGCCGGTAGGCCTTGATGTCCGCCATGCGGCACGGCTCCCAGCCCCAGGCGTGGTCGATGAGCAGCTCGGCATTGACGCCGAATAGCTTATAGAGGAGTCCCTCGTTATAATACTCGTTCGGCTTCCCGATGGAGCAGCGCGCGACGTCGCCCATCGTATACAGTCCGTGCTCCTCCAGCTTTTTCGCGTAGCCGCGGCCCACGCGCCAGAAGTCCGTCAGCGGACGGTGCTCCCAAAGCAGCGCGCGGTAGCTCCGCTCGTCAAGCTGCGCGATGCGCACGCCGTTCTCGTCCGGCGGAACGCGCTTGGCCATCATGTCCATGGCCACCTTGCAGAGATAGAGGTTGCTGCCGATGCCCGCCGTCGCCGTGATGCCCGTCGTGTGCAGCACGTCGAGGATCATGGCCCTCGCCAGCTCGCGAGCGGTCGTGCGGTAGGTCTCCAGATAGCCGGTGACGTCCATCAGCACCTCGTCGATGGAGTAGGTGTGGATATCCTCGGGCGAAATATACTTTAGGTAGATGCCGTAGATCTGCATACTGACCTCGATGTATTTCGCCATGCGCGGCGGCGCCACCAGATAGTCGACCGCGAGGGACGCGTCGGCCCTCAGCGCGAGGTCGTCCGCGCTCTTTCCGGTCAGCCGCCCGCCCGGCGCGCGGCGCTGCCGTTCGGCGTTGACCTGCCGCACACGCTCGACCACCTCAAAGAGCCGCGCACGGCCCGGGATGCCGTAAGCCTTCAGCGCCGGCGATACCGCGAGGCAGATGGTCTTTTCCGTGCGGCTCGGGTCTGCCACCACAAGGTTCGTCTGCATCGGGTCCAGGCCGCGCTCCATGCACTCCACGGACGCGTAATACGACTTGAGATCAATGGCGATATAGGTCCGCTCGTTTTGCGGCATGGCGCAGCCCTCCCCTCTGTCGGACAGTATACCACAACGTTTAAATTAGAACAAGAGTTTTATTTTTGCGATATTTTAGCGCCGGAAGTATCGTTCAGCGGGTGAGGGCGTCGAGCTCATCGACCAGCTCGCCGAACATGGCGAGCGCGGCGTCGACCGGCGCGGGGGTGCTCATATCCACGCCCGCGAGCTTCAGAAGCGAGATAGGGTCGGTGCTGCTGCCGCCGGAAAGGAAGCGCTTGTAGTCCGCAACGGCAGGCTCGCCCTCGCGCAGGATGCGATCAGCCAGAGCGACCGCGGCGGAGAAGCCGGTGGCGTACTGGAACACATAGTAATTGTAATAGAAGTGCGGGATGCGCGCCCACTCGAGCGCGATCTGCGCGTCGCTCACCATGTTGGGACCGAAGTAGAGGCGGTTGAGCGCGAGGTATTTTTCGTCCAGCGCGTCAGCGGTCAGCGTCTCGCCGCGCTCCACCATGCGCCCCAGCTCGCGCTCGAACTCGGCAAACATCGTCTGGCGGTAGACCGTGCCCTTGAACTGGTCAAGGAAATGATTGATGAGATAGGCCCGCTCGCGCTCATCGGTGCTTTTGTTCAGCAGATGACGCATGAGCAGCACCTCGTTGCAGGTCGAGGCGACCTCGGCGACGAAGATGACGTAGTCGCTCGTGCAGACGGGCTGATGCTTGCAGCTCAGATAGCTGTGCATGGCGTGGCCCATCTCGTGCGCGATGGTGAACTGGCTGTCGAGGTCGTCGGTCTGATTGAGCAGAACATAGGGGTGCGGGCGCGCGATGCCGGAGGAGTACGCGCCGCCGCGCTTGCCGACGTTGGGATACACGTCGAGCCAGCGATGGTCGAAGCCCTCGCGCAGCATGGCGGTATAATCCTCGCCGAGCACGGCGAGCGCGTCGAGCACGGTGGCCTTCGCCTGCTCAAAGGAGATATCCTCCGCCACGTCGGGGACGATGGGCGTATAGACGTCGTACATATGCAGCTCGTCCACGCCGAGCAGACGGCGGCGCAGGGCGACATAGCGGTACATCTTGTCGAGGTTCGCGTGGACACTCTCGATGAGGCTGTCGTAAACGCTCACCGGCACTTCGGTCGCGTCGAGCGCGGCGTCGAGCGTGGAGGGGTACCTGCGCGCGTTCGCAAAAAAGCGGAGCTGCTTGAACTGCGCGTCAAGCGTCGCGGCGAGCGTATTGCGATAGCCGCCGAGCGTGGCGTAGTAGGTCTCAAACGCATTGCGGCGCAGCGTGCGGTCGCCGCTCTGGAGCAGGGGAACAAAGGTCGCATCGGTCAGCGACTGCTCCGCGCCCGCGCCGTCGGTCACGGCGGGAAAGCGGAGGTCGGCGTTGTGGAACACGCCGAAGATGGCGTCGGGGCTGTCGGCCATCTCGCCGGCATTCGCCAGCAGCGCCTCGCACTCCGGGGAGAGGATGTGCGCCCTGCGGCGGCGGACCCGCTCGATGGGACGGCGATAGGTCGCCAGCTCCGGCTGCTCGGCGTAGAAGCGCGTGAGCGTTTCATCGCTGAGTGCAAGCAGCTCGCTCGCGGCAAACGCGCCTGCGCCGGAGAGCGTGACGGAAAGGCTCAGCGCCTTGCCGCGCAGGTCCTGATAAAAGCCGTTCGAGGTATCCTCGTCCGCCTTGCAGTTGGCGTAGCCGTAGAGCCGGCCGACGCGGACGTTCAACTCATCGTCGAGCCGGAAATAGGCCAGCATCATCTCCGCGCTCTCACCGAGGCGGCCCTGATAGGCGGCGACCGCTTCGGTATAGGGCTTGAGCGCCTCGTACTCGGCCCTCCACGCCTCGTCTGATGGGAAGATGTCGGTGAGATCCCAGGTAAACTCGGCAGCGACCTCGCTGCGCTTGCGAATCGGCTTAGACATAAAATAACCTCCGTCGGGGAAAATTCTTGTCCCTATTATGTGCAAAAAAGGCGCGGCACGCAAGCCTTTTTTGGCGCACGCCGCAGCAAATTTCGCGTTTGCTTACCGCAACTCGGCGGTGAATTGGCTCCCGTCACCGCGCTCCGGATGCGTTTTCCGGAAAACGCTTGACTTTTACGCATCAAAGCTTTAGAATAACAAAGTCCTGACCGCTGCGGGTCGGGGCTTTGCTATGATTACGGAAGGAAGCGGGCCGCCTTGCCGGGATGCGGACGGCCCAAGGGGAGAACACCATGAAGCACACGAAAAACACAAAGAGCTTTGCCAGCCGCTGGGGCTTTATTCTGGCCTCGGTCGGCTCGGCGGTCGGTATGGCAAACGTATGGGGCTTTCCCAACAAGCTGGGCAGCAACGGCGGCGGGGCCTTTTTGCTGATCTACCTGCTGTTCGTGTTCATTTTCAGCTACGTCGGCCTGCCGGCGGAGTTTGCGATGGGCCGCCGCGCGGCGACCGGCACGCTGGGCGCCTATGAAAATGCCTGGGCCACGCGCGGCAGGAGCGCGGGCAAGGCCGGCGGACTGCTCGGCTGGCTGCCGCTGGCGGGCTCCATGTGCATCGCCATCGGCTACGCTGTCATCGTGACCTACATTCTCAAGGCGCTGGCGGACTCCCTCCTCGGCACACTCATGACTGAGGACACCGCCGCGTGGTTCGGAGCCTTCTCCGGCACGCCCTACTCGGTCATTCCCTATCACATCGTCGTGGTCGTCGGCACGCTGCTGACGCTCTTCCTCGGCGCGCACAGCATCGAAAAGACCAACAAGGTCATGATGCCGCTCTTTTTCCTCATCTTCCTCGTTCTGGCGGTGCGCGTGGCGCTGCTGCCGAACGCGGCGGAGGGTTACCTTTTCATGTTCACCCCGCGCTGGGAGGCTCTGACCGACCCGATGATCTGGATCTGGGCGATGGGGCAGGCGTTCTTCTCGCTGTCCGTCACCGGCAGCGGTATGATCGTCTACGGCGCATACCTCTCCAAGGACGAGGACGTGGTGGGCGTGGCCCAGCACACGGCCCTCTTTGACACCATTGCCGCCGTGGTAGCCGCCCTGGTCATTATCCCCGCCTGCTTCTCCTACGGTCTGGACGTGGGCGCAGGCCCCAGCCTGCTGTTCGTGACCCTGCCCACCATCTTGCAGGACATCCCCATGGGCCAGCTCTTCGCCATCATCCTGTATATGGCCATGATTTTCGCCGGCGTCAGCTCTTTGCAGAATATGTTTGAGGTGGTGGCGGAGTCCCTGATGCACAAGTTCCCGAAGCTCAACCGCGTTACCGTGCTGGTGCTGCTGGGTGCGCTGTGTCTGGGCTTCGGCATCGGCATGGAGACCATCAGCAAGTGGGGTCCCTGGATGGATCTGGTGTCCATTTATATCATCCCCATCGGCGCTACACTGGGCGCGGTCTCCTGGTTCTACGTGATGAAGAAGGACGCCCTGCTGGACGCCATCAACACCGGCAGTACGAAAAAACGCGGCGATCTCTGGTACAATGTGGGCCGGTATGTGTACGTCCCTCTGGCGATCATTCTCTGCTGCGTGGCCCTGTTCATGCACGTTGCTTTCTGATACCCACAGAAAATTTCCACGCATATAACCAATAAAAAGGACCCGGCGGCTGAAAATCAGCTGCCGGGTCTGTTTCGTATAAAGGGTTTCATCAACCGTAGCGCAAGCTCAAGGTAGTGGAGTCCTCGCCGTTCCGCAGGAAGGGCATCCCCTCGCCGATGCGGGAGCGCTGGAAGTACAGATACTCGCCGGAGGGGGAGATCAGCACTGGGAAACTGCCGCTGAGGGAGCTGCCCACCCCGGCGGACATATCCAGCCGCAGGCAGTCATCCTCCATGCGCCATACACCGAAGAATCGCAGATCCATCCGGTCATCATAGCACTCGTACAGGTTAGCCAGCCCCGCATAATCCGGGTCACAGTCGCCGTAATGCAGCTCCAGCGTCCACTCATCGCAATCCCACGAGGTATCGGCCAGTCCCAGATCCGTAGGGGGCCACCACCAATCGTCACCGGACGGCTCCCAGCCTTCGGGATGGTCGATGGCGATGGTGTTCGTGTAGATGGAGAAGTCGAACAGCAGCAATCGGCCCTCCTCGCTGGCAGGCAGGATGAGATCGCCGTACAGGTCCTCCTGCGGATACCAGTTCACCACCGTGCCGTCATCGGCCACAAGGTTGACCTCCATATCCGGCTCCTCCGGATCCACGAACAGCAAAACAGGCTGGGCATATTCCTCCCGGTAGAGGACCTCGTCCGCCACCGGATGCAGGCCGTTGCCCTGAGACTGCCATGTGATGTGGTTCACGGCAAGGCTGGTGTTCTCTCCCCGCGGAATGACGCAGAACAGCTTGCCGTACCCCGGACCGAGGACCCGCTCCGAGGGGATGGTCAGCATGACCGGCATCTCCGCCGTCAGGTCAAGGCAGTTTTCCAGCATCCAGTCCGACAGCTTGGAGGTGTCCCCCTTCTCCCGGTAGCCGAGATAGGCCGCGGCGCCGGGATAGCCGCCGTATTCCAAATCAAAGCCCAGCTTGTCGAGACATTCCTCCACCAGCTCCTGGTCCACCTCCGCTTCCGGTTCAGAAGGCTTCACAGGATCGGCCTGACCGGTCTGATCGGTCCTGCTGTCGGAGATCGTCTCCTTTACGCCGCCGTTTCCCGCTACCGGGGCCGGTTTCTTTTTCCCTCCGCAGGCAGTCAGGCTAAGAGCCAGCGTCAGGCAGAGAAGTGCCGACGCCAGCCGATGCAAAGTCAAGCGCTTCATGATTCTGCCTCCTTCTCAGAATTTTCCGCTGCGGCCGTGACCGCCGCCGCTGCGGCTTACAGTTCCTCCGCTGCTTCTGCCACCGCCGCCGGAGTCGCTCTCGATCTTACGGCGGGTCTCGGTGGTATGGGTGTAGTGGTCATAGCTGTCCGTCAGCTTCAATCCACCGCCCGCCGTGGTATACACGTTGGCATCAACACCCTTGCGCACGGACTTCATCTGTCCCTTCAGGATCATGCACACCAGAAACGCGATCAGGCATGAGACTGCCACCGCAATGCCGATGGCCGGCAAGGGGCTGGACCGCACAGGTTTTCCGGCCTCAGCCAGTTCCAAGAATTCGTCGCAGGCGGTGAGGTAATTGGATATGCCGCCATACCAATCACCGTCGCTGAAGCAAGACAAAAACCGATTCTCCAACTGCTCCGCGCCGTATCGGTCAAAAGCATACTCCGCCCATTCGCCGTAGACGAACATGGCGTAGTCCCGCTCTTTCATGCTCAGCATGATGATGACGCCGTTCCGGTCCTCGCCCACGCCAAGTCCTTCGGCGTGGTAGATCTGATAGAGGGCGGTATAGGGATCGTCACCGTAGCCGTAAGCTGTAAAGTCCTCCACAAAAAGGGTATAGATGCCGCAGCTGCGGCGGAGGGCGATATCCTCGGCCCGATCCTCCAGCTGTTCCCGCTCCCCGTCGGAGAGCATTCCCCGCAGATCGAACACATAGTTCATGCCGGTATCGCCCAGCTTTGACGCTTCGCCGGACTGGACGGTCTCGGGCTGCTGCGCCTCCGTTGGGAAGTCTGCGGAGAGATAGTCCGCTGCCGTCGCCGCCATGGCATTCACTGCCTGGCAGAGCGCTTCGGCACTCGCAGCCATGTCCTCACCGGTCCAGGACTGCGCGTTGTTCAGATAGGGCTCCACCGCGTCATACACCAAGCCGGAGAGTTCCTGCCCGTCGCCCCGCGTCTCGCTCAGCATCGCGTAGACGCACCAGTCGGTCTCCGCCAGGGTGTAAGAACCGTCCGCCAGAGGCTCCATCACCAGCGTCAGCGAGATGCCGTCCTTTTCCTCGCCCCAGCCGTAGCCGGAATCTTTGTAAACATATGTGGCGATATCTCCGGCGGTGGTACCCTCGCTCACATCCTCATTGGTAAATATGTCCACCCGCAGGTCAAGGTGAAGCGCCTCCGTCAGCTGGGGCAGGGTGTACTGACCCAGATCGGACAATTCGTCCGAGCCCAGCGCGTCGGTCTCATCGTAGATCGCGCCGTATTCCGTCCACGCCAGAGTGGGGACGCACAGAGTCAGCGTCAGCAGGAGCGCCGTCAGCAAAGCTGTGACTTTTCTTTTCATGTCCGTCCCTCCTTATCGCATCAGCAGGACGATGACCGAACTCAATACGGACAGCGGCACGGCAATGGCGGCAAGCATCCCCCAGAATCGCCCCTTATCCACAGGCAGGTCGCCCACGAATTTTCCGGTCTGGCCGTTCATGGCGAATAGGAAATCCTTTCCCTGCCACTTGGTATTGAGCAGCCACACCGGCAGCAGCGCGTAGTGGACCTTGCCCCGCTGGATGTCTGCGTGTTCGCCCCTTGGGAAACAGGTCGCGTATCCCGTTACGGTGCCTTGCAGCGCCTTTTTCAAGCTGCCCAGACAGCGGACATCGGCCCGTTCCCGGCTCTTGTCCGCCGACACGTCGAACTTATCCGCCAGGAAGCCCGGCAGATACGCCGTGGAGAAGGGTTTCAGGTCATCGTAATTGTAAGGCTCGATGGAATCCATGTGATCATCCGGCATTTTAGTCGAGGCGTCCACCGGTACCTTTTCAAAGGGCATCGTTCCGGCACGGTACACGTCAAAGTGCTCCGTCTTTATCACCTCATACTCACCCTCGGTGCGCTTGTGGGACCGGGTACACTCATAGTGGGCATTGCCCTCCGCCTCACCGCTGAACAGCCAGAAGGGTACATAGACCCCCTGGATCTCCTGTAAGTGATTTTCCTTGGAAAAGCTCTTGGGAAGGAACACCTTGCCCCTGTAATGCTTCTTGAGCTTGCGGATGGCGTCCTCGCGGCTGAGTTTGAAGGGGATCACGAAATCCGGCTTCAGCGTTCCCGCAAACTGCCCCGGCACCACCGTTGGGTTGCCGCAATAAGGGCAGGAGGTGGCCGCCGTACTTGCGTCACAGATCAGCTCCGCACCGCAGCTTGGGCAGCTGTAAGCCTTCATGCCGTCTCCCTCGGCACCCCAGTCGGCGCTGAGGTCCGGCAACTCCCAGCCGCCTTCCTCGGCAGCCTGCCGTTCCGCTGCCGTCTTTTCCTCAGCAGACTGCTGCGCCGCCGCGGCCTTTTCTTCCTTTTCCGCGTAAAGCGCCTCGATCTCCGCTACATCATAGGTAGCACCGCAGTAATCGCACTCCAGCTTGCCGGATGCGCCTACAAAGTGCAGCGGGCCGGTGCAGCTTGGGCATTGATAGTTGGTCACCTGTGCTGCCATGCTTGCTCTCACCCTTCTTTCTTCATTTTCCGTTCAGCGCCCGCCCGTAGACGGGCGGACGCTGTTGAGCCGTTTTCTCCGATCTGTTTCCCTTATCCTCTGGGCGCGCCGCAGTACTCGCAGAATTTTCCGTCATTCTGTCCGCCGCAGGCGGGGCAGGTCCACGGACCAGCCGCTGCCGGAACGGGAGCGAAGGTCTCCTGCTGCTGCATGGGGGCCTCCTGCTGCATGGGGGCTGTCTGAACTGCGCCGCCGCCACGGGAGGTCTCCATCACCTGAAGCAGCGCCGCTCGGATCTCGTCGCCCATTTCGCGGTACTTGCGATATTCCCGATTGCTCTCCGGATCGAAGCCGGCAGCCATGGTATTCATCCGGCCCACAGAATTCATCTGTCCCATCATGGGGCGCTGTGTCATGCCGCTCTGGGGCCGACCTGCCATAGGACGCTGGTTCATGCCCGGCTGATTCATCATAGGCCGCTGACCCGCCATGCCGCTCTGAGGACGGCCCGCCATAGGACGCTGGCCCATCATACCCTGCTGCCCCATCATGGGCCGCTGCATGGTGTTCTGCGGCTCGATGTACACAGAACTGTTGTTCAGGCGGAACTTCATTTCGTCAAAGTAGGGGTTATTGACGGAAATGATCACTTCAAAGTCATAGGAATACTCGTAGCGGGGCGGGTTGTAGCTGACCTCCTTGCCGTCCGGCCCCTCCCGCTTCTGCTCCGTGCGGCTCTCGTCAATGTCCACGCGGCAGCCGGTCAGCGCGGTGTAGTCCAGAATATCCGGGTTGGCGTCCGCCAGATCCCGGGCACGGGTAACGGTGAACCAACGATGCTCCTCGTCCAGCAGGATCTTACAATCCTCGCCGTAGGAGCGGGTGGTGCGGAATTGGGACGCCCTGCCCCGGTTTTCCTCCCGGTAGGCCAGCTGCCGCTTGATGTCCTCCACCGTAGAGCGGCGGCGGTCACTGAACCAGGGAGAGAGCTGCTTCGCGCAGTCCTTACAGAGGTTGCCGTCTTCCAGTTTCCGATTGCCCAACAGTCCGATCTTCTCGCCGCAGATGTCGCAGTATTTCTTATCAAACAATCCCATAATAGCTTCCTCCTGTTATTTTTCAGCCGCCGTAACGGCTCACATTGCATTGTCACCCGGAACCGGGATCTTGTCCCCGGCCGTGGCTCCCGCGGCCGGGGACGGTATTCGCCAAAAAATCCGCTATTCGCTCTTATTCTTCAACTTTTTGAAGCTCCACCACTTTGTCCGCCGCTTCCGACCAGTCCACCGTCAGTTCCAGCCTGCCGCTGTCCTCGCCGGCCCCGGCGCAGTGGTAAACGTCCAGGATCTTCCCCAATTCCGTGCCGTCCGCCTTCTGGAGAACACGGTTGTCTAACATCAGCCCCGTGTCCTGTATCTTTTTACGCGGGATGTAGGTGAAGTCCAGCGGGGTTTCCAGAACGGTCTCGCCGTCCAACCGGAGCGTCAAGCCGTCCTCTTCGCTGATGACCGCCTGCCAGCCGTCCTCCGGACTTTCCCATGTTCCCTCCAGCACTGGCCAGAGGAGGGAATTGTCCACATAAGTACCGTCCCCGTCCAGCAGGAACAGGTTTTGATCCGGATTCTCCATGCCGTTGCCCCCATCCATGATCTGGTCCGTGACAAAATGCTTATACAGGCCCGAAAGGACGATCCCTACCAGCGCGCCCGCCAGGAAAATCCAAATCATCCGCCGTTTCATTACACGATGTCCCCGTCGTCAAAGGGGTCGCCGCACTCAGGGCAGAACTTGGGAGGATGCTGCGGGTCGGCGGGCTCCCAGCCGCACTTGTCACACTTGTACTGAGGAACTCCGGCAGGCTTGGGCTTGCCGCACTCGGCACAGAACTTGCCCTTATTCACCGCGCCGCAGGTGCAGGTCCAGCCGTCCGCTGCGGCGGCGGGCTTCGGCTTGCCGCATTCCGGGCAGAACTTTCCGGTGGCGGTGGCGCCGCAGGCGCACTGCCAGCTGTCCCCGGCGGGCTTCGGCTCCGGTTTCTTGCTGCCGCAGTTGGGACAGAAGTTGCCGGTGATGCCGCTCTGGCCGCAGGTGCAGGTCCAGCCCTGCGCTGCGGGAGCGGGGGCGGGCTGCGCCGCCTGCTGCTGGGCCTGTTGCTGCTGGCCCATCTGGAACAGGTTCTGGGCGTTCATGCCGCCCATTTGGCCGGCCATGCCCATGCCCATAAAGGCCATAGCGGGACCGGCGCCGGTGTTGGCGGCCGCCGCCTTCATCGCCTCGCCCTGAGAGCCGACGAGATGCGCCGCCGCGCGGGTGGGGTCCATAAAGGCCGCGTTGCGCTGCAGCTCCTTGATCATCTGCTCGTCTTCCTCATTGGCCTTCACGCTGGAAACGCCGAAGGAGACGATCTCCATGCCCCGCAGATCCCGCCACTTGCTGGAAAGCTGCTCGTTGAGGGCGTCAGCCAGCTCCAGAGTATGGCCGGGAAGGGCGGAATAGCGGATGCCCATTTCGCTGATCTTGGCGAAAGCGGGCTGCAAAGCCGTCAGCAGCTCCGTTTTCATCTGACCGGCGATATTTTCCGTCTTGTAGTCCTCACTGACGTTGCCGCAGACGTTGGTGTAGAACAGCAGGGGGTTCTTCAGCCGGATGCTGTACTCGCCGAAGCAGCGGATGCCGATGTCAATGTCGATGCCAGCCCGCTGGTCCACCACCCGGAAGGGGACAGGGCTGGGGGTGCCGTACTTGTTGCCCGTCAGCTCCTTGGTGTTGAAGTAGTAGACCCGCTGATCCTTGGGAGCCTCGCCGCCGAAGGTGAAACGCTTGCCGATGTTCTGAAAAACGTTCTTCACGCTCTCGCCCAGATCGCCGGAGAAAATGCTGGGCTCCGTGGACATATCGTAGGTGTACTCACCGGGCTCGGCGCAGACGTCCACCACCTTGCCCTGCTCCACGATGAGCATGCACTGTCCGTCCGCAATGGCGATCAGGCTGCCGTTGGTGATGATGTTGTCATCGCCCTTGGTGTTGCTGGAGCGGCCCGTGACCTTCTTTTTGCCCTTGACCGCCAGCACGTCAGAGGGAATCGCTTCGCAATAAAAGTATTCCTTCCACTGGTCGGCCAACACGCCGCCAGCCGCGCCCATTGCCGCTTTGATCAGTCCCATAATTCTACTCTCCTTTTCCTGTTGTTGTATTTGATTTCAGCATTCGCTTTTGATTGCTTCTTATAAAATCGCCTGTTTTTTAGGGAAAACAAGGCCTCAGCTCCCTCCCGTCAGGAAGGTGTCTCCACTGACATAAAACGGAGCCTGATCCGTAATGGGCCAGGTGAACCAGCTTACATCCCAGGGCCGCTTCATAAACAGGCACACCCGCGCCGTATCCTCCGGAATGGTGAGGGAGAAGAACATCGGCTCATTGATCTTGATTTTCCCCTCATACACCACCTTCTCCGAGATCCAACTTTGTTGGGTGCCGTCATCGTTCAGCACCGGCGTTCCAACGCTGAATTGGATGTCCGTTTCGTACCACCGGCCCACCAGCAGCAGCTTATTCTGCCCGTTGGGTTCCAATGCGTTCATGGGGATCACCGACAGCGGCTCCGTCACCTCGGCGGGCGGGTCCCGCCAGAAGAAGATCAGCGATTTCTCCGGCTCCCCTGTCATGGCGTTCTCCAAGGTCGGCGGCAGGAAGCCGCTGGAGCGCATATAGGTGACGGTACGGACCCCCGCGCCCCCGTTCTTTTCATAAGGCATCCGCACAAGCAGGCTGTTCCGGTTCGTCAGGGCGGCGAAAAACGCCGCGCCAGTCTCCTCATCGGTCAGCCGCACGCTCCAAGTCTCATTGGACAGCCCCGGCATCAGCGGTTCCTCTATCTGCTCCGCCAGCAGATGCTTTTCTGACCGGTATTGCGGGGTGTCCGTATCCAGCCCGGCGGCGTGGTACCAGTCCGCCCGCATCACATAGCCCTCCAACAGATCGGACCACAGGCGATCAAAGCACAGCATAGAGGCGATATGTTCCTCGCCGGGCCTGTATTCCCGGCCGTCCTCCTCATAGTGGGTCATGCGCCACGTTCCGTAGAGGTCCGCGATCCCCATCTCTCCGCCGGGGCCCGGCCGCTCTGCCGGGGCAAAGTAGAAGGTATCTCCGTAAGGGGTCTCGATCGCCAGAGAATCGGTGCTTTCGATCCGACCGTCCAAGGTCAGCGGCTCGCCGGTATTCATCGTTCCCGTCAACCGCAGGGTGCTGTCCGCGCCCAGCCACCAGTTTCCGTCGAGCAGGCTGGTATTGTAGTACGAGCCTAACACATCCCGAAACTGGGCCGTTCCGTCTTCGTTGAGATAGAGATCCGCCCACCACGCCTCCGTGGGCATAGCACTGGTTTTCATGCAGTCGTTCATGGCATCATAGCTCTCGTGCCGCACAGCGGTCCAGTAGTCCGCGCTGAACGGTGCAGAGGTCTGTTGCCGGGTATCCTCCGCGCTGTCGGCAGCAGAGGGTGGCGCATCCGTATTTGTGTCCGGCCCCGGTGTTTTGCCGCAGGCAGTCAGGCCGAGCCCCAGGAGAAACGCCAAGAAAAACGCGGTCCATCTTTTTTTCACAGCTGTGCCTCCTTTACGCTCAACAGTCCTGCGTCACCGGAATACGGATGCCGCCAAGAGGATTGGATTATTCCCGGAGGGGCCGTTCGCCGGCAAAGGGCTTGAAGCTCTGCCAACGGGACGGTCTTTAAGCGGGTCCTGTCGGATCCCTATCGTTTTTAATTCGCAGATCATATGGCCTAACTTCTGTATATCATGGAATCCCCGTTTTGTTAACCCTAATTTCCCCAAATTAGGGTCCCAAACATGAAATTTCCCGGAAAAAGCCGAAAAAGCACTGCTCGTTCACGAACACCCGTTCCATTTTATGGTTCTTCTTACAAAAAGCGTATGTCAGCCCGGCGACGGTTATCCGCCCTCACTTTCGCTCCCTCGGCTGTTATTTCGCACCCCCATAGGAAAAAAGGAGCCGGAACGATTGCTCGTTCCGGCTGGAAACTATGTGGCAGGCGCAGCGCGGTTTGCCCCTCTCAGAGCGTCTCCTTCTGTAAAGCCTGCGCCAGTGGGAGTACCACTGCGCCCAGATCCTCCATAGCGTGGGCGAAATCGAAAAACTCCTCCGCCTGGCCCTCCCGGAACAGATGATCCGACACAGATTTGACCGCCACGAAGGGCACATTGTTCCGCAGGCACACCTGGGCGATCGCGCCGCCCTCCATCTCTGTCAGCAGAGGGTGGAACGTGTCCCGGATGAAGATTGCCCGGTCGCTGCGGACAGCAAACCAATCTCCGGTGGCCACCCGCCCCAGCGCCGCCTTGCGGCCCAGTGCTGCCAGCAGTTCCACGCACCGCTCCGGCTTCCAGGTGGGGAACGACACCCGGTTCACCGTGGATACCAATCCTACGGGATCACCGATGGCAGAGGTGTCCACATCGTGCTGCACAAAGTCCTCGGCGACCACCAGGCTGCCGGTGGGAAGCTCCGTCAGGCATCCGGCCACTCCGGCGTTGACGATCATATCCACACCGTACTTCAGGCACAGGATCTCTGCCGCCATGGCGGCATTCACCTTGCTGACACCGCTGGCGCAGGCAATGATCCCCGGTGCAGCCTCGTAGAACGGCACACCGGACACGGTCTCAAATGCCTCCAGCTCCTTGGCCCCCGGCAGGGCATGAAACTCCGCAGGCATGGCAAATTGCAATCCAATTTTCATTATATTACGCTCCTTTTTACCGTCTCATCAGGCTTTCTCCAAATACAGGCCCTTGTTCCCGAAGGGTATTTTTGAGAAAACCGCAAATTCAAAAACAAGAAACCAAAACTTTTAAAAGCAAAAAGAAAAGGAATTCAAGCAAAAGCCTGAATTCCTAAACTTTCTGGAGGTGACACCCGGATTTGAACTGGCTGGGTAGTGTAAAATGCTGTATCAGCGCATCTCAAAAGCCGTGTGTTTTCAATGCTTTGCTGGTTTGTGCGTAAAATGCTGTATCATGTTATAAAATCTGTAAGGGGTAAACTAAGGGGTAGTGAATACTCGTGAGTGTGTTAAACGGAGCATTCGGGTAAAGTGATGTATAATGGGTCACAATCATCATTCCATCCGTCATGCAATACTTCATAGAGAGATGATAGTTCTCCAAATCCAAGCTTTTTATAAAATTCAATTGCACTCTTGTCAGCACACACAACAATATGTCGAATACCGATTACCTTTTTACGAAGTTCATCTGACACATCAATGGCAATTCCAATAAGCGCCGACCCAATTCCTTGACGTTCATATTTAGCATCTACTGCTAGTTCGGCAATTTCAATTGCAGGTTCAACAAGCTTTATTTTATCTGTCCCCTCACTAACCAATGATGTTGCGCGTAAAGTGATAAAACCTGCAATATTTTGCTTGGCTGTATCAATTAGGATATGAGTAACGCCCATACCCTTGATATGATCGCTTAGGGCGTTAAAACGGATATATTGAGTGTAATAATCTGGATTATTGCAAGAATCAGGGCTGACTTGGAAATTCCATGCCAGCCCCACATAATCCTTGTTAAAGAGTTCTTCAGAAAACTCCATTACTTCTTCTCGGTACGGTACTTTTGAAGTGACTCCTTGATTTCTTTCAGGCGTTCCGTACTAAGAACGTGGACATCTTTTACTCCGGCTTTCTTAGGGCCATAACTATAAACGTGATTCTGTGTTGCAGCAGACATAGTACCGTCTCCTTTCTCTGATGATGTGCTTTTGCAAGAATCATTCTGTGTGTTAATGGTATCATACCCCCCAAGTCTTTGCAATTATCATTTTTAATCATTTTGTGTGAAATTTTTTTCTAAATTCAACAATTATGCTTAATCATATGTGAAATTTTTTCGCTTAATGCACGGCTGTATGCAATTGCGTGCAACAGAAAACACTGCAGTTCTATATGCAAGTCGCTATGAGTTTTGCCAAATCTCAAGTCTTCACATATTATTGTATCTAAAATTCTACAATTTTAAACTTTTTGTGGTGGTTTCCATTTGTAGAGTCATTTTGCAGAAGTTTCTGGGATAACATGATGAGTTAGATCCGGCGAAAAAGTGGAACGGCTTCTTTATTTATTTAACACAAATGTTCTATGAAGCCGTTTTATTTTGCTTTCGCCTTGATCTCAAATCGAAGTGAGTTCACCGCCTCGATTTTAAATCGACGCAGTGACCATCCAAAATTGGACTGCCCAACTACACAAGACCTTGCAACCATACTGCAAGGGTCTCATTTGAAATGCGCCCCTTAGTGCGCTGCAAAGATTAGACATCAAATACTATCTTTTCAAAATTGAACAGGCAGTTTAGACAAATACTACATAAGGGCTTCAACGAATCGAGTTTGCCTTTGCGCGTTAACGTGTCATTAAACTCCGCACCGCAGGCATGGCTCCTTTTTGATTTTAAGCCTCTCTGTCGCGTTTCGTTATGCGGGACAAGGAGAATACGCATTAGCACAGCAAAAGCCCTCAGAGGGCTTATATACGAAAGAGGCCGGGGATTAGTCCCCGGCTTCTTTTGCAATGTACCCGCCATCCATGCACCGGATCTGCGTCATTTCTGTGTTTAAGGATAGCTTCCGCAGCACGCATGATTTCATCGTTCATCGTCTGTTACATCAGAAAACAGGAAATCATATTCACGTTGCAGGTCCCTAATGCTGTTCCGTAGATTGCCGGTGTCAACAGGGCACAGATTTTTCGCATAGTCCTCAACCTTTAGGCCAATCTTTTCAAGCCCACGCAGCAGCGCCGCTTTGATTTCAGCGGAAACCTCAGCACTGTGGTCATGAATATCAATGTTCATTGTTATCCTCTGCCCAATTTTTCCAGTTCGCTGGCAGTGCAGTCAATCAGTTCGTTATCGCTGTCTCTTTCCACTAAAAAATACGTCCCGTTGGTATTTCTGATGTCGACAACAATGCCGGTATCCCCTGTACTTTTTACCTTTACACGGTCATATTCACGGATCATCCCGCATCCTCCTTGTTTTTTCTGTTGTCCTGGATAAGAAATCCATATCCCCCAACGTAAGAAGCATACTTCATTTTCCTTTCAAGATACTCGCGACTTCCTTTGCGATTTCGCTTGGGTTTTCGGCTAAAAAATACTGTGCAATGCTCTCAGCCACAAATTCCCCTGAATTTCTAAGCCCGTAATAGCTGAATCCTGCTGCCTTTGCTTTTTTGCAAGCGGCAGCGCAGTTGCTATGTTCATCGTCCATAGTGGATTATTTTTTGCGCCTTCGACATGAAAAAGTAGGGGGGAGATTATTCCCCCGCTTTTTCTTTCGGCCTCATTGCTTGCATAACCTTGTCACGCTGCGCCTGCGTTTCAACCGCACGGCTAACAAATGCAGGGATCGTCTCCCCGGCTCTCTGCGCCGCCTCCTGGGCTGTTTTGAGTGCGGTGGGGGTAAGGATAGCCCCCTCTCCTTGCTGCGCTCCTGTGTGTTGCTGTGAGCCGTTTATCCGTTGTTCCGTTGCACCGATAATATACTGATTCATGCTTTCACCAGCAATGGTAGCAGCAACCTTTACCGTGTCCTTCATGCCCTTTGGCATGGCAATAGATACACGGTCAAGATTTGCAGCGTCCCATTTTTGTGCACTCTTTTTCTGAGCTTCCGATACTGCCATTACAAAGCCCTCCTTTCCACTATCCGCATTATATTACATCCCGCATATACTTATCAAGTAGATTTATGTACAAATAATATACTTAATAATTAGACAACTCGCCAATAGACAATCTACTTAATAAGTAGTATCATGTAACCATAGCAAGGGAACAAACGAAAACAGTTGAGACACCGGCAATCGTTGAAGCCTAACACCGAGATCACGGATAAGGGCGGAACGGTATAGGGAATGGGAAGCAATGAGGCCACAGCCCTAATGACCACCGCCGCCGGGGTTCCCCAAATTGAAGGAGGAAAGCACAATGAGTATCAATGAATTGGAAAGCAAGTGCCGGGAGCTGCGGCAGCTCCAATCCCTGATCGATGAAGCACAGGCGGAAGCCGATTCCATCCGGGACGCAATCAAGGCCGCTATGGGCGCTTCTGAGAGCATGACCGCCGGGGAGTATAAAATCACATGGAAGAACGTGACCAGCTCCAGAATCGACACCAGCGCGCTCAAAAAGGCCCTGCCGGATGTGGCGGAGCGGTTTACCAAAGAAACCACCGTGCGCCACTTCTCCGTAGCGTGATGGAAGTGATCGCCGCCGTTGCCGGGGCCATCCAGATAGCAAGCTGGGCGATGGCCCTTCTGGACGCAATAGAAAAGCCCTCTGTACCCACGCCGACCAAAGCAAGGCACAGAGAGCCGTAACCACCAACCACCACAGGGAGGCCGGTATGGTTATTATACCGACCTCCCGCCGATAAAACAAGGAGGAAATTTATGAATTGGTGCATTGAAGAGACAACCAGCAAGGAAAGAGCGGTCATTTGCGATGCCATGATAGGCATTTTCACTGATTTGGAGCGGGCTGAGGTACTGCTTGAAACCGTCTTAGAGGAGAGCTTCCCAGAGAGCGAGCAAAAGCCGCTCGTAGCCTCGGAGACAGATTGGATGCGTTCCATGCTTCATATTGTGCACGAGATTATCAGTGATGCCGTTGTTGCCTTCCATCTTACTGTGGGGGACACCGATGACACGCGGGCAAAGAATTACATCGCATCGGCAGAAAAGGTCAAACGCGCGATGCAATGTGAGAGCGCCCATAGTGCTGCGGTTGCGGTGGGAAACGCATTGCGCGAAGATCGCCGGTGGGTCTTTGCAGACACTATGAATAAGATCGCGGACATGAGGGACGCGGAGGCAATCGCGGCCATTGACGGCCTTGTGAAGAACGGAGGCAAAAATGGATAAGCTGATTCAGGCGGCAGCAGATATTGACGATCTGCAATATCGCATTCACTGCGCGATTGAGCTTGTGCGTTCTGTCCATGAAAGCATTACAGACGGCGCAAACGAGCCGGGGCAAAACGAGTATGACGCACTCTTTGGAGCTTACTGTCTCTTGCACTCTCTTGATATGGAACTGGAAGAAACCTCGGAGCGCCTTTGGAACGCCGGTTGCCGAGCGCACCGCTCATATAGCAGAAAGCCCACAGGTTAAATCCTGTGGGCTTTGTAGTACAACCGCTTGACTTTTTCTCTGTTTTCGCAAAAAGGAAAGGCGGGGACTGTTGCCCCCGCCCTATATATGGAGATTATGGCACTATTTACACACTCCCGCGCCCAGGTGCTTTAGGGCGCTGCCTGCCGCTGTACTTCGGGCAGGACTTCGCAAGGGAACAAAGGATAGGCAATCCCGCCGCCCTTGCTGCCTGCTGCCGGTCTTTCTCCGGCTGGTAGCCTCCTCTGTATCATTCCTCCCTTTAGGATCCGCTCCTCAATGCCTCTGCCGCGTTGTACGGCACCATTTTCCGCGCAAGCACCGCGCCGTCCAGCTCAGTTGTCAGGTTGATTACAATGCTTCCTAATCCGCCGGAGGCCAACGCGCCGACACCGGAGGCGATGGAATTTCCGATGGACGCTATACCGGAGGAGCCGAAATCAACGGATGCCGTGCCAAAGTCCAACCCGGAGGTAATGCCACGCTTGATATTGCCGTATTCGTCATCCCAGCCCTCGCCAAGACCTAATGCCATGTTCTCACCGATCCCAGCAAACACGCGGGAGGGAGAGTGGATGCCAAGCAGACTTTTTATCCCCGTAACAACCCCACCAAACTTATCTTTGATGCTATCGATCTTTTCGGTGATGAAGTTAACAGCATTTCCCACGGCCTGTTTGATGCTTTCAAAGATTCCTATAACCGCGTCACGGAATCCTTCGTTTGTTTTCCATAATGTAATGATTGCAGAGACAAGGCCAACAACAAGCGTAATCACAAAGCCAATCGGATTCGCGGCTATAGCTGCGTTAAGTGCTGTAATTGATGCAGCCGCTGTTCCGCTCGCTGTTCCTAAACCGAGAATGACCGCCGCTGCTGCCTGAACAATAGAAACGACTTGCCATGATAAAAACGCGGTCCCAATGCCAACCACGACCGGCAATAACGCATTGAGTGTTTTATAGATGCTAATGCAGGCATCTGCGAGACTTTCCGCATCAATTCCTTCGATAAAACTTGCTATTTCCCCGCCCATATCTTCAAGGACAGGGGCAAATTTTTCAAGGAAAGCGTTTTTGACATTCTCGACGGCCTCACCGATTTTTGCAAGCGTTTCTTGCAGTTTTAAATGGTTTTCATTGGCCTTGATTACTGAGCTGTTATTCTCTTCGTATGCATCTGCGGCGTCAGCGTACAAATTATTGAGCGTTCCCGTAATGAAAGCCGTTCGCTCCTGCGTTGAGTTAAGCGTTGCAAGCTGGGCATTGAACATATCTTCATTGACGCCTGCCCAATTAAGAGCATCTGCAAGTGTCCCTGTTACTGTTCCGACCTTTGCGGTTTCATTTGCCGCTTCGATTAGGCTTTCAACTGGGAGACTGTCGCCAAATGTACCTACAACGCCGGTTGCTATCGTTGTCCAGTCAGATACCTGCCCCACGTTGTCCGCCAGCTTTGCGAGAAGCTGTGACGCTTCGGTTGCCTGGTCAGTATCACCGAGCACTGAATACAGTTTTTCATACGCCTGTTTTGCGGTATCTGCACTAAATCCAGCCTGCTCAAATGACGTCTTTAATTTACCTTGTCCCTCTCGAAATTCAGTTGTTGTCTGATCGAGGTTCACAATGCTGCTGACAAAATTCCCAACTGCCTTAATTGCTCCCGCTATGGCATTTGCGGTCAAATCGGCAAAAACCATATCAGCTCGGCTCAATGCTTCGGATAGACTCGCAGTATTCTTCTCCGCATCCTTTACTTCTTTGGAAAAATCTTTGGTATTATCCCCTGCGTCGTCTGTGGCAACCGTGAATTTTTCAACGGCACCAGTAGCTTTTTTGAAGTTATTGGATGCTTTTTTTGTTTCTTTTCCAACTGTGTCAAAGTTCTTTGAAACCTTTTCGGCGGAGGATCGCACTTTTTCTATAGATTCATCGTACTGTCCTGTATCAACAGAAAGCTTTACATAGAGATTGAGTAAATTCATTTTTCATCATCACCCTTTGCCATAGAATACCCCTTGTCATATGCCGCAGCAGCGTACTGTGTCACAGCGTGCAGCATAGTTCCGGGTGTTGTATCCTGGTATGAAGTTTCCTGCCGTTCCCGCCCGGATGCAGCGTCATCAAACCCCATCATAAAAGCAGTCATAATGTTTCGATCCATAACCTTGAGATAACGCTTTATCCATAATTTCCCCTGTGCTCTGTACATTGTATCACCTCATTTTTCTGCTGCATGGTTCTTTGTTATTTTGCCTTTTTCAATATTTGCGCCCACTCCTGCCATCACGGCGCCCACAAAGGCTCCCGCGCAGAAGATAATAGCGCCAACGATCATACCGTAAAGCATAGACAATCCCCTCCCTTAAAAGTTCTCGATGATCTCGCCGGAAAGCTGTTCCCACCTGTCGCTCATGGCTGCGATATGTTCCGGCCTTGATCTGTCGCCCTCGTACCGTTCGCCCCTGCAATAGTCGGAAACTTCGGAAAGGCTGTCAAACATCCTCAAAACGGCGCTGTCGCCGTCCTTGCAGGCGATATAGACGGAATTAAGGGCGCTTCTCTCACTGTTGTTCCCTGCGGCTCTGGCGGCTTCTGCGGCCTCGTGCGCGTGTTTCGCAATGAGCTTTAGCATGGTGCTGTTTTGGTCGAAGCGCGCCGCAAGCGCCGCATAGTCGGCAGAATTCAAAACGCCGCTTTTCATCAGTTCAAGGGCGTTGCCGTCGATTTCGTCAGGGTTCGCAAGCCCTGCGGCCTTGATCGCGTTTTCCAGCTCTGCGCGGATCGTGCGGCGTTCTGCTCTAAACCTATCCCAAAGCCGCATGGTTTCCTTGCTCGTGTTTTTGGTTGCTTCTTCAAGTTCAAGCGCGGCAATCTGCTTTTTCAAGGCATCCTGTCCGGGCTTGCTTGCGTTCTCTCGCGCCTGCTGCAAGGCGTTATATGCGGTCTGAAAGTCGCTTCTAAATGCCTTGAAAGAGGCATCAAGTCGCTGTGCATAGCTGTTGTATTCGCTCATTTTGTTTCCTTTCTGCTGCAAAAAAGGGTGCAGCGCCCGTTTTTGTACATTGCGCAGGTATCGCCGCAAGTCAGATGCGCAGGGAGAGGGCAACACCTGCCCGCCTGCGTCATTCCCGGCCTGCACTTGCCGTTTGCGTAAAAGCTGCAATCCTCTGTGCAGCGGGGATATAAGCCGCTCTGAAAGGGGCAGGCTTTCAGCTCCTGCGGCATTGGCTCTGCCGGTGCTGGCTCGTGTACGATCAAAACCGGCGCATACTCTTTGCAATACTCTCCGACGCGGCGAAACCGTCTGCCGTTTTCATCGATTTCCGGGTATTCCAAGTTAAAATCCATGTGTAACCATCCTTTCAAGTTCTTCGATGATCTCCGCGCTTTCTTCCTGCGTTGGCGGCTTTGGGCGTCGCGCAAGCGGCTTGTGTAGCGTGCCGGTCGCCGCTAATTCCAGTTCTTCAAGGATGCGGGGCGTAGTGTTCCAATATGCGGCGTACCTCGCGCGTTCCGTGTCCGCTAACTCGTCATAAATGCGCCCTTCTGCGATCCAGCGCAGAACATCGGGGAAGCTGTCCCCTTCCCGTTGGAGCTTTGCAAGGCGTGATTTAATACTACTGTTGTTCATGTGTCTATTCCCTTAAAGGTCGATAATGATAACGCATTCGCAGTCTGATAAATAATCTCGTGCTGCCTGTTCCGTCCGGAACACCTTTGCAGGGCTTTGCGGCGCTCTGCAAGCCGCCCACGCGCCATTTTCAAGCAAGGTCATAATTGCTACGCCCTCTTGCTTCTGCGCTGCAATCGCCTGTAAAGAGGCAATGCGGGCTTTAATTCCGTTATTCAAGGGCTTTACCTCCGATCTCGTCACTCTCCAATTCAGGCATGGTCAGCCGCCCTTTCTCTATTGCTTCATCGAGCATCTGATAGAGGGAAAGGCTCAACGGGTCTACACCCTCGATTGGGTGCGGAAAAAGGATAATGCGCCGCCCATCCGGTGTATATGCACCGTGCTGCATCAGGTAGGAAAATGGATTTTCTTTTGTATGATACTCTGCCCCACCCTCGACAATAAAAACGGTTTCGCCGTCTGTGCGAGATTTCAAAAACTCTCGTAAAGCTGCAAGGCGGGTCTCAACAGTTGCCATCGGTTTCCTCCTTCCAACGCTCCAATTCATCAAGCTTTCGTAAAATGTCAAAGGTTTCAATCAACTTCAAGCCGTATTCGATTAAACTTCTTGATGCCGCAATTTTATTCGCATCGGAAGCACCATCCCGCGTAACAATCTCCCGTAGGCAAGAAAGAGCTGGGTCTAAGCTCTGCTTTGCGGCGGTGGCCGCATCTTCGATCAGGCCAGAAATCGCCTTTTGGTATTCCTTTTGGAACTGTGGGTCTGCAAGGTATCTTTTCAACGTGGTAAGCCCGATTCCCGCTGCCTGCGCCGCTTTTTCCTTTGTCGGCTGTGTAAGCAGCGCGGCAAGGGCCTGCGCTTGCTTATGTGTCAAATTATCACCCCTTTTAGGGCCGTTTCTCGCCGTTATGGCCCTTATTATTACAAAAACGCCCTTAAATTTTTGCTGATAGACGGATGACGCAGATGCTTAAACGCTGACCGCCGCAGCTTGACGTCTGGTTTTGCTCCGTACCAGAATTCCGCTATTATGGCCTGCCGTTCGTTCTCTGGGATAGCGGCAAGCGCATTCCACACAGCAAAACGAATGTCTGCGAGGTCAAATGCCGCCTCTGCGTCCAGGTCTGGCGTAACATCAGCAATCGTAAAAGAATCGCCCTCCCGGTCTGTCAGTGGCTCGTCCAGTGGCAGTGCTGAATTGATGGGGTCTTGCTTATCCCGCTTCGTGCGAACCCCCATAGCCATCTGGTATGCCGTTCTGAGTTGATACGCATACCAGCCGATAAAGGAACCGCTGTCAATGTTCCAGCTTTCCAGAGCATCCAACATGGCAAGGAACGCGCACTGCTCCAGATCGTCAAGCGTGGTACCGCCTTTGCCATCCAGCGCCCGGAGCCACCTCAAGCCCTGCTTAATTGCAAACTTGCGTACTTCCTTCCATAATTTCAAAACATCGGCCTGTCCGCATTGTACCGCCGCCGCGATTTCGTTTGTTGCCATCCTGACCCTCCCATGATAAAATATCGTTGACAGGCAGATATTTTTCACAGGCACTCTCCCCGGTTTCGGGGAGAGTTTTTCATAGCAGCAAACTCTTTTCGCATTAGTAACACGCCTCATAAAAGCGCAATGCTCTTATTTTGCCGCTGAAAAAATGGTTGATATTGTAGTCGCAGTGTCGGTATTTTGTAGCAAAATGCTGGTCAATCATAGTGTGATAATCCAGCGGGGAAATATCCTCGTAGCCGCCTTTGCTCTGCTGGTCTATGTATGGCATATCCTGACAAATGCGAACGATCTGGCTTGCTCTGATCGGCGGGTGCGGCCTGCCGGTGTGCCGTTCGTACTGTTCGAAGTAATACAAAAAGACTTGCAAAACATCGTCAAGCGAGTAAACACCACCAGGATACACGCTCGCGGTGATTTGAGCGAATTTTTCAAAGTCAAAGACCACTTGACCGCTCCTTTCAACACCCATTATGCAAAAAAGAAAGAATTCCTTTTCAAGAGTGAGTGTGGAAACGAAAGTTTCCCTTATACCTGTGAACAGCTTGGCTGTTCCCTTTTACTCTCTCACTCTAGTTCTGTATCTTCTTCTGTTTCTGTTTCTTCTTCTGTGCCATGCGGCACCGTGTGGAACCGTATGGTTTCGCACGGTTATTCCTTCGGAGGTCTGCCTCCTTTTGACCCGCTGTTAATGCGCTGTTCGTATCGTTTCCACGCCTCCTCCATGTCAGGAAAGAACGCGGAGAATGCGATTTTCTCCATCGGCTGTAAGGCGTCGGGAATTTCACCGGTTTCTAAGTAGTCCCAACAAGCCAGAAGAACATTGACCGCCGTTTCCGGCGGCAACTGTTTTATGAGCTGCCGCCGCTCAATCTTCATTTTGAACCACGTTGGGTGCTTCTCTCTAATTTCTGCCATTCGTTCAAGTCCTTTCCACGGCATCCGCCGCAAGTAAAATTTCTTTCGCTCTGTGTCGCATGGAGCGAACAAACCGCGCTTTTTCTTCCTCGTTCGCAGGGAGATAATAGCCGGTCAAATTGTCGCTAAGGATGGCCACGCCTGTACGCCGTTCGGTGGCAATCATCGCGCGGATCGTCCGACCATCAAGCCCGGTCATTCTCTCCAAGTCTCGGAGAGGGATGGCGTTCGCCTGCCCGTGGCTCAAATAGTCAGCTATTGCAATCGAACCTTGACCGCCTCCGTCGGCGGTGTTAAACTGGATGCAGGAAGCGTTGCCCTGCAAAGCATCCTCCCTCACTGCCTGTCCTGATGTGCCAGCATCAGGGCAGGCTTTTTTCCTTTCATCAAGCACGTACGATTCCTCCAACCTGTTCATCAATCCAACGTTGAAATGCCTCAACTGGAATTCGTGTGCATCCGCCAATGTGCGCAACTGGAAAACCATCAATTTTCATCCAACGATAAATCGTTGGGCGGCTAACGCTCGCGACAGATGCTGCTTCTGCAGGTGAGTAAAGTAAACGATCTAATTCCATTGAAAATTCTCCTTTCAGAATAAACTTGACTTTTCGTGGCATTGTGATACGATATGGACAGAATGATTTTCTGTTCGTACTAATTATACAACAAGAAAATCATTCTGGCAATAAAATAAGGCTGAATGGCACGAGCAACAAGTTTTTCAGTCTATCTATGGAGGGGAATAATGGAACGGCCGATTTTTCCAACCACACAAAAGGAAGCAAAAAAAAGCGGAAAGATATATTCGTCAGCAGACAATAAAGCTTCCGTTTTCCCAACACAGTTAAGAAAGCTAAGGGCAAAGAAGGGAATATCACAGGAGGGGCTATCAAAAATTCTTGGAGTATCTAAGTCCACTCTTGGACTTTGGGAAAATGGGGATACATTGCCGGATGCTAAATCATTGAGAGACTTAGCGATGTATTTTCAAGTTAGTACGGATTACCTTGTAGGACTATCTAAAATTCCAAGTACAGATAAAGACTTAGAGGCAATATGCAATTTTACAGGGCTAAGCGAGGCGGCAATAAATTATCTAAACTCAAAGAAAGACTCGCATCCATATATTGATGTATATAATTTCCTTTTTGAAAATACATCGCTTTTGACTTATATAGTAAATTATTTATCAGGTTTTGCTTTAAATGAATTAAACAAAAAGCCGTTTAAGTACATTCCTCTGAAAAACGGGAGTACTTATCCTTATAGAAAGGACGTACACTTCGCCATTGTAATCCGGACTTTACAAGAATGTTATAGTAAATTCGAAGAAACTTATAGGCGCGATTCTGATTTTATAAATAGTACAATATATAGTTTTTTAATGCGACACGCTAACATTGATGAATGTAAAGCCATTCTCAGCGGGGTTTATAGTGGCTTTGGTGATTTTGCTTCTATATCCGAAGATGATATAGAGGAACTTTCCATGCTGATTTCTCAAAATCAAGATGAAGGACTGGATAACTTTGATGATAATTGCATTGATGAATTTGAAGCAGAAGAAGATGAGAAATTGAATGCAATAAAAAGTTTCTTGCAAATATTTGAAAAGGCAGAAATGTTCCCTGATGCAACAACATTAAGAACAAAGGGAGAACGCCAAAACGGAGATAATTATATCTGAGTACAAAAAACCGCCCCCGGTGCTGGAACACCGGAAGCGGTCATGGGGGCAGTAAACTTTGGGAGCCTACTGCCCTCCAATCATAACACGAAATATGGAGGAATTGCAATGCCAAGAAAATCAAATACCAGAGCGGCGCAAGGGTCCGGAAGCATCCGGCAGCGGGCGGATGGGACATGGGAAGCCCGTTTCATCGTGGGGCATGATCCCGGCACTGGAAAGCCGGTCAGAAAGTCCGTTTACGGCAAGACCCAAAAGGAAGTCCGGCAAAAGCTGGCACAGGCTGTGGCAGCGGTGGACAACAAAGCGTACCGGGAACCGTGCAAACTGACCCTGGGTGAGTGGCTGGATATTTGGGCGGATACATACCTTGAGGGTGTAAAGCCCCGCACAGTGAAGATTTACCGGGACGATATACGGCTCCACATTAAGCCCTATCTTGCGGCGGTGAAGTTGGGAGAACTGGATACCCACACGGTACAGAAGTATTTTAATACGCTGCTGACCAGCGGGAAGAAAGTGCCCATAAGAGATAAGGCCGGGACGATCGTCAAGAAGAACGGGAAAACGGTTTATGAAACGGCTCCGTTGTCCGCAAAGACGGTGAAGAACGTGCATGGTGTCTTGCATGGCGCTCTGCGGCAGGCAGTAATCAACCGATATATCCCACTAAACCCTGCGGATGGAGATTTCTGCAAGCTGCCAAAAGTCCAGAAAGAGGAAATAAAGCCTCTTGATGAAAAACAGATCGCAGACTTCATGAAAGCCATTCAGGGAAACCGCTTTGAGGATGCTTTTCTCATCACCCTGTTCACCGGCCTGCGGCAAGGGGAACTATTGGGGCTGACATGGGATTGTGTGGACTTTCATAACGGTATTCTGACGATCAGCAAACAGATGCAGCTTCATCAAGACAAGGACATGAAAGCATACCAGCTTGTTCCTACAAAGAACAGCAAGGCACGGACGATCACGGCGGCACCCTTTGTCATGGAGTGTCTGAGGCATCGGAAGATAGAGCAGGCAAAGGAACGGCTTCTTGCTGGCCCGCTATGGCAGCAAAGCGGCCTTGTGTTTACGGATGCGACCGGGAACCACATCACAAAGCCGACCCTTTACCGGGCATTTAAGAAAGCCGCTGCGTCCATCGGCAGACCGGACGCCCGCTTTCATGACCTGCGGCACAGCTACGCTGTGGCGGCGCTTCGCTCCGGGGACGATATTAAGACCGTGCAGGGGAATTTAGGCCATGCCACAGCCGCTTTCACACTGGACGTTTACGGCCATGTGACAGACCAAATGAAACAGGACAGCGCAAGCCGCATGGAGCAGTTCATTAAGACCGTTTCCGGCTCCTAAAATGGGGTAAAATTTCTGTAAGGGGTAAAAGATGGGGTAAACGCCTTAAAACAAGCATGATAAAAACCCTGTAACCATTGCGGTTACAGGGTTTCATTCTGGAGGTGACACCCGGATTTGAACCGGGGAATCAGGGTTTTGCAGACCCTTGCCTTACCACTTGGCTATGTCACCGAAGCCGTATGATTGAGTGCCTATATAGGATACCCTAAAACGCCCCGTTTGTCAAGACAATTTTTATTTTTTCCTGACATCCGAAAAAATATTTTACAAAGGTGTTCAACCGCCTTTCCCGACCTCCGCCCCCTGTGTCAAACGGCACAAAAAAGTCCTGGCTTTTCACTTTCGATTGAGCGTTGATGCCGCTTTACAGCGGCCAGACCGGGCAGTAAAATAAAAATACGGCAGACTGCCGTTCATGTTGTAAAATCAACCGATGGGAAGGACAGGAGGAGTGTTTATGGTTTCTCAACGGATGCTGCAGCTGGGCACGGCCCGTTCCGTGATCCGGGAGCTGTTTGAATATGGCCGTCAGCGGGCCGCAGAGGTAGGTGCGGAAAACGTATTTGACTTTTCACTGGGAAACCCCAGCGTCCCCGCTCCCGTAGAGGTGAATGAGACCGCCATCCGGCTGCTGCGGGAACAGGCAGACACGATTCACTGCTACACCAGCGCCCCCGGCGATCCCGCCGCCAGACAGCGGATTGCGGACTCCTTGAACCGCCGGTTTGGAGAGCAGTATACGGCGGACGAGCTGTACCTCACCGTAGGCGCGGCGGCGTCTCTCTGCTGTGTATTGGGCGGACTGACCTGTCCCGGCGATGAATACATTCTTTTTGCCCCCTATTTTCCGGAGTACCGGGTGTTTATCGAGGGTGTCAAGGGGAAGATCAAGGTGATCCCCCCGGAGCCGGAGCACTTTCAAATCGACTTTTCCGCCTTTGAACAGGCAGTCACCTGCCGCACCAAGGGCGTGATCATCAACTCCCCCAACAACCCCTCCGGCGTGGTCTACTCCCGCCAGACGCTGGAAACTCTGGCAGCGATCCTCCGGGCTAAGGAAGCGCTCTACGGCCACCCCATCTATCTGATCTCCGACGAGCCTTACCGGGAGATTGCCTTTCACGGCGTGGAGGTCCCCTGGGTACCGCAGATCTACAAGGACACCATCGTCTGCTACTCCTTTTCCAAGTCCCTTTCCCTCCCTGGCGAGCGGTTGGGCTATGTGTTGGTCCCCAAGCAGGTGACGGACGCTGATTCCGTCTACGCCGCGACGGCAGGCGCAGGCCGCTCCCAAGGGTACGTCAACGCTCCCAGCCTGTTTCAGCGGGTGGCGGCGGAATGCTGTGACCTGACGGCGGACATCGGCGTCTATGAACGCAACTGCGCCCTGCTGACCGACGCACTTCGAGAGATGGGCTACCAGGTGGTCCAGCCCGGTGGAGCCTTCTACCTGTTCCCCCGATCACTGGAACCGGATGACATGGCGTTCAGCGAGCGAGCCAAAAAATTCGACCTGCTGTTGGTCCCCGGCAGCGGCTTCGGCGCTCCCGGCCACTTCCGGATCGCCTATTGCGTCCAGACGGAAATGATCGAACGGGCGCTGCCTCGGTTCAAGGCACTGGCGGACTCCTATCAATGACATAGCAACGGCAAAATACCCCGGCTCTTTTGAAAAGAGCCGGGGTGTTTTTATCAGGCAGCGATCCCCGTCCCTTCCGAAGAAAGGACGGGGATCGTTTATTTTGCAGAAAGTCGGCTTAGTAAGCCACACCCCAGTAGATATCAGTGGTGCACTTCTCGCCGCAGACGGGGCAAACGCCCTCGGTGCCGGACTGCTTGAGCGGCATGCAGCGGCTGGAAACACCTGCCAGCTCCTTCATCTTCAGCTCGCACTCCAGCTTGCCGCACCACTTGGTCCGGGCAAAGCCGCCCTTGGTCTCCACCATCTCCTTGACCTCCTGCCAGGAGTTCAGGTCGAAAGTGTTGTCCTCCAGGTTCTTTTCCGCCTGAGCATACAGGTTGTCGTGAACGGCGGTCAGCAGGCTCTGCACCTGGCTTTCCAGTTCATCCAAAGTGACAAAGCTCTTTTCGCCGGTATCACGGCGGGCCAGGCAGCACTGTCCCTTTTCCAGATCGCGGGGACCGATCTCCACACGGACAGGCACGCCCTTCATTTCATACTCGGCGAACTTCCAACCGGGAGAGTTGTCGGAATCGTCCAGCTTCACCCGCAGGCCGGCAGCCTCCAGACGGGTCTTGATCTCAGCGGCTGCTTCCAGCACGCCGGGCTTGTGGGCCGCCACGGGGATCACTACCACCTGAATGGGGGCGATGGCGGGAGGCAGCACCAGACCGTTGTTATCGCCGTGGGTCATGATGACCGCGCCGATGAGCCGGGTGGTGGTGCCCCAAGAGGTCTGGAAGGGATATTGCAGCTTGTTGTCCCGGCCGGTGAAGGTCACATCGTAGGCCCGGGAGAACTTGTCTCCGAAATAATGGCTGGTGCCGGACTGGAGGGCCTTACGGTCCTTCATCATGCTCTCGATGGTATAGGTGGCCTCAGCGCCGGCAAACTTCTCCTTGTCGGTCTTGCGGCCCTTGACTACCGGCATGGCCAGCGCGTCGCGGCAGAAGTCAGCATAGCAGTTGAGCTGCTGCTCCGTTTCTGCCATAGCCTCCTCAGCGGTCTCGTGGATGGTGTGGCCCTCCTGCCACCAGAATTCCCGGCTGCGCAGGAATGGGCGGGTGGTCTTTTCCCAGCGGATCACGGAGCACCACTGGTTATAGAGCATGGGGAGCTGGCGGTAGGTCTGAAGGACGCTGTGCCAGTGGTCGCAGAACATGGTCTCAGAGGTGGGGCGGAAAGCCAGCCGCTCCTCCAGCTTGTCGCTGCCGCCCATGGTGACCCAAGCCACCTCAGGGGCAAAGCCGTTGACCAGTTCGCCTTCCTTTTTCAGCAGGCTCTCCGGGATCAGCGCGGGCATTGCCACGTTCTCGTGTCCGGTCTTTTTAAACTCCCCGTCCATGATCCGCTGAATGTTTTCCCAGATAGCGTAGCCGTATGGACGCAGGATCATAAATCCCTTCACGCTGGAATAGTCGATCAACTCCGCCTTCTTGCAGATGTCCGTATACCACTGGGCGAAATCGTCCTCCATACTGGTGATCTGTTCCACTTTTTTGTCCTGTGCCATGATTCTTCCCTCAACTTTATTCCAGAATTGGAGGCAAACAGCCTCCTTTGAACTCATAACGTCTTATTTTATCGTCTTTTTCCCCTGTTGTCAACCATTTCACCCCAGGGCCAGAGCAACGATAAAGCCCAGCACCGCACCGCAGCACACCTGCATAGGCGTGTGGCCCAGGAACTCCTTCAGCTTCACCTCCGGCGTCTCCTCGCTATCAAGCATTTCCAGCAGCTCATTGATAGCCTTGGCATGGCGTCCCGCCTCCCGACGGACGCCCATGGCGTCATGCATGACGATGACGGCCAGGATCACGCACACGGCAAAAACGGGGGAGTCATAGCCGTATTCCAGACCGGAGGTCACCGCCAGTGCGGTCACGGTGGCAGAGTGACCGCTGGGCATCCCGCCGTCCCCTGTAAGCCGCTTCCAGTCGATGGTGCGGTTCACCGCCAAATAGATAAAGAACTTCAGGAGCTGCGCCGTGGCCCAGGCCAGCAGCGCGTTCATCAACAGGTGGTTGCTGAAAATATCAGAAAGCATAGATACACTCCGATCATGTAGTAGGCGCGGAGACCCGCGCTGTCTCTACTATACACCAGACGTTAAGAAGCTGTCAATTTTTGCCGGTTAAAACCTTTGAAATTTGCAAAAATCCCCGCAGCGGCGCAGAAAGAAAGCAGGACGGCCGTGATCCGGCCGCCCTGCGCATATTGGGGGTTCTTTCGGCGTTAGCCCTCCCACTTCCAGTTCCGGACCTCCGGCAGGTCGATGCCGTTGTCCCGGATATACTGGCGGTGCTCCACCAGCTTGTCGTTCATCTTCTGCACCAGATAGGCGCCCCGGTTGCCCAGCTGGGGCAGGCGGCGCACGGTGTCGATGACCAGATCGA
>ERZ827156.1095-NODE-1095-length-34478-cov-4.392499_pt1 | contig 34478 bp, 27 predicted proteins | sample MGYA00519919_ERZ827156 | MGnify/ENA primary metagenome ERZ827156 (study PRJEB31778, sample SAMEA3449269) | human gut metagenome | biome: human gut; feature: human-associated habitat; material: faeces | place: United Kingdom | collected 2010/2012 ...
AACATAAAGTCGGCATATTCCTGACGGTCTTCATAGTTATTGTATCCATACAGTCCTTTCTTTCCTTCCGCAAATTTATCGTCGGATGAAGCGTAAATCTTGCGTTCAAACAATACATGTGTGTCATCCATTCTGAAACGGGCTGTCGCATTCAACCAATCGGTAATATTATAAGTCAACCCTACGTTGAACATATAACGACTCTTTTCATTCGTAGCTACATTGCGATAAGCAGTCCAGTAAGGGTTCTGTGAAGCATATACCGGATCTGCCACCGGCCAATACTGAACCGGAAGTTGGCGACTTTCATCGAAATGTTCGAATGACTTAATTCCATCAAAGTCTTCACCACGAGGGAACAAATAGGCGGCCATCACCGGATTCCAATATTGTCCTTGCGATACCATATTCTTGTCTTTCTGTTTCACATACGACGCACCTAAATCGAGTTGTAATTTATCATTAAGGAAAGTTGCCGTATTACGGATTGTGAAATTCAAACGATCATATTCATTATTAGGTACAATACCTTTGGAATTGGTAGAAGAAACAGAAGCAAAAGTCTGATTCGATTTCGTACCGGTGGTCAACGTAACCGAATTAATAAAGTTGGTTCCGGTATTAAAGAAATCCTTCTTAGGATCATAACTTGTAGGAGTCAACAGTTTCTCACCCCAGCTTTCATACATATCTTTTTTGTTACCATACGTATTTTGAAACTCAGGAGTCATATAAGCTTTGCTGAACTCTGAAGAAGAAGAGAACTGCACTGAAAGTTTTCCTTCTTTTCCTTCCACCACATCGGTTGCCTGAGCCACTTCAATTGCTTTCCACAGTTCTTCCTCCGTTGCATCTGAATTACCCCAGCGAAGATTCTCCTCGATGGTTCCCTGGAATAAGACTGCTTTTTGCATAACAACACCAATTTTATCACGAAGTGCCACAAGATCGTAATCTTTTACATCTCTTCCATCCACACGAACACATCCCTTTGACACATCATAAAAACGCGGAATGAGATTTACCACAGAAGATTTTCCCGAACCGGTGCCTCCTATAATACCGATTGTCTGGCCTTTTTTCGCTGTAAAATCAACATCGGTAAGTGATTCTTCTGCACTGCCTGCATAAGACATGCTGACATGGGAAAATTCTACAGCCGGTGCATCTGCTCTCACAACAGGTTCTGACTCTTTCGAACCATTCTCAATGGATGATTGGATTTCAAGCACTTCCTGAATACGGTTACCACAAGCAATCGATTTGTTAATATTCACGATCAGGTTTGCAAGTTTTACAAGTTCTACAAGAATTTGTGACATGTAGTTCACCAGTGCAACTACCTCACCCTGTGTGATAATCCCACTGTATACCTGCTTACCACCAATCCATATAACAGCAAGAATGGCACAGTTGATGATAATGTAAGTCAGTGGATTCATCAACGTAGAGATACGTCCCACGATCATCTGCATATTCGTCAGAAATTCATTGCTCTCATAAAACTCTTTCTGTTCCCATTCCTCTTTATTAAAGGCACGGATCACACGCGCACCCTCAAGGTTCTCTCTTGTATGTCCAAGTACCTGATCCAGACCTTTCTGCACTTTCTTGAAAAGTGGGATACTTGCCGCCATAACAGAAAATACAACAACAGAAAGAAACGGAATTGCAACAACAAACACGAGTGCAGCTTTCACATTAACCGTAAATGCCATAATCATAGCACCGAAAACAATAAATGGAGAACGCAGGAATAGACGCAGCACCATATTTACGCCTGATTGTACCTGATTGATATCACTCGTCATACGAGTAATCAATGTTGAAGTACCAATGGTATCCATCTCCGAAAATGACAATGTCTCAATATGAGCAAAAAGCACATGTCGAAGTTTTGTAGAAAATCCCACTGCTGCTTTTGCCGCAAAAAACTGTGCGGTAATGGCACAGGTCAGGCCAATCAATGCCAGTAAAACCAGCACTCCACCCATATGAAAAATATACGGGCGATCCGACAATGCGATACCCTTATCAATAATTGCCGCCATAACCAGCGGAACAATCAGTTCAAAGGAGGCTTCCAGCAATTTAAACAAAGGGGCCAGAACACACTCCTTCTTATAATCTCTTAGATAGATCAATAGTTTTTTCATAAAATAAATTCCTTCTTCATAATTAGTATATACATGCCTAATTTAGAATTATATCATTTCCACTATATCCTATTCAAGCGGTAAAAAAGAAAAAGCGTAACAGTTTCTAAAACCTCAAACTGCTACGCTTTCTTTTCCTGTTATTATTAACGATAATAATAACTTCCGCCTTTTCTTACGATTGTCGCATTACGTAAATCAATTTTCTTTTTCTTCAATAAAGACTTTTTAAGTGTAAACTTTACACTCTTTGTTGAATATGAAGAAACAGAAACGTTATACTTAGAAGCTTTGTAAGTGCCAACAACCTTACCATTCACATCCTTTACAACAAACTTCACATCCTTTAAACGAACAATGCGATTCGCTGAATTATTTATAATTATTGCATTAATAACAAGATTACCTGACTTATCATAGGAAGCCTTATATGCTTCTACAAAACATCCCATCTGTCCTGCATCACTTAAAGACGGTTTTGTCACAGAGTACTTATTTTCTTTTACCGTCACCTTGCAAGTAAGTTTCTTACCATCCGCTGTTGTTGCATAAATAGTTGTCTTACCAGCCTTTACTCCTGTAACTTTACCTTTCTTGTCTACTTTTGCGATGTAGTTGGCAAGACCCTGAGTTGCTCTTCTTACTACATAAATATTCATACGGTTGGTACCCGCGCCAATGATACCGCGCAGGCCTGCCGTACCAAATTCAAGATCCATATAAAAACGCTCTTTGATCTCATTTTCGTCGTCTTTGATTGCTTTCAGCTCTTCTTTTGTTGCCTCGTCGAAGTATGGGTTTTCAAGCCACTGATTATAGATTTCCTTATAATCCATGTTCCAAAATACCTCCCTGTTTCTTTGTATAAGATAATTAACATTATATAACAATTTTCTGAAAAAGGGAAGTTTTGTTTTTGACACATTCAGAATTATTCCTGCCGGAAGCACTGTTTTGAAAATTCCTCCCACTGTTTTTTCTGATGAATCAGGGTTCGCAGCTTTTCCACATTTTTCCCGGAAACCACTGCTTTATTATGAGTATAATAATGATTGGCAAGTTTCCAGTATTTTTCTGGATAACAGAATCGGACTCTTAAATTCTGCCACTCAGACTCTGAAATCGGGCGTACCGAATTGTATGCGGAAAGCATTTTCCGGGCAATGTGTAAGTCCCAGCAATATTTCTCCAGAATTTTTCGCATAAAACGGTACAGATCTGCCATCTGCACATCAAAACTCCAGTGGCTGAAATTGGTTACTGCTGTATTTTTTCCAAGGATCAGTACATTATGCTGATTATATTCCCCATGACAGATACTGCCTTTCTGGAGAGCCTGCTGCCGCAAATTTTTATAATCCGTGGTTTCCAGCATATCTGCCGCTTCTTCTCCCTTCTGAAGAAACCATTCCACACTTTTCAGATAATCTTTTTCAAATTGATTGGATGCTCCTTTTTTCCGGATAAAACGACGTATCTTTTTCATTTCCTGATTATGCCGGCTATATTCATCCTGCAGATCTCTTCCCACATAATCCATTTCCACCGGAAGCTGCATGATTTTGTGGATTTGTGCCAGAGTACGGATACTCTTTAAAATATCCGTTTCGGATTTCGTATCACATTCCCGTCCCTCAAACCAGATCTGTGCAGTGTATGGAATGGCATCTTTGTCCCTGCTTACCAGAACACCCTCCTGATTTCTGAGATAAGCATCCACGAAACAATTCTGTTCTTTCAGTTTTTCAAGAAGCTGCTGCTGCATGGAAAGCTTTTTTTCTGAGCCGTGAAATTCCCGGAGTATCACAGGACCTTTTTCTGTCTGGCAAAGAAGTGCACCCCTCACCCTGCCGGAAGTAAATGCTGTAAGCCCATACTGCTCCAGTACGCTCAAACCATAATCATACAAAAAAGTTCCCCCCTGCCTTATTTTACGTTCTATCTTATGCAGGGGGGATTTTCGTTATTCTATTGGGTTTTCATGCTGTCTTTTTCCGCTGTTTCAAGAAGTTTTTCTTTTGTGTTAAGGGATGGATCTTTCAGTACACAGTCAAGAAGTCTTTCCAGAAGGTCTCCCAGTTCCGGTCCGGCCGGATGTCCGGCTTTTATGAGATCTTTTCCGGAAACTGCCAAGGTTTTCAGTGAGGTACATTCTCCTCTCTCAAGGATTCCCTGATAGGTTTCTGTCACGCCACCTAACCGTGCCAGTTTTTCCTCTCTCCTGTAAGTACTTTGCGCTAAAAGGTCTGCCTTCTGTACTTTCAGATACAGTGGAAAAAGATCTTCTCCTATAAGATTCACAGATCTTCTCACATCCTCAGCTGCCGGCGTGGGGCGAAGATCATGATACCGGATCAGACGGCAGGTATTTCGGATCGTTGCATTGTCAAATTTCAGACGGCGCAGGATCTTACCGGCCAGCTTCTCACCTGCCGGGCCATGCGTCTTAAAGTGGTCTCTTCCGTTCTCGTCCGTCTTTTTTACAACCGGCTTGGCGATGTCGTGAAGAAGCATGGTGATGCGGAGAAGCCGGTCATTTTCGATCTCTGTGAGGCTTTTCAGAATGTGCTCGCCCACGGTGTAACAGTGATGGGGAGTATTCTGCTCTGTCTCCATGCAGGCATCAAATTCCGGAAGAAACTCTCTTGTAAGACCTGTCTCCCAGGCTGTCCTGAGATAATCCGGATGATCGGACACCAGAAGCTTCACAAGCTCTGTCTGGATACGCTCTGCACTGACATGTTCCAGGTTTCCTGACATCCGCGCCAGTGCTGCCTTTGTATTCTCTTCCACAGTAAATCCAAGCTGTGCGGAAAAACGCACTGCCCGGAGCATCCGAAGGGCATCCTCTGTAAAACGTTCCACCGGATCCCCGACACACCGGATGATCTTCCCATCAATATCTTTCATTCCGCCAAACAGATCCACCAGTCCGTGCTCCGGATGGTAGGCCATGGCATTGATGGTAAAATCTCTTCGTTTCAGATCTTCCTCAAGGCTTCTGGTAAAAGTCACAGCATCCGGATGGCGGCCATCATGATACTCGCCGTCCACACGGTAGGTTGTCACCTCAAATCCTTCTTTATCCATCATTACGGTTACTGTTCCATGCTGGATCCCCGTATCTACAGTTCTGTGAAAAAGTTCCTTCACCTGCTCCGGAAGTGCAGAAGTTGTAATGTCCCAGTCCCCCGGCACCCGGTTCAGGATGGAATCCCGGACGCAGCCGCCGACAACGTAGGCCTCATAGCCGGCAGCATTTAAAGTCTTCAGAATCTGCGCTGCTTTTTGTGGTATGTTTATCTTCATAATAACTCCTCTTACTGATTGCTGCTGTCAAGATCAAGCATTCACATTTCACTGTATTATCTGCTCTCAGCAGCCGGATGATATTCTGATATGGTTTCAGTAACGACATTATAGCATAAATCCATAAAAACAGCGGAGCTTATTTCGCTCCGCTGTCCAAATTCCTGTATGATCTGGTTACTGCTCACGCAGTTTTATACATTTTAGTATGCACGTCCCCAGTAAACCATTTTCTTGGCCGGTTTTCCACAGCATACGCAAACGTCGCTTAACTGCTCCTGCTCAAATGGCATACATCTGGATGTTGCCTGGAAATCTTCTTTGATCTTGTCCTCGCATGCACGGTCGCCGCACCACATAGCTTTGATGAATCCTGGCTTGCTGTTGATGATCTCGCCGAACTCCTCGTAATTCTTGGCTACATAAGTATGTGCCTCTCTGTGTGCACGTGCGCGCTCCAGCATATCATGCTGAATGGTATCCAGAAGCTCTTTAACCTTATCTGCAAGCTCCTCGAAGGATACAGTGTATTTCTCACGGGTATCTCTTCTGCAGAGAACTGCCTGGCCATTCTCGATATCTTTCGGTCCACACTCAACACGAAGCGGAATACCACGCATCTCCTGCTCAGCGAATTTGAATCCCGGGCTCTTGTCTGTAGCGTCAACTTTTGCACGGATGCCTGCTGCCTTCAGTGCTACAAGAAGCTCGTCAGCTTTCTCCATAACGCCCTCTTTACGCTGCTGAATCGGAATGATCACAGTCTGTACCGGAGCGATTCTCGGAGGAAGAACAAGACCGCTGTTATCACCGTGTACCATAATGATGGCACCGATCATACGGGTTGTCATTCCCCAGGATGTCTGGTGAACATATTTCAGTGTGTTATCTTTGTCTGTGTACTGGATTCCGAATGCTTTGGCAAAACCATCCCCGAAGTTATGGCTTGTACCGGACTGAAGAGCTTTTCCATCGTGCATCAGGGACTCGATGGTGTAAGTAGCCTCAGCACCTGCAAATTTCTCTTTATCTGTCTTCTGGCCTTTAATAACCGGAATTGCAAGAACTTCCTCACAGAAATCTGCATAGATGTTCAGCATCTGGATGGTACGCTGCTCAGCTTCCTCTGCTGTTGCATGTGCTGTATGTCCTTCCTGCCACAGGAACTCTCTGGAACGAAGGAACGGACGTGTTGTTTTCTCCCAGCGGACAACAGAGCACCACTGATTGTAAACCTTCGGAAGGTCTCTGTGGGACTGGATCTCTTTCTGGTAGAAATCGCAGAACAGAGTCTCGGAAGTCGGACGTACGCAAAGTCTCTCCTGAAGCGGATCAAGACCGCCATGAGTTACCCATGCAACCTCCGGTGCAAAACCTTCTACATGATCTTTCTCTTTATCAAGAAGAGACTCCGGAATAAAGATCGGCATGTAAACGTTCTCTACACCAGTCTCTTTAAATCTGCGGTCAAGCTCATGCTGGATATTCTCCCAGATTGCATAACCTGCAGGTTTGATCGCCATACAACCCTTAACGCTTGTATAGCCGCAAAGCTCAGCCTTCTTAACAACGTCTGTATACCACTGAGCAAAATCCTCATCCATAGACGTAATGGCCTGTACTAATTTCTTTTCTTTTGCCATGATAAATCTCCTTTTTCTTGTGATCAAAAACATATTGCCAGCTGCCAGGCAGCCACAGCAACCCGGAATCCCTCTGGCCCACTCTCCTGTCCCATAAACCGTACACTATCTTCACAGTCCCATTTTACGGACAAAAAAATAAGCCCTCCGAATCCCTCACAAGGGACCGAATGACTTCGGCGGTACCACCCCAGTTAACAGCGCACCCGCTGCTCTCTCAACACCCGTTAACGCCGGAAACACACGCCACGCTTCAATCACGCAGAGCTCCGAGGCCGGTTCCACAGTTCACGCACAGAACCCTTCCACCAAACCAGGCCCCTCTCTGAGATAATTCCCTGTGTACTATTCTCATCATCGCCGTATCTTTGATACATTTTAGGCGAAAACTCCCCCAAAGTCAACCCCAAACAAAAAAAATTCTAATCCACCAAACCCTATCGCCACCATTCAGGGAACAGGGCGCAAGCGCCCGCCTTCCCGTTCATGACCAATACCGTACTCGTGCCCGGAAAGGGAGGGGTGCAGGGGAGGGAAAAGTGGGCTTCGAAACTCCGAGCGCCTTTCCCTCCCCTGCGGTTTTTTACACTGTTGTCAACAGTGCCTCAAATTTTCCTTTCATTTCATACTCGCCGGCATTAGCCGTAATAAAAATACTATCTCCCTTCTGCACATCCACACTTTCCTCCCCGGACTGCACCTTCCCGGCGCCATCCAGCACAAGCAGGCTGGCAAAAGAGGTCTTATCAATCTCTCCAAAGATCTTCTTCATCCTCTGTCCATCCAGAACCACCTTATCAACCGTAAAATAATCACAGTCCACAATATGCGGCTCAAAAGACTTCTTCCGAAGGATCGGCACCCTCTTCGTCACCTGAAGCGCCTTCTCAATATGAAGATCCCTTTCCTTCCCATTGGCATCCTTACGTCCATAATCATAAACCCTGTTTAAGTCAACATCTGTTTCTGCTTTTCCCCTGATTCTTTTTGCTATGCCATGTTTCTACTCTTTCACAGACACTGCCGGCATCTCCAGATACCGGTTCAGATCTTCTGTGAGAATACGGATCTTGTCTCTGGTATCCTGCTCTTTGTAGGTCAGCCGGTCTGCGATCCTGGTGATATAATCCTCTTCCTCGATGATCTCACAGGTTTCCGGGAAATTAATATCATAGTACTGGGCAAGATAGGATACCCAGTAGTCCACAGGCACCTGTCTGTCCGCAGATAATACAGACTCTCTTCTGAGACAGGACTCCCACACTGCCGGCGAGATCAGCCCTTCTCCAGCTGCTTCCTCTGAGGCTCCCAGCATGGCTTCAATGGATGCCACCAGTTTCACCCGGCAGTTATCCAGCTTGTCTGCATCCCGGATCAGTTTTGCATGAAACAGTGTTCTGGCGTCATGGATCCCCTCCAGCTTAAAATCACTGTGCTTACGGATTGCCGCATCGATCAGAATGTCAAACTGGTCATCACGGATAAAACGGCGGATTATTTTTTCCTCCCCGAAGAGAAGTTCTGCCCCGAATACTGCATGATCCATAGTTCCCGGCTCAAAGCTGTGAAATCTTCGGATCTGCTCAAAACGTCCGATATCGTGAAGCAGCCCGATCAGTTCTGCAAGTTCCACGTCTTCCCTGGAACACTCCATCCGTCTGGCGATCTCCCCTGCGTATTTCACCACGCCGTAGGTATGCTCGATCTTCAGATAAATCTGCTCATCCTGCCGGTCGTATTCATCCAGATATTTCTCGAATTCCTGTTTTGCATGTGCAATATCAATCATTCTGCCACACCCCTTCTGCTTTTTTTCGTTCTGTAACTTTTTTAAAACGCTCTGTGTTTATTATATCGAAGGTCTCTGACAAATTCCACCGTATTTCCCGGAATTTTGAAAATTCCCTCTGTTGCCTGATCCAGGTCAAAAAAAGACAGCTGCCCTATGTCTATCTTCTGGATAGACCGGACAGCCGCCTTTTCTCTGGAATCTCTTACTATTTTCTTATCTTACAAAATGGATCTCATAATCTCCTGATCCGGCTTCAGCCTGCATAAATCCGTCTCCTGCCGTGAACGTAAGTCCGTCTGCTGCTTTCACTTCCTTCGCCCCATCCAGGCAGATGGTTGCGGTTGTATTTGCAGGTACGGAAACATGCAGAAGTGTCTCTTCCGGTGTTACTTCCCAGAAGCTTCTTACCGGACCGTAAACAGAACGGTATTCTGCTTTTACATATTTAAGATCTCCGCCCATTCTCGGATAAATCACTGCGTGTTTATAACCAGGTTTCTTTTCATCCACTTCAAGGCCTGCCATCACACGTACCAGCCATTCTCCGATGGAACCGTAAGCATAGTGATTGAAGGAGTTCATATCTGCACTCCACATGGTTCCGTCCGGTTTCAGTCCGTCCCAGTGTTCCCAGATCGTAGTAGCTCCCATCTTCACCTGATACAGCCATGACGGGAAATCATCTTTCAGAAGCAAATCGTACGCTTCCTTTACATGGCCATTCTGGCTTAATGCGTGGCAGAAATACGGAGTTCCCACAAATCCGGTTACCAGATGATCATTCTCTTTTTTCAGAAGCCTTAAAAGACCCTGAACCGTTTTCTCTTTATATTCTTCCGGTACCAGGTCAAAATACAGTGCCACAATATGTGCGGTCTGTGTCTGCGCCGTCATCTCACCGTTTTCATCAAAGAATGTTCTCTGGAATTTATCCACAACCTTATTGTAAAGGTCTGTGTATTCCTTCACATCTTCCTCACGGCCCAGAACTTCGGCTGCTTTTACAAACAGTCCTGTGGAATATGCAAAATAAGCCGTACAGGTCAGATCATTTGGAGTTGCCCCGAAATAACTGCCTTCTTCTGCGTCCAGAGCTACCCAGTCACCAAACTGCAGCTTGTAGTTCCAGATATAATCCACAGAATACTCTCTCATAAAGTTGATCCAGTTCTTCATGCTGTTATACTGAATCTTCAGAATTTCTTTGTCACCAAAAGTCAGATACATGGTCCATGGATTGATTACTGCCACATCTGCCCAGGCCGCTGCGGAATGGCTGCCCTGTTTAAGAAGCCAGTTATCCCCTTCATTTCCGGAAATAATATCCGGAACAACATGGGCAACACCGCCCTCCTCTGTCTGATCCGCCTCCACATCGCGGAGCCATTTCCGGTAGAAAGAATATGTATTTTCAAGGAAGCATGCTGTACGGCAGAAAATCTCCGCGTCACCGGTCCATCCAAGTCTCTCATCTCTCTGCGGGCAATCTGTAGGAACATCCACAAAGTTACTCTTCAGTCCCCAGAGGATATTGTGGGCCAGCTGGTTCAGATCCGGATTGGATGTCTCAAGAAATCCGGTACGTTCCATGTTGGTATGAATGGCATGTGCGATAAAGTTTCCAGGTTCCGGTGTTCCCGGGAAGGAAACGATCTTTGCGTAACGGAATCCCATAAAGGTAAAGGACGGACGGTAAGTAATGGTTCCATCTTCTCCGAATGTATACTGAAGAGATTCTTTTGCCCCTCTTAAGTTATCAAGATATACATTTCCTTTGGAGTCCAGCACCTCAAAGCAGTCCAGACGGATCACATCACCTTTTTTACCTGTTGCGGTAACCTGAATGAGGGCACTCATATTCTGACCAAAATCAATGACCAGATCTCCTTCCGGCGTCTCAAAGATTTCTTTTGGTTTTACCTCATCCATAAGGGAAACTTTTCCACTTCCCTGTCCGGTAAGAACGGAAAAATCATAATCCAGTTTACGGACTGGTTTCCACTGTCCGGCTGTACATCCAGCCTCAGACCATCCTTTGATTTCTTTTGCTCCGTCGTAGATCTCACCATCATAGATCTCTGCAAACACAACCGGTGCATCTGCACCGCTCCAGCTCTCATCTGTCACAAAAAGCTCTTCGGTTCCATCCTCATAACGGATTACCATCTGCGCCAGAAGTGCGGTATTTTCTCCATAATGGTTTCTTCTCTTTTCCAGGCCTTCAAATCCCATTTTTCCTTTATACCAGCCTGCTGCCAGCACGGCACCCGCCGCATTTTTGCCTTCTTTCAGGTAATCGGTTACTTCATAAGTCTGGAAGCAGAGATGTTTCCGGTAGGAAGTCCATCCCGGTGTCAGTTCATCCTTTCCAACTTTTCTGCCATTAACATAAAAATGATACAGTCCCAGTGCAGTTACAGACACAAAAGCTTCTTTTACCGGTTTTTCAACTGTAAACTCATTTCTTACATAGGTACCTTTGGAATTGTCCTTATCTGCCTCTTCCTCTGCAGATACAAACACTGCTTTCCATTCTCTGTTATCCAGAATTCCTGTGACAAAGGATGTCTCCGCCCACTCTGTCTTTTCTCCGTTGGCGGTTGCTTTTACACGGGCAAAATATTTCTTCTGGGATTCCAGTTTCACATTCTCAGGAAGGATCTGTGCAGATGCATCACTGTTTACCCTTCCACTTTCGTAGATCTTTTTCTCAAAAGCTTTATCCTCTGCAATTTCCAGCTCCCAGGTATCCTGAATTACATTTCTCTTATCACTTTCTAATGTCCAGCTGAACTCCGGAACATGTGTGATTCCAATCTGTTCTTTTTCATAATCCATACGGATCTCATTAATTTTTAACATAGGTTCTACCCCCAATTTTCCGTGATATTGTCAGTTCTTACAGAAATGGTAACAAAAAAAGCGTCATCCTTCAATAACGCTTTTTCATCAAAATATTAACCATTTATAAGGTGTTTCGATGTTCTTTCCGGTACTGTGCCGGCGTACACCCCTCTGCCTCACGGAATTTCCGGTAAAAGAAATTCATATTATTGTAACCACACAGCGGGATCAGCTCTGAAAGCGGCAGTTCCGTTGTTTCCAGAAGCATCCTTGCTTTTTTCAGGCGCTGTTCCTGAACATGTTCCACAAAACTTCTTCCTGTTTTTTCTTTCAGAAGGGCGGTAAGATAATTGCCATGCATTCCAAAAGCCTTTCCCATTTCCGGCAGTGTACAGGTTTCGTAATTTTTTTCGATATAGGAAAGCAGTTCCAGGATCTGTACTTCCTTTGCCACAGATGCCTGTTTCTTTGTCTCATCACGCCAGGTTCTGAGAAGTTCTGTAAACAGAATAATCACATAGCTTTCCATCACCTCTTCCATGCCGATGTCCCGGGTGTAATACTCGGATATAATCTGTTCCATGATCTCACCCACCCGGTTGTTTCCATGGGTTTTAAAATACAGATAATGTTTCTTCTTCCTGCTTCTGGTCACCGATTCCGCAAGAAACTCCGAGACAATTCCCTGACGCGGCATCCGGCTTAAAAACGCCGCGTCAAAGAATTCCCGGCTCATAAGAATATTTACCAGAATATCATTTTCACCGCCGGCCTCAATGGAATGCACTGCCTGGGTATCAAAAATACAGACATCCCCTTCGCTGGTGACAACCTTCTTTCCTTCTATGGTCTGGCTGCAGCTTCCTGACCAGAGATAACACAGTTCTATATAATCATGCTGATGGGGCAGTACTTCCACATAACGGTCCTGCCTGCTTACCACAATTTTTTCTCCCGGTGCCATAAACAGGCTTCCCTCAAAAAGATAAGTTCCCTGGCCGGACTTTGCAAACCGGCAGGTGTCCTGCCTGTGCAGTTCCTCCAGGGAAATTCCTTTCAGAATCTCTTTTTCTCTTGGTGTTATCTTTCTCAGATAACGGTCAAGTTCTTCTCGGTTCATCGTATTTTTCAGGCTCCTCCGTTTCCAGAAAACAGCTGTTTCCGCTCTTTTCCTCAATATAACACGTTGGCTTTGTCCGGTAAACCGTTTTTTCCTGTTTCTCCTATTCATACTTTACAATTTCTTTTCGCAGCCGCTTCATGATCCGCTTCTCCAGGCGGGAAATATAGGACTGCGAAATTCCCAGGAGATCTGCCACTTCTTTCTGAGTCTTTTCCATCCCTTCTCTGTTTCCCAGCCCAAAACGCAAGCGGATAATCATCTGCTCTCTCTTTGTCAGTTTGCTGATGGCTTTTCCCAGAAGCGCAATCTCCACTTCATCCTCCAGCCGCCTGGATATCACATCATCATCTGTACCAAGAATATCCGAAAGCAGAAGTTCATTGCCGTCCCAGTCCACATTCAGGGGTTCGTCAATGGAAACTTCCATTCTGGTCTTGCTGTTTCTCCGAAGATACATCAGGATTTCATTTTCAATACACCTGGATGCGTAAGTAGCAAGTTTGATATTTTTTACAGGATTAAATGTGTTGATCGCCTTAATCAGTCCAATCGTTCCAATGGAAATCAGATCTTCCACCCCTACCCCTGTATTGTCAAATTTCTTCGCAATGTAAACCACCAGCCGGAGATTGTGCTCAATCAAAACTGCCCTTGCTTCTTTTTCTTCCTCTGTCCCCAGCATGGCAATTACCTTCGTCTCCTGCTCCGGCGGAAGTGGTGCCGGAAGGATATCATTTCCCCCGATATAAAAAACATCTCCCGGCCGGTTAATCATAAATCTTGAAATCACCTGAAATGGATACGCTCTTACTGCAGCTCTGTTCATAAAAAAGCCCCCTTCTTAATTCAATAGTCTGGAATTCAAAAGTATCCCGTACTCTTCTCCCAAAGCTGAGGGCTCAAATGTAATGGCAAGTACCGGTTTTCCCACATGTACAACCCTTCCGGGAGTCTGGATCGTAAGTTCGGTAAGAATCACACCCAGCAGCAGTCCTTCTTTCCCGCCTGCTGTGCGGCACGAAAGAAAATGAGGCCGCAGCCCGGCAAGTTCCGTGCTTTCCAGCTCCTCTGGTTTTTCTTTTATGTACATCAGTTTTTTTACCAGTTCTCTGGAAAGCACTTTTTCCAGAAGTTCCGGTTTTACTATGGATACCGGCTGTCTGCTTACAGGATCCATAAGAAGATTTCCTGTGTCAAAAAAGCCGTAGGACTGTTGTTTTTTCCCCTGATATATCAGGGTTACCGGATAAATATTTTTCCGGCACAGCCGGAAAGTTTCTGCCACACAGGTCAGTGTGTAAAGACTGCCATAGGTTCCTGCCAGAAAAAGCAGAAAAGTTCTTCCTGTCATGGTTCCTTCTGTTTCCAGCGCCTGATAAATCCCTCCCACCACAAAAGCGGTAAGATACATCGCCAGAATTGTTTTTGCCAGCAGGCAGCCCCTCTTCAGCCGAAACGCAAAAGCTGCCATAAAAAAAGCACAGCTTCCATGAATCAGAACAGCCACCGGAAAAACAATCCGGACAGGCATATAAAGAAGCAGACAGGAAAAAACAGCTCCCAGCGCAGCAGATGCCAGACACCGGAATCGGCTTCCGCCAAGATGCAGAAACCTTCCCACAAGTCTGAGAAGCATGTAATCCATCAGGAAATTCGTCAGAAAAACGATATCTATGTATATGGTCTGATACATAAAATTCCCCCGCTGCCACCTAACACTTTATCCGTGATCAATCCTTCACTTTGGTAAGTGCATTTATTATATGGCAGGCTCTCTGCATATTTTGTCAAAGCATGGAAGCCCTGGCCTCAAACTTGTCGTGGCATTTCTGGGGCACTCGACATTTATAGATTCTTTCTATGGATTCGTGACAAAAATGTATAAATTTCTGTACAATGATGCATCTTTGTTGATTTTCACACTTTATAGTGTTAAAATATTTTTTATTATAAAATCTGAAAAGCAGGCAGCTTTTTGCTGATATTTTTTATGGATATAAGGGAGGAATCGAACAATGATTAATATCACCGGACACACCGGGCTTACCGGCCTTCTGGGAAGCCCCGTTGCACACAGCGTATCACCTTTAATGCACAATGAGGCATTTCGTTACCTCGGGCTTGACTATGTATATCTCTGTTTTGATGTGACAGAGGAGACCCTTCCTCAGGCAGTGGAGGGACTGAAAGCCTGCGGAATCAAAGGCTTTAACCTGACCATGCCAAACAAGAATAAGATCGTGGAACTTCTGGATGAACTTTCCCCCACTGCCCAGCTGATCGGAGCGGTAAATACCGTCCGCAATGACAATGGAAAATTAAAAGGATTTAATACGGATGGTTACGGATTTACCCAGTCTGCCAGAGATGCAGGCTGTGATGTGAAGGGACGCACCATCACCGTTATGGGTGTGGGCGGTGCCGGAATGGCAATCTGCGGGCAGTCCGCCCTGGAAGGTGCAAAAAAGATCCATGTTTTTGCACGTCCTACCAGCCGTTACTGGGAACGTGCCGCTGCCATGGCAGAAAAAATGTCTCATATGACAGAGTGTGAAATGATTCTTCATGAGATGGATGATCACGCTGCCCTGAAAGACGCACTGGAAGAAAGCACTCTTCTGATCAACGCTACCTCTGTGGGAATGGTTCCGGATGTGACCGGCACAGTCATCCCGGATAAAACTCTGTTCCATCCGGAACTTACGGTAGCCGATGTTGTTTATGAACCAAGAGAAACAAGACTTCTTAGAGAAGCCCGGGAAGCCGGATGTCCAACCTTTAACGGAATGTACATGCTGCTTCACCAGGGCGTAAAAGCATTCCACATCTGGACCGGACTGGATATGCCGGTTGAGATTGTAAGAGAGAAATATTTTAAATAATCCATCCCTGTTAATACACGATCCGCATATTAATTCCCTGTGGGAAATCTCCGTATTTTTCTCCGAAGAGATTGATTCCGCCCTGATTTATGGCATCCGGGCGCACTCCGATCCTCAGAGAAATATACGGTTTTCCTGACAGGCGCACGGTTTCCAGTATATTCTCATCGTTCACCTTAATCTCATTGATGTAACATCCATCTTTTCGCAGAGAAACTCCCGTCATAAATCCATACTGCGTCAGACCTATGGGCCATACATTTGGTGTCAGTCTCCCTCTTCTTGCTCCCAGATCTCCCGGACATGTATAAGTCCCAATCTCTGTTCCATTAACTGAAAAAGTAATATCCGACGGCCACTGGGCATTATATCCAGGTGCTTCCGAACAGAGTTCCATGGAAAAGTTCATCTCCTGGATGTTCCAGAGGGGATTTATTTTGTTGGGAAAACGATATTCTATATATCCCCGGCTGAACCAGATCAGCTGCGCCTGCTGCCTGTCCGTCGAATAAAAAGACCTTGGATCATCAAAAGTATCAATTACCCCGTTCATTCCCGCCAGGCCACAGGAAGGTTCCACCTGAAAATCTGTATAATTTCCAAGGGGCATCTGGTATACCAGCGTATTTTCCGCCGCGCTGATATCCGTATCATACGCTTCCAGATGAAACGAAATAAAATCGCACATGCAGACTCTCATGGAGCCATGAATTCCCGGCTGGCTTTCTGTAGATACCAGATGAGCATCCTCCAGACAGCGGATATGCAGCGCTGTTGAAGATAACGGGATTCCCAGTCTCCTGGAAATTTCCTGCAGTGACAACGGATGCACCTTTATCAGATTCAAAATATCAATCCGTACCGCTGAAGACAGCGCCTTTCCGATTGCTGTGATCCATGGTTTGTGACTCTCTGTTGACAGGTTCAGTTCCAGTTCCTTTTCTGTTGTAATTCCCTGACTGATTCTTTCTTCCGCCATTCTTTTTCCTCCGTTTCAAGATTCATGTAATGAATATCTGCTTCTTTTCTTATTTATTTCATTATTTATGTAATAAACATCATTTTTTCAAAAATATATACAAATTGCATTATACATTCTTGTTACAATCGCAGATTTGCGTCATTTTGCATTAAAACCATTGATTTTTTTGAATTTTGCAACTACAATTATGAGTATAAAAAAGAGAAAAAACTTTTTGAAGCTTCGTTTTTTCTTCTCTTTCCAGTAATTATGTAATAAATTTATTAACCCTATTATATGGCAGCCAACGTAACCTGACAACATTCTTTTTTATATCCCGGGCAATACCCATTACGGATATTTCAATATTGTTTTTACTCAAAGAAAGGATTTAACTCTATGAGAAATGAATATCCGCGCCCTGATTTCATCCGGGAGAAATGGATGCCTTTAAATGGTACCTGGAATTTTCAGGACGGAACCGACAAAACTCCCGTAAAAATCCAGGTTCCCTTCCCGCCTCAGAGCAGACTCAGCGGGTTTCAGGAAGAACTTACTTCTGACAGAATTACCTATCAGCGGAATTTTTTTATCCCGGCAGAGTGGATCGGTCAGAGAATTCTTCTTCACTTCGGAGCTGTTGACTACAAATGCAGCGTATTTATCAACGATCATTGTGTTGGCTTTCATGAAGGCGGTCAGTCCTCCTTCACCTTTGATATCACAGATTTTCTTTCCGGAGGTGAAGAAACACTCACCGTGGCAGTTACCGATTACCTGCACGATGAGACCGTTCCCAGAGGCAAACAGTTCTGGAAATCATCCGGCGAGTTTATCTGGTACACACAATCCAGTGGCATCTGGCAGTCCGTATGGCTGGAGCCGGTAAATGAAGCCCACCTGGAATGGATTCATTTTACTCCGGATATTGATCAGGGTACTGTAGAAATCACTTATTCTCTTTCCGACTGCACTGTTTTTCCATGTGAACTGGAATGGGATATCCGGTTTAAGGACCATCCGGTTTCTCACGGTTCCCTTACCGTTTCCGAAAAACGCGGAAAGATAATTGTTGATATTTTCAAAAACAAAGCACTGCGCGGTTCCTTCCACTTTACCGGATGGTACTGGTCTCCGGAACATCCGAATCTTTTTACAGTAAGTGCACTTCTGAAATCCAGAAATATCCTTCTGGATCAGGTGGAAACTTACTTCGGAATGCGTAAAGTGCACGTCCACGGTGGCAGAGTTTATCTTAACAATCAGCCTTATTATCAGAAGCTGCTTCTGGATCAGGGATACTGGAAGGACGGACTTGTTACCGCACCTTCCGAAGAAAACTATATCCAGGATATTCAGAAAGCCAAGGAAATGGGATTTAACGGCTGCCGCAAACATGAAAAAGCGGAAGATCCTCTCTTTCTTTACTGGGCCGATAAACTTGGATTTCTCGTATGGGAAAGCACAGCCAGTTTCTGGAGTTTTTCTCCGCAGTCAGCAGCTGTTTTTTCCCAGGAATGGACCCGTACCATACAGAGAGACTACAACCACCCCTGCATTATTCTGTGGAACATGATGAATGAAAGCTGGGGGGTTCCCAGACTTTACGATAACACACAACAGCAGCATTTTGCGCGGTCTCTGTATCATCTGGCTCATGGCCTGGATCCTTCCAGACTTGTAATCGCCAATGATGGATGGGAAATGACGGAAAATGACATCTGTGCATTTCACTCCTACAAACACGGATCTTTGGATAATCCGGATACCCAGGCTGCATTTTCTCTGGGACTTCAGTCTCTTTCCGGACTTGAAAACCTGGTAGAACGACCGCTTTTTGCAGACCGCTTTGTTTATGAAGGGCAACCGGTTATGCTTACAGAAGCCGGAGGAATTTCCCTTAAAACCGGAAAGGATAAAAAAAGCTGGGGCTATTCTGATACAGACAGCGAAGAAAGTTTTCTCGCAGCTTACAGCCATGTAATCCGGTCCATCTACGCTTCTGATCTGCTCTGTGGTTTCTGCTACACACAGCTATCTGATATCCAGCAGGAACAGAATGGGCTTCTTGATGAAGATCATCAGTTCAAAACAGATCCGAAAAAAATCAAAGCAATCAACGATTCCAGGGAAACGACAACCTCATTTTCCACCATTGAAGACTATTAAAGGAGGCCTCTATGAAAAAAACAATTTTTGTACTTCTGGATGCCTGCCAGTATGAAGCCGGCACACGAAATCTCGGATATCTGGAACATCTGATTGATTACAAAAAAGGTGCCAAATATAAAGTAAAAGGAGAACTTCCTTCTCTTTCCAGACCTATGTATGCAACGCTTCTTACAGGAACTCCGGTCTTTTCCCATGGGATTACCACCAATGATACCCTGAGAACTCTGGACTGTGACAATGTTTTTTCCCTCTGTCAGAAACAGGGTGGAAAAACCGCAGCCGCCGCTTATCACTGGTTTGGAGAACTTTATAACCACATTCCATTTCGCATTGACCGTGAAAGAATACAGCTTCAGTCTTCCGAAACCATTAATTCCGGAATTTACTACTGGGATGACACTTACCCGGATTCCCATCTTTTTGCTGATGGTGAATTTCTCCGGCAAAATCAGAACCCGGATTTCCTCCTGATTCATTCTATGGCAATTGATGATCAGGGACATAAGCACGGATCCGGTTCAAAAGAATATGAAGAAGCCATCGCTATTGCAGGGCATATGATCGCCAATCTGCTTCCCACATGGAGAGCCGCAGGATACCATGTGGTTGTCACTGCAGACCACGGCATCAACGAACTTGGCATCCACGGAGGAACCGATTGTGCACAGCGTGATGTTCCACTTTATATTTTCAGCGATCAGGTATCTGCCGGTCGATTTGAAAATCAGTATATTTCACAGCTTTGCATTGCCCCGCTTCTGTGCCAGCTTCTTGATATCGAGCCATCCCCGGATATGATGGCAGAGATTCCGATCAATATGGCAGATGCTATTTCACTCATACCATAACAAAGGAGGGTTTTACTATGAGAAAACGTAACTTATCTTTAATGAGCACTGTACTTGCAGCCGCACTTTCCGCATCCATGCTGATCTGTGCCATTCCTGTCAGCGCTGCGGACGCTTCAACCGTTGTTTTAAACGGCGAAGAAATGAGTCTTGATGACCTGATCAAAAACGCCAAAGAAGAAGGGGATCTGCAGTCTGTGGGAATGCCTGATGACTGGGCAAACTGGAAAGGTTCCTGGGATGCAATCACAGATACTTACGGAATCACCCACGGCGATGTTGATATGACTTCCGCAGAAGAACTCTCCCAGTTTGCAGCTGAAAAAGATGATCCTACAAAAGATATCGGTGATATCGGCCTTTCCATGACACCGGAAGCCATCAAACAGGACGTCATCGGCACCTACAAAGCTTCCACCTGGGATTCCTTCCCGGACTGGGCAAAAGATCCTGACGGCCGCTGGATCATGACCTACACCGGATCTCTTGCCTTCATCGCAAACACAGAGTTTACCGGTGGAAAATGCCCGACATCCTGGGAAGATGTAAAGAACGGGGATTATCTGGTATCTGTCGGAAATGTTCTTGGCGGTGCCGCATCACAGGTTGCTGTATTATCCTGTGCGATCGCCAATGGCGGTTCCATGGATAATGTTCAGCCAGGAATTGATTACTTTAAAGAACTGGCCAAAGCCGGACGTCTTGACACCGGTGACACCACATCTGCCCGTCTCGCAAGCGGTGAAATGGTCTGCTGTGTAGGTAATTATGATTATTCTGTCCTTGCATGGAGAGATAACATTGTAGCAGAAAATCCAACCATGGAACTCGATATCACAATCCCGTCTGACGGTTCCGTAACAAACGGATACGCTCAGATCATTAACAAGTACGCTCCTCATCCAAATGCAGCAGGTCTCGCCATTGAATATCTCTGCAGCGACGAAGGTGCCATCAACCGTGCAGAAGGATATGCACGTCCGACCAAACAGGACGTAACACTTCCTGACGATGTAAAATCCAAACTTCTTGATGATGATTTATACAAAAACTGTACAAATATCTCTGATGTTGACGCATTAAACAGCGCATGTGCAGAAATCGCTGAATTATGGGAAAGAGAAGTTCTTCCACTGGTTCAGTAAAAGGGAGGGCTGACAGATGAAAAAAGTTCGTAACCTTCAAAAACTGATACCGCTTCTTCCGCTACTTTTGCTGGCTATCCTGTTTATTTTTCTGCCGATTATAAGCATGATCCAGAAAAGCTTTTTATCACCGGAAACGGGTGCTTTTACATTCAATAATTACAAAACAATCTTTACAGATTCCGTTTATCAGGTAGCAACCAGCAACAGTCTGTATCTGTCATTTGCTTCCACAATCATTGGACTGATCCTCTCTTTCTTTATTGCCTGGGCAGTCAATGAACTTGGAAAAAACGGACAGAGCCGTATGTTATCCATGTTGAATATGGTATCAAATTTTGCTGGCTTACCACTTTATTTTTCATTTGTAGTTATTCTTGGAAACACCGGAATTTTTGTACTTGCATTGCGTGCCATCGGTATACAGCTGTCTACCGTTTTCCGTCTGTATTCCATCCAGGGGCTTTTGCTGATGTTCATTTACTTTCAGCTGCCCCTGGGCAGCCTGATGCTGGTTCCTGCTTTTCAGGCAGTGGATTCTTCCTGGAAGGAAGCAGCTGAGATCCTGGAAGCTTCCCCGTTCCAGTTCTGGACGCGAATTGGAATTCCGGTAATGCTTCCGAGTCTTCTTGACACCTTTGCACTGCTTTTCGCCAATGCGATCACAGCTTACGCCACAGTTCTTCTTCTGGTAACCACCAGTATTCCTCTTCTTCCGGTAAAAATCACAACCATGTTTACCGGAGAAATGACACCACAGAAAGAAATGGGATCTGCTCTGGCAATCTGGATGATTATCATCATGCTGGCCGTTATCTGTATCTGCAATCTTCTGAAAAAGCTGACGTATAAAGGAGGGGAACAGGTATGAAACGAAGAAAAAAACTGCCTTATGTTATCATTATCCTCGCCTGTATTTTTCTCCTGATTCCATTTGCTGCAACCCTTGTCTACTCCTTTACCATCGGATGGACAAAACTGTTTCCTGCAGGATGGACTTTTAAATACTGGATACAGGCATTTACCGAGCCAACACTGTGGCCCGCTATCCTTCGAGGCGTTCTGATCAGTATTCCGCCGATTCTGATCTGCAACATCGTTGTAATTCTGGCTCTGTATACTTCAGTGGTCTATTATCCAAAACTTGAAAAATACATCCAGACCATCTGTATGATTCCAAATTCCCTGAAGGGTGTAACGATTGCAATTCCTGTACTGGCACTTTATGCAGGCGGAGTAACTTTCTTTTCCAACCGAATGGTAATGCTGGCCTGTATTTACAGTATTTCCATCCTGCCTTTTGTATATCAGGGAATCCGAAACAATCTGCACGGAATCAACGTTACCCGTCTTCTGGAAGCAGCGGAAATCCTGGGTGCCGGAAAATTATACGCATTTATCCGGATTATTCTTCCGAATATGCTGGCCGGTATTCTGGTATCTTCTCTTCTCGCTCTCTCCACAGTTTTCGGAGATTTTGCAGTCATAAAAATCATTGCGGGAAACAAATACGAAACCATTCAGATGCTTCTGTACAACAGCCGTCTGATTGTACTTCAGTATCAGTGTGTAATTGTAATCATCATGTTTACAGTTACTCTGGTTATTTCACAGCTTGTTTTTAAATTTCAGAACAGAAAGAGATAGGTGATATAAATGGCATATATTGAATTCAGAAATGTTCACAAAAGTTTCGGAAATAACGAAGTTCTGAAAGGCATCAATCTTTCTATTGATGAGGGAGAATTTGTCACTCTTCTCGGTCCGTCCGGCTGTGGAAAAAGTACGCTTCTCCGCTGTTTTTCAGGCCTGGAGACCGTTACGGAAGGAGAAATTTATCTGGACGGAACAAACATCACCGATTTTACTCCCAAACAGCGAAAAATCGGCATGGTTTTCCAGCAGTACAGTCTGTTCCCCAATATGACTGTGCGCCAGAATGTTGCCTTCGGCCTTCAGATGCAGAAAAAAGACAAACATTTTATTGCGGAAAAAGTAAAAGATGTTCTTCATACCGTAGGACTTTCCGACAAGCTGGACCAGTATCCACGTCAGCTGTCCGGCGGCCAGCAGCAGCGTGTTGCCCTGGCCCGTGCCATTATCATGGAACCGAAAGTTCTTCTGCTGGATGAGCCTTTAAGTGCAATTGATGCCCTGCTGCGAAGAAACCTTCAGGTTGAAATCCGTAAAATTCAGCAGAATCTGAAAATGACTACCATTTTCGTCACACATGATCAGGAAGAAGCCATGGTTATGTCCGACACCATCCATCTGTTTAATGTGGGCCAGATCGAACAGTCCGGATCACCGGCAGATATCTATACCCATCCACAGACAAAATTTGCAGCCAATTTTATCGGACACTATAACATCCTCAGCAATCCGGATCTCAAAAAACTGTGCGGTCTTTCCTCAGACTGTGACTTTGTCGCAATCCGCCCGGAAGCCGTCCTGATTTCTCCGGAACCCCTTAATGATGCTGTGCATTTCCAGGGAAAAATCACCGGTGTGATGCTGCGTGGAACTACCATTTCCTACACCATAGACTGCGATGGTATCGAATTACGGGCAGATACCCTGTTTGAAACCAACCGGCAGCGCAATATGGGCGAAATGCTTCAGCTCCAGATTTTGAAAGAAGATATTCTTCATCTTCATTAATAACTCCTGACTTTACGGAGGTATTCCCTGCAAAAAAACTCCCACCAACAGGCAGCTATAAACAGCTGTCTCTGTCAGCGGGAGTTTGGTTATGTTATTTTATAACTTCTTATTTCTTTTCTTCCTGAACTTCGATCTTACGGATAGTCTTGTTCTTGATCTCTTCTTTGATGAAGCTGATGAACTCGCCCAGGTCTTTCATTCCTTCATCTCCAAGGTAACGGCTTCTTACAGAAACCTTGCCCTCTTCTTCCTCTTTTGCACCAACGATAAGCATATACGGTACTCTCTCAAGACGTGCCTCACGAATCTTGTAGCCCATCTTCTCAGAACGTCCGTCTACAGAGCAGCGGATGCCGGCTTCTTTCATCTGAGCCTCAACCTTCTGCGCATAATCGTTGAATTTCTCGGAGATCGGGATCACACGAACCTGCTCTGGGCAGAGCCATGTCGGAAACATACCGGCATATTTCTCGATCAGCCATGCAAGTGTTCTCTCATAGCATCCCATAGATGTACGGTGGATGATGTACGGACGCTGTTTGTCACCGTTCTCATCGATGTAGTACATATCAAACTGCTCTGCAAGAAGTGCATCCCACTGAATTGTGATCATAGTATCTTCTTTTCCGTATACGTTCTTGGCGTTGATATCAACCTTCGGTCCGTAGAAAGCAGCCTCTCCCACATCCTCTGTGAACGGAATGTTCAGCTCCTCAAGCATCTGGCGGATATGGCCTTCTGTCTCTTCCCATACCTCCGGCTCACCAATGTATTTCTCTTTATTTGCAGGGTCCCATTTGGAAAGATGGTATGTTACATCTTCCTCAACACCAAGTACCTGCAAACAGTACTGAGCAAGTGCGATACAGTCTTTGAACTCTTTTACCATCTGGTCCGGTCTTACGATCAGATGTCCCTCGGAAATAGTAAACTGACGAACTCGTGTCAGGCCATGCATCTCACCGGAATCCTCATTACGGAACAGTGTGGAGGTCTCACCGAGACGGATCGGCAGATCACGGTAGCTGTGCTGCTCTGCTTTGTATACATAGTACTGGAACGGACATGTCATCGGACGAAGTGCATAAACTTCTTTGTCCTTCTCCTCATCACCAAGTACGAACATACCATCTTTGTAATGATCCCAGTGTCCGGAGATCTTGTAAAGATCACTCTTTGCCATAAGAGGAGTTTTTGTTCTTACGTATCCACGCTTTGTCTCCTCATCCTCGATCCATCGCTGCAGCTCCTGCATCATGATAACACCGTTTGGCATGATAAGCGGAAGTCCCTGTCCGATTACATCTACAGTTGTAAAAATCTTCATCTCACGGCCAAGTTTGTTGTGGTCACGTCTCTTAGCCTCTTCCATCTGCTCCAGATGCTCTTTCAGTTCATCCTTTGTTGCATATGCTGTTCCATAGATACGTGTAAGCATTGCGTTCTTCTCGCTGCCTCTCCAGTATGCGCTGGAAGAAGAAAGAAGTTTGAACGCCTTAATGCCTTTCACGCTCATAAGGTGCGGTCCTGCGCAGAGATCTGTCCAGTCTCCCTGGGAATAGAAGGAAATCTCTTCTCCCTCCGGAAGATCCTCGATCAGCTCTACTTTGTATGGTTCATTTTTCTCCTTGAAGTATGCGATGGCATCTTCACGGGATTTTGTAAAACGCTCGATCTTTGCGCCTTTTTTGATGATCTTTTTCATCTCTTTTTCGATGGCATCAAGATCATCGCGTGAAAATGGCTCATGATCGAAATCATAATAGAATCCTGTATCAATAGATGGTCCGATGGCAACTTTTGCGTTCGGATATAAGTTCTGTACAGCCTGTGCCATTACATGGGATGCTGTATGGCGGAGAACTGCAAGACCTTTCTCATCTCTTGCTGTAAGGATGTTAAGCTCACAGTCACTGTCAAGAACTGTACGGAGATCTACAACCTCTCCGTTTACCTCTCCTGCACATGCTGCGCGTGCAAGGCCTTCACTGATATCATATGCGATATCGATTACAGATTTTGCTTCTGCATATTCTTTTTTTGATCCGTCTTTTAATGTGATGATCATAATCGTTTCCCCTTTCGTTTTCGATATGGTTTCTATGGTACACAGCGCAGTTTCTGTTCCTGTGAAAAATTTTTTATAAAAAAAATCCCTCACAGTACATCACGCACTGTAAGGGACGAGTTCATTCATTCTCGCGGTTCCACCCTGCTTGCTCTGCTACCCTTTGTCATGCCAGGATATCAAAGCCTCTCAATTATGATGATAACGGAATCACCGGACCGGATTGGGGCCACTCGGAGGTAGTTTTCGACTGTTTCCTGATAAGATGTTTCCAGCACTTCACATCTCTCTCTGTAACATTTCACAGCTTACTCGTCTCGTCAACGTGTTGCTTTATTGCTTTTTCTGTGGTTCATTATAAGCTCATGATTTTTATTTGTCAACGCATGTTGGCAAAATTTTTCAGATTTATACATTCCTGTGTTACTGATCACGGAGCAGGCAGTAACCTCCTGTGAACTACAGATTTCCCATGAGTTTATCTTTAATGACAGCCAGAATCTCTCTTGGAATGTAGATCAAAAGACGCCAGCTTCTGTATCTGGACGGAATCATGGCAACTTCACGGAAACCACATTTTCTGGCAATGGCTGCGCCTCTCCACACATGAAAATTGTTAGTGACAACGCCTACAGAACAGTTGCAGGTTCCAATTTTTCTAAGGCTGAAAGCCAGATTTTCTTTCGTACTGGTGGATTTTTCTTCCAGGATCAGACGGCTTCCGTCAATTCCATGACCTGTAAGATACCGGTACATAGCCTCTGCTTCTGAAATATTTTCCCCGGTACCTTTTCCACCGGAAAGCACTGCCTTCGTCCCGGGATTCTCCTCAAGATAAAGAAGGGCCCTTCTGGCTCGTTCCAGAAGGGCAAGTGTCATCCGTGTTCCGTCCACATGGGCACCTAACACGATAATGTAATCCAGATTCTTCTTTACGCTCATTATCTTCCGCAGCAGTATTTGTATTTCTTGCCGCTTCCGCATGGACACGGATCGTTTCTTCCGACTTTATGTGGTTTCACAACTGTGCCGGATTTCTTCTGCTCCATGTAGAGAGCTTTCTTCTTCTCTTCTGTGAAGATCTTATCCCACTGAGGAAGGTTGTACAGCCAGTCAGCCTTAGCATCTACCATGTTCTTGTAGAGAGCTTCTTTATCGAATGCAAGGTTAACCTTGGTGTTCTCATCCATAGTTTCAATCGGGTTCGGAACCTTCAGGCTGTCGTTGATTCCGTCAAGGAAACCAACCATAGTCATAACGTCCTGGCCGTATTTCTCAGCAAGCTCTTTAACGGTTCCGGAAACAACCTCATCCGGGTTCTCCAGAAGCTGCTCGTAAATGTTCTTCTCAATGTTAAAATAAGTTGCCCAGAAGCGCTGAAGCTTATTCTTATCTGCATTCTGATTATAAGCAACGGAACGCCACTGCTCAAGAATTGTCATATCGCTCATTGTCTGATCCTCTTTTCCAAAATTTTAAATGAGTAAAGCGGACATTTACATTCCGCTTTATGATGTGCGTTTATTATAGCATCTTTTCCACAAAAACACAAATTATAATATCATAAAATCCTATAATTTTATATATAATTTGTATAATAAACACAGCTTCAGGATATACTTTTTATATCCTCCCCTTTAGACGCAGAGGGCTTCGCGATGGTGCAGGTTCTCTGCGTTTCTCTTTTTACACCGGAGGTTATTTCACGCCAAGTTTTTCAAGCTCTTTTGCCGCCTGTTTCAGGTTTTCGAACTGAATGGTACGGATTCCTGCTTTTCTGGCCCCTTCACAGTTGATGGCCCGATCGTCCATAAATACTGACTTCTCCGGTTTCAGATCATAGCGTTTCAGAAGTGTCTCATAAATATCCACTTCCGGCTTAATCTGCTGTACATCACAGGAAAATACCACTCCATCCATATATTTCAGGAACGGCATATCCTTCTTTGTGCGATCCAGCATATAAGTTCCGTAATTGGAAAGAACGTAGAGATGATATCCCTGGTTTTTGAGATATTTTACCCAGGTTTCCGCATAGTCATAGAGATGCATACATTCCGGGTCACGTCGTACCACCTCACGGATGTCTGCCTCATATTCCGGCGCACTTTCTACAAATTTATCCACATACCAGGATTCCTCATGGAGTGCTCTGTCCTGCTCCTCCCAGATTGGATTTCGAAATGTTGCATCTGCGATTTTTTGATATTTCTCTTCCGGGAAGTTGTAGCTCTTCAGATACTCTTCCCAGTCATATCCCATCAGCACATTTCCCACATCAAAAATAACATTCTCGATCATACGGTCCTCATCCTCCTTTGGTTTCTTAGGTCCCCAGATCCGGTACGCCATCCAGAAAACATAAGCCACGATCGGTACCAGCACAGCTGCCGCAAAAGCGCCACGGAACAGTGTCTGTGAGCTCTCACTATTGCCCCATGCAAACACCATTGGAAGGCAGAATATGAGAAGCAAAAGAACAACACCTGCCAGTGCCGCAATTCTTTTAAAATTTTTCATTGAGATTCCTTTCACATGATATGTCAGTTATTACAGGCATCCTTATCTTCATCCACTTAGCAATTAACAAAAGGGCGCCGGAGAAATTTCCCCGGCGCTGCCTGTCGTAATCCTGTCACAGTAAATGATTATCTGTAAATGATGTCGTTTCTTCCTGGTCCGTTTGAGATCATGGTGATCGGGAATCCGATGTGTTTCTCTACGAACTCTACATATTTTCTGCAGTTCTCCGGAAGATCCTCGTATTTCTTGATTCCACGGATATCGCATTTCCATCCCGGAAGCTTCTCAATAACCGGTTTTGCTTTCTCAAGCTGCACAGTTGTCGGGAATTCTGTTGTTACCTCTCCGTCGATCTCATAGCCTGTGCAAACCGGGATCTCATCCAGATATCCCAGAACATCCAGTACTGTAAAAGCAACGTCTGTAGCTCCCTGGAGACGGCATCCGTATTTGGATGCAACACAGTCGAACCATCCCATACGTCTCGGACGGCCTGTAGTAGCACCGAACTCACCACCGTCACCGCCACGTTTTCTCAGCTCATCTGCTTCCTCGCCGAAGATCTCAGAAACGAATGCACCTGCTCCGACTGCGCTGGAGTAAGCCTTGCATACGGTAACAACCTTCTTGATCTCATATGGAGGAAGGCCTGCACCAATAGCGCCATAAGCAGCCAGTGTGGAAGAGGATGTAACCATCGGATAGATTCCGTGATCCGGGTCTTTCAGAGTTCCAAGCTGTCCCTCAAGAAGAACCTGTTTTCCCTCTTTCAGTGCATTCCAGAGATAGAGCGATACGTCGCATACGTATGGCTCAACCATCTTCTTGTATTCCATCAGCTCATTCATGATGTCTTCCGGTTTCAGAAGTGGTTTATGATAAAGGTGCTCAAGTGTTACGTTCTTGGTCTCACAGATACGTGCAACCTTCTCTTTCAGTGCTTCCTCATCAAAGAGCTCGCTTACCTGAAAACCGATCTTTGCATATTTGTCAGAATAGAACGGAGCGATTCCAGATTTTGTGGAACCGAAGGCCTTTCCACCAAGGCGCTCTTCCTCATACTGGTCGAACAGAATATGGTAAGACATTACCATCTGCGCTCTGTTGGAGATCAGGATCTTCGGTGCCGGTACTCCACGGCTTACCACTTCATTGTACTCCTTGAAAAATACAGGAATATTCAGTGCAACACCGTTTCCGATGATGCTTGTTGTATGTCCGTAAAACACACCTGACGGAAGTGTATGAAGTGCGAATTTACCGTAATCATTTACGATGGTGTGGCCGGCATTGGCTCCACCCTGAAATCTTACGATGATATCGGCTTTCTCAGCAAGCATATCTGTGATCTTGCCCTTACCTTCATCTCCCCAGTTTGCTCCTACTACTGCAGTTACCATAACACAGTTCCTCCTTGTGTCTTTCTCTATTATTCGGAACGGCATGTTCTCTGTCTGTAATGCCAGAAGACATGCTATTCCTGTCTGTGTTCATTTCTTAATGTTTATAACCTTCCGCAATTATACGTTGATCTCAACCTTAACCCCAAGCAGATCCTTATGTGCGTCCAGAACCGGCTGTACCACATTGGCAATAAACGCCTCTGTCTGCTCTTTTGCACGTCCTGTATATCTGGACGGATCCATGGATTTCTGAAGATCCTCAAGAGTCAGGTTAAATGCCGGATCCGCAGCGATCAGTTCAAGAAGGTTGTTATCCTTGCCTTCTACCTTCACGTTCTTGCCTGCTTCCATGGAAAGCTCACGGATACGCTCATGAAGCTCCTGACGGTCTCCACCTGCCTTAACTGCATCCATCATGATATTCTCAGTCGCCATGAACGGAAGCTCGGACATCAGTCTCTTCTCAATAACCTTCGGATAAACAACCAGTCCGTCTACAACATTGAGGCAGAGATCCAGGATTCCGTCAATTGCAAGGAATCCTTCCGGAACGCTGAGACGCTTGTTTGCAGAGTCATCCAGAGTTCTCTCAAACCACTGGGTTGCAGATGTAATTGCCGGGTTTAATGCATCAATCATGACATAGCGGGAAAGGGATGCAATACGTTCACTACGCATTGGATTTCTCTTATATGCCATTGCAGAAGAACCGATCTGATGCTTCTCAAATGGTTCCTCTACCTCCTTTAAGTGCTGCAGAAGACGCACATCGTTTGTAAACTTATGTGCACTCATTGCAATACCAGCCAGTACATTTAATACACGGCTGTCTACCTTACGGGAGTAGGTCTGTCCAGAAACAGGATATACACCAGCAAAGCCCATCTTATCTGCGATCATCTGATCCAGTTTTCTGATTTTTGCATGATCACCGTCAAACAGCTCCATGAAGGATGCCTGTGTACCTGTTGTTCCCTTAGAGCCAAGAAGCTTTAAGGAATCGATTACATAGCAGATATCCTCATAATCCTGCACAAGCTCCATCATCCAAAGCGTTGCACGCTTTCCGACTGTGGTTGGCTGTGCCGGCTGGAAATGAGTAAATGCCAGTGTCGGCAGCGCCTTGTAGCGGTCTGCAAACTTTGCCAGCTCAGCAATGACATTGACTAACTTCTTCTTTACAAGCTGCAGTCCCTCACGCATGATGATCATATCAGTGTTGTCACCTACATAGCAACTGGTTGCACCCAGATGGATGATACCCTTTGCCTTTGGACATTGTACACCATATGCATAAACGTGAGACATAACATCGTGACGAACTTCCTTCTCTCTCGCCTTTGCAACATCATAATTGATATCATTCTGATGCTCTTTAAGCTCAGCGATCTGCTCGTCTGTAATATTTAATCCCAGCTCCTTCTCGCTCTCTGCAAGTGCGATCCACAGCTTTCTCCATGTGGTAAACTTCTTATCCTGTGAAAAAATATATTGCATTTCCTTGCTGGCATAGCGCTCGGAAAGTGGGCTTGTATAACGATCTGTTGCCATAGTAAACCAACCTTTCTTCTATATCTTTTTACTTTTGATAGTCGCCGCGGATGTCCTCTGTTGGCGGATCCAGCGGATATTTGCCATTGAAGCATCCAGTACAAATGCCAAGTCCCTTTGACATTTCATACAGACATTCCTCGTCTAAGTATGCGAGGGAATCAGCTCCGATAATCTTACAGATTTCATCTACACTTCTGTTGTGTGCAATCAGCTGATCCTCAGATGGAATATCAGTTCCAAAGTAACACGGATGCAAGAACGGCGGTGAGGAGATTCTTACATGAACTTCCTTTGCACCTGCCTCACGAAGCATACCTACAATACGGTCACTTGTGGTTCCACGCACGATTGAGTCATCAATCATGATGACACGCTTTCCCTTTACAGCCTCTGTAAGTACGTTCAGCTTAATGCGAACACTTGACTCGCGGCTGCTTTGCTTTGGCTTGATAAAGGTTCTGCCGACATAGCTATTCTTTACAAATGCCATGCCATACGGAATGCCGCTCTCCATCGCATAACCCATAGCTGCGACATTACCAGACTCCGGAACACCGACAACAAGATCAGCATCAACTGGGTGATGCTTTGCAAGAGAACGTCCTGCAATCAGACGGCTCTCATATACACTTACGCCATCAATATAGGCATCTGGTCTGGCAAAATAAATATATTCAAAAATACATCTTGCATGCTGCTCCTTTGGGATACACATGCTTCGGTTTGATTCAATTCCTTTTTGTGTGATGGTGACAATCTCGCCCGGATCTACGTCACGGACAAATTCAGCACCGATAGTGTCAAGTGCACAGCTTTCTGATGCCAGTATATAGGCATTTCCACGCTTTCCGATACACAGCGGTCTAAAGCCATATGGATCTCTTGCTCCAATGAGCTTTCTCGGACTCATGACAACAAGTGAATACGCTCCCTTGATTTTTTTCATTGCCTCTGCGACAGCTGCCTGTACGGTCGGCTGTTCAACTCTGGCTCTTGCAATCATGTACGCGATAATCTCAGAATCGATTGTCGTCTGAAAGATTGCACCTGTTCTTGCAAGCTCCTGGCGCAGCTGCGGCGTATTGATCAGGTTGCCATTATGTGCCAGGCCTAGTGTTCCTTTGATGTAGTTTAATACAAGCGGCTGTGCATTCTCTCTCGTAGAACTACCTGCCGTCGAGTATCTGGTGTGGCCTACACCGATGTTTCCTTTCATTGACTCTAAGTCTTCCGGGGTAAACACCTCGTTGCACAGACCCATTATGACTCAGTACTAGTCCTTTGGGACCGCTAGTGTCGCTTACCGCGATACCGCAGCTCTCCTGACCTCTGTGCTGCAGAGCAAAAAGACCATAATAAATAGTCGACGCTACGTCATTGCCATCCATGTCGTAAATGCCGAACACGCCGCATTCTTCATGAAGATGGTCATCTACTTCGTATTGCTGATGTATCATTTGTCTTTTCCTTCCTGTTGTTGTGACATTCTCACACAGACGAAGCCCTTTTACCATTTGCTTCGCCAGCCTAGGTTTCATGGTGCCTTTACGCTTCTTGCAGTCTTTTCTGCCAAACGTACACGAACAAACCTGCCGCATGGACACCACCCCTAATTATATATGACTGCCTGTCGAAAATCAAGATGAAATTAGCCAAATTTCATGTTTTGCTTAGTACCCGAATGTGCCCTCTAGTGATTCATCCTTTTCAATCCAGTCTGCTACCTTTACGACTCGGTAATTATCTTTATCGTCGCGTACATATACAGTCTCGATACCTGCATTTATGATCATTCGCTTACACATGGAGCAGCTGTTGGAATTTTTTACATATTCACCTGTATCTGCTTCTACTCCTGTCAAATATAAAGAGCTTCCGATCATCTGATCTCTTGATGCACTGATTATGGCATTTGCCTCAGCGTGAACGCTTCTGCACAATTCATAGCGCTCACCCCTTGGAATCTGAAGTTTCTGTCGGATACAAAACCCTAAATCAGTACAGTTTTTGCGTCCTCGCGGGGAACCGACATAGCCAGTAGATACCACTTCATCATTTTTTACGATAACAGCACCGTAGCGGCGTCTAAGGCAGGTTCCTCGTTGGGATACGATCTCTGCCAGATCCAGATAGTAATTGACTTTATCACGTCTCATGCAATATTACCTTCTTTCCCAGTTAACGTTAACTGTTAATGTCTTCGTTTCTTACGGTTATAATACACGAAAATAAGACCGCCTGTCAACTCTGACAGACGGCCTTTGATTTTAACTATTTATACAAGACGACGATATCCGATCGGCTGCTTGTTATAGAATACATTATCTACTACGATACCTCTCTCTGCACTTGCTGCATGAACCATCATGCCGCCGCCGATATAGATTCCTACATGGCCTGAGAAGCAGATAAGATCACCTGGCTGCAGCTGCTCGTATGATACAGCCTGTCCATAGTTGATCTGTTCGCCGGAGTAGTGCGGAAGGCTGATACCGAATGCTGCGTATACGTTCATGGTAAATCCAGAACAGTCAACACCGCCTCCTGGTGTCAGGTTTGTACCGCCCCATACATAATTACACTGTCCTACCCACTGCATTGCATAGTCTACGATAGACTGTCCATTACCGCTTGGAGCTGGTGCCGGTGCTGGAGTTGGCTGGGTTTCTGGTGCTGCTGGCTGAGTCTCCGGGGCTGGTGCTGGAGCTGCTGGCTGTGTCTCTGGTGCTGCCGGCTGTGTCTCTGGTGCCGCTGGCTGTGTCTCTGGAGCTGGCGCTGCCGGCTGAGTCTCTGGTGCCGCTGGCTGTGTCTCTGGTGCTGCCGGCTGAGTTTCCGGTGCCGGGTTTGCATATACTTCAAGGTTGGAGCTAAAATCACCATAATACATGGTTACAACATTGTAGCCCTCCTGCTTTAAGGTCATACCTACCTGTGGTGAATACCATCCGTCGTAAATATCCTTTACAGTTCCATCGCTGTAGCTTACTCTTACAAACAATTCTGCGGTGTAGACAACATCACCCACATACTTTGTACCGCCCTGATAGCAAGCCTCAATGCCTGTTACAGATGCTGCAGTCGGAACTTCTACACTTATGGTTTCATCAGATGCTGAGCTGCTTGGTGCTGTTGTCTCAGCTGTATTACTTGTTGTATTTCCCTCAGAAGATGCATCTGTTGATGGCTGTGTCTGAGTTTCCTGTACAGACTCTGCTGCTGCCTCGCTTGATGCTACTGATTCTGCAACCTGAGTAAAGTAGCCAGAATCTGATGCTAACTTATATGCTGCATCTGCAAGTGCAAGTGCGCTTTCCTGCTCCTGCTTTGAGGTTGCTGCCAAATCTTCTAATCCAGAATCTGCTGCAAATTCGCTGTAGTAACCAAGAAGCTC
>ERZ827156.1099-NODE-1099-length-34365-cov-3.540338_pt1 | contig 34365 bp, 29 predicted proteins | sample MGYA00519919_ERZ827156 | MGnify/ENA primary metagenome ERZ827156 (study PRJEB31778, sample SAMEA3449269) | human gut metagenome | biome: human gut; feature: human-associated habitat; material: faeces | place: United Kingdom | collected 2010/2012 ...
CTCCGCCAATGTAAGAAGTCGCCGGAAGGTGGCTTCTTATCGTTTTGACTTTTTTTATGTAAATCAGTATATTCATGTTAACGAAAAATCACGAAAGGCAACCAAATGAGCAATATTATAAATGCAATAATAAATTTAGTAAATAACCCTATAACAGACATAAAAGAATATTACAAAGGCAATAATAGAGCGAATAATACGGGAGATGCTTTGGAGGAATATGTGAAAGACATATTTTCAAATACATTTAACGACGATGTATCTACTCGTGAAAAAAAGATTAAGCAAACCTTTAGCTATCTTGGAAATAGCAGTAATCCGCCGGATGCGGTGCTGATAAATGGTGATGTAATAGAAGTTAAAAAAATAGAATCTAAAAATTCAGCTATAGCGTTAAATAGTAGTTACCCAAAGCAAAAACTTTATAGAAACAGTAGTATGATAAATAAAAACTGCAAAGAGATAGATGGCGGCAACTGGCGTGAGAAAGACGTTATATATGTTGTTGGAGTTGTTAGTAAGGGTAATAATTTAGCCCATTTGTGTATGGTTTACGGAAGTGATTATTGTGCGAGTGACAGGACTTACAGTACAATAAAAGAAACAATAAAAACCGGAGTGGAATCGATTCCTAACATTGTTTTTGTGGAAAGTAAAGAATTAGGTCATATAAACAAAGTAGACCCACTGGGAGTAACTTATATGAGAGTAAGAGGAATGTGGGGAATTGATAATCCATGGAAAGTGTTCAGTTACATATACGAAAGAGACATGGAAAAACAATTTAATTTTATGAGTATTATAAATGAAGAAAAGTGGAACTCTTTTGATAATACTGATGCTTTGATTGATTTAAGCCGAGAAAAAAGTAATTTAAAGATTAGTGATGTAAAAATAAAGAATCCGGACGATGTTAATGAAACAAAGAATGTGAAATTAGTTGAATTTAGCTTTTAGATATTGGAGTGTGGAGTGGCTGATGAATTTAATAAGTCTGTTTTCGGGAGCCGGAGGGCTTGATTTAGGGTTTGAAAAAGCAGGATTTAAAATTTGTGTTGCTAATGAGTTCGATTCATCAATATGGGCAACATATGAAAAAAATCACTCAGCCCCTTTGATAAAAGATGACATTCGCAATTTAGATGAAAGCGTGTTTCCAAGAAACGTCGATGGTATTATAGGGGGACCTCCGTGTCAAAGCTGGAGCGAAGCGGGGTCTTTAAGAGGAATAAATGATTCAAGAGGGAAACTTTTTTTTGACTATATAAGGATATTAAAAAATACAAAACCAAAGTTTTTCCTAGCAGAAAACGTTTCGGGAATGCTTAGAAAACGTCATTTTGAAGCGGTTTCGAATATAGTAGATATGTTTGAAAAAACGGGATATGACGTTACTATAAATTTAGTTAATGCCGCAAATTACGGGGTTCCACAAGACAGAAACAGGGTTTTTTACATAGGATTTAGAAAAGATTTAAAAGTAAATTTTGAATTTCCTAAAGCAACAACGTCCGATAAAAATAATAAAAAAACGATGCGTGACGCAATATGGGACCTTAAAGATAGTGCAGTACCAGCGCTTTCAAAAAATAAAACAAACGGTAAATTAGAGATTTTAAATCACGAGTATTTTGTTGGCGAGTATTCAACAATTTTTATGAGCAGAAACAGAGTAAGGTCGTGGGACGAGCAAGCGTTTACGATACAAGCCAGTGGTAGGCAGTGTCAGCTTCACCCGCAAGCTCCTAAAATGATACAAATTGAAAAAAATAAACGTATTTTTGAGCCGGGAAAAGAAAGTTTGTACAGAAGACTTACCGTGCGTGAATGCGCGAGATTACAAGGTTTTCCAGACGATTTTGAATTTATTTATAATGATGTTAATGATGGGTATAAAATGATAGGCAACGCGGTTCCGATAGAATTGTCGTATATAGTTGCAAAAGAAATAAAGAAGTGTATAGATGATGGTAATTGACGAATCATCTCTTTCGAAATGGGTGAAAATGGGTGTATAAATACTTTGACATAGCAATAATAGGAGCCGGAGCGGCAGGTTTAGCTGCTGCCATATCTTCGAGCAGAGTGCTTAAAAAAAATAATGGTAAGCATAGCGTTGTTATCGTTGAAAAGAGTAAAATGCTTGGCAAAAAAATTTTGGTTACGGGTAATGGCAAATGTAATATATCGAATACACGCATTACACCTGATTTTTACTACGGAAATAATCCAGAAATAATTAATGAGATAATAAAAAAGGTTACGGTTAAAGACATAAATAAATTTTTTAATTCGTTGGGTCTTGAAATAAAGTATGATAGAGAAAATAGAGCCTACCCAATGAGTGGACAAGCGTGTTCAGTTAGGGACGCAATGCTTTATGAGATTGAATATTTAAATGTTAGTAAATACTGCGAATTTGATATAAAGTACATAAAAAAAATAAATAATGATTTGTTCGAAATAGGTTCAGACAGTGAAATAATAAGATGTAAAAAGATTATAGTGTGTACGGGCGGAAAGTCAGCACCGTATGCGGGATATAACGGCGACGGATATAAATATTTATCAGATTTTGGTCACTCGATTACGAAGACGTTTCCAGCGTTGGTTCCGATAAAGTCAAATGATTTATCTTTAAAACGTTTAAAAGGTGTTAGATGGACGTGTAGAGTAAATCTTTTAGCGGATAATACTGTAATAAAATCTGAGTTGGGAGAAGTCCAATTCAACGAAAATAATTTGTCAGGCATATGTATATTCCAAATTTCAAGGTTGGCTTCGGAATATATTGCAACGTCAAAAATAGGTAATAAAAAATATAACAGTGTTAAAATTAGCTTGGATTTGTTCCCTGATTACAGCTTTAAAGAACTGGAAAATATGCTGCTTGAAAGAGCAAAAAAATTGTCTCACATTTCAGCCGAAAACTTTATGATGGGTATTATAAATAATAAGCTTGGAGCGGAATTGCTAAAAAAATCTAATATTTTGAAAACTAAAAAAACAGCGGGTAAAATTAAGAGTAGCGAAATAAGGAGTTTAGCGGAGATTTGTAAAAGATTTGAATTTAAAGTGGACGGCGTTATGGATTGGCGAAATTCACAGGTAACAGCCGGGGGAGCTGTTTTAAAAGAGTTCGATAAGGATAGTTTAGAATCTAAAAAAGTAAAAGGATTGTATTGCGCGGGGGAAATTCTTGATGTTGACGGTGTATGTGGAGGCTATAATTTACACTGGGCATGGGTTTCGGGATGTATAGCAGGTGTTGGCGCTGCAAATAGCGTTATAAATAGAGCGTAATTTATTAAAGTGAGGCAGTAAGGTGAGATTGTATGTTAAGGATTTATAATATACCTGTATCAATAGAGGAGGGCGACGAGCCGCTAAAAAATATAGTTTCGAGATATTTGAAGGTGTCTTCAAAGAGTATAAAAAAAGCGGTACTTTATAAAAAATCCATAGACGCACGAAATAAGGATAAAATTCATTTCATTTTTTGTGTTGACATAGAAGTTGATTCAGAAGATAAAATTATAAAAACCGCTAAAAAGAAAAAGATAGAGGAAGTGAAAAAATACGAGTATCAAATAAAAGTAAACAAAAATTTAAGTAAAAGACCGGTGGTAGTAGGGTTTGGACCGGCTGGTATATTTGCAGGATTAAGTCTTGCACAAGCAGGGCAAAATCCAATTATAATAGAACGAGGCTCTGATGTTGACGAAAGGACAAAAGACGTTGAAAATTTTTGGAAAAATGGAAAATTAAATGTAAATTCAAACGTACAGTTCGGAGAAGGCGGTGCAGGCACATTCTCAGACGGAAAACTTAACACCGGAACGAAAGATGTTCGGTCTAGGAAGGTGTTACAAGAATTTGTTGAGTCAGGAGCTCCAAAAGAAATATTGTATAATGCAAAGCCTCATATAGGAACGGATAAATTAAAAACAACAATAAAAAACATTAGGAAAAAGATAATTACCCTAGGAGGACAAGTTAGATTTAATACAAAGCTTGTTGATATAGTAATTAGTAATAATGAGGTTGAGGGAGTTATTGTTGAGGGAGAAAAGGGAACCGAAGAAATAAAAACCGACAACGTAATTTTAGCTCTTGGTCACAGTGCAAGAGATACATTTGAAATGCTTTTAAGCAAAAAAATATTATTAGAGCCCAAAAATTTTTCAGTTGGTGTCAGAATAGAACATCTTCAATCTGATATAAACAAAAGCCAGTATGGAGATAGTGGTGTTAGCAGTAAGCTGGGGGCGGCAGACTATAAATTGTCAACTCACTTGAAAAACGGAAGAGGAGTGTACACGTTTTGTATGTGTCCCGGAGGAAAGGTTGTTGCGGCAGCGTCGGAGTGTAACGGCGTTGTTACGAATGGAATGAGTGAATTTTCACGCAGCGAAAAAAATGCAAATAGCGCAGTTTTAGTGGGAGTATCGCCCAGCGATTTTAAAGATGATAGTCCATTAGCAGGGGTTGAGTTCCAAAGAGAGATTGAAAGAAATGCATACCTTATTGGCGGGGAAAATTATTTTGCTCCGGCGCAATGCTTTGGAGATTTTCTGATTGGAAAAGAAACGAAATCTTTTAAAGAGGTTTTGCCTAGTTATGCTCCGGGAGTAAAATTATGTGATTTAGCAAAAATTTTTCCGGATTACGTAGTTGAATCTTTGAAAATGGGTATTATTGAAATGGACAAACATTTAAAAGGGTTTGCAAGTCATAGTGCTGTTTTGACAGGACCTGAAACACGTAGTTCGTCGCCTGTTAGAATATTAAGAAATGAAAATCAGGAGTCGGTGTCTGTGAAGGGACTTTATCCTTGCGGTGAGGGAGCCGGGTATGCCGGGGGGATAATATCAGCAGCTGTTGATGGAATAAGGTGTGCTGAAAGCGTTATGCGATGATAGCTTAAATTAAGGGATGAATACAAATGTATTTATCTCTTTTTTTATAGTGTTTTTCAAAGTGTAAATATATTATAATTTAAAGTGAGAACGAAAGGAGAGGGTTCACATTTTAAATTACATAATAGGACGTTCTGGTAGCGGGAAAACGTCAAAAATACGTGAAATAATTGTTGAAAATATAAAAAATGGAAACGATAAAATAATAGTGTTAGTTCCGGAGCAGAACTCATTTGATGCGGAAAAAAATCTTTTAAACTTACTTTCAGAAAAATCTTTTCATAAAATAGAGGTTCTGAGTTTTACAAGGCTATGTGATTTTGTTTTCAGAAAAGTTGGTCAAAAAAATAAGAAAAAGATAGATGACGGCGGACGTAATATGTTTATGAGTATGGCAATAGAAAGCGTTAAGTCTGAGCTAAATTTATATAAAAAGAATAGTAATAATATCGAGCTTGTTGAGTTAATGACAGGAGCATTAAAAGAATTTAAAAGGTCCGGACTCAACGACGCTATACTTTCTGATACGTTTTCAAAGCTTGAAGAGGGTACTTTAAAAGAAAAAGTGCGAGAAACAAAGCTAATACTAAATAAATATACTCAGCTTTTGAGTGATAAATTTTCGGACCCGCTAGATGATTTAGACATTTTAGAAAACTCCTTAAGCGAAAATGACATATTCAGTGGATATACAATATTTTTAGACGAATTTAATGGTTTTACTTCGCAGCAATTAAATGTTTTAAAGCACATAATATCTCAGTCGAAAGATGTTTATATTACTTTTTCCTTAGATGAAAATGTAAAATCAAATATAGTGAATATGGAGCTGTTTTCTTCTGTTCATAAAACTATAAAATCAGTAACAGAGATAGCCAACGAGTGTGGAATAAAAAATATAAATACGATTAAGTTGGAATGTTGCAAAAGGTTTAAAAATGAAAATCTTAAAAAAATTGAAAAGAATGTGTTTAGGTCAAACAAAGAAAAATTTTTAGATGAACCTTCCAGTATAGTTATATTTAATGCGTGCAATGTGTACGAAGAATGCGACTTTGTGGCTAGAGAGATAAAAAGAAACATAATGGATTTTGGATACAGGTATAAAGACTTTGCTGTAATAGGGAGAAATGCTTGTGACTATTCTGAAATTATTGAAAATGTTTTTAAAAAATATAAAATAAAATATTTTTTTGATGAACCGGAATCAATTTCGAGTAAAGGGTTAATGAGTTTAGCATTGTCAGCGTTCGACGTGATACATTCAAATTACGGTGCCAACGAAGTGTTTAGATATTTAAAAACAGGTCTTGTCGGATTCACAACCGATGAAATTTCAATAATAGAAAACTATGTGTTGCTCTGGGATATAAAAGGTGAAAAATGGAAGGAGGATTTTACGTTTAATCCGGAAGGCTTTGGAGCGGAGGAAGACGATGAATCGCAAGAAAAGCTTGAATTGATAAACGATATACGTGGAAAAGTATTTGAGCCTCTATCTAACTTTGCAAAGAGGATAAAAAAATCAACGGGAAAATCTATAGCAAAGGCGTTGTATTTACTTTTAGAAGAAGTAAATGTTGGGGAAAATATAAGAAAATTTTGTGAAGAATTAAAAGAAGAAGGTAAATTGTCAGAAGCGGAAGAACAGTCACGCTTATGGGACATATTAATGGAGTCGATAAATCAAACGGCGGTGGTGCTGGGTGATGACAAAATAACTTCAAAAAGATACATTGAATTATTGCAGGTTGTGATAGATTCCGGAGACATATCATTTATTCCGAGAGGTCTTGATGAAGTAATTATAGGGTCTGTTGATAAAATAAGAGTGTCTGAACCAAAGGTAGTTTTTCTGATAGGAGCAGTGGAGGGAGAGTTTCCGAGAACACCTGTGCAGGCAGGAATATTTAGTGATGTTGAAAGAAAAAAATTAATATCAATGGGGCTTAATTTATATGACACGCTTGATGAAATATCGCTGCACGAAAGATTTCTTGCATACTTTGCGTTAACAAGACCATCAGAAAAATTATACGTAAGCTGGGCATCTTCCAACATGAATGGTACAGATAAATTACCGTCAGAAATCATTAAAGAAATTAAAAGGGTTTATCCTAACTGTAAGATTCAGGATAAGTATAGCATTAATTTTTTAGAAAATTTTTGGGCTGAAAAACCATCCTTTGAGATTTGTGCAAGAAATTGGAATAGCGAGTCTGAAATTATTTCTACTGTAAAAAGCTACTTCGAGAACAATAGTGAGTATCAAAAGCAAATCGAGGCTATAGATAGGGTAATAAAAAATGAGCCTCTGAATTTTAAAGAGCCTCAAAATGCTAAGGATTTATTTGGAGAAAAAATAAGAGTGTCGGCTTCGCAGATAGAAAAATATTATTCATGTAAATTCTTTTACTTCTGTAAATATGGCTTGAAGGCAAAGGAGAGAAAACCTGCTAAGTTTAATGCGTTGGAATACGGAAGTTTAATACATTTTATTTTAGAGTATGTGTTTTCAAACTACAAAATGGAAGATTTATTTGAAACTAAAGATAGCGATATAAAAAAAATAATAAATGATTGTATGCAAAAATACGTATGCGACAAACTAGGTGGACTCGAAAATAAACCTTCAAGATTTAAATATTTGTATTTGAGATGTTCGCAGGCGGCAAGCGTTTTGGTTAGACGTATAATTAATGAATTTAAGCAAAGTAGTTTTGTTCCGTGTGGATACGAAGCTGAAATTTCTAAATACGGAGATATAAGACCCTTAAAAATAAAGCTTAGCGACGGGAGTTTAGTTGAGGTTGAAGGAAAAGTAGATAGAATTGATGTTATGAATCTAAATGAAAGAAACTACATTAGGGTAGTGGATTATAAAACCGGGAAAAAGGATTTTAAACTTATAGATGTGCTATATGGATTAAATATGCAAATGATAGTTTACATGACGGCAATTAATAATAACGGATATAAAAATTATAAAAATATCGTCCCTGCGGGAGTCTTATATATGCCAGCGATTAAACCGGTGGTTGGGGCAGAATTATCTGACGACGATAAAAAATTAGATTCGGAGTTAAGAAAAAAATTGTGTATGAACGGTATAGTTTTAGACAATGTTGATGTAATCGAAGGAATGGAAAAGGAAGGTAAATCGGTGTTTATACCCGTTGGAATAAAAGACGGTAAAATTAAGAAAAGCGATAGTATTGTAAGCCTTGCACAAATGGGTATATTAATGAGATATGTTGAAAAGCTCATAAGGGAAATGGGAGAAAGCTTAAGACAAGGAGAAGTGTGTTCAAATCCTTTAGCTGTTGGCGAAACAAATTCATGTCAGTGGTGTCCTTACGGGAGTGTGTGTGGGTTTGAAGACGAAAAAAAGATTAAAGTTGCCAAGGGATACAAAACATCAGAAATATATGAAAAAATGAGGGGAGAAAACGTTAACGATGAGCAAGAGAACGTGGACGACTAGTCAAAAAAATGCGATAGAGCTTAGAAAGGGTACAGTATTAGTATCAGCGGCGGCTGGCTCCGGAAAGACGGCTGTTTTGGTTCAGAGAATAATTGAAAAGATAACAGATTCTAAAAGCCCATGCGATGCAGACAAGCTCTTGGTTGTAACGTTTACGAAAGCAGCTGCGGCAGAAATGAAAGAACGTATATCTTCAAAAATTGCGGAGATGATAGAAGAAAATTATAGTAATATCCACCTCAGAAAGCAGCAATTACTATTGAAAAGGGCTAAAATAGGAACGATACACAGTTTTTGTGCTGACATTGTGAGAGAGAACTTTTACAGACTAGGTATATCTCCAAACTTTAAAATATCAGATGACAACGAAACATTAGTATTAAAAGAAGTTGCCATTGAGAATGTGATAAATAAGCTTTATGAAAAGTCAAGTCCGGGGTTTTTAAATATAGTTGAAATGTTTAGTAAAGATAAAGACGACTCAGGATTACTAAAAATAATAGAACAAATATATAATTTTATTCAGGCGTATCCGTTTCCCGAGGAGTGGATGGATAGTAATGTTAGTATGTATAAAGAGAGTGATGATTTCTGCGATACCTCCTGGGGAAGAGTGATGATAAACTACTTACTCGATACGATGGATTATTGCTTAGAGCTAACAGAAAATTCAATTGAGCTTTGCGATGAAGACGATAAAATAAAAAATGCATACCTTGAAGCATTAAAGTCAGACATGGTTAATATACAAATGGTTTTATCTTCGACTGAAAAAGGTAATTGGGACGACGTTGTTTCTTCCATAGAAAAATTTAATTTCGCTTCATTAAAAAGCTTGAGGGGCTATGGAGACAACGCTGTTGCAATAAAAATAAAAGGTAACAGAGAGGCAGTAAAATCTCTTTTAGAGAAAAAAATAAAAAAATATTTTTGTATAAGACAAAGTGATATAAATGAAGATAATGTCAAGATTAAAGAAGTAATAGAAGAGTTATTTAATATAGTAAAATTATTTAGCGAGGAGTTTCAAAAGCTGAAGCTTGAAAAAAACATAGCTGATTTTAACGACTTGGAGCATTGGATGATAAAGCTTTTAGTTTGCGGTGAAAATGGAAAATACGAAAAAAGTAGTGTTGCAGAAGAATTGTCAAATGAATTTGATGAGATAATGATAGACGAATGTCAAGACATAAACGAAACTCAAAATATGATATTTAAAATGCTTTCAAGGAACGAGAAAAATTTGTTTATGGTTGGAGATGTAAAACAAAGCATATACGGCTTTAGACAAGCTATGCCTGAAATATTTTTAAGTCGTAAAGAGCAATACAAAGAATACTTAAACGGTAATGAAGAAAAATATCCGTTAAAGGTGATATTGGATAGAAATTTTAGAAGTCGTGAGGGAGTATTAAATACGGTAAATTTCATATTTAAACAGCTAATGTCTAAAAAGTTCGGAGAAATGGATTACACCGAAGAAGAAAAGCTGAAATACGGCTCTGATTATCCAGTATCTAAAGACGCAGAAACTCAGATTAATATAATTGAAAAGCAAGAAAACGATGACAAAATAAGTGATAGTACCCTAGAGGCAAGAGAAATTTCTGAAATAATAGCCAAAATGATAAGCGAGGGGAAAGAGGTAAGAGATGGCGACACAACAAGAAAAGTAACCTATAGAGATTTTTGTATACTTCTAAGAAGTGCTAATAAACAGGCAGAAGAATATGCAGAAGAGCTTTACAATTGTGGAATACCCTCTTGGTGCGAATCTAAGGGAAAATTTTTCGGAACAGTTGAAGTGTCTGTGATGCTTTCCCTTTTGAGGGTAATAGACAACCCGATACAAGACATTCCGTTAATTTCTGTTCTTGTAAGTGCGATGTATGGCTTCACTCCCGATGATTTAGCTAAAATCAGGATAAAGGACAGAGTTTCACCGCTATACTTTGCCCTTAAAAAGTATAGCGAAAATGGAGATGAGAGATGTAAAAAATTCCTGAGCGATTTGGACGAATACAGAAAGCTGTCTGTTATGATGAGACCAAACAAACTCATAAATTACATTTACGACAAAACTGGATATTTAGCGATAGTACAAGCAATGGAGAACGGCGAAATAAGACTTTCAAATCTTCGTATGCTAGCGGAATATGCTGGTAAGTATGAAGGGGAGGCGTATAAGGGACTTTCGGGGTTCATACGTTTTATAGACAAAATTCAAGAGCAGAAATCGGATTTAACGCCAGCCTCGGCAATATCAGAAACAGCAAATGTAGTGAGAATAATGAGCATACATAGGTCGAAAGGACTTGAATTTCCGATTTGTATATTAGCCGGCTGCTCAAGGAAATTCCACAATGAAAAAGAAAATGTTTTAATAGATAATAAACTTGGTCTGGGAATGAAACTCAGAAATGAAAGTAATACAATTGAACGTCAAACGATGATTAGACAAGCTGTATCTTTAAAATTGAAAGCAGAAAGTCTTTCTGAAGAGCTAAGAGTACTTTACGTTGCGCTGACCAGAGCTAAAGAAAAATTAGTGATAGTAATGACCGTGAAGAGCTTAGAAGACAAAGTAAAAAAGCTTTCGCTTGGAAATATGAAAAAAATAAATATTTCACCCGGTAAGCTAATAAACAATACAAACAGTTTTAGTGATTGGATATTACTTAGCGCTTTAAAACATCCGTATTCACATTGTCTGAGGAAAAATATTTACTTAGAAGAGTCTTTGATTATAGATGAAGACGTATCGGATTGGGAAATAAACGTATCAAACGAAACAAATTATGAGCACCAAGAAAAAGAAGTTCTGGAAGCAAAACCATCTCCAATAAATCCTAAAACGTTGGAAATAATAAACAAAAGATTTAATTATGTGTATCCTTACGAAAGCTTAGAAGAATTACCTGTAAAATTAGCTGCATCACAGGTTTCTCACGGCGCAGAGTGGACGAACTATATAGCAACTTCAAGACCGGCATTTTTATTCAAATCTTCTTTAACGTCGTCTGAAACGGGAACGGCAAACCATCAATTTTTGCAGTTTGCGGACTATAAAAATACTTTACTTAATTTTGACAAAGAAATAAAAAGACTGTTAGATAAAGGTTTTATCTCTGAAGAACAAGCGAAAGTTGTGAACAAAAATTCTATACTTAATTTTTTGAACAGTGATTTAGGGAAGCGAATATTGAGTAGTAAAGATGTGATAAGGGAATATAGATTTTCAGTCAGAGTTCCTGTTTCACAGTATAGTAAAAAATTCGCAAGCGTTAATACTACAGACAATATCATACTTCAAGGAGCTATAGATTGTGTTTTTGAAGAAAACGGGAAGTATAATATAGTAGACTATAAAACCGATAGGGTGACTGATTCAAAGCAGCTTACTGAAAAATATGCGAACCAGCTTGAGATATATAAATATGCTTTTGAAAAGTGTAAGGGTCACGAGGTTAAAGATTGTATAATATATTCGCTTGCGTTGGGAAAGCAAGAAATATTGAGAGTAAAATAAAACAAATAAAATAATTGTAAAACACTTAAATTGTGAATATCAGCGATATAATAAAAGGAGGAATTTTATTAGGACAAAGGCAGTATATATTTAATATATATGTAAACATAAAGGAGATAGATACGCATGGAAAACCATGAGAATGATAAATTAAGGCTATTTCATAGCGGACAAAATTATAGGGCTTATGAATACCTTGGTTTTCATAGAAACTTTAACAAAAACGAGAGTATGATAAGTTTCAGAACATGGGCTCCAAATGCAGTGTCTGTCTCCTTAGTTGGCGATTTTAACAATTGGGATGCAAGTAAAAATAAAATGAAACGCATAAGCGATGGCGGAGTTTGGGAATGTGTTGTAAACGAAAATATAGAAGAGTATTCAGCGTATAAGTACAGCATAACAGCAAAAGACGGAACAATCTTATTAAAGAGTGACCCTTATGGTTATCACTTTGAAACAAGACCATCAGATGCTTCTAAAATTTATGATATAGACGGTTACAAATGGCATGACGCCAAATGGACTAATAAACGAGTGAAATGTAATCATTACTCGCAGCCAATGAACATTTACGAGGTACACTTAGGCTCATGGAAGAGGTATTCTGATAACAACCCGTTTTCATACAAAAAATTATCAGAAGAATTAATTCCATATGTTAAAGAAATGGGCTATACGCATATAGAATTGATGCCGATAACAGAGTATCCGTTTGATGCGTCGTGGGGCTATCAGGTTACGGGGTATTTTGCTCCGACTTCCAGATATGGCGTACCTTTGGATTTCATGGAGTTTGTAGATAAATGTCATCAAAGCGGAATAGGAGTGATAATAGATTGGATACCATCTCATTTTCCGAAAGATATGCATGGGATAGCGAAATTTGACGGGACGCCTTGCTATGAATACGCAGACACAAGGAAGGGAGAACACAAAGAATGGGGAACGCTTGTGTTTGATTACGGAAGGAATGAGGTTAAGAGTTTTTTGATTTCAAGCGCAGTATTTTGGATAGAGAAGTACCATATAGACGGAATAAGAACAGATGCTGTGGCATCGATGCTTTATTTAGACTACAGTCGAAAACAAGGCGAGTGGTTGCCAAACAAATTTGGAGGAAAAGAACATTTAGAAGCTATAGAGTTCATAAAACAATTAAATGAGGTAGTGTTTAAAGAGTTTCCGTGGATATTGATGATAGCCGAGGAGTCAACATCGTGGCCAATGGTTTCAGCGCCAACTTATCTAGGCGGGTTAGGATTTAACTATAAGTGGAATATGGGCTGGATGAATGATATGCTGCAATACATAAAGAAAGAATCACAATACAGAAGTGCGAGTCATAGCAGCCTCACATTTTCATTTTTTTATGCTTTTTCTGAAAATTTTATCCTACCAATATCGCATGATGAAGTGGTGTATGGGAAATGCTCTCTTATAAACAAGATGCCGGGGGATTACGAAGAAAAATTTGCAGGGGTAAGAATGTTTATGTGTTACATGATGGCGCATCCCGGAAAAAAATTGGTGTTTATGGGTACTGAGTTCGGACAATTCAAAGAGTGGGATTATAAAACAGAGCTAGACTGGCTGCTTTTAGATTATCCTAAACATAATGAGCTGAAAGAGTTTTTTAGAGATCTTAATCATTTTTATTTAAAGAATAGTGCTTTGTGGGAAGTAGATTTTTCTTGGAAGGGTTTTTCGTGGATAGCGCATGACGATTACAAGCAAAGTGTTATAAGTTTTAGAAGAATAAATGAAAAGGGCGAAGAGATAATAGTGATATGTAATTTTCAGTCGAGCCTAAGGGAAAATTATCGTATAGGGGTTCCGTGTGAGGGTACATATTACGAAGTATTTAATTCCGATGACGAAAAATTCGGAGGAAACGGAATTAAAACACAGAAAAAGATTGTATCGGAAAACATATCAATGCATGGTTATGAAGATTCTATATGTTTGAAGTTGCCGCCTCTTTCTGTTTTGTTTCTGAAGGTCAGGAAAAAACCAAAAAGAAAACCGAGAGTAAAAACGGCTAAAGTCAATAAAATAGGAGAAAAGTAAGAGGTGATGAAATTGTATCCAAAACAGGAGATAGTTGCAATGCTACTTGCAGGAGGACATGGGAGCAGACTGGGAGCGTTAACTAAAAAAATAGCAAAACCGGCAGTGGCTTATGGCGGAAAATACAGAATAATAGATTTCCCCTTATCGAATTGTGTAAATTCAGGGATAGAGGCGGTTGGAGTGTTGACCCAGTATCAGCCACTCACACTAAATGAGTATATAGGAAGCGGTCAGCCGTGGGACTTGGACAGTACATACACAGGAATACAAATTTTATCGCCTTATGAAAATAAAGTAGATTCTTCTTGGTACAGCGGGACAGCCAATTCCGTTTACCAAAATTTTAACTACATAGAAAGATATAACCCAGAGTATGTTTTGGTTATATCAGGTGACCACATATATAAAATGGATTACTCTAAAATGCTTTGTTTTCATAAAGAAAATAAAGCGGATTGTACCATAGCAACAATAGAAGTTCCACTTTGTGAGGCGCATAGGTTTGGTATTTTGAACACCAATCAAGACAACTCTATATATGAATTTGACGAAAAACCGGAGTATCCCAAGGGAAATAAAGCGTCTATGGGGATATACATTTTTAACTGGGAGAAGTTAAAAACATATTTAGAAAAAGACAATAAAAACAGCTCCTCTACTCACGACTTTGGAAGAGATGTTCTGCCTTATATGCTTAGCTGTGGAGAAAGTATGTATGCCTATCCGTTTAACGGGTATTGGAAGGACGTTGGAACAGTTGAAAGTTTGTGGCAAGCTAATATGGATTTGTTAAATTCTAAAACCGATATGAATTTAAATGACGATTCATGGAAGATATATTCGAGAAATTCAATACTGCCGCCTCATTATATATCTGGTTCGGCGAGTGTGGAGAATTGTTTGGTTGCGGATGGATGTATGATATACGGAAATATTAAAAATTCTGTAATTTTCACAGGTGCATACATAGGGAAAAACGCTGATATACAAAATTCTGTAATTATGCCCGATTGTGTTGTTGAAGACAACGTTAAATTAGATTACACCGTAGTTTCTGAAAATACGACAGTTTCTAAAAATACTATAATACCAAACAGCCTTAAACCTTTAAACGATGCTCAAAAATTAAATATATCTATTATTGACCAATCAAATAATTCAAATGACAACATTAAGTAAAAATGGGGAGCAGAAGTCTTATGCGAGGAAATAATGTATTAGGAATAATATTTTCGGATATTAACGAAAGAGAAATAAGATGTTTGTCGGAAGGAAGAACAATGGGTTCAATCCCCTTCGGAGGAAGGTATAGACTTATAGATTTTTCGCTGTCTAACATGGTAAACTCAGGGATTAATAAGGTTGGAGTGGTAACAAAGGGAGATTATAAATCTATTTTAAACCACTTAGGGTCGGGAAAAAATTGGGATTTATCCAAAAAGAACGGTGGACTTTATATTTTACCGCCGTTCGGAAGTGATTTTAACTTTGATAATAAGGTTAAAACTTTATATTATCTAAAAGACTTTATAGATACTTCGGCAGAAGAATATGTTTTACTTTGCGATTGTAACGTGGTGTGCAACATAGACTATAAAGACGTTTTAGACAAACATATTAAAACCCAAGCAGATATAACTATCGTCTATGAAGAAGGGATTCCTCCTAAAAAGTCGAACTCCGACATAATATTAGAAACTTTAAATAACGGCAAAGTAAGCAAAGCGTTGATTTGTAAGGATTATGGTAGAAAATGTAATTACTCTCTTAATATGTTTGTCCTAAAGAAAAAACTTCTTAATAGTGTAATATTAAATTGTTTTAGGAACAACAACCTAGATTTTGAGAGATGCGTAATACAAGAAAATGTTAATAAATTAAATATTTTCGGCTATAAATTTAAAGGTTTTTCTAAAACGATAACTTCACTAAACACATATTTTGATGCCAATATGTTACTTTTGTCCGAAAGTGTTAGAAATGAGCTTTTTAACCACGAAAGACCCATATACACAAAAATAAAAGATGACATGCCGGCTAGATACAATAAAGGTAGTAAAATAAGTAAATGTTTGATTTCCAACGGCTGCGAAATAGACGGAGAAATATCAAACAGTATTGTTTTTAGAGGAGTTAAAGTTGGCAAAGGAGCTAAGATATCAAATTGTATATTAATGCAAAATTGCGTTATAGAAGATAACAGTGTTTTAAATTACGCAGTAACAGATAAATATGTAAATATAAAAAATTCGAGAAAGCTTATGGGTTACTATTCATATCCTATATACATAGAAAAAAGTAAGATTATATAAAATTGGTTGAGGTGTTTATGAATATTTTATTTTGTACGAGTGAGGCAAGTCCGTTTATTTCAACAGGTGGTTTAGGAGAAATCGGAGGTTCGCTGCCAAAAGCACTTTGCTCAAGTGGCGAAGATTGCAGAGTTGTAATTCCGCTTTACAAAGGAATAAATGCTGAATTAAAGAAAGACATAAAATTTATTAAATCATTGAGTGTTAGCGTCGCTTGGAGAAATCAATACTGCGGAGTGTTTGAAGCTGAGCATAGTGGGGTTAAATATTATTTTTTAGACAATAAATATTATTTCGACAGGGATAATCTTTACGGATACTATGACGACGGAGAAAGATTTGCGTTTTTTTCCAGAGCGATTTTAGATATGCTGAAAGAAGTAGATTTTAAGCCTGATGTAATACATTGCAATGATTGGCAAACAGCGCTTGTGTCGGTGTATCATGATTCGATATATAAGTATGATGACTGGTACGCTAACATTAAAACCGTGTTTACAATCCATAACATACAGTATCAAGGTAACTACTCAAAAGATGTTCTTAATGAGCTTATCGGAGTTCCGGAAGAAAAACAATCAATTTTAGAATTTAACGATTGTATAAATCTGATGAAAGGCGGAATAGAGGCATCAAGATTTGTTACGACCGTTAGTCCTACATACGCTAAAGAAATTATGAATCCTTGGTATTCTCACGGACTCGATTGTATACTCAAAAACAGAGAATGGAAGGTTAAGGGTATACTTAACGGGATAGACACCGAAATTTATAATCCGAGTGACGATAATTTAATATATGAAAACTACGATGTAAACACGATTGATAAAAAAAGTATAAACAAATGTATTCTTCAAAAAAGACTCGATTTACAAGAAAATAAAAATGTGCCACTACTCGCCATGGTTACACGATTAGCAGAGCACAAGGGGATAGATTTGGTTGAAGAAGTATTTGAAAGAATGATTAATGAAAGAGATTTTCAATTTGTAATATTGGGAGTCGGAGAGCAAAAATATGAAAAATTTTTTGAAGAAATGGCAAGAAAATATACAGGGAAAGTAAGCTGTTGCAAGGGATTTGTAAAAGAGCTGTCAAACAAAATATATGCGGCATCTGATATGTTTTTAATGCCTTCAAAAAGCGAACCATGCGGTCTTTCACAAATGATAGCCATGAGATACGGCAGTATACCAATTGTTAGAAAGACAGGAGGATTAAATGATACAGTAAGCGACAGCGGAGATGAAATCGGAGTTGGCTTTACCTTCCAAAACTACGATGCTTTTGATATGCTACAAGCGGTTTACAGGGCACTTGATGGATATAAAAACCTTAATGGCTGGGAAATACTCGTAAAAAGAGCGATGAGTATTGACAACAGTTGGGGGAACCGTGTGGCAGACTATGAAAAAGTGTATAATTTATAATGAGATAGTTAAAATATATTTTCTATGTTAAGCCATCTGCGGTACTTTACAAATTATATTAATTATTATATAATAAAAATATCATATCTTAGGAGCAGAGCCGAAAATTATAGGGGGATAAGCTAATGACAGAAACTAAACAAGAAAAATTTTTTACTAAAAAACTTAATGTAATTTTACTTGCGGTGCTGTGCATGGCGCTGTGGGGAAGTACTGCACCTGTAATTAAAGTAGGTTTTGACTTATTTGTTATAGACCAAGATGAAATTGTTTCAAAAATTTTGTTTGCCGGTTTGCGTTTTGTTATAGCCGGTGTGTGTGTGTTACTTGTACCATTTATTAAAAGAAAGAAAATTATACTTCCAAATAAAGCTATGCTACCAAGTACAATATCAATTGGTTTGGTGCAAACAACTTTACAGATGATATTCTTTTTTATCGGATTATCATATACAACAGGATTTAAGGCATCTGTAATGGCTGGAATGTCAACATTCTTTTCAGTGATTTTAGCTCACTTTATGTATAAAGATGATAGGCTAAACTTTTTAAAGGGAGCTGGATGTATTGTAGGCTTTGCAGGAGTGTTGATTTCAGGCATTGGTGGTTCGGCAGCCGGAGCAAATGAAGCTATGCTTTTTGGAATTCCTTTTATGGGTGATATATTTGTTATGTTATCAATGCTTATGTTTGCAGTTTCAGGACCAATGTGTAAAGAAGCATCTAAAAAAGGTGATATGACATTAATTACCGGTTATAGTATGTTAATAGGCGGCATAATATTAGTATTAATCGGTGCATTAAGCGGCGGTGTTCTTGAAAATGTGTCTTTTGCAGGACTTTCGGTTTTGTTTTATGTTGGTGCATTGTCAGCAGTTGCAACCACGATTTGGAATATGCTTTTAAAATATAATAACGTGAGTGCAATAAGCGTGTATAACTGCTTACAGCCTGTATTTGGAGCACTTCTTTCTGCTGCGTTACTAGGAGAAAATGTATTTCAAATTAAAAACTTAGTAGCATTAATTTTTTCATGTGCAGGAATTTATTTAGTAAATAAAGCGCCAAAAACAGAAGTAGCTATGGCTGAAGCCAAAAAATAATAAACTTAAGGTAATTAAAAATTTAATAACAGAGGTGCATGTAGTTTATGTTTGAAGTGATAGAAAAGGTTTTGCTTAATGATTATGTGTCTAAGATGGTGATACATGCGCCGATGATTGCCAAAAAAACTGCCGCAGGGCAGTTTATTATTATGCGTGTAAATAAATACGGAGAGAGGATTCCTCTAACAGTGGCTGATTACAACAGAGAATTAGGCAATATAACTATAATTTATCAAAAAGTGGGTAAAACAACTTTACTTTTAGATTCATTAAATGTTGGTGATAATATTCTTGACGTGGTTGGTCCTCTTGGTAAGCCTTCGGAGCTTAGCGGATATAAAAAAGCGATAGTAGTCGGAGGCGGAGTTGGAGTTGCAATAGCTTATCCCGAGGCTAAGGCTTTAACAGAAAATGGATGTGAAGTTGAAATTATTGCAGGTTTTAGAAGTAGCGAATTAATTATATTAGAAGAGGAAATGAAAAAAAATTCATGTAAATGTGACATAGTGACAGACAATGGTTCAAATGGTAATAAAGGGCTTGTCACGGATTGTTTGGAAAAAAAGTTAAAACACAATAATTATGACGTAGTTATAGCAATTGGACCTTTGCCTATGATGAAAGCCGTTTGCGAAATGACTAAAAAATATAATGTTAAAACCATAGTGAGTATGAATCCAATAATGATAGATGGAACAGGAATGTGTGGGGGATGTAGGGTTACGGTTGATGGTGAAATGAAGTTTGCCTGCTTGGACGGACCTGAATTTGACGGACATAAAGTGGACTTTGACGAAATAATTGTTAGAAACAGGACTTACTTAAAAGAAGAGAATGTGTCAAGGGAAAAATATTGTAATTTAATGAAGGGTGTTTCGTATGTTAAATAAAAGTAAGCAAAAGGTTATTATGCCGCATCAAGACCCCAAGGTTCGTAACAAAAATTTTAAAGAGGTTTGCTTGGGCTACGATTATGAAAGAGCCAAAGAAGAAGCAGATAGATGTTTGAATTGTAAACATAAACCGTGTGTTAGTGGTTGTCCGGTAAATGTTGATATACCGGAATTTATAAAATGTATACTTGATGATGACCTTGAAAAAGCGTATAAAATTATAGCTAAGACTAATGCACTCCCTGCCATATGCGGAAGGGTTTGTCCACAGGAAAAACAGTGCGAAGCGAAGTGTGTTATGGGGAAAATAGGTGAACCGGTTTCAATAGGCAATCTTGAAAGATATGTGTCTGATTACCACAGAATTAATGATACAAAAGGCAACAAAACGGGGGACAAAAACGGAATAAAAATTGCGATAGTAGGTTCCGGACCATCAGGGTTAACGTGTGCTAATGATTTATCGCTTCTTGGCTATGACGTTACAATTTATGAAGCCTTACACACAGAAGGTGGAGTATTATCGTATGGAATACCTCAGTTTAGACTGCCGAGGGACGTTTTAAAATATGAGATTGACAAATTAAAATTACAGGGAGTAAAGATAGAAACCAACGTTGTAATCGGGAAAACACTTTCACTTGATGATTTGTTTGAAATGGGATATAAAGCAGTGTATATAGCCTCAGGAGCAGGAATACCTAGATTTATGGGGATTCCGGGAGAAAAGCTGCCTCAGGTTTATTGTGCTAACGAATTTCTCACAAGAATAAATTTAATGAACGCTCATGTTGAAAAATTTGATACTCCGTTGTTTAATGCAAAAAATGTTTTGGTAGTTGGCGGAGGGAATGTTGCTATGGACGCAGCAAGGTGTGCGAAACGTTTAGGAGCAGATGTTACGGTTATGTACAGACGCTCTGAAGAGGAAATGCCCGCCAGAAGAGAGGAAGTTAAGCAGGCTAAAGAAGAAGGAATTAATTTTGAGTTTTTAAGCAACCCTGTAAAAATTTGTGGCGATGAAGAAAATAATGTAAATAGCGTGGAGTATGTTGAAATGAAATTGCTTGATGCCGATGGTACAGGCAGGCGAGCGGTTGCAGAAAAAGGAAACGGTGTGTTTAACATTAAAGCCGATTGCGTTATAATGGCGATAGGAAATATGCCAAATTCAATCATAAGAGAGTCTGATAAAAGCATAAAATGTAAAAGTAACGGCTGCATAGTGGTTGATGATAACACTTTGAAAACGTCTAAGCCAAACACTTACGCAGGAGGAGATGCAGTTACCGGAGCGGCTACGGTCATACTGGCTATGAATGCCGGGAAAAGAGCAGCGTTACAGATAGATAAAGATATAAATATCTGAATAGGGTGATTTTAAATAAGATTAGTTTTATTTGGAGTGAACTTTAGTTTAAGCTTTTATCTGATGGCGTTTATCTGTTTTATGACAATAATGGATAACACACATATTATGTTTATAGGGATAATGGCAAGTTTTTTACATGAAATAGGGCATGTGTTAGCGATGCTTTACGAAAAAAAAGACATAAAAGAAATTAAAGTAGGACTGTTCAATATAGATATACTTGATGATAGCAGAAGTAGATATGATTACAGGACAGATTTAACTATATTATTTAGCGGACCGCTTATGAATATTGTTGTATATTTTTTATGCGTGAGTATAAATATAGTAGCAAGGTCATATATTATTGAAGTGATGGGATATGAAAATCTATTTATAGGACTTATAAATTTATTGCCCATAATGCCGCTTGACGGAGGACAAATATTGTTTGTAATATTAAGTAAAAGAGTCTGTAGTGAAACTTGCGAAAGGGTTACGCAAATTGTATCGTTTCTAACTTTGTTACCGTTAGCTTTGGTTGGATTTATCATTTTACTTGAGTCAAAATACAATTTTTCATTATTATTTTTGTGTTTCTATCTAATGACGTATTTGTTATTTAAGAATGACCCGTTTTATTGATATTTTAAAAGGAGAGTAATTAAATGGAGTTTAAAGAGATTAACATTAAAGATATAAAATTAAATCCGTTTAGCTTGATAGGAGACGAATGGATGCTTATAACAAGCGGAGATAATCAAAAGTTTAACACAATGACTGCAAGTTGGGGAGGAATGGGAGTGTTGTGGAACAAAAACGTTACTTTTGCGTTTGTTAGACCACAACGATACACATTTGAATTTTTAGAAAAAAATGATTATTACACACTTTCATTTTTTAGTGAGAAGTATAAAAAGGAGCTTGGATATTGTGGCAGAGTTTCAGGAAGAGACGTTGATAAGGTAGCTGAGTGTAAATTTTCAGCGTGCCTTGATGAGAAGGCGCCGTACTTTAAAGAGGCAAAGTTTGTAATTGTTTGCAAAAAATTATATGAACAATTTATAACCCCTGAAAGCTTTTTAGATAAGGATTTGCTAAAGAATTATCCTAATAAGGACTACCATAATATGTATGTTGGGGAAATAGTAAAGTGTTTGGAGAATAAAGAAAATGAGTAAGGTAGTGCTAATCACAGGAGCCTCGCGCGGAATAGGAAGTTCTGCGGCGAGGGCCTTTTCTGAAAACGGATATAACGTTATTTTAAATTACAACAATTCAAAAGAGCAAGCGATGAGTGTGTTAAACGATATAAGAAGGAATAAAACAAGCTCAATAGCATTAAAAGCAGATGTTTCGAAAAGGAAAGAGGCTGAATATTTAATTGATAAAAGCTTGGAACAGTTCGGACATATTGATGTTTTGGTAAATAATGCGGGAATTGCACAACAAAAAATGTTCACAGAAATCACCGAGCAGGACTGGAAAAAAATGTTTTCTGTGAATATAGACGGAATGTTTAATTGTACGCAGTTGGCTTTGAGGGACATGATTAAAAGACATAAAGGAAAAATTATAAATGTGTCTTCAATATGGGGAATTGCAGGAGCTTCGTGTGAAGTACATTATTCCGCATCAAAAGCGGCGGTAATAGGGTTTACGAAATCTCTTGCTAAAGAGCTGGGACCTTCGGGAATACAAGTAAATTGTGTGGCTCCGGGGGTCATAGAGACAGACATGAATAAAAATTTAGACGATTTAACAATTAAAGAAATAATAAATGAAACCCCATTGGAAAGAATAGGGACTCCTCGTGACATAGCAAATACTATATTGTTTTTAGCGCAAGATGCGTCTGATTTTATAACAGGACAAGTTATAAGTCCCAATGGAGGGTTTGTGATATAAAATATTAAAAAATTTCTGACGGCAGTTCTGAAACGTTGTATAAATCCATGAAATCGTAGTCGTTACATATCAAATTACAAATTTTTTTAGTTTCTTCATCCATGCCGCAGTCCAGACAAATCAAATGAGATTTTTCAAAAGGAGTAAGCCACTTAATCTTTGCGACTGCGCTTCTAAGTAAAAATTCGGCTCGTTCATTGTGTCCCTTAATCGGGATAATTATTATGTTAGTTGAGCAGCCACGTATTTTTAAAAATAAAAAAGTAAGGCTTCTTATTAAATCCACAAATCCAATTATTATAAATAATACGGAAAATATTAAAAATAATGTATAAACCATGAGACCCACCTCAATCATATATTATGCTAAAGCCTCGTTTCTTGACAAAAAATATTTATAAAAATGCTTTTAATTTTATATAATTTCATTTATAATTATATATGAATGAGGAGGAATTATTGTGAATATAAAAAAATTAATTGATGATGCAATTAAAGCAAGAAGACTTGCTTATGTTCCGTATTCAAAATTCAAAGTAGGAGCAGCGCTACTTTTAAAAGATGGTAGTGTGTATCAGGGGTGTAACATAGAAAATGCTTCGTATCCTGCAACAAATTGTGCTGAAAGGACGGCTTTTTTTAAAGCAATATCCGATGGTAAATTTAACTTTGAAGCCATAGCAATCGTTGGAGGGACAGCGAATGTTGATGAAAATAATTTGGAATATTGTCCACCGTGCGGCGTTTGCAGACAGGTTATGAGAGAATTTTGTAGTCCTAAAGAGTTTAAGATAATTCTGGCTAAAAGCTCAGATGAGTTTAAAGTCTATACTTTAGACCAACTTTTACCGGAGAGCTTTGGTCCTGATAATTTAAATTGAAATGTCTGGAGTTGATTGTATGAACTTGAAAGAAAAGTGTGTTAAAATTAGAAAGGATATATTAACCGAAATAGGTACATTGGGAGTTGGTCATATCGGAGGGTGTATGTCTATGGTTGAACTTCTTGTGACCCTCTATTATAAACACATGAATATTGACCCTAAAAATCCGTCAATGGAGGGTAGAGATAGGCTTATTGTTTCTAAAGGACACAGCGGACCGGCTGTTTATGCGGTGCTGAGCGACAAAGGGTATTTCGACAAAAAATGGCTGTTAACGCTAAATAAACCTGGAACAAACCTCCCGAGCCATTGCGACATGAACAGAACACCTGGTATAGACATGACAACAGGTTCACTAGGTCAAGGATTTTCGTGTGCCGTTGGAATAGCCAAGGCTTCAAAGATTAGAAAAGACGGAGCAACGATATACACTATAATAGGCGACGGAGAAACTCAAGAAGGTCAAATATGGGAAGCAGCTATGTTTGCATCTCAGCAAAAGCTAGATAATTTAATAGCTTTCACTGACTACAACAAAATGCAGTTAGATGGAATGGTGGAAGATATATGTGCCATAGAACCTCTTGAGGATAAATGGAAATCGTTTGGATTTAATGTGATTAAAGTAGAAAATGGAAATGACTGTGATGAAATAGACAAAGCAATTTCAGATGCAAAAAATATGAGCGGAAAGCCAACAATGATAATTTTAAACACAACAAAAGGTTTCGGAGTAACATTTGCAATAAAAGCCGGAACGTCTAATCATAGTATGACAATAAGTAAAGAGCTATTGGAAGAAGGTTTAAAAGAGCTTGGAGGTATGGACTAATGGAAATGAGAAAAGTGTTTGCAGCTGAAATTGATAATATAATGGAAAACAACAGTAATGTGGTTCTCATAAATGCGGATTTAGCAAGACCAAATGGAGTTAATAAGCTAGATGAGAAATATAAAGACCGTTGTTTTAACGTTGGAATTGCAGAACAAAACATGGCGTGTGTTGCGGCAGGAATGAGCAGTTACGGTTTCATACCGTTTATTATGACGTTTACTCCTTTTGCAACAAGGCGTATATGTGACCAAATAGCAATATCAATAGCTTATGCTAAGCAAAATGTTAAAATTGTTGGAACAGACCCTGGTATAAGCGCTGAGTACAACGGCGGAACTCACATGAGTGTTGAAGATATAGGAGTTCTTAGGAGTATACCGGATTTAGTGATATTTGAGCCGGTTGACAATACGCAGCTAAAGTTAGCTCTGCCTAAGATAGTTGAGTATGACGGAGCGGTGTATATCAGAATGTTTAGAAAAGAGTTACCGGACGTATTTGATGAAAATTATAAGTTTGACTTATTTAAAGCCGATATTTTAAAAGAAGGCAAAGACGTTACGATAATTTGTTCGGGCTTGATGGTTCAGGAAGTTATGGAAGCTAATAAAACGCTTTTAGAAAACGGTGTTGACGCAGAAATAATAAATGTTCACACAATAAAGCCTCTTGACGAAGAAACGATATTGAAGTCAGCTAAAAAGACAGGTAAAGTAATTGTGGCGGAAAATCATAATATTATCGGAGGATTAAGGTCAGCGGTTTGTGAGTGTTTGTCTGAAAAATATCCTGTCAAGGTCATTCCGATTGGAATTAAAGATAGATTTGGTCAAGTAGGAAAAATGCCGTTTTTGAAAAAGGAATATAATATGGATGTAGAAAGTATTGTAAAAGCGGTGAATAGTGTTATTGAATAAAGCAAAAAAAAGTATCTCACGGAATTTCGTGGGATACTTTTTATAATTAATAAAATTAATTTTTTGATTGACATGAACAATATATATCATTAGAGCCGCAGTAAGGAGTTAATGCATGGGAGCAATTGTCACATATATCAATATTTCCACAATTATTACTGCGCACAAATTCTGAACAATTACATTTGTGAGATGGCTCTACTTTTAGCAATTCGTCAGTAGCAATATCATTAGAAACTTTTGCTCCGCCACAAACAAAATCTAAGTCAACACTATCAAGCTGGTCAAAATTTAATCCATCAATAAAATCTGCCATAAACATTCCCTCACTTTTTAAAAATAACTTTAATGAAAGAATTTTATCACAAAATAGTTAAAGTGTCAAGTAAAATAATGAAATAAGTAAAAAATTATCACAATTTGTTAAATGCTGAAGATAATAAATTAAAAATAATTAAACAATCATATATTTAATTGTGATAATAGACATTACTATTGTAACTAAATCAGCGATTAAAGCGCTAGGAATAGCGTGTTTTGAGTTTATAATACCTGCAGCGCCAAAATATACGGCTATAGTGTAAAATGTGGTTTCGGTTGACCCCATCATTACACAAGCTATTCTACCAATTGTACTGTCAGCGCCGTAAGTGGTTAATAAATTGTCCAGAAGAGCAATTGAACCACTTCCGGATATAGGTCTTAAAATTGCAAGAGGCGTTAGCTCGGGTGGCATACCAAGCGGCGCAACAATCGGAGAAATTAGATTAGTGAATATATCTAAAGCTCCGGAAGCTTTAATCATCGATACAGCGGTTATAAGTCCTATCAAAGATGGTGCTATAGAAGCCGTGGAAATCATACCTTCTTTAGCTCCCTTAATGAAAGTGTCGAACATAGGAACGCCCTTTAGAATACCATATAATAGTATAACAAAAATTATAAAGGGAATGGCAAAAGCGCCTATATTATTTATCATTTTTATACACCCCCTCAAAAATTTTAGCGGCTAATATTCCCGTAACTAAAGATATTATAGCGGTTACCCACATTGCAGGAAGAATGTCAAAGGGATTTTGAGCGCCATGTTGTTGTCTTAAAACGGATAAAAAGGTTGGTATAAGCTGTAATGAAGCCGTGTTTATCACGACGAACATTATCATACTATTGTTTGCAGTTTGAGAATTATTGTTTAATTTTTGCATTTCCTTCATTGCGTTGATGCCGAAAGGTGTGGCAGCGTTGCCAAGACCGAGTAAATTAGCAACAATGTTCATACAAATAGCTTTTATTGCAGGACTGTCTTTTTTATATTCGGGAAATAAAAACTTTAAAATTGGAGAAAATAATTTAGACAAAAATAATGTGACTCCGCTTGATTCAGCGATTTCCATTATACCTGTCCATAAACACATCATTCCCAATGTTGAAATTACAAGTGTAACGGCGTCAGAAGCACCGTTTAATATGGAATTTGACAATTGTTCCATTCTTCCCGTTACGGCTGCACAAATTACGCTTATTATCATTAGAAATGCCCATATATAATTCATCAATGTAATCACCGCTTTAAAATATGTAATATTTATAAATAATATGATACTAAGTGGGAAAAAATTAATATTTAGAAGCGATTTTAATTAAAGACAATTTTTGTTGACAAATATCGAGGAAAAAAGTAAAATTTTAATTAGATACTAAAGAAAAATGTAGGAAAGGGGCGCAAAACATGAAATCTACAGGAATAGTGAGAAGAATAGATGATTTAGGTAGAATAGTGTTGCCTATAGAAATAAGGAAAGTATTAGGAATAGAGCCGAAGGATTCCTTAGAGATTTTTATTGATGATGACAAAATTATATTAAAAAAATATGCACCTCAATGTATATTTTGCGGAAATGCCGATGAAATAACAACTTTTAGAGGTAAAAATGTGTGTAAAAATTGTATTAATGATATTTCTGAAAGTACCTATTCAAAATAATATGTTTCTGGAAAAAACTTGTAATTAACTTTATAATATCGTATAATCATTCCCGATAGTTATATTATATTTTAAATTATTAGGAAGGATGTTGTTATGAATTATCTTAATAAAAGAACGGTGGAAGATATTGATGTTGCAGGAAAAAGAGTTTTACTTCGCTGCGATTTTAATGTTCCGCTAGATGATGAATGTAATATAACGGACACTAAAAGAATTGATGAAGCTATAAAAACCATAAATTATCTTTTAAAAAATAATGCTAAAGTAATATTGTGTTCTCACCTTGGAAGACCTAAGGGTGAATTTAATTTAAAATATTCGCTTAAACCGGTAGCGGTTTATTTGTCTAAAGTGCTAGGGAAAAATGTGGTTTTAGCAAGCGACGTCGTTGGCGAAAGCGCAAAAAAAGTGGTTGAAAATTTGCGTGAGGGCGAAGTGTGTATGCTTGAAAACTTACGCTTTGAAAAGGGAGAAACTCAGAATGACCCTGAATTTTCTAAGAAATTAGCCTCCTTAGCGGATATTTATGTTAATGATGCGTTCGGAACTTGCCATAGAGCTCATTCGTCAACCGCCGGAGTAGCGGAATATTTACCTTCTGCGTGTGGGTTCTTAATAAAGAAAGAAATAACAATTATGAGTCAAGTGTTGGAAAATCCTAAGAGACCTTTTGTTGCAATAATTGGTGGAGCTAAAGTGTCTGATAAAATAGAAATTATCAATAGCTTGCTTAATAAGGTTGATGTGCTTATAATAGGCGGAGGAATGTCTTACACATTCATGAATGCTCTTGGCTATTCAGTTGGAAATTCTTTGTGCGAGAAGGATAAGCTTGAAATAGCTAAGGAAATAATGACTCGGGCAAAAGAAAAGGGAGTTAAATTGGTTTTGCCTGTAGATACTGTAATAGGCAAAGAATTTTCTGAAAATACAGAATATTGTACTGTTGACATGGACAGAATTTCTGAAAACTGGATGGGGCTTGACATTGGAAATAGAACGGTTCAGCTGTTTTCCGACGTAATAAATAAAGCCGGGACAGTTATCTGGAACGGACCAATGGGAGTGTTTGAATGGAGCAATTTTTCGAAAGGAACTGTTGAGATTGCTCGAGCGATAGCTGAAAGTGGAGCGGTTTCGATTATCGGAGGAGGAGATTCTGCGGCAGCTGCTGAAAAATTTGGTTTTGCTGATAAAATTACTCACATTTCCACCGGAGGAGGAGCTTCGCTAGAATTTTTAAAAGGTGGAGAATTACCGGGACTTTCTGCGTTGGATGATAAATAAGGATGTTAAAGTTGGCACCTCAGTGCCAACTTTTCTTATGTAACAATAAAATATTAATGGTAAATTAAATGTATACTATAAAAAGGGGCTTAATTATGGAAAAAAGAGATATAGTAATAGCGGGAAACTGGAAGATGAACAAAACGCCGATTGAAACTGAAAAATTAATTTTTGAGCTTAAACAAACAATTAACAAGCATAGGTGTACAATTATATTATTTGTACCATATGTAGACGTAGAAATTGCAATAAGAAGTGCGGCGGGGACTAAAATACAAATTGGAGCACAAAATTGTCATTGGGAAAATTCAGGCGCATTTACAGGCGAAATATCTCCCAGTATGCTAAAAGAAATAGGCGTTAATAACGTTATAATTGGTCACAGCGAGAGAAGAATGTTTTTCAATGAAACGGATGAATCTATAAATAAAAAAATAAAATCTTTAATTAAAAACGATATGAACGCTATATTGTGTGTTGGTGAAACTCTCGAACAAATGAAAAACAATGAAACTTTAAATGTGATATCAAATCAAATAGAGAAGGCTTTAAACGGCGTGAAGAAAGAAGATTTAAAGAATATTATGATAGCGTATGAGCCGATATGGGCTATAGGGACCGGTATGACGGCGACGTGTGAGCAAGCTGAAAATGTTTGCAGGGAAATACGTAAAATAATTTGTAGTCTTTACGACCAAAGTTCAGCAGACCAATTTATAATACAATACGGAGGTTCTATGAATTCGAAGAATGCTTTTGATTTATTGTCTGCGGAGGATATAGACGGCGGATTAATTGGAGGAGCATCGTTAAAATCGGAGGAATTTGTGAAGATAGTAGAATTGGCTGATAAAGTAAATTGTTAGGAGTGATGTAAAATGCCTAGACCATTGATATTGATGATACTTGACGGTTTTGGAATAGGGAAAAGCGACATTAAAAGTAATGCTATACTTGCGGCTAAAACGCCTAATTTAGATAAAATATTTAAGTGTAATAAAACAACAAAAATAAAAGCGTCGGGTGAAGACGTGGGACTTCCATCGGGACAAATGGGAAACTCTGAAGTAGGACATACAAATATCGGAGCAGGAAGAATCGTTTATCAAGAACTCACAAGGATAACTAAGTCTATAAACGACGGCTCATTTTATCATAATGAAAAAATAAATAGCTTAATGGAAAGTGTTAAAAAAAGTGTCTCAAAGCTTCATATAATGGGTTTACTTTCTGATGGTGGAGTGCATAGCCACAATTCCCATCTATATGCAATTTTAAATATGGCGTGTAAGTATGGGATAAAAGATGTGTGTGTTCACGCTTGGCTTGACGGTAGAGATGTGCCACCTAAATCGGCGAAAAAATATATAAATGAATGTGAAGAGGTAATGAGAAAACTGGGCTTGGGCAAAATATCGACAATTTGCGGAAGATACTACTCCATGGACAGAGACAATAGATGGGAAAGAATTTCGCTGGCATACGACGCTATAGCCAACGCACAAGGAGAGAAGTATAAGTCTGCCAGTGAATATGTGGATGATTCTTATAAAAAAGGTGTTACCGATGAATTTTTAATTCCGGCTGTAGATGAAGGGTATACAGGTGTGAATACAAATGATGGAATTATTTGTTTCAATTTCAGACCCGACAGGGCAAGAGAAATCACAAGATGTTTTTGTGAAGAGAAATTTGAAAAAATAAACGTTAAGAAAGTACAATCTAAAGAATTTGTATGTATGACGCAGTATGACGTTACAATCCCAAATGTTAAAATAGCATTTAGTCCACAGGAATTAAAAAATACATTCGGAGAATATATATCCTCAAAAGGGCTTAAACAGCTTAGAATAGCGGAAACAGAAAAATATGCTCATGTTACGTTTTTCTTTAACGGCGGGACAGAACAAAAATATAATAACGAAGATAGAATATTGGTTGCATCTCCAAAGGTTGCAACTTATGATTTACAGCCAGAGATGAGCGCACCGGAAGTTTGTGACAAGTTATGTGCAGCAATCCGTTCTGAAAAATATGATGTGATCGTCATTAACTTTGCAAACCCGGATATGGTCGGTCATACAGGAATCTTAGAAGCTGCCATCAAAGCAGTTGAGACGGTAGATACCTGTGTTGGAAAAGCAGTCGATGCCATCAAAGAAGTAAACGGACAGTTATTCATCTGCGCTGACCACGGTAATGCTGAACAGTTAGTTGATTATGAGACAGGAGCACCATTTACTGCTCATACAACCAATCCGGTACCGTTTATTCTCGTAAATGCGGATCCGAAGTATACACTGCGTGAGGGCGGATGCCTGGCAGATATTGCCCCGACCCTGCTTCAGATTATGGGATTAGAGCAGCCGAAAGAGATGACCGGAAAGAGTTTGTTAATCGAAAAATAAAAGAATAAGGAGAGCGAAAATGAAGGAATTTAAACCATTCAAAGAAGGAAAAGTAAGAGAAGTATATGATAACGGGGACAGCCTTATTATGGTCGCAACAGATCGTATTTCCGCTTTTGACCATATTTTAAAGAATAAAATTACAGACAAGGGAGCCATCCTCACACAGATGTCTAAGTTCTGGTTTGAATTCACAAAGGATGTTGTTCCTAACCATATGATTTCAGTAGACGCAAAGGATATGCCGGAGTTCTTCGGTCAGGACAGGTTCAACGGAAACAGCATGCTCTGCAAGAAGCTTGAGATGCTTCCAATCGAGTGTATAGTTCGTGGATATATCACAGGAAGCGGCTGGGCAAGCTACAAGGAGAACGGTACAGTCTGCGGAATCAGACTTCCGGAGGGACTTGTTGAGTCTGATAAGCTCCCTGAGCCTATTTATACACCATCTACCAAGGCTGATCTTGGAGATCATGATGAGAATATCTCATTCGAAAAATCAGTAGAAGTATTAGAGAAGATTTATCCTGAGAAGGGCAGAGAGTACGCAGAGAAGATTCGCGATTATACAATTGCTCTCTACAAGAAATGTGCAGAGTATGCTCTTACAAAGGGCATCATCATCGCAGATACCAAGTTTGAGTTTGGCTTAAATGAGCAGGGTGAGGTAGTGCTTGCCGATGAGATGCTCACACCTGACAGCTCACGCTTCTGGCCACTTGATGGATATAAGCCTGGACAGGGACAGCCTTCATTTGACAAGCAGTATGTAAGAGACTGGCTCAAGGCAAATCCGGACAATGACCTACTTTTACCTGATGAGGTTGTTGTGAAGACTGTAGAGAAATATAAAGAGGCATTTGAGCTTCTTACAGGAAGCAAATTCAGCCGCTAATATATTATTTATTCCGCGTTACTATTTCGCAATTATAAACGGAGATATTATGAACCAGGACAATAACATAAATCAGTATATAAATACTAGTATAGATACAAAAAGTCATACCGGTACAAAATTAAAAAGGTGTTCTGATATTGACGAGCATAACCATGTATTTGATGAGCTTCATGAGGAGTGTGGTGTGTTCGGCATGTATGATTTTGATGGAGGAAATGTCGCATCCACTATCTATTATGGTCTTTTTGCGCTTCAGCACAGAGGACAGGAAAGCTGTGGTATTGCAGTGAGTGATACACACGGACCAAAGGGTAAGGTGACCACACACAAGGGTATGGGCCTTGTAAATGAGGTGTTTACTCCTGATATCTTAGAGCCTATGAAGGGCGATATCGGAGTGGGACATGTGCGCTATTCAACAGCAGGCTCATCAACACGTGAGAATGCACAGCCTCTCGTATTAAATTATGTCAAGGGCACACTTGCCATGGCACACAACGGAAACCTCATTAACGCAAAGGAGCTTCGCAAGGAGCTTGAGTATACAGGAGCAATTTTCCAGACCACAATCGACTCTGAGGTTATAGCTTATCATATCGCCAGAGAGCGTCTTAACTCAAAAACAGCGGAGGAGGCGGTCAGACGTGCCTGCCAGAAGCTTAAGGGAGCCTATGCACTTGTGGTTGAGAGCCCGAGAAAGCTTATTGCAGCCAGAGACCCATTTGGTTTTAAGCCTCTTTGCATTGGAAAGAGAGACAATGCATATATCGTTACATCTGAGACCTGTGCGCTTGATACAATCGGTGCAGAGTTTGTCAGGGATGTAGAGCCGGGAGAGGTTATCACCATCACTCCTGAAAAGGGCATTGAGTCTGATATGACTATGGCACTTGCCCCTGAAAAACAGGCCAGATGCGTGTTTGAATACATTTATTTCGCAAGACCTGACAGCCATATTGACGGAGTAAGCGTGTATAGCAGCCGTATCAAGGCTGGCAGATTCCTTGCAATGGATTCACCGGTTGAGGCTGATATCGTGACAGGAGTACCGGAATCAGGAAATGCCGCTGCTCTTGGTTATTCACTTGAGTCGGGCATTCCATATGGCACAGCATTTGTCAAGAACGGTTATGTCGGCAGGACATTTATCAAGCCTAAGCAGTCAAGCCGTGAATCAAGCGTGCAGATAAAGCTCAATGTATTAAAGGAGGCTGTTAAGGGCAAGAGAGTTGTTATGATTGATGATTCAATTGTGCGAGGAACAACCTCAGACAGAATAGTGCGTATGTTAAGAGAGGCGGGTGCCACAGAGGTGCATGTGCGCATCAGTTCACCGCCATTCTTATGGCCTTGCTATTTCGGTACAGATATTCCTGCAAGAGAGCAGCTTATCGCTTACAACAGGACTATTGAGGATATCAGACAGATTATAGGTGCAGATTCTTTAGGCTACCTTGGAATTGACAGACTTCATGAGATGGTAGAGGGATTGCCAATCTGCATGGGCTGTTTCACAGGAAAATATCCGATGGAGCCACCGAAGGATGATATCAGAGGCGAGTATTTTGATAAAGAAATAGACCTCGAGAGAAAAATGCTTAATCGCTAATAAAGGAGAGAATATGAGTACAGACAGATACACAAGTCCTCTTTCTGAGCGCTATGCCAGCAAAGAGATGCAGTATATTTTTTCGCAGGATATGAAATTTACCACTTGGAGAAAGCTCTGGATTGCTCTTGCAGAGACTGAGATGGAGCTTGGGCTTTCACAGGATGGCAAGCCGGTTATCACACAGGAACAGATTGATGAATTAAAGGCGCATGTGGATGATATCAATTATGATGTGGCAAAGGAGCGTGAGAAGCTTGTGCGTCATGATGTAATGAGCCATGTCTATGCATATGGACAGCAGTGCCCTAAGGCAGCAGGAATTATACATCTTGGAGCAACCTCATGCTATGTAGGTGACAATACGGATATCATCATCATGAATGAAGCATTAAAGCTCGTTCACAAAAAGCTTATAAGTGTTATTGCAGAGCTTGCAAATTTTGCTGATAAGTATAAAAATCAGCCGACTCTTGCATTTACACATTTCCAGCCGGCACAGCCGACAACGGTTGGAAAGCGTGCTACACTGTGG